>Ga0268266_10001017_pt1 | contig 35354 bp, 40 predicted proteins | sample KBSS13metaG_FD_190356 | JGI IMG/M metagenome (GOLD analysis project Ga0268266, IMG submission 190356) | Switchgrass rhizosphere microbial communities from Kellogg Biological Station, Michigan, USA - KBS S1-3 metaG (SPAdes) (version 2) | ecosystem: Host-associated > Plants > Roots > Rhizosphere...
GAGGACAATTCCGCCATCCGCCGCCGCCGCCATTGCCCCGAATGCGGCGGCCGCTTCACCACCTTCGAGCGGGTGCAGCTGCGCGAGCTGGTGGTGATCAAGAAAAGCGGCCGGCGCGAGGCCTTCGACCGCGACAAGCTGGAGCGCTCCATCAACCATGCCCTGCGCAAGCGCCCGGTGGAGCGCGAGCGGGTGGAACGCACCGTCACCGGCATCGTGCGGCGTCTGGAATCCATGGGCGAGAACGAGATTCAGGCCAACGTGATTGGCGAGCTGGTGATGCAGGCGCTAGCGAGCCTGGACAAGGTCGCCTATGTGCGTTTTGCCTCGGTCTACAAGAATTTCCGCGAGATGCGCGACTTCGAGATGCTGATCGGCGAGATGGAAGGCGACGACGGGAAGTAGTTTCTTCACCCCCCTCCGCCCGTGAGGCCGGAGTGACAAAAGGTCCGGTGGACCTTTTGCCGGCCGAACGCCCGCGAAGCGGGCCGCAGCAGCGAGGCACTTGTTATGAACATTCTGATCATCGAAGCCCGCTATCATCCCGATGTCGCCGACGCCCTTGTCGATGGCGCCACCGCCGCCCTGGAAAAGGGCCTGGCGCGGTTCGAGCGCATCTCGGTGCCCGGCGTGCTGGAAATTCCGGCCGCCATCGCCATCGCCGCCCGCGCCTCCCGTCCATTCGACGGCTATGTCGCGCTGGGTTCGGTAGCCGGCCCCGCCCATATCGCGCATACCTTCTACGCCGAGACCATGCGCGCCTTGACCGCGCTGTCGGCGTCCGGCCTGGCGATGGGGCAGGGCATCGTGCTGGCCGGCGACGAGGGTGCGGCTCATGACCTTGCCGTCTCCCATGATATCGGCGGCGACGCTGCCCGGGCCTGTCTTTCGCTGATCACGCTTGGTGAACGGCTGGGACTTTCATGATTGAAGAATTGGCATGAGCAGCAAGCAATCCGATGCGAGGAGCCAGGCGCGCCAAGCGTCCCGCCTGGCCGCGGTCCAGGCCCTCTACCAGATGGAAATGTCGGGCGGCGGCGCCGAGGAAGTGGCGCGGGAATTCGTCGAGCACCGCTTTGCCGAACTGCCCGCGACACCGGACGAGGAATTTTTCACCACCATCCTCTCCGGCGTGCCCCAGCACCAGGTGGAGATCGACCGCACCATCGCCGGCGCCCTGTCGGAAAAGTGGAAGCTGGAGCGGGTGGATTCCATCCTGCGCGCCATTCTGCGCTCCGCCGTGTTCGAGCTGGTGGACCGCCGCGATGTGCCGGCCAAAGTAGTGATTGACGAATATGTGGCGGTGGCCGGCGCCTTCTTCGGCGGCGATGAACCCGGTTTCGTCAATGCGGCGCTCGATACGATCGCACGGCGGAAGCGAGCGTCGGAGTTCGGCTTGCCGCCGCCCGAGGGCGAACTGGAATTCTGAATTTTTGGTAATGTCGCGGCGCGACATTTTCAGTCGGGGCGACCAAAACGCGCAGGCCGTTGTTTTGCTGGCTTGAACGCCGCGCTCTCGCACCTGCAAACACAATTTTTCCTGTTGCCGCGCCAGCGGAAGGTTCAGTCTCTCCCCACCAGATTCAATCAGGGGGACAAAATTCCATGGACATGAAGAAACGTGATTTTCTCAGCCTGGCGGCCGGTATCGGCGCTGTTGCGGGCGCGGCGGCTTCCGCCGGCAAGGCCGAGGCGCAAGGCCGCCGCGGCCCCAATCTCAGCGGTCCGATCGACGTCAATCAGCGCGGCATGGTCAGCGAGAACGTCCAACCCTCGACAGTCGACTGGAACTACAAGCCGCGCCGCATCAACAAGGCGATCGAACTGTGGGAAGACGGTCAGCCGATCTATTACAACGGCTCGGGCCTTGGGCCGGGCGTGGATCCTTATGCTCAGGGCGTGAAGATGGCGCGCACCTGGTACGACGCCATCAATGTGGAAATGGAACATGGCGCGCTGGATTTCTCACAACTGCGTGAGTTCATGCGTGGCCTGGTAGATGGCGGCCCGACCCGTTCCGGCCATCGCACCCCTGCCGTCTTCGTGGAGATCGGCATCATCGGCCTGGACGAAGCCTATGCCCGCGCCAACAGCTGGGTGCTGAGCCAGCTTCTCGACTGTGGCGTCCACGGTATCCATCAGTGCCATGCCCGCGACACCAAGGCGGTGGCGACCACCATGCAGATGGGCTGCCGCTTTCCCTTCCCGCGGCCGGGCATCAACCTGCCGATGCGCGGCCTGCGCGGTTCCGCCGCCGGCTATGCCGCCCAGATCTGGGGCGTGCCGCTGTTCAAGTACAATCATGTCGCCGATCTGTGGCCGCTCAATCCCAAGGGCGAACTGATCTATGGCGTGAAGATCGAGGATACTTTTGCCGACCAGCAGGTCGAGGGCACCCTGGCGCTGCCGGGCCTGTCCATGGCCGAATGGGGCCCCGGCGATCACAGCTACTGGCTCTATGGCCTGGATGTGATGCCCGAGGACGCCAACACCCGTCCGCCCAACATCATGGACATGCCCGAGATGGTGAAGGTGCGCCAGAAGGTGCTGGACCTGTGCAAGAAGAACAAGGTCCGGTTCCTCAACGCCGCCAACACCGACAAGAACTCGTCGGACTACATCATCAAGCAGCTCACCGACGGCGCCATGGTGCTGGAATGCGGCGAAGACGCCGCGATCATCGGCCGGGAGTACACCAAGCGGAAGATGCCCGTCTAATTCGCCTGTCTAAAATTGACGCAGAAACAAGGGCGGTCCGCTTGCGGACCGCCTTTTTCGCATCTGCGAAGGCGCGGGCGCGCTTGCAAGTGCTGCGGGATTATGGTCCCTCAACGGCGCTGTATACGCCCCGGCAACGTCCGGGCGCGTGGAAAATGGTGGCTCGCAGGGGGCAAGAGCACACCGGAAAAACAAGGCCCGCTAAACGACGTTAGGTCCGGCGCCGCCGGACTCCGAGAAGAGGAATAAGGAATGAAGAATCTGATGATTGCGGCCGCCGCTCTGGCGCTGCTGGCGCCCATGTCGGCGTCCGCCCAGTTCCTGGGCAAGGAAGACAATCCGGTCACAAATTTTCCCAAGGGCGCTATCTTCTGGTCGCCCAAGCCGACCACGCCGACGCCCTATACTGCGCCGAACAAGCCGCACTGGAAGCTGTCGGAAATCCTGGCTGCCCATAAGGGCCAGAGCGACTGGGTGCAGCCCATCGTCCGCAACAAGGACCAGGAGGGCGACTACATCTCCATGGGCGCCGGCAAGAAGACCAAGCAGAAGATGTATTCGGATGACCGCGTGGTCTTCATCGTCTGGGACGGTTCGATCAAGGTCTCGATCGACGGGTATCCGGCCTTCACCGCCACCAAGGGCTTCATGGTCAACGTGCCCTTCCGCCACATGTACACGCTGGAGAATGTCGGCTCGAACCCGGCGCTGCGCTTTGAGGTGCGCCAGGCCGGTGCGATTCCGCTCTATCCGGTCAGCGAGACCCCCGATCCCGTCAAGGGCATGACCTATGTCAAGGTCACCAACCTGACCGGCCCGGCCAAGGAAAAGGAGTCCAATCCGATCTATGTGGACTACATGAAGGAGTTCAACGGCACGGATAAGCCCTATGGCGGCAAGTTCGTGTGGGACGACCACTTCACCTCCAATATCCTGCGCGGCAAGGGCGCGCCCGTGCCGCCGGATACCAACAAGGGTCACTTCCATGTCGGCTGGACCGAGTTCTGGTTCATCATGGAAGGCAAGATCGGTATGAAGGTCGAGGGCCTGCCTTACTTCAACTGCGATCCGGGTGACGTGATGATCGCCGCCCAGGGCCGCTGGCACCGGGCGGGCGATGATCCGGCGGCGCCGTGGTCCACGCGCGTTCCGTTCAATCCGCGTCCTCCGATCCTGCATAACTTCGACGCCACTGGGGACTAGTCTCCAGCCTTCGGAAGAAACAACGGCGGCGCCTTACGGCGCCGCCGTTTTTCTTTATGCTGCTGGCATGAATGAGTTTGACATTATCAAGCAGTATTTTGCACCGTTGGCAGGAGAGGGCGCCTTCGGCCTCAGGGATGATGCTGCGCTGATCGCGTCGCGGCCCGGCTTCGATCTGGTCGTCACCACCGATGCCATCAGCGAGGGCACCGATTTCTTCGCCTTCGATCCCGCCGATACCATCGCGCAGAAGGCGCTGCGGGTGAATTTGTCGGATCTCGCCGCCAAGGGGGCGGAGCCTTTCGCCTATCTCTTGAATCTGTCCCTGCCGCACAGCGTCGCCCCCGACTGGCTGGCCGCCTTCGCCGAAGGACTGGCATCCGACCAGCATGAATTCGGCATCTCGCTGCTGGGCGGCGACACCGGCGCCACAGAAGGCCCGCTGACCATTGCTGTGACCGCCTTCGGATATGTGCCGCAGGGAAAAATGATCCGCCGCAACGGTGCGCGCGTTGACGATGGGGTTTATGTCACTGGCAGCATCGGCGAGGCGGGTGGCGGGCTTGCCATCTTCAAGCGCGAAAAGCACAGCCTGAGCGACACCGAACGCGATCAGCTCACCGCGCGCTACCGCGTGCCAGAGCCGCCGGTCGCGTTTGCCGCGCAGTTGCGCAACCTGGCCCATGCGGCGGTTGATGTTTCCGATGGCCTGATAGCCGATCTTGGCCATATCGCCTCGGCCTCACAGGTTCGCATTGTGGTGGAGGGCGAGCGCGTGCCGCTATCGGCGCCTTTGCGCGCCTTGTGGGGCGATGCAGCCTTGCTGCGCGCCGTCGCGGCGGGCGACGATTATCAGATCGCCTTCACCGCGCCGTCCGGCCTGGAAGGCCCCTTCACCCGCATCGGCCGGGTGGAGAAAGGCGAGGGGGTCGAATTTTTGATTGCAGGCCGCAAAGTCGCGCTGCCCTCGGGCGGCTATCGGCATTTCTGAAGGATACGCGCATGGCCCAGAAGCTTCTTGTCTATCAGTCGCTGTGGGCCATGGAACGACGCCGCCCCGACGGACATGAATGGGAACTGGATGAAAAGCTGCGCATGATCCGTGACGCCGGGTTTGACGGTTGCGGTGTGCGTTTCATCGATCCGCCTTTCGCCCGCGAGGTCACCTCTTTCCTGCGCGCCCACAACATGACCTGGCAGGCCCAGTGCTATCCCAGAAGCGTGGACGACTTGAAGCCCGTGCTGGCGCTGGTGCGCGAGCTGGGCGCCGATCATCTCAATCTTCAGGCCGATGTGCGGCCGTATACCCTGGCGGAATGCGTGCCTTATATCGAAGGCTGGCGCGCTCTGGCGGCAGAGGCCGGTGTCGAACTGCATATCGAAACCCATCGCGACCGCATGACCACCGACCTGTTCTTCACCTTGCATCTGCTGGACCGTTTTCCCGATCTGCGTTTCACCGCCGATATTTCGCACTATGTGGTGGGGCGGGAATTCGCCTGGCCGATCGCGGACGAAAACCACGCCATGATCCACCGCATCCTGGACAATAGCTGGGGCATCCATGGCCGCGTCGCCAGCCGCGAACAGATCCAGGTCCAGTTGAACTTTTCCCAGCACCAGGATTGGGTCCAGCTGTTCATGGGCTGGTGGGACTATGCCATCCGCTCCTGGCGCCGGCGCGCGGGTCCGGATGAGACACTCACCTTCCTGTGCGAGCTGGGCCCGTCGCCCTATGCCATCACCGGCGCCGACGGCTATGAACTGTCGGACCGCTGGCAGGAAGCCATCCAGATGAAAGAGATGATCCGAACGTTGTGGGACCAGATCGAGCGCGAGGGCTAGCGCCCCGGCATGATGCCACTGTCAGCCATAGCCGGTTAAGCAAGAAATCGCGCGGGCATTGTGGACGCTTATCCTCCCGGCTATCCCTTTTCACCGTGTGAAAATGCCGGCGGTTTGCCGCCGTGGGGGCGTTATCCATGACCAACGATTCAATACTGCGAATTGCGCGGGTCTTCGTGGCCGCTATGACGCTGTCTTGCGGCACTGCTTCCGCGCAGACCGCGCTGGACACATCGGCTCCGCAGAGCGCGCCCGCGCCGGCCCAAAACTCGATCAAGCTCGTAAAGGTGCTGATGGGGCTTCCGGCCGGCACACCCTGGCTTCAGTTGAGGACGGGCCTACTTTGTTCCCACGATGAACTGGTCAGGAACGCGAGCGGGGGGCGGGATCCTCAAGACCTGCCACCATACACCGCCGCATTCCGAAAGGAGTTGGAGAGGGCGGGATATAAGGTCGTCACGACGGACGACAATCTGTTCGATAGAGATGTGGGATCGGCTGACTATCAGGTTGCCGCCGTGATCACCGATGCACATATCGTCGCCTGTGTGAGCAAGGGCACCCTCCTGAGCCCCGGCAACTTGGGCGATGCCAGAGGTGATGGCTCCATGAGAATAGACTGGCAGGTCTATTCTCCAATCAAACAGCAGGTGGTGGCGCGTATCAGCACTACCGGCTCGGTCAAGTTGGATGATACCATTTCCGGCGGCATTGGAAGGCTGATCACGGACTCCTTCGCCAGCAATGCGCGCGAGCTGGCTTCCAGCGCCGACCTTCGCGCCGCTGTGAGTGCGCCCAAGGCCCTCACCAAGGGCTTTGTGATGCCCGGTCAGCAAAGCAAGATCGTGCTGGCGGGCAGCCTGAAGGCAGGCAAGCGGCCGGTTGGCGATGAAGTGGCCAGTGTGGTGACCGTTCTAACAGGTCAGGGCAGCGGCTCGGGCGATCTTGTATCGAATGACGGTTATATGGTGACCAATGCCCATGTCGTGGGCGATGAAAAACAGGTTCGGGTCCGCTGGTCCGACGGGATCGAGACGGTGGCTGAAGTCGTCCGGGTTGCCAAGGACCGCGATGTCGCCCTGATCAAGACCAATCCGCGCGACCGTGATCCGCTGCCGATCCAGCGCGGCGCGGTCACGCCGGGGGCGCGCGTTTATGCTATCGGCTCTCCGCTGGGCAAGGGATATCAGGGCACGGTGAGCAGCGGGGTCATTTCCGCCACCCGTCTGAGGGAGGGGCTGCGCTATATTCAAAGCGATGTTTCGGTGACGCATGGCTCCAGCGGCGGTGCGTTGCTGGACGAAAATGGCGCGATGATCGGTATTACGGTCTCGGGCGACGAGCGGGCGACGGGGCTGAATTTTTTCATCCCGATCGGCGATGTCATGGACTTTCTTTCCCTGGAACAGCAGTAGGGCCGTCGAACCGGTCCAGGCCGTTAACTGTTCGCTAACGCTGTTTTGCCAGCCTTTCGACATGAGGAAAGCCGTGATTCCGGCCCTGCTGATGCTTGCCCTGATGGCGCCGGTCTTCGCCGCCGAGGAGAAGGCCAAGCCTGCCGAAGGCAAGGCGGCTGAAGGCAAAGCCGGAGAGGGCCATTCTTCGGAGGGTAAGTCCGGGGAGACTAAAAAAGGCGGCAAGCCGGGCACCAATGTGGACATGCCCTATCTGATCGCGCCGCTGACCAACGCCGACGGCAAGCTCATCGGCTATGCCTATCTGTCCTCGCGCCTGACCGCCATGTCCGACACCATCGGCCTTGCGGTGCGCGACAAGCTGCCCTTTATCCAGGACGCGATGCTGCGGGACGTCAATGCCGAGCCCATCTCCACCGCGGATGATCCGGAAAAGGTGGACATCCAGGGGGTCGAAAAACGCCTGTTCTCCGATGCGGCCAAGGTCATGGGGGCCGGGAAGGTCAGGCTGTTCACCCTCTGCACCGTCCAGATCTCCCCGCTGCATCCGGTCGAGACCCCGGCCCTGAACGCTCCACCGGAGGACGCCGCTCCCGTCGGGCCGCCGCCCAAAAACCCCGTAAAATCCCGTTGCGAAAGCTGAATTTTCACGGTTTGACGGCGATTTTCCCGGGTTGCCTGAAATGCCAGCTTTTGGCACTCTCTCGCCGCCCTTGAAGCGGCGCGTCCGGGACCTGACCCCCGAGACACCGGCCATGGGGATCGGCGGTTTCGCCCTTCCTCTTCAAAAAGGCGGGCGCTCCTCCGACCCAACCAATCACTGGCACACATTCCCTGGGGAGCAATAATGCAATTAGAAATTGTTTTGGCCTGTGGCGTGCTCGCGCTGCTCTATGGCCTCTGGACCGTCCGCTCGGTGCTGAGCCTGCCGGCCGGCACGGCGCGGATGCAGGAAATCGCCGCCGCCATCCAGGAAGGCGCGCGCGCCTATCTCAACCGGCAATATACGACCATCGCCATGGTTGGCGTGGTGATCTTCGCGCTGGCCTTCTTCTTCCTGGGCTGGCAGGTCGCTGTCGGCTTTCTGGTCGGCGCGACGCTTTCGGGCGCCGCCGGCTATGTCGGCATGTATGTCTCGGTGCGCGCCAATGTGCGCACCACCGAAGCCTCGCGCTCCGGCCTGGCCGCGGGCCTCTCCGTCGCGTTCCGTTCTGGCGCCGTCACCGGCATGCTTGTGGTTGGCCTGGGTCTTCTGGGTGTCGCCGGCTATTACGCCTTCCTCACCCGCGGACTGGGACTTGATCTGGCCTCGACCGAGCAGAGCCGCGTCATCGTGGACTCGCTGGTGGGCCTGGGCTTTGGCGCCTCGCTGATCTCGATATTCGCCCGTCTGGGCGGCGGCATCTTCACCAAGGGCGCCGATGTGGGCGGCGACATGGTGGGCAAGGTGGAAGCCGGAATCCCGGAAGATGATCCGCGCAACCCCGCGACCATCGCCGACAATGTGGGCGACAATGTAGGCGACTGCGCCGGCATGGCCGCCGACCTGTTCGAGACCTTCGCGGTGACCACGGTTGCCACCATGGTGCTGGCTTCGATCTACTTCTCCGGCGAAATCAAGGCCCAGCTGATGCTCTATCCGCTGGCCATCGCCGCGCTGTCGATCGTCACCTCCATCATCGGCACTTTCTTTGTGCGCCTTGGCGCGTCGAAGAACATCATGGGCGCGCTCTACAAGGGCGTGATCGCCACGGTGATCCTGTCGCTGATCGGACTCTGGCCGTTGACCAACTATATGATCGGCATGGACACGGCGCTGAATTCCGGCGGCGTGGACTATTCGGGCATGACCCTGTTCTGGTGCGGCGTGGTCGGTCTGGCCGTCACCGCGGCCCTGATCGTGATCACCGAATACTATACCGGCACCAATTTCCGCCCGGTCCAGTCCATCGCCAAATCGTCGGTCACCGGTCACGGCACCAACGTGATCCAGGGTCTGGCGATCTCGATGGAATCCACCGCTCCGGTGGCGCTGGTGATCTGCGCCGGCATCATCGTCACCTACATGATGGCGGGCCTGTTCGGCATCGCCATCGCGGTGTCGACGATGCTGTCGCTGGCCGGCATGGTCGTGGCGCTCGACGCCTTCGGCCCTGTCACCGACAATGCCGGCGGCATTGCCGAGATGAGCGGGTTGGAAGGCGATGTGCGCAAGACCACGGACGCGCTGGACGCGGTCGGCAACACCACCAAGGCCGTGACCAAAGGCTATGCCATCGGTTCGGCGGGCCTCGGCGCGCTGGTTTTGTTCGCCGCCTATACCCAGGATCTGAAGTATTTCGCGGCCCAGAACACCGGCTTCTTCTCCGGCCTGGAACTGCCGAGCTTCAGCCTGTCCGAACCCTGGGTGGTGGTGGGCCTCTTGTTCGGCGGCCTGTTGCCCTATCTGTTCGGCGGCATGGCGATGACCGCCGTGGGCCGCGCCGCGGGTTCGGTGGTCGAGGAAGTGCGCAAGCAGTTCCGCGAGATGCCGGGCATCATGCAGGGCACGCAGAAGCCCAACTATGCCCGCGCGGTGGACCTGCTGACCAAGGCCGCCATCAAGGAGATGGTCATCCCCTCGATGCTCCCGGTCTTCTCGCCGATCGTGCTGTTCGTGCTGGTGAACTGGATCGCCGGCAAGACCCAGGCCTTCAACGCGGTGGGCGCCATGCTGATGGGCGTGATTGTCACGGGTCTGTTTGTGGCGATCAGCATGACCTCGGGCGGCGGCGCCTGGGACAATGCCAAGAAGTACATTGAGGACGGCCATCACGGCGGCAAGGGCTCGGACGCCCACAAGGCCGCGGTGACGGGCGACACGGTCGGTGATCCCTACAAGGACACGGCCGGCCCGGCCGTCAATCCGATGATCAAGATCACGAACATCGTGGCGCTGTTGCTGCTCGCCACATTGGCGCATCTGTCCTGATCTTCGCACATGAATGAGAAAGGCGCGGGATCGCTCCCGCGCCTTTTTCTTTTGTAGCCGTCAGTTAAGCCGGTGCTGCGATCTGGCCAAAGCGGCCGCTGTTGAAGTCGGTGATGGCCTGGCGGATCTCGCCTTCCGTGTTCATCACGAAAGGGCCGTAGCCGGCGATGGGCTCTGGGATCGGCTCGCCGCTCAGCACCAGCAGGATGGCATCGCTGCCGGCCTCGATTGTGGCCTCTGTGCCCGCCGGATCGAACAGCACCACCTGGGCATCGCTGGCGGCCTTCTCGCCATTGACGGTGACATTGCCCGCCAGCACTGCCAGCGCAGCGTTATGGCCCTCCGGCAGCTCCAGCTTCAGCGAGGCGCCTTTGTCCAGCCGCACGTCCCATAGGTTGATAGGCGTGAAGCTTTTGGCTGGACCCTTGGTGCCCGCAAAATCGCCAGCGATCACGCGCACCTTGCCGCCAGGCACCGCGACAGCGGGAATGTCGGTATTGGTGATGGCTTGATATCCGGGCGGGGTCATCTTGTCCTTGGACGGCAGGTTCACCCACAGCTGCACCACGCGGAAATCCCCGCCCTTGGCCGTGAAGCCGGGCGAATGGAATTCCTCATGCAGGATGCCGCTGGCCGCGGTCATCCATTGCACATCGCCCGGCCCGATGGTGCCGCCCCTGCCGGTGGAGTCGCGGTGCGCCACTTCGCCCTCATAGACGATGGTGACGGTCTCGAAACCCCGGTGCGGATGCTGGCCGACGCCGCGCGGCTTGGCCGTCGGCTCAAACCGCGTGGGCCCTGCATAGTCGAACAGCAGGAAGGGGCTTACCTGGCGCCCATGCTGGTCGTAGGAAAAGAGGGTGCGCACGGGAAAACCGTCGCCAACCCAGTGCTGGTTCCTGTTTTCCAGCACGCTCACAATCTTCTTCATCTTTTCGCTCCTGTCCGGCCAACCGGAAGATAAGCCGGACGATACATCATGTTGCTGGTTCATGCGCCGTGGCAGGTTATGCGGCCCGCGCCACCAGATCCGCCACGCTGCCCTTGGCTTCGGTGATGGCCTTTTCCTTCTGCTCCGGGCTGACATTGACGCCCTCGGCCCGCAGGAAGCGGACATCGGTCACACCCAGGAACCCGAACAGGGTCTTCAGATAGGATTCCTGATGGTCCCAGGCGGCCACCGGCGACTGCGCGCCATAAAAGCCGCCGCGCGCCGAGGCGATGATAACCGTCTTGCCGCCGGCCAGGCCCTTGGGCCCATATTCGCTATAGGCAAAGGTCTTGCCCTTGACGGCGATGCGGTCGATCCAAGCCTTGAGCTGGCTGGGGATGGAGAAATTGTACATCGGCGCGCCGATCACCACGACATCGGCGTCCAGGAATTCCTGCAGCACCTTCTCGCTTTCGGAAAGAATGGCGTTCATCTCCGCGCTGCGCTGGCTGGGATCTGCGCCCGCGGCAAAGAGCTGGTCGCCGGCCAGATGCGTGAGGGGCTGAGCGACCAGGTCGCGGGTGACGACCTCGGTATTGGGATGACGGGCGCGCCATTCGGCGACGGCCTCGGCGGAAAGCTGGCGGCTGACGGACGCAGTGCCCAGGATGCCGGAATCGATGTGAAGCAGTTTCATAAGACCCTCCTTTTGGAACGAGACCGGATGGTCCCGCCGCTGAGGGTCTTGAGATAGGGCAGGGTCCGGGGCCCCAGAAGCTCCGCAGACGGAACGCATTGTTCCAGATATGGAACGGCGGTTTTCCGCCAAAAACCGCGGGCATTCCCGCCGGGCATGGAAGCAATGCACGGGGCGCCGTTGCGCAGGCGGGCGGGGAACCAATCTACCTGACTGTAGATTGGAGACCGCCATGTCCGGCACAAAACATACCGCCATCTCGTCCCACGCCGATTACCGGCGCAGCGACTATATGTTCGCGCGCGAGCAGTCGCGCGCCCTCGCCAGCAGGGAATGGGAAGATCGCGAGCCGCCGCTTCATTCTTGGACAGAAATGCTGCCCACGGTCTTGGGCATCGCCACGGCCGCCATCGCCCTGTTCGAGACGATTCACTAAGCGATTTTGAAAAGACGCGAGCCCACGGCTAAGGTGAGCTGTGCAGGATCTCAACGACATCAGCTTTTTCGCGGCCGTGGTGGAGAATAAGGGCTTCTCCGCCGCGGCGCGTGCGCTTGGCCTGCCCAAATCCACCTTGAGCCGCCATGTCGGCCGGCTGGAAAAACGACTGGGCATTCGGCTGATCGAGCGCTCCACTCGTCATTTCCGCCTGACGGATGTGGGCGAACATTATTACGGCAAGGCGCGGGAAATCCTGGCCGAGCTCAGCGCAGCCGAAAAAGAACTGGCCGAGATGCGCAGCGCCCCTTGCGGCTTGGTCCGGCTGGCCGCGCCCTTGGCCGCCTCGCAATATGTGCTGCCGCTGATCCTGCCCACCTTCATGGCGCGCCATCCCCTGATCAAGCTGCAGGTGGTGGTGAGCGACCGGCCGGTGGACCTGATCGGCGACAAGATCGACATCGCCATCCGCGCCCGCACCGAACTGGGCAATGAGGCGCTGACCATGAAAAAGCTTGCCTCCAGCTATCGCGTGCTGGTCGCCAGCCCCGGCTTTGCCGCCGAACACAAGGTCGGCGACCTGAAGTGCCTTTCCGTGCTGCCCTTCCTCAGTTCGGTTGAGGACGAGACGGGCCACAGCTTCACCCTGGTGGGGCCGTCAGGGCGGCGAGAGACGGTGAATGTCACGCCCAAGCTGATGACCACGGATTTCAATCTGGTGCGGGAAGCGGCCATCGCGGGTCAGGGCATCGCCTTCCTGCCGATCGAAGTGGTGGCGGCCGCGATCGGCGAGGGACGGCTGATCCGCGTCCTGCCGGAATGGCAGTCAGAAAAGGCCACCATCCATCTGGTCTTTGCCGGTCAGAAGAGTCTGACGCCGGCCGGACGCCTGCTGGTGGACTATCTGGCGGCGGAATTCGAGCCGATGGTCCGCCGTCACGGACTCAGTCCGCAGTAACGTCAAGCGGCGTGCGACGGCCCGCGGCGGTCCGAGAGGAAGATCGCGCCGCCAACGGCCAGGCCCGCCACAAAGCCCCCGATATGGGCGGCATTGTCGATGCCCGGCGTGAAAGCGCCAATGATCACGGTCAGGGCGGCGAAGCCCGCGCCATTTATCAGAATGACGTTCTTCTGCGCGGCAAGCCGCGCATCGCCGAACAGGGCCAATCCCACCAGCACGCCCCACAGGCCCAGAATGGCGCCTGAAGCGCCGACACTGACAATGGCGGGATGCAGCATGGCGCCGGCGATGCTGCCGCCCAGACCCGTGATGAGATAGCACAGGATCATCCGCCAGTTGGGCAGCGCCGTGTTCAGGAACAGCCCGGCAATCACCAGCCCATACATGTTGTTCAGCAGATGCAGGACGCCGCCATGCACGAACAGGCTGGTGACCAGGCGGAAAATCTGCCCCTGCATCAGGGCCGGGCCGTAATTGCCGCCCCAACGGATCAGATCCTCGCTGTCGAAGGCAATAAAGCCGAGCCCGGCAAAAACCATCGCCAGGAAGACCGCGACGTTGAGATCTACCAGGAGCGGCAGGCCATAGGACTGGCGGGTGGGGACCACCATGGCTCCCAGAACGGCGTCTTTCGCGGCCCGCTCACGGTCTGCCTCGCTCGCCAGCGACACAACGGCCAGTATGGCCGCCCAGATCGTCAGGCCTGCGCCCAGCGCCAGCCCTGTCATCATCAGCCAGTCATTGGCGTTGGGTGCCAAAGCCCCGGTGTGCGGCACAAGCACAAGCTGGGTCGCGGGCTGGCGGATGCCGCCTTTTTCAAGCGCTTTGTCGAAATAGCGCCGGTCCGTGCTGCGGGCGCTGCGCTCCAGGTACCGGTATTTGGTGGTATCGATCTTGTTCAGGTCGGCCTGGGTCTCCTGCAAAAAATCCAGATAGAGTTTTTTCTTGCTCTCCTGGCTCAGCGTATTGTCCAGGCTTTTGAAAAAGCGCAAGCCCACCCAGAGGCCCGGCTGGTCCTGCAGCGGCGGTGCAGTCGTGTCCAGAATGCTTTTGGGGAAATAGGCGATCGTCTTGCACACCGGCACCACCGTATAAATGGTGATATCCAGATACTGGTTCTGCCTGCCGCTTGGTTGAATCTGAAAGGCGGCGCGAGCATGCGGGCCATCCACGCAGATGGAGCTAGCCGTGTAATACCGGCTTTGCGCCGCCTTGCCGATGTCGCTGGCATCTTCAACATGAGTGAGCGTGGCGGTGGCTGCGCCGATATAGGTTTGCGCCAGCATCGCCGGCGCGGCGATCAGCGCCACGGCCGCCAGATTGTAGACCAAGGGCAGATTCTTGTTGCCCAGATCCAGGCCGCGCAGCCGCGGCAGGATTATCGCGAGTTCAAGCAGCGCCGCGATGAACAAGGGCAGCCAGTAATCGGCCACTTCCTGGTGGAAGAAATCGGTTCGCGACAGGACGAACCAGTTCAACGCCGAATAGCCGGCAAGCAGCAACAGCGACAGCCCGGCGGCCGGCAGAAAAAGCCGGCGCAGCTTGTATGCCAATTCCTCGCCCATGGTTCCCCGCCCGTTGGCCGAGCCTACGAGGGAGAAACCGGAAGGAGCAAGGCCGGCAGTTGGTAAATGGCGGTTGGCGTTCTAGCGGGTGGTCCGGTGGCGAGCGCCCGTATGAGGCTCTCTGCGCTCGGTGTCGCGCCACGCTGATACCAGAGCGGCCGCCAGAATTCCCACATTGATGGCCACAAGCAGGCCCACCTGAAGAAACAGGGTGTCGGTGTTCATTGCTGGTCTCCTCGGCCCCTTAGATAAGGTCCGATCGGCGCAATAAAAGAGGGAGTTCCGCCACGAAATGTTTCAGTGCAACCTATTTCACCGGTACCTCGAACGGACCGGCGGGCAGGGCGGAGGCATCCGACAAGGTGCAGACGGGACTGTCGCCCCAGCAATAACGCACCCGCGTGGCGCCGCCGCCATCCGACAAGGTCACATGATCACCCGCCAGGCTGGCGCGGGCCCAGCGGCAGCTGCTCGCGTCGCACAGTTCGAAGGCATTGGGCTGGCCGTTGTACGACGCCAGGGCGCCGGTCACGTCGCGAAACGACACCGTCACAGTGTCGCCCGTACGCTGCGCCGCGGCCACGCGCGGCCCGGACGGCGCGATGGCCTCGCCATAGATCAGGTGCCGCGCGGCGATCGCTATGCGCCGTCCGATCTCCTGCTTATTGGTGGGATGCAGGATCTTGGGATCGCCGATATCGATCGTCACAACCAGCGCCGCATGCGCGTCGGCGTCGGCCGTCTTGCGCTGGGCTTCGCGTACCTCCGACCACAATGACTCCGCTGGCTTCACCGGCGTGGGGCCATAATCGGGAATCTGCACGATGATAAAGGGCGTGGCCGCACCGAACTGCTTGCGCCAGTCCGCCATCATCGCCGTCAGCGCCGGCTGATAAGTCTTGGCGAAATAGATGTTGGATTCGCCCTGATACCAGATCGCGCCTTTCACGCCATAAGGCCCGATCGGCTTGATCATGCCGCCATATTGCAGACCCACGCCGTGCATCGGTCCCCAGGGAATTTGCGGCGCGATCAAGGTATCCACTGCCTGGTAATGCCAGGGCTGATCCAGCGCCACCGACGAGCCGTCGGCCAGACGGATGGCGCGCGTCGAAGCGGGGCCCGTCAATCCGCAATTCTTCCAGCTGCAGAAGACATTGACGGTGATGCTATTGTCGCCTTCATGCAGCAGCCCGCGCGGCAGATCGTGACGCGCATCCGGCTGCTGCGAGCTGCCGCCCACGCCCTGGCCATTCACCCAGCTTTTTTCTTCTTCATTGGCGCGGCCCAGATCCAGGGTCGCGGCCTGCGCGGCCTGCGCCGGCGTCAAATGCACATGGGTGGAAAGCCAGAGCTGGCCGACAAAGCCGACGCCCGGCTCGGCGCTGCCTTCGGGCAGGGAAAGACCCGGCCAGTCGAACCACGGCCCCAGACCCGCGGGCGCCACCGGCCAGGACGCGGTGTTTTCCTTCCAGGGCTCGCCTTTGCCATTGGCGTGCCACCAGCGTTCCCAGGCCGCATCCCAAGCCTTCGAGGCGGCGGCGGGATCCTTCTCCCACAGCGCCAGCATCTCGATATCGTCATTGAAACCGAGCGGGCGCAGGCTGTGATGGCTGACCCAGCCGCGCACCCTCGTGCCGCCCCAGGCCGCGGTGATCAGCCCGACCGGCGTCTTGATGTGCTTGCGCAATTCGCGCGCGAAATAAAAACAGCTGGCCGAGAAATCTCCCGCCGTCTGTGGCGACTCCACTTTCCACGACACGGGAGTCTGGAAGCTGGTCAGTTCCACGGGGCTTGGCACGCGGTCTATCGCCAGCTCGCGCACTTCGGTGTCGGTCGCGGCTGCGATCTCGGCCGTGGCGTTGGCCGCACCGCGCACGCTGACCTGCATGTTGGACTGGCCGGTGCAGAGAAAGACATCACCGATCAGCACATCGCGGACGTCCTGGCTGTCGCCGCCGCTGGCCGCGTGCAGCACATAGGGCCCGCCGGCGGTCATGACAGGCAAGGTGGTGCGCCATTGCCCGTCCTTATCCGCCCGCGCTGAAGCCGTCGCATTGCCAAGTTGGAGCGTCACATCGGCGCCGGGCTTGGCGGTGCCATAGACCGGGATGGGCTGGCCGCGCTGCAACACCGCGTGATCGGTGAATATGGGATGCAGCAGGGTTGCGGCTTCAGCCGGCCCCGCCACCAGCAAAGCAGCCGCCAGCATCAGATAGCGCATGATCCCCCCGCCCATTTTGACTTGGCGAATCCTATCACGCGGGCATGGGAGCGGTAACGGCTTTAAGTATCGGTCCAGAGCCGGAGAAGATTGTGATAGCAGCCTGCCAGGGAGACCAGGGAGCTGTGCCCCGGCGCATCCCGGCCCAGGATCTGCAGGGCGGTATCCAGTTCGAACAGGATTTCGCGCTGGGATTCCTCGCGCACCATGCTCTGGATCCAGAAGAAGGCGGCCAGCCGGACGCCGCGTGTCACCGGCTCCACGTGATGCACGCTGGTGGCGGGATAAAGCACCATGTCGCCGGCCGCCAGCTTGATGCGGCGGTCGCCCATACGGTCCTGCATGACCAGCTCGCCGCCGTCATAGTCTTCCGGCGCCGACAGGAAGAGGGTGGCCGACAGATCGGTGCGAACCCGATGCGGCGTGCCGGGCACCGGGCGCACCGCGCCGTCGATATGGCCGCCATAGGCCTGCCCGCCGCTGTAGCGGTTGAACAAGGGCGGCACCACTTTCAACGGCAGTGCTGCCGAGATGAACAGCGGATGCGCGTCCAGCACGTCCAGAATCATGTTGCCCAGCTTGCGCGCCACCGGACTGGTTTCGGGCAGTTGGGCGTTGTGCTTCACCGCCGCGGACAGGTAGCCGGCAGTGTCGCGGCCATCGATCCAGTCGGCGCTTTCCAGGGCCTGGCGGCATTGCGCGACCTTGGCCTGGTCCAGCACGCCCGGAATATGCAACGGCATGTCTCGACAGCTCAGTAGTTCAGGTTGACCGACAGCAGCGCCGTTCGTCCCTCGGCCGGCACCACATGGAAGAAGTGTAGCTGGTCATAGTAATATTTGTCGAAGACATTGTTGACGTTAAGCTGGACGGACAATTTCTGGCTGAACGTGTATTTCGCCATGGCATCGGCGGTGAAAAAGCCCGGCACGGTCTTCACCGGCGGCGCATTCTGGGTGAACTGGGATGAGGCATAGCGGCCGCCGCCGCCGATCTCCCATCCGCCGCCCAGATTATAGGTCGTCCAGGCCGTGACCGTATGCTTGGGCGTATTCATCAGCGGCGAGCCTGCCGGCGCCGCGCCGGCCGCCGACTTGACCACCGAACTGTCGAGATAGGCATAGCCGGCCTGGATCTGCCAGGCGTCGGTGATCCGTCCCACCGCGCCCAGCTCCAGGCCGTCGACGCGGAAATCGCCCCCCAGCACATTGAGAATGGCATTGGTCGGATTGGGCACGCGCGCATTTTCCTTTTCGGCGCGAAACAGGGCGGCGGTCAATGACAGCCGGCCGCCGAACGCATCCCATTTGCCGCCCAGTTCAAGGTTGTTGTTCTTCTCCGGGGCAAGATCGGCGTTGCTGAGATTGAAGGACCGCGAACTGACGACAAAAGAAAGCTCTTCGCCCGACGGATTGAACGAGGTGCCATAGGCGAAATAGAGGCTGGCATTGGCCGCAGGCTTGTAGACCAGGGCGCCGCGATAGCTGAACATCCGGTCTGTGCGCGGGATCGTGTCGGTGCGCGTCACCAATCCCGGTGTGGTGGTGGAATAATTCTGGTCCCGATAGACCAGATCGAAATAGTCCCAGCGCACGCCTCCCGTGATCTCCCACTGGGGATCGAGCTTGATCGTGTCCATGACATAGGCCGCGAAGCTGTCGGCGCCGGTATTGGTCTTGAAGCGCGGGAAGGTGCTGGTGGCCGTGAAGGGCCCGTCCGGATTGGGCGACAGCAGCGGCACCGACGGCACGCCGCTGCTGTTGTCGAATTCCGGTTTGGCGATTTCGTGACCGCCCTCGATCCCGGCGGCGACCGTGTGCTTGACCGGCCCGGTGTCGAAATGCACCACCCCGTCCAACTGATCCCACAGCATGGACTGGGTATTGATGCCGGAATTGACGTTGCGGGTGACGGTGACGGCGTTGAGCGGTGTGGTGGCCGGAACCGTGGTGGCGATAAGCGGCTCGGTGAAGCGGAAATTCTGCGAATAGGCGGCATAACGCAGTTTGTTGGTCAGCGTGACGCCATCCATGAAATCATGCTCGGCGGTCAGGGTGACGATAACGGTGCCGGTCTTCAGATAATCGCTCTTGAAGCCGTAGAAATTCTGTCGCGGCACCGCCACGACCTGGCTGCCCAGATAGGGAATGCCATAATCGGGAATATCGTCCGCGGATTCATGCAAGTAAGCCAGGGTCAGCCGCGTCGGGGTCCCCAGGCCCAAGGACAGGCTGGGGGCAAAACCATAGCGGCTCTGTTCCACCACATCGCGGCCCGTCACGTCGGCTCCATGGCCCATCGCAACGATACGAAAAGCGGCGCCCGGTCCCAGTTCTGGCAGTTCTTCGTTCACATCTACGGTGGCGCGGCGTGTCTGATCGGTGCCGACGGTCAAATTCCCGGAGACGAAGCCCGCCAGTTGCGGCTTCTTGGTGACCTGGTTGATGACGCCACCGGTCGAGCCCCGCCCGAACAGCGTAGAGGCGGGGCCCTCCAGCACCTGAACCTGCTCGAAGGCGAAGGTGTCGCGGTAATAATCGCCGATGTCGCGCTGGCCATCGATGAACATGTCGGTGCGGGCGACAAAACCGCGAATGGTGGGCGAGGTGCCCAGCGATTTGAACTCGCCGGCGCCGATCGTGATGGTCGGGATGTTGCGGAAGGCTTCGTTGAGATTGCTGATGGCGCGATCCTGCATCAGCTGCTGGGACACCGTGCTGATGGATTGCGGCGTGTCGAGCAGCGGCTCGGTGAGCTTGCCCACGCTGGGATCGGCAACCTTGTAGTCCGGCGATCGCTGGCCCTCGACGATGATGTGCTCATGCCGCTCGGCGTCGGTGGTCTGCGCCGCGGCCGGCTGCAGCAGGGCGAGGCTGGAGCCGGCCAGCAGCGCGGCACGAAGCGAGCCGCCAAAGGCTTGCGGCAATGAAAATCCCATTCCCCTGGCCCCGCTCTGTCGTTATGACGTTGTATATTGTTAAGTATAACGACGATATATATCTCAAAATATAACGCGTGCTTCAAGCTGGCCTTGGCTCCTTCCGAACGGCTTGACCCTTTCTAGATATTTCAATAATACATGAAATATGGAAATGGAAAGCGCACTCCGCAAGCTTTCGGCGCTCGCCCAAGAGGGGCGGTTTTCCGTGTTCCGATTGCTGGTAAAGGCCGGGCCTGATGGACTCGCCGCGGGCGATATTGCGCGCAAGTTGAAGACCGCTGCCAACACAATGTCGGCCCAACTCTTGGTGCTCTCCAACGCGGGACTGGTACGCGCGCAACGCCAAGGGCGGTCCATCATCTATTCGGTCGATTTCGAGGAGATGAGCGCTCTGCTCCTGTTCCTTACGGAAGACTGCTGCGGCGGGCGGCCTGAGATCTGCGCCCCGCTCGCCGCCGTCGCCCAATCCTGCTGTCCACCGACGCGAAAGTTGCGCGCATGACCTACAACGTCCTTTTTCTGTGCACCGGAAACTCGGCGCGCTCCATCTTGGCCGAGGCGATCCTGAACAAGATCGGGGGTGAGAAGTTCAGGGCTTATTCGGCGGGGTCCGACCCTAAAGGAGTGGTCAATCCGCATGCCCTCGCGCTACTTGAGCGTCTCGGTTATCCGACGGTTGGATTACGCTCTAAGAGCTGGAGCGAATTTGCGCAGCCGGGTGCGCCACAGCTCGATTTCGTTTTTACCGTCTGCGACAACGCCGCGAATGAGGTTTGTCCGGTTTGGCCCGGGCAACCCATGACGGCACACTGGGGCGTTGCCGACCCGGCTGCCGTATCGGGGGATGAAAAGAAAATTCTGTCTGCCTTCCGGGACAGCTATATCAGTCTGCAGCGCCGGATTGAGCTGTTCGCAGCTCTTCCGGTCGCCAGCCTGGATCGTATCGTTCTCAAGAAGCGCCTGGACGAGATCGGCTCGCCCTCACATGTCGCCTGAATTTAGCCGGAAGCTGGCAGCGGAAGCGATTGGAACGGCACTATTGCTCGTCGCGGTGGTCGGCTCGGGTGTCATGGGGGAAAGACTGTCTGGCGGCAATGTCGCGGTCGCGCTTCTGGCTAATGGGCTTGCGACAGGGGCGGCGCTGGTCGTGCTCATTACAATATTCGGACCGCTTTCCGGCGCGCATTTCAATCCTGCCGTGACGCTCTGGTTTGCTCTGCGCGGCGAGGCCGCCGTGGGCCAGGCGCTGTGCTATGTCGCGGTGCAATTCGTGTTCGCCATCCTGGGTGTCTGGTTGGCGCACGCCATGTTCAACATGCCGGTCCTGGAAGTGTCTCACAAGCTGCGCGAAGGACCGTCGCAATGGCTGGCGGAGTTTGTCGCCACCCTGGGTTTGCTGGCTACTATCGCGGGCGGCCTCCGTTTCGCGCCGATTTCGATCCCGGTACTTGTCGGCCTCTACATCACCGGCGCTTACTGGTTTACCGCCTCAACCTCTTTCGCCAATCCTGCCGTCACGGTGGCGAGAGCCATGACAGACAGCTTTTCCGGAATAGCGCCGCGATCGGCGCTGCCCTTTATTGCTGCGCAGGTGACGGCGGCGTTCGCGGGCTATTTTGTCCTTGGATGGCTTTTTGAGAGCACCAGTTCAGCCGAGCCTGTGCGAAGTGAAGCGGCTCATCCGGCCCTCGCGAAAGAACAGCGTCCTGTTATCCATGGGAGTTAGCCTTCCGTAATCAACGCCGGCTGCCGCAGGCAGTGCGGGGCAGGCCAGGTCGGGATTGGCGACGAAATCCCGGTCGCTGAGACTTTCCAGAAAGGCCAGCAGGTCCGCTTCCCGAGCAGAACGGCGCGTCTCACGGCACGCGGGAGACCAGGACGGCGATGGTTGGATCGCCATTGGCCGAGAGCTGGATCACATAGCGTCCGGGCTGCAGCGGAAACTGCACGGTCTTGCGGATGCCCGAGCAGGCTGGGCCGGGGCCGTGCGCGCCGGACATGACCGCCGCGCCGTCCTTCAGGACATCGATCCAGGCGCCGGAGCTAAGATTGACCTGATAGGTGCCAGCGTCCTTCACGTTAAGCTGTAAAAGACCCCCATAAGCCACCGAACCACCGGGCTTTTCCGGCTGGGTGACATACTTCACCTCGCGGGTATGGCGCAGGCTTGCTGTCACGGTTTTGCCGGGCATCAGCACCGCTGCGTTCAGGCCCGCGGCGTCGCCGGCGGCATCGAGAGGGGCCTTGTCGGTCCAGGCCGAAAGCGCGGTGGGAAGCGGTTTGGCGTCGCCGGGGCAATTGGCCGGCGCATGCTTCATCTCCTGTGCCATGGCGGGCGTGACCAGCAGGAACGCCGAGATGAAGGCTGCGGATGCTTTCATGCTTTTCTCCGCGCAACGACCATTTGGCCAACACTGCCACGGCTATTTCCGGCTGTACATAACGCTCCGCGTCGCAGAGCGACGGCCGAAACGCGTTGCTGCTACGGAATGGGGCCGCCGCCGTTACCCGGATTGGTTTCCTGGATCTGGGTGGCCGACGAGCCTGGCGTTGCCTTCAGCAATTCCTGAAGGAAGGTGGTCTCGCGGCCGCGCGCCGGCGTGGTGCGGGTCTCGAAGGTGATGAGATGGCCATCGCGCAAGCCGTAATGGCGCACGCCCGTCACCTTGTTCTGCTTGTCGAAATAGACCGCCAGAACCTGGCGCTTGAGCACGGTGGGATTGAAGAAGGCGACCTGCTTCTCGGTGGCCGAAATGTAATACCAGCTGTCATTGCCGAAGGTGGCGGTGGTGGAGGCATAGCCCAGCCGCTCCTGCACCGTGGTCTTGGTGTCGGTGCCGGTCTTGATCGAGGACTCCACGGAGGGGTCTGGCAGATAGCCGCGCTGGCTGATCACCGGCGCGCAGGCGATCAGGGCGATGGCGCCGGCCAAGAGGACAGAGGACACAACGGCAAACTTCATGGTTCGACCTTCAGCGGATGCTATGTGCTATCGTCCCAGCCGTCCGGCGGCAAGACCCAACCCGGGCTCAGGAACGCTTCGATGTTGAATTTGCTCAAGGAATCGGCCGCACGCAAGCAGGCGGTGACCCGTCTGTATGAGGCTTTGGTAAGCCGGTCGCGGGAACCGGTCTTTTTCACCCGTTTTGGCGTGGCCGACAGCGTGGACGGGCGCTTTGACCTCCTGGTCTTCCATGCCTGGCTGGCGCTCAAGGAACTCGGCGGACGGCCGCCTGCGCAAGGGTTGACCAACACCATTTTCACTGGCTTCGACGAAGCCATGCGCGAGCAGGGGGCCGGCGACATCGGCATCGGCCACCGTCTGAAAGACATGGCCAAGGCTTTTTACGGCCGCATGGCGGCTTATGATTCCGCGAAGGATGCCGATGAACTGGCGGCGGCGCTGGCCAAAAATCTCTGGCGCGGTGCGGGCCATGAGGCCCATGCGCGCGCCCTGGCCGCCTATGCGGTGACCGCGCGCGAGGCATTGGCCGCCGCGCTGCCCGAGGCTTTGGATTTCGGGCCCTTACCCACTATCTAAATCCCATGACCGAAGGCCTTCCGCTCAGCCACAGCTATAATCTCGCCCGCCTCGGCAATGCCGGGGACGAGGTGCATTTTGCCGCCGACGCCGAACAGCGCGCCGCCATCGCCAGATGGTCGGGCGTGGTGTCGGTGGAAAAGCTGGAGACCCGGGTCCAGATCAGCAAAATCTCGCCCACCCGGTTCGGCCTGACATTCCATCTCGTGGCCGATGTCACCCAGTCCTGCGTGGTCACCCTGGAGCCGGTCGTCAGCCACATGGAGCGCAGCTTCGAGCGGGAACTGCATTTTGCCGGGACGGTCCGGCATAAAGACCCCGAATCGCAGGGCGTGCTGGTGCTCGATTCCGATCCCGAAGAGGGTCCTGAGGAGATCCAGAGCCTGCATTACGACCTGGCGGTGCCTGTGCTGGAGGAATATGCCCTGTCCCTGGAGCCCTATCCCCGCCGCCCAGGTGTGGAATTTGCCCCCCAAACCGAGGCGGAAGCCCCCCCGGAAAGCCCCTTCGCGGTCCTGAAAGGCCTCAAATCCGGCCTTTAAGCCCTTAAAAGGGCGGGCATTTGGCTTGAAACAGGCCCAGCTTTCCTGCTACCCACCCCGCTCGTTTGCCGCCGCGCCGGATTGAGAGCGCGGACGGCCTATCAGGAGTTTCCCCGCCATGGCGGTCCCAAAACGAAAAACCTCGCCGTCGCGCCGCAACATGCGCCGGTCCCACCATGCGCTGACGACCGCCGCCCATGCCGACTGCCCGAACTGCGGCGAGCCCAAGCGTCCCCACCATGTCTGCGGCTCGTGCGGCCATTATGCCGACCGCGAAGTCGTGAAAGCCAAGAGCTGAAGCCTTTCCTACCAGAAAGGTGTTGAGTGGCTCGCGCCCTGACCGTCTCGATTGATGCCATGGGCGGCGATGCCGGCCCGGGCACTGTCGTGAGCGCGCTGCTCAAGACGCTTCAAAGACATACCGACGTGGATTTCATTCTGCACGGCGATGAAGCGGTGCTGAAGAAACTTGTCGATCGTCAGCCCAAGCTGAAGGCGCGCGCGCGCATCGAACATGCGTCTGCCACGGTCAGCATGGAGGACAAGCCCAGCCATGTCCTGCGCCGCGGCAAGGACACGTCCATGTGGCACACCGTCGAGTGCGTGAAGGACGGCAAGGCCGATGTCGCCGTCTCGGCCGGCAATACCGGCGCGCTGATGGCGGTTTCCATGTTCCGCCTAGGCATCATCGAAGGCATTTCGCGTCCCGCCATCGCCATCATCTGGCCGACCCTGAAAGGCCAGTGCGTGGTTCTGGATGTCGGCGCCAATGTCAGCGCCACCGAAGAACAGCTGGTGGATTTCGCGGTGATGGGCGAAGCCTTTGCCCATGCCATTCTGGGCCTGCAGCGTCCCACGGTCGGCATTTTGAACGTCGGCGCCGAGGAGCAGAAGGGCAATGACGGGGTGAAGGGCGCCGCCCAGATCCTGCGCAATTCCAACCTCCCCATGGCTTTCCAGGGCTTTGTCGAAGGCGATGACATCGCCAAGGGCACGGTGGATGTGGTGGTGACCGACGGGTTCACCGGCAATATCGCTCTGAAAACCGCTGAAGGCACCGCCCGGCTGATGGGTAGTTATCTGCGCCAAGCGCTGAAAAGCTCGATCCTGTCGCGCATGGGCGCGGTGATCGCTTCCGGCGCGCTCGACATGCTTCGCCGCAAGCTCGATCCGCGCACCCAGAATGGCGGCGTTTTTCTTGGCCTGAACGGCGTGGTGGTGAAAAGCCACGGCGGCGCCGACGCCGTGGGCTTTGCCAGCGCCGTGGACATGGCCATCGACATGGCGCGCGCCGACATCAATGCCCGCATCGCCACCGACCGCTCGGCCATCACCGCCGAAAGCGCCGGCGCCAGGGCCGCCGAATTATGAAAGGCCCAACCGTGATCCGTACACGCGTGATCGGCTGCGGCTCGTATCTGCCGTCCAACATTGTCACCAACGACGACCTGGCCAAGAAGGTGGACACCTCCGACGCCTGGATTCGCGAGCGCACCGGCATCCGCCAGCGCCATATCGCACTCCCGGGCGAAAAGACCTCCGACTTGGCTTTGGGCGCGGCGCGCGAGGCATTGAAAGATGCCGGCATCGATGCCGGCGAACTGGACATGATTATCTGCGCCACCACCACGCCGGATGAAAGCTTTCCCGCCACCGCCACCATCGTGCAGTCGCGGCTGGGCATGGCGCATGGCGCGGCCTTTGACGTACAGGCGGTTTGTTCCGGCTTCATCTATGGCATGTCGCTGGCCGACAGCCTGATCCGCACCGGCTCTGCCCGCACCATTCTTCTGATCGGGGCCGAGACCATGTCGCGCCTCCTGGACTGGAGCGACCGCACCACCTGCGTCCTCTTCGGTGATGGGGCCGGGGCGGTGGTGCTGCAGGCCCATGAGGGCCATGGCGACAATTCCGATCAGGGCATTCTCAACACCAAGCTGTTCTCGGACGGCCGGCTGCACGACATGCTCTATGCCGATGGCGGCGTGTCCTCGACCCAGACAGCCGGCAAGCTGCGCATGCAGGGCAAGGAAGTCTTCAAGCATGCGGTGACCAATATCGCCGCCGCCATCGAGGCCTCGGCCGCGGCCTCCAATATCCCGCTTTCCGAGATCAACTGGTTCGTGCCCCACCAGGCCAATCAGCGCATCCTGGACGGCACCGCCAAAAGGCTGGGCATCGACGCGTCCCGAGTGGTTTCAACCGTGGCCAGCCACGGCAACACCTCGGCGGCCTCGGTTCCGCTGGCCCTGGTGGCCGCGGTTCGGGACGGCAGGGTCAAGCGGGGCGACCTGGTCCTGCTGGAAGCCATGGGCGGGGGCTTTACCTGGGGCGCAGCCTTGCTGCGCTGGTAACCAAACGGGAACCCGATTCGGGTTAAACTTAAGCTTCCACCGCCAAGTCTTTGATCTTGACCATTATTCACGGGCAGGGTTACGGTTCTTTAGAAGTAGGGGAAGAGTCGACATGACCACGGGGACACTGACCAGGGCCGATCTGACCGAAGCCGTATTCCAGGCTGTGGGACTTTCCCGCACCGACTCGGCACAGATGGTCGAGGACATGCTGGAAGAAGTTTGCGGCGCTCTCTCGCGGGGCGAGACCGTGAAGCTGTCTTCCTTTGGCACTTTCGCGGTGCGTCAAAAGTCACAGCGCATGGGACGCAATCCCAAGACCGGTGACGAAGTGCCGATCGCGCCGCGCCGTGTGCTGGTGTTCCGGCCCAGCCACGTCCTGAAAGCCGTCATCAACGGCCAGACACCGCCACTTGAGGTTGAGGACTGATGTCATCGGCGGCATACGCCTATCCTCAAAAATCTGCTGAAGCCTTCCGTACCATCAGTGAAGTCGCCCTGGAGCTTGACGTGCCGCAGCACGTGCTGCGCTTCTGGGAAAGCCGCTTCGCGCAGGTGCGCCCGGTCAAGCGCGCCGGCGGGCGCCGCTATTACCGGCCCGATGATGTGGACCTGCTGAAGGGCATTCGTTCGCTGCTTTACATCGATGGCCTGACCATCAAGGGCGTGCAGAAGGTTCTGAAAGAGCGCGGTCTGCGTCATGTCACAGAAGTCGGCCGGGGCAATGCGCCCGCGCCGCAAACCTTGGTGATCGAACGGCCCGTGGTCGTCGAAAAAATCGTCTATGTGGAAAAGCCGGCGCCGGTTTCGGCGCCCGCGCCGGCAAGAAAGCCGCGGCCCGCGCATCTGCGCCCCGTGTCCGACATGTCGCTGCCTTTCTTCGACCAGCAGCCGAAAGTCGTCATCGAAGAGCCGCCGGTTGCCGTGATCGAGCCGGTGATCGAAGCGGTGGAAGTCGCCGCCGAGCCTGAAACCGGTCTCCCGGATGCGGAGCGCGAAAAGCTGGACGCGCTGATGGGTGAGTTGGTGACGCTGAAATCGCGCCTCCAGGCGGCCAGAGGGCGGAAGATTTAAAGCCAAAATCGCTGGTTGCCGGGGGAGGGGGCGGACACTATAGTCCGCCGCCTTTCGTACCCCCTGGGCCTGAAAGCCCATCAAAAACAAGTCGGAGCGTGGCGCAGCCTGGTTAGCGCACCAGTCTGGGGGACTGGGGGTCGTGGGTTCAAATCCCGCCGCTCCGACCATTCATATCCGCGCCGTTGGCGCGGATATGAATGCCAAGCCGGCCCGCCGCGACAGCGGAGAGAGGGCCGGCGCGGCAGGACACAAGCGCTGCACCTATCCGCATTATTATCTTCCTGCATCACCCTTAGGCGGGATTTCCGGCCCTTCGCTATCGCTCAGGGCGTTCCTTGCTCGAAATGGTCTGTCGACCATTTCGTTCGCCTTCGGCGAACCGCTCGTCTTCCGCATCGGACGCCGTACTGATGATCGTGGGAACGCGCGCCAAATGTTTGGAAAAAGGGGGGCTGACGGAAGTCGCTGATATGTATCGGCCTGTTGATCGGCACGCGGGCCGTGACCTTGATGGAGCACGCGCGCACGGCGAAGCCAAGTTTCGGGCTGCACCTCCGCTGTGGCAGCAGGCCTGGCCCGGATACCTGATGATCCGTTGTCTGGTGACATGGAATGTCTTTGGCAGCGTCCTAAACAGCGCACCAAAGGCCTGCCCGTAGCGTGTTAACCATAGGTCCAACTCGCGCAAGCTTTTTCACTTCCGTATCGTTATGGGACAAAAGGGTTGTCCCATGAAAAAACTTGCCGCCGTGATCGTCCTCGCCCTCCTGCCTTTGGCGGGCTGTCATCCGTACGGCTATCCTCAGGGGCCCTACGCCTATTACGACTGGGACTGGAATGCGGGCTATGACGGGTACGGACCCCGTCATTATTACGCGCCAGCCTCCGGTTACGCTCAGCCAAACGCCGACTATGTTCAGCCAAGCGTCAACTGGTGGTTCTGCGGCTACTATTATTACCCCTATCCGCCCTATGCCGGTTACTATCCCTATTATGGATATCAGCAGCCCGGCGCTGCTTCGCCCACTTACACTTCGCCAGCTCCGCCGCCGGCCGCCCCTGCACCGCCTGCGGCTCCTCGCATGCGCGCGGCTCCGCCGCCGCCGCCCGCAAACTCCGAGCAGCCCGTAGCGCCCGCGGCTCCTTTCCATTACGCGCCGCCGCCGGTATCGCCCGCAGCTTCGGCGCCGCCGGCAAGCCTCGCCAGGCCACCGGATTATTATTCCACTTATTATGGCTGCTGCACCCGCTAGCGTTCGAAGTCCGTCCAAAAGACCGCGACAGCCGACAGCCTCGAAACCGCGCTCCTCAAGCTCAGTTCAGGAGGCATCCCGAAAATCTCAACTGCGAAGGCGCGCTTCTGGTCAAAAGCCCAGAACGACGTGCGGTTCTGAAATCTGACTAAAGCGCGTTCTGCATCCAGCTCGGCTGGGGTGGCGCGCCTAAGCCTACCGTCAGGTTGAGGCCCGCGCTGAGCTGATCACCGCGCTCGCCTTGTGTGTAGGAAACATGCGATTGGCGGACGCCGATGGCCATATCAAGACCGGGCCGCGGGATGTAGTGGAGATCGAGCCCCGCCAGCAGGCCGTTGCTCGCATAGCGATCGCCAACCCATCCCACATAGCCGTTGAACCAGAAGGCATCGCCCAGGAAGCCGGAAAGATTGGCAGCCACCGCATGGTTCTCGATGTTCCTGAGGGCGGGCGGTCCCGAAGTTGTGGGCATGGCTCCGATGGCGCTGTTGTCGGTGAGATATTCGCCATGGCCGTCATAGGAAATGCCGGCGAGTAACCCGTCCCAGACCGGGATGTTCCAGCGCAGGCTCCCATCCCAGCCCGCGGTGCGGCCGATATCGGCGTTTCCGTGCACGCCATAGCGGGTGAAGTGGCCGGCAATGCTTCCCCACAAGCCTGGCGCCAGCAGCTGGGTATAGCCGATGGTGGCATTGTCGGTATCAGCGCGAACCGCCACCGCGATGGGATTGTCGAGATAGGGCTGGTGATAATTGACGTCCAGATAAAAGAACCCTGTCTGCGTGCCGGAATAAAGCTTCATCCCGGCGCCGATCAGGTCATTGCCTCCCAAAGCCTGGAGCTTCAACTCGCTGTCGAAACCCAGTTCAAGCGCCAGGCCCGCCGCGCCTGTGACGAGATTCTCGTCGGTGTTGACGAAGCTGCCGGCGGGCAGGGTGGTGGCGGCGCCGTGAATAATACTGGTCCATTTGGCGTCTGCGACCAAAGCAATGCCCGGCGCGAAGCTGAGCTTGCCGTCCAGATCAGTGGCGATCATGCGATCGCGGCTGTGATGCATGTTTGTTTCATTGCGAAAGCCGAGCCCGGAATCGCTGGCCATTGCAGCGCGTCCATAAGCCAGCTGCCACATGGGATCGCCGCGGCGGATGGCCAGCTCCTGCGCCTCATAGGCGCGCAGGGCGGCATATTCCCCCGGGGTATGAAAACCCGCGGCGGTGGCCGGCGGCACCGGTTCCGGCGGCGGCCAGACCCGTTGCTCGGTATAGCCGCCCCTCATGGGCGGAGGCGGCGGCGCGGCCTGGGCGACGGGACCTTGTGTCATGGGCGGAGGCGGCGGCGCGGCCTGGGCGACTGGACCTTGTGTCATGGGACCTGCCGCGCGCGGTACGATGCGCAGCGAGAAGCCGTCGGACTCGGCACGGGTCAGGAAGGTCACGGGACGCGGGCTGCGGATCACGCCATTGTCGAAATTGGCGTAGGACATCGAGATCCATAGCGGCGCGTCGGTGGACAGGCGGTTGAACATGGCCCCATCCACCGGTTGCTGGAAATCGATCGCCAGCGCATTCTGGCTATCATCGGCATGGACGCCGCGGATGCCGACGTCGTGGAAACGGATCTCCAGGACACCCGGATCGTTGCGGACGATCTGGTAGGCGGGTCCTCGATAGGCTGATCCCTGTGCCATCGCCGGCGTGGCGGCTATGAGGGCCAGAAGAACAAAAGCAATCACGCTGGTGAGGGGGTCGCAAAGAAGAAAGGCGAGACGCCGGATTCTGGAGAAAGAGCGGACAGGGGACTGGCCCAAGAAAAAACAGCCGTCCCGCCGATCCAAGGGGCGCGCCGTCGCCTTGGTCATGTTCCCCACTCGCGCGTTGATTCGCGCACGGCGATTATCCCGGGCTTCGACAGCTGCGTCATCAGTTTATTGTCGAACTGAGGACGGCCTCGTGCGCGGCGAGTCGGTCTTTCAATTTGCCGCTCGATCAGAGCCGCTGAGGCCGGGAGGCTATATGTCGTTCGAGGAAAGCTCGGGGGCGGTATTCGAGATGCATCTGCCGTTCAACGGCGATCGCTCAGGCTAAGGCTTGGTCGATCGCCTGAAGCAAGACGTTCGCATTCAGGGGCTTGTTCAAACAAGCGACCGCGCCGGCCTTCAGGCAAGCTTCGCGGCGCCCGACCTCCTGGTGCGCAGTTAGAATGATGGTGGGAAGGTGGACACGGGATTCACGGAGCCGGTTCAGGACGTCCAGGCCGCTGGTCTGCGGCATCTGAAGATCGAGGATCAGGCAGTCCGGCTCTTTCAGCGCGAGCGCCGCGAAAAGTTCGTCGCCTGTGGCATGAGGGCTCACGACCATCCCTTCTGCCTTCAGCAAGCGGTTTGTTGCCGCGCTCACCTCTCGCTCGAATTGTGCCATTTCGTTTCGCCTTCGGCGAACCGCCCGTCGCCCCGCGTCAACGGCTCAGCCGTCGCCTGTTCGCGCGAACGATGCTCCCGTACCCCTTGATAATTGATAGAGGTGACCGGCCGTTCGCTATTGCCGCCCCAGCCTCAAGCGACGCAGCCAATTTTTCAACAACCATCCGGCGCGCTTCGCGCTCCGCTGCCGGTCCGCCCTTGGCGAGCTTGGTCAGGCGCAGCGCGACGACGCGCTGGGCGTTGATATTCGCTTCCGCGATTTCCGTGGCGAGCTTGAACCAAGTAACGAACATGCAACACTCCGCGCGGCCTCGTGTAGCGGCCTGAATTGCCTCGTCACAACGCCACGGAGAGCTTTTCGGATTCCCTGGTTTCGACGACCGTCGTCTTTTCCGTGACGACCTTCTCGATCTTGGGCTTGTCCTTTTGCGTCACGACAACGACGTCTGGAGCCGGCTTTGGATCGTCATCGGTGATAATAATGCGATCGCCCATGACGGCCTCCCTACTTGCTTTGCCCGGTAACGACGATGGCTTTCGGGGCGCCGCCGCTCTTGTAGTTGTCCCACATGAAAAACCCGACAATGGCGACAACAATCAGGACGGCACCAAGAAGAAATCCGACAAAAGTGTTCCCGCCGCCACCGCCACCGCCGCTGTCTTTTTCAATGATCGTAGCCATGATGTATCTCCACCCTAAAACTCCACACTGGAACGAACATCCTTGACACTGGTTCCAAGCTGGCGACGGCGCAACGCGTGGTCCCGCCTTTTGCTGTCCCGCACCATTTTTTCCCTGCCCCCTCTCCGTCATGGCTCCGCGGCTACAGGCGCCGCTCCAGGAACCCATCTGACAGCAACGCATTTAATTCCATCAGTGTACTAACCTTCTTGCTTGGCAGTGGAAGCAATGAGATTTGCGGCACCGCTTTTCATTATGATGCTGGCTGCCGCATCCTCGCCAACACAGGCCCTGCCGGCGCCATGCTCGGCGAGCGATGCTGCGGATTATGGAACTCCTGGCGACGTCCCAAAAGTCTCGATTTTGCACGAAAAGGACTTGATACAGTGGCAGCCGCCACGTTGTGCGGGATGGGCCCCTGCGTCACGCGCCAAACTTGTCGTCACGGTGACTGGAACCTTCCGGTTTGACGGCACAATGGACGAATTGCTGGCCCGTGCCGGGGAAATCTCCAAACTCCATGCCATTCCGTATTGGTCACCCGCAGATAAAAAATGGATGCCGCTCGCGCGCGACGCTATGGCGCTGGATGGACCAAACGCAAAGGATCGCCGCGAGGATTTTTCGCTCGCTGAACTCAAGGCTGGCGCCCAACTCTACTACTCGGAGGATGATTCGCTGACGGGTGAGGCGGTCTACGGGCTGAAAGTGTATGAAAGCAGCGCGGATCGGGTCGTGCTCGGCACGGACAACATCACGGCGATCAGGAAAATTGTCTTCACGCTGTTTAAACCCGGTGCTTCACGGTCAGCGCTGTTTCTTCAACGCATCTCACCTGGCGTGTTTGGGGCTCGTATTCTCAGCACTGCAATGGCTGGCACGAGCAGCTTGGTGGACGGGCATGAAGACGTTTACGTCAACCGCGCCCGCGCCATCTATGGGTTCTTATCGGCGAGCAAACCCAGCCAGGCCAGATTGGCCCTTTCGTCGGACCAGTAGGACCGGCATCTTAGCGCAACCAGGCATCGCGGAACGCGGGATCTGCCGCCAAATTCTGCAAATCCTCCCCCTGAATGAGGGTGGGGGAGAAACCGTCCCGTCCCACTTTCAGGAAGGCGGAGGACTGTTGAGGCAGCGCCAGCTTTTTCCAACGATGCAGGCATTGCGACAGTGTACCGGCACAATAGATGTGCCCGTGCGTGGCAAGCGACGCGGCGGTATTCGGTGATAATTTGATGTTCATAGCCGAACGTACCAGTTTCCGATTTGAAAAACGATTGGATGACGAAGGTGCGGGATAAATATTTATCGCTGGGTTTGTGATAACGGCTTTGCAATTTTCCCGGAAACGTACGATCTGGAGCACCAGCCTTCCGGGAATGACAGGCCCGCCAATGCGGCAGCGCGGCCGCTATGCTGTCACTCAGCGCATAGGCCGGTGCTTAGGATCAAAGCCGTAAAGTGCTTCCGGATTCTCCACCAGGATGCGGTGGCGAAGTTTCTCGTCCGGCGCCCAGCTCTTCACAATATCCATCATCAGCACCGGGTCCGGCCGGGCTTGGGGGCTGGAACTGGGGAAGGGCCAGTTGGAGCCCCAGACGCAGCGCTCCGGCGCGGCGGTCACCAAAGCGCGGGCTATGGCGATGCGGTCGGCATAATCGGGCGGCCCGCTTTTGGAGCCTGAGTCAGGACTTGAAAGCTTCACCCAGGTCTTCCCCGCATCGATGAAGCGGCGCAGCGCGGCATAGGCGGGTGATTTCACCCCGTCCTGGCCCGGAATTCCCGCCATGTGATCCACCACCACGGTGACCGGCAGTTTGAGGATCGTGTCCTGATGTTCGGCATAGAGCGGGGCGGTGAGATTGAGCTGCATGTGCCATCCCAACGGCGCGATCCGCGTCGCCAGGGGCATCATCGCGTCGGGGCCAAGAGGGTTGCCGCCGCCGCTCTGGACCCGCACGCCGCGGAAACCGGCGGCGTGCAGTTTCTTCAAGGTCGCGGCATCGACATTGGCCGGCACCACCGCCACGCCGATGGCGTGCGCGCCTTGCAGTCTGAGAAAGTCGGCGGTGCAGTCATTGTTGAAGGCATAGGTCGAAGGCGTCACCGCGATGCTGCGGCTGGTGCCGATGCGCGCCTGATAGCGGCGATAATCGGCTGCTGTGGCGGCCGGGGGTTTGAGCACCGCCGTCGGGGCATAGGCCCAGCGCGGATCATAGACATGATGGTGGCAGTCGCAGGCGCCGTCGGGCACCTTGAAACTCACATGATCCAGCGCGGCCAGTGCCGGCTTCGCAAAAGATGCGGCGGCCAAACCGCCCAGAACTGCGCGGCGGTCCGTCCTTGCGCGCGACGCCATGGCATCCTCCCCAAAAGGGCTATCAAGTGAATCTGGCGGCTCGTGAATTGAACGCAATGCTGATCCGCTCTTCGTCCGACTGGCTCATATTGACGCGATGCAAGAGCCATGACGGAAAGATCACGAGGTCGCCGGTAATGGGCGGGATCACCATGGCGTGGCCGGTGAAGGCGTTATAGCTGCCGACCATTTCGCCCGAGATCGTATAGGTGTGGGGCGTGATGGGGGTCTTCAATTCCAGCTCGCCCTTGTCCGCGCCGCCCTTCACATAATAGACGCCGGAAAAAAGGCTGCCGGGATGGTCGTGTGAATAGTTGAAGTGCCCCTTCTGGTTGATGTTGATCCAGGCCTCGGTGATGACCTGGCGGGTGGAAGGGGCGAATTCGAAGGCGCGGTGCACTTCGTCAAGTCGCTTCTGGACTTCCGCGAACAGCTCCGCCAGTTCGGTCGCGGCAGGATCGAGATTGTCGCTTTGCCAGCCGCCACCGTTGGAGACCACGCGTCCGGCGCTGGCCTTCCTCTTTTCCAGGCAGAACTTCTCGATCTTGTCATTGTCCAGGCGGAGGGACTCCACCGCCAGGAAATTGATGAAGATCGGCATGATGTTGATCATCAGACACGCTCAATGCTTGAGACCGGGCAGAGGGAGCCATGCAGCGCGGTCCATCTGGTTGGACGTAAGCCAAAGATTGCCGCCAATGATCTGGGCCGTGGAAACGCCGCCGAACTCGGCGATGGCGGGGCCATAAGCGACCACCCGGTATGTCGCGGTGGCCGGATCGATCCGCGCCACCACCCAGCCGCGATGGCAATTGGGATCGAGTCTCTTCTCGATCATCTCCTTGCGCGTGCCGCCGCAGGCCGGTTCGTCCTCGAACACGCCCGCGGTGAGCAGTTCGTCGCCGCTCCAGTGGATGTTGTCGACATTGAACCACTTCAATTCCAAATGACGCACCTTGGTGGTGTCGGCCAGGGGAATGATTTCCACCGAATGGCTGCCGGAAACGGCCTGATAGATCTCCTTTTCATCCTTGGAGATCTCGACGCCATTGTTGCCGGCGAATTCGGTGCCGGGCAGCAGGCGCCAGGTCTTTTCGCTGGGTTTCCATTGATAAAGACCGCCGGTGATCTTGCCGACATAATAGTCCGCCTGGGTCGCCCCGTTCTTCATCTGCACGCTGTTGTAGATGGTGCCGTCCGTCGCGGCGGTAAGGCCGTTG
>Ga0268266_10001018_pt1 | contig 35297 bp, 32 predicted proteins | sample KBSS13metaG_FD_190356 | JGI IMG/M metagenome (GOLD analysis project Ga0268266, IMG submission 190356) | Switchgrass rhizosphere microbial communities from Kellogg Biological Station, Michigan, USA - KBS S1-3 metaG (SPAdes) (version 2) | ecosystem: Host-associated > Plants > Roots > Rhizosphere...
TTGAAATCATACCGGAACTTAGCCGGGGCTTTGCGTCGCGGTTGATAGATGATGGCAAGGTGACCGTGAACGGTAAGGTGCAAACCAAAGCCGGCTACAAGCTACGCGAGGGTGACGAAGTAATGGTAGATTACGACGTAAAACAGTTGGCCCAAATCCCTGATATTGACTTGGATGTACTCTACGAAGACGACGATTGCGTAGTTATCTACAAGCCAGTAGGCGTTCTAAGCCACAGCAAGGGTGCGTTTAACCCCGAAGGAACGGTGGCCACTTGGTTGCGCAGCCATATGACAAAGGACTCACATGTCCCGGGCGAGGGAAAAGAGCAGCCCGAGCAAAAATCGTATTTTTTGCCCGGCGCGATGAGAAAAACCGTAGGTTTGTCTCCATTGCAGGGCGAGCGCGGCGGTATCGTACACCGGCTAGACCGTGCTACCAGTGGCGTAATGATATGCGCTAAGACGCCAGAAGCGCTCAGCTGGCTGCAGAAACAGTTTGCTACACGCAACGTAAAGAAGACGTACGCGGCCGTTATAACAGGGAAGTTGGAGCCAGAGGAAGCGGTGATAGACATGCCCATCGAGCGCAACCCCAAAGCACCGGCTACCTTTCGTGTGGGTGTGCAGGGCAAGTACGCCAAAACCGCCTACAGAACGGTAGCTAGCAACGACAAATATAGTCTGCTGGAACTCAAGCCCGAGACGGGTCGCACCCACCAGTTGCGTGTGCATCTGAGCCACCAGCATCACCCCATCGTGGGTGACACGCTCTACAACGGCGAACCGGCCGAACGCTTGTACTTGCATGCCGAATCGCTGGAGATTACTATTGTGGCCGGCCATGAACGCAAAGTTTTTACTGCTCCAATCCCGCCGGAATTTATTAAACTGGTAGCATGAACGTACTGCATATGGTTTTACACCCGACTGCCAGCCAGCAGCTCGACAGTTTTTTGGCAGCACCGGCGCATGCGGTGCTCCTTGGCGGGCCGCTCGGTAGCGGCAAAACACATGTCGCGGAGGCTTTGGGTGCGCAATTGCTGGACGTACCGGTGACGGCACTAGACAATCACGGCTATTACCGCGTTATTACGCCTAAAAACGGCACGATAAGTATTGAGCAGGTCCGTGAACTCATCGGCTTCTTTCGGCTCAAGGTCCCCGGCGCGGCGGCTATAAAGCGCATTGCAATGCTGCAGGACGCCGAGGCGATGGGGGTGGAGGCGCAGAACGCACTGCTGAAGCTGCTTGAGGAACCGCCGGCAGATTCGGTACTTATCCTGACTAGCTCGCAGCCCGAGCGGCTGCTTGCCACCATCCGTTCTCGCGTGCAGTTGCTACAGCTGCCAGCCCCCGAGGCAAGCGAATTACACAAACATTTTGTGGCAGCTGGCTACACCGATGCAGCCGTAAAAGCAGCATTGCTCCGGAGCGGGACGAATGTGGCCGAAGCAACACGACTACTGAGTACTGATGCAAGTGTGCCTGATGCATCAATTGCATTGGTGAAACAAGCGCTCGGCGGAACGGCTTACGACCGCCTACTGCTGGTAGATGGGCTAGCCAAGCACAAGGAGACCATGCAGACCTTTGTGGATACGCTGGCAACGGTAGCTATGGCAAGCCTGGAAGCGGCCGCAAGCAAGGGTGCTAACTCTGTAGATCGCTGGAAAAACGTACTGCAAGCTGCTCATACTGCCCAGGACGCACTGGAGCGCAGCGGCAACGCCAAATTGGTGCTCACTGAGCTTATGCTCGCGTTATAGCGCTTAGCGCGCGTCCCTCTTCCAGGGCGAAGGCACTTAGCTTTTGAGACGTAAGTCTTTTTGGCCTGAGGGGGGTGTGCATCCAAAGACGAATGACAAAAAGATTTTGGCCAAAAATGAGTGTCATTCGAGCCGGATGATGACGTGCGTGCTGAGTGCTCACATGATATACTTGATTCCAGCGTTATGTACGAGTTACTCATTGTTGCTATTTTTGGCATCCTCGGTATAGCCAGCACTAGGCTGCACACCGATGAATTTAACGAAGTCTCCCGCAAAGTGGGCGACCGCATGGGCAAGCTGTGGGACATCGCCCATCAGGGCATGCGCGAGAACCGCTTCTTGCGCGCCGAAAAGGCACTGCTCACTATCCTCAAGATCGACGAAAAAAATGCTGCTGCCTACAACCGTTTAGGCATTCTCTATGCCAAGCAAAAAGAGTATCGCGACGCCATCGACTGTTTCGAAATCGCCAGTTCCATAGAAGCCACGCCGTCAAGCTTGCACAACTTGGGGCTTATTTATTACGAAACCGAAAACTACGAGAAGGCCGGCATCGCCTTTGAAGCCGCTTTGAACCTGGAAGAAAGCCTGGCCGCCCGCCACGTGGCGTACGCTAAGGTGAATGAAAAGCTCGGCAACGAAAAGCTGATGTTCCAGGCCCTAGAGCGTGCCGTAGAACTCGAACCCAACAAAGAGACCTACACCTTGCTCATGCAAGCCTACGAAGAGCGCGGCATGCAAGCCGAAGCCGATATGATCGGCGAAAAACTCAAGCGTCTCATCGTGCCGGCCGGTCGCCCCCGTCGTATCCTGCGCCCCCGACGTGTTGTTATATAAAACCACTTGATTTACACCAGTTACAAGCCACCGGGCCTCAAAAAGGGCTCGTACTAGGTCTACCTCTTCGTAATACATCTGACTATGTAATCTGACTGCCCGTGCATCCTTTTCTGTGGGGCGCCTCCATGCGTCCATTCGCGCGAGCGCCCCACAGAAGAGAAACACCACCAGATTTATAATTTAGTGACTGCCTTTGGGTTGTCATTTAACCCCTGTTTTGATACACTCTTCTGGTAGTTACAGAGTGCCGCCTTAGCTCAGTTGGTTAGAGCGTCAGTTTTGTAAACTGAATGTCGTCGGTTCGAATCCGACAGGCGGCTCCAAATTCACAATTATGTCCCCTGTGACCCAGGGGAAAAGAGCAGCCGGAGTCGGCGGATTCATTCCACGACACCGCGCGTTGGGAAAAACCGTAGGTTTGTCTCAAGGTTTTTGCAGGGTTAGTGAAGCGGTCAAACACGGGTGACTGTAAATCATCTGGCTCAGCCTTCGGGGGTTCGAATCCCTCACCCTGCACCATAAGAATAGCCCCAGCTTGTCTGGGGTTTTTCTTTTGGTGGTGAGAGGTTCGTATCCTCGATGGAAAGGCCTTCGGGGTGAAGATTGCCGGTGGCAATCTGCAAGGCAACCTTCCGGTGCAAGCTGCGCTTGCAACCGTGAAGTTGCGGGTCTGCTGGAAGCAGGTCGAATCCCTCACCCTGCACCATAAGAAAAGACATCTATCAGAGACAGGTGTCTTTTTTTATGTGGAGGCGAAGAGAGATTCGAGCGACAAAGCCCAGTGGGCTTTGGCCGCCTGAAACCCGGGAGGGTGTTTATAGATACCGAGCTAATTGACCTGAAAGAGGGGATTAAACTATTTGGCGATCATGAAGTGTCGTTACGTCTAGATCTCCTAGATTCTCGAAAACTTGACGAGGTCACCACACAGCGACATTACAGAGTATTACCTCTAGATAAAACTGCATAAATCTGCTACAATTTACCGGTATTTTGCCGCGATAGCTCAGTGGTAGAGCACTTCCATGGTAAGGAAGGGGTCTTGGGTTCAAATCCCAATCGTGGCTCCAAGCAATGAAGATCAGCAATAGCTGGTCTTTTTTGTTTGGGTTCTGTACGGCCACACCCGACGCAGGGCGGCCATAGCGGAGGTGCCATGCTATGCACAGGCTCACAAAAATCACGGCTGCCTTGTGGCATTCTTCTGGCCGGAAGTTGCCGCTTGTTGCAAAAAATACTTGACAGCGAAGCATAAGCGGCGTAAGCTCTGGGTATAAGCGTAAATCCTTAAAAAAGAAATACACTTAAAAAGTTCTGTTCTATTTTCTGTCTTGCAAGAGGAAAAACAAAAACACCGGTCTGATCAACCGGTTTTTTTGTTTTGGGTGAACGTGACAAAACTCACTGCCCAGACCGCTCAGCGCGCGTAGACTAACAATTATTGGTCTAAAAGAGAAAAAAGCTATGGGACAAGGCGAGTTTGTAGAGCGTACAGCAACACGTGAAACGCTGGACGCAGGATTACGATATGTGACTTTTGATGCGTTAATGGATCGTGTCAGTAGGGGTGAATTAAGCTTTGAGGACGCTGTGGCAGAATACCGACTGCGGGAACTATCGCAAGCGTTACCCGCCGTTGCGGGCGCTGCTGCAGTTCAGGGCTCGTAATCTGTTTACAAAATACTGTCCATCTGTTAAACTACCAGGGTTATGGCAAAAAAAGGCGAAAAGCGCAAATTGGTCGGACTGGTGAGTGAAGAGTCTGGCGAGCGCATTTATTACACCAGCAAGAACACTCAGAACACCACTGAGAAGCTTTCCTTGCGCAAATACAGCCCAAAGCTGCGCAAGCACGTGCTTTTCGTAGAGACCAAGAAGAACCTTGGCCGCAACGAAGTTAAGCCACGCAAGCACTAGAGATTGCTGAGAATAAAAACACCGGTTTTACCGGTGTTTTTGTATACCTTGCAGATTTATGTTTCTAAATGAAACTACCCTGAACGTAAACTTGGGTTAGTTTCAGACTCAAGCTAGTGGACTAGCCTGTCTTGTTAAAGTTGTGAGACGGCCCCGTCACCACGGCTTCGCGACTGGGGGTATCGTTGGCGGAATACATTATATATGTAAATCGAGGAGGGTGTTGATGAGCTCAGCGTGGCTCCACACTAGCGGCGTGACGGACAGCGGCGAACCGTCGGAAGGGTTAACCTGTTCGCTTAACACACCGCTGGGCAAGGCGTGCGACAATGTCCAGTCTACGAGCTTTTCGGCGTCAGGATTGCGAGCCAGCTGCATGTAATATTGTGCGACCCACAAAGTAGTCACGAACCAGGGGTTGCCGAGGTACTGCGGATCACTAGCAAAATAGTTGTCGTGTTCGTAGCGTGGTACGCCGCCGGAGGGGGATGTATCGAGCAAGTCCAATTCTATGGTTTTGAACGTACTGCGGATGGCCTTGCTGCCGAAGGCTTCGGTGGCAAACATCAGCGCGCCATAACCGCTTGAGACATCGAGGGTGTTATCGAACTGCAAAGAGCCATCCTCTTGCAACAGATAACCCTTACGGAGTACATCACGGGCCTCATCGAACAGCACATGACAGTTAGCAGCGATTTCGGCTGCGGCATCACGCCAGCGAACAGCATCATCGGGGAACTCAAACATTTCGGCTAGATCTGCTGCCGTCAGCAGTGCGCGGTAGGTGATGGCTGTTGTATATGTGCTGGTAGAGAATTTTTCTTCCCACAAATCGTAGCTGGCATGCGGAAGCTTGGTGGCCTCATCACGAAAATCAGTCATAAAGTGGGCAGCCGGCTGCACAAAGGTTTTGTACATACTTTCTACGAATTCTTGGTCCTTACTGGTTTCGTAATATTCGCCGAGCATATATACCACGATGGCCGTCTCGTCTTCCTGGATAGCGAGCTCGCTGTGCTTGCCATGCAGTAGAGGATGCCAGGTACTGCCAATGGCGCGATCTGGCTGATATTTGTGCATCAGGTAGCCATCGGGGTGAATAATGTCGCGGCAGAAGCTAAAGAAACGCCGGGGTTCATCGGTGTAGCCCAGGCGTATGAGCGGCCACATGGCGTAGGCGCCGTCACGCGGCCAGACGTAGCTGTAATAATCACGGCCGTAGTTATAAATGCTGCTGTCGCAGCTGGCGATGATGCCGCCGCGTTTATCGGTGTGAGCTTTGATGACCATCAGCGACTTATTGATAGCCGTCTGGTGGTCTGGGTGCATTTTGCCAATGTGCGGGCTGGCTATCTGCAGCCAGTCATGCCAGAAGCGTCGGGTTTTGTCTGCACGATCGGACAGGCCGGAACTTAATAACTGCTGGTGTATCTTTTCGGCGCTGAACTGAGCGTCGGCGGCGACAACCCAGTAGTCGACGACTTCACTGGATCGTCCGCTGAGGCTGAGTGTACAGCGCAGCACAGAATCAACCCCACCATGCTCCACGGGATTGTTGGAAAGTTCGCCGTCCTCGGCATCGCGCCAGGTGCCTTCCTTGCCTTCGATGCCGTAATTGCCCACAGAGAATTGGTCTAGGCCAGTGCCATCGGCGCCTTGGGCGTACACCAGCAATGAGCAACGGCCTTTGTAGTCGAGCAGATAATTGCCCTCGGGTACATAGAGCGCAGTGTCGCCACGGCCGCTGCGAGATATCTGGAAGACCTGATGGAAGAACACACGTACTTCTCGGTTGCCCTCGGCCAGGTTGTGCACCGTAAGCTGGCGGCAAAAGGCGTTGAATTCGTGATCGACAAAGTCGCGGAATTCGAGTCTCAGTTGCAAACGATCAGACTGCAAGTGGATAGTGCTCATGAGCGCATTCGGCTCAAAGTCCACGCCGACCGACCAGTCATCACTGTCTACCCACGAGAACGTGCCATCAACCCAGATGCCGACTTTGTGCGGCAAACTACGGGAATTGGTGAGGTTATCGAGTCCGACGTATGGATAATAGAAATCATGCACTAAACCAAACTCGTCCAGTCCTACTGTCAGGCTACCATTGCCAAGCATTACTGGTCGGCCCATCAACAATCTCCTCCATTACTTCTTCCCACCCAAGTTTTCATCAGACCTCGACCCTCTTCTGAGCCAGGCGGAATTTGACATCATGATAAGCGTTCATGAAGTTTATGTACGCTTCGTACGGTGTTTTGTAGGGGCTGAAATAGGCGTGGATGTCACCATCATTGAAGTACTTGGTGCACATGTAGTAAAAGTGGTCGCTGGTAGTTAAGCGACGCCAATCTTCTATTAGTGCCAGATCACCCGTACCAAGCACGCGGTCTTCTAGGTCATAGAGGGCCTGGATAGAGCCGGTCTGCATGCTGTTGCCAAGCCAAGCCGAGAGATCGCGCTCGGTGTCGGCCCAGGTGATGGTGTTTGGTACGTCCACAAAATCGACCGGCTCAAACGAGTCTGCAGCTTCGCTGACAGTCATGAAAGTGTGGTGCTCGTTTTTGAGCCATTCGCTCGGCAAGTGACTCAGGAAGTCAAAGATACCGGTTTCGTGCCACTGGTGCTCACCAAAAGTCTCGTAGTCCATGAAGAGATTGAAGTTAGCGGCCTTTTGGTCATCGCTGAGCCAGCGGGCGAATTTATCGGCCGTCAGTGGCCATTCACTCCAGCCACGGTCGCCAAAACGGAAGGCGATGTCGTCGCTGAGCTTGTAATTCTTCATGAGTAGCTTGATGTTCTCGGTATAGCTGGGGCGATAGACAAAGTTCGGACTGCGCCAGCCAAGCACAGGGTCCCATCCCTCGGCCAGTATGGCCTTGTAGCCGGCTTTGTCGGCCCAGTAGGCGACATCGTTGTTGTAGCAGAGTTCGGTGTTGCGGAAGACTTGGGGCTCTTGGCCAAATACAGTTTTGACCTTGTCGGCGTGCATTTTGACTTGGCGTTCAAATTCGGCACGAGAGTAGAAGAATGCCAGGCTGTGGTGGTACGTTTCGGCAACGATTTCCACCCGGCCGGTGGCAGTCAATTCCTGGAATGACTTAAGTGCACCGGGCGCCCACTTTTCGAGCTGTTCGATGACGGTGCCGGTGATGGACAGGCTGAGTTTAAACTGAGGATTGTCGCGCAGCAACTGCAATAGACGGGCGTTGGTGGGCAAATAGGACTTCTCGGCCACCTTGCGGGCAATACGCTCGTTGCTGGTGTCGTCTTCGTAGGGCGCATCGAAGTAGTCGTGGTTTACGCCGCTATCAAAGATGGTGTAATGCCGGATGCGGAACGGCTGGTGCACGTGCAAATAGAGCACAATGGCTTTTTTATTCATGCTGTGGCCCCGGTGAGATGCTGACGATACACATTCATTACCTTATCGCTGGCTGCTTCCCACGACATATTCTGATACTCTTGCTTGGCGTTTTCGAGTAAGGTGTCGCGCAGCTGGTCGTTCTGAACTACTGCGGTAATCTGGTTGGCCATTTCATCGATGTCCCAGAAGTCTACCTTCAGGCAGTTGTTGAGCACTTCACTAATTCCCGATTGGTTCGTAACGAGCGAAGGCGTATTACCGTAGCCAATGGCCTCGAGCGGCGTCAAGCCAAATGGCTCGGACACCGAGGGCATTACGAACAGATCGCCAATGGAGTAGGCGTCGCGCCAACGCTTGCCACGCTGGAAGTCTGTGAACAGCACGTTTTTGCCGATACCAAGATCGGCTGCCAGTGTAATAAGTTCGTAGTACTGTTCACCGCTACCTACTATCAGGAAGAGGGTCTTGGGTGCACGATAGACTACTTCCTTAGCGGCGCGCAGCAAATTGGGCAGACCTTTCTGGATGGTCAAGCGGCCCACATTCACTACTACGCGGTAGCCTTGGTCACGCATTGCGGCCAGGTATTTGTAGGTGTTATCTGGGTCGATCATGGCGACATCGCCTGGTTCTATGCTGTTGTGAACTACTTCCACTTTATCGGCAGGCACCCCGTAATCGCGGACGATGCAGTTTTTGGTGTGTTGGCTGACGGCAATTACCCGATCTGCCATGTGCACTGCCATTTCCTCTATTTCGCGGACTAGCGGGTTCCCGCCGCCGACGCTGCCTGCTCGGTCTGATTCCACAGAGTGGAGGTGCAGGATGATGGGACTGCCACGCTTTTCCTTGACGCGCATTGCAGCCCGGCAGGTCAGCCAGTCATGTGCATGCACGATGTCAAAATCCTTTTCGTCGACAAGTTTTTCGACGGCCTTTTCGTACAGCTCTTGCTGATCGTAGATATTGAGCCACTCCTCACTGCCGTCTTCTTTGATGTATTTGTAGCTATCGTAGGCAATGCCGGAGCGGATTACGCTTGCTACGCCCTGCGGAGTTGCGGACGTGATCGCCATAAAGTCGATGCCATGGTCGGCTTCGTAGGGGAGTACAAACTCAATAGCGACATCGCGTTTAGAGAGCGCCTTACACAGTTGAAGGCACACCATCCCCAGACCACCGCTGTTGTGAGGTGGAAGTTCCCACCCAAGCATCAGTATTTTCATCACCCTCTGTATTCGTAAACTGTACTGTTTCGCTTCCTGCCTCAAGTATAAGTAAAAAGGGCAACAAGCACAACCGTATTACCGCTTATTGCTTGGCTAGCTTGTTTCTGGGCCAGCTGAACCCTTGGCATATTGTTGCAAACCTTCGCCGTTGCGCGACCACTGCTCCAGTACGTTCTCAACGATTTCCCACGAGCGAACTACTTCGGCCGAGGTCGCAAACAAAGTCTGATCACCGCGGATGGCATCTACAATAACGCGCTCGTACGCCTCTGCCGGCCGTTCGTTAAACGAGCGGGTGTAGTCGAAGTCCATATCGGCGCTCTCGGTGATATTCTTGATGCCAGGCCGCTTGGTTTGCAAGTGCAGCGTAATGCCTTCTTGCGGCTGTATGCGAAACACCAGCCGGTTCTGCTCCTCGGCGGCATCTTCGGGCTGGCGGAAGCAGACGGTGATTTCCGTACGCTTTTCGGCAAGTGCTTTGCCACTTTCGAGCGTAATCGGTACGCCAGTCCATTGGTCATTATCGATCCACAGTTTGATCCGGGCGAATGTCTCGGTCAGCGAGTCGGGGTTATTAACCTCGTCACGGTAGCCTTCGTATTGCCCCCGCACGGTCTGTTCGGTAACTTGGTTTGGGGCGATAGGCTGTACGGCCTCGAGCAGTCGGAGTTTCTCGGCATGAATTTCCTCGCTACTAAGCTTGGCTGGTGTAGCCATAGCAGTGATAGCGAGCAGCTGGAGCAGGTGATTTTGCAAAAAGTCGCGCATGGCACCGGTCTGCTCATAGAAATTGGCACGGCCTTCTATATCTATCTTTTCGTGTGCAATAACTGATATACGATCGATGTGTCGATTGTTCCAGATGCTGGCAAACAACGGATTGCGGAAGCGGAATATAAGGATATTCTGCACGGTCTCTTTGGCAACGTAGTGGTCGATACGATAAACTTGACCTTCACCGAAGTGCTCCGACAGCACAGCTATAAGCTCACGTGCTGACGCCAGATCGTATCCGAAGGGCTTCTCGATAAGTAAGCGGGGCGCGTCCTGGCCACCGGTGAGTGGCGCGTTGTGGCCAGTTTCGCCAAGGAGCTTGATGATAGGGGTAAAGGCCTGAGATGGGATAGACAGGTAGTACAGGCGGCTACCACCTTCGCCAATGCCGGCCTCTATTTCTTCTAGGCGCGTCAACAATGCTTCATAAGCGGTCTTGTCCAGGAGGTCCATCTGACGCATCTCGGTGCTGTCTTTGAGTCGTTGCTCTATGGCCGTGTCGTAATCTGCTTCCCCCACGAACGTTTGGAGCTGTTCAAATACCTCATCTTTAGGTACGTCGCGGCGACTAACGCCGACGATACGCAGGTGCTCGGGCAGCTCATCTGCTTTCGCCAGCTGATAGAGCGCTGGCAGCAGCTTACGCTGCGCCAGGTCTCCGGTAATGCCAAAGATAACAAGAACCAACGGTTGCTTTAGACGCTCGTAGTTCACTGGGTAGCACCTTCGATCTTTTCGTGTGCAATTTGCTCCCGCACGCCTGCTTCGGCGCCTTCGCCGTTCAAGTTGTGGCCGCCGAACTTACTGCGTTGTGCGGCTACTACTTTGGTAGCGAAGTTAACGTCACCCTTTTGGCTAGCAAGACGAACGTCAAATGCGGCCTGGATCGATGGCAGGGAAATACCCATGTCCTTGGCGGCGTCTAGTGTCCAACGGGCTTCGCCGCTCTCTGCCACATAGCCGGATATGCCATCGAGCTCGGGATTCTCGGCTAGGGCATCACGACTGAGCTCGGTCAGCCAAGAGGTGATGACACTGTGGTGTTGCCAGACGTCACCTGCCGCAGCCAAGTTCATACCTGCGTACGGGCCATCGTGCAACATGCGGAAACCTTCGCCAAGGCTCTCCATCATACCGTATTCGATAGCGTTGTGGACCATCTTTACGTAGTGGCCGGCACCGCTGGGGCCAAAGTGGTAGTAGGCACCGCCTGGCTGGGTGAGCGTCTTGAGCGCAGGTTCAAGCACGGCGAACGCTTCGGCACTGTCGCCGCCGCACATCAGCGGGAAACCGTTCTGGTAGCCCCACACACCGCCACTGACACCTACATCTAGCAGTTGCATGCCGGCAGCCGTAACCTTTTCGTTCAGTTTTTTGGTGCTGCGGAAATCGGAGTTACCGCCGTCGATGATAATAGAGCCGTGCGGCAACAGAGTGAGCCACTCGTCTACCTGTGCGTCCACGATGTTATCGGGCAACATGATCCAAACTACCACCCGGTCGTCGCCGAATTCGTGAATGACATCGACCTTTTCGTAGGCCTTGATGGCGCCATAGCTGGCAGCCTCATCAATCGGTTCGTGGCTGCGGTTGTGCGCGATTACCGTGTGTTCGCCGCTCTCGGCTAATTTGCGTGCAATCTGCATGCCCATACGGCCCAATCCCTGAATAGCAATTTTCATCTGTTACCCCTCTTTTATATCTTCATTATAAACGTATACTTCTGGAATCTCGTAGAGTATTTTGGCTGGTAATTCCGCCAGTGGCTCTCTGTTTTTCCGCAAGCGACTCAATGCGGCTGCTTTACTGCTGCCATACGCTAGCACGTATGCAACCTGCACTCGCTTCAGCGCTACCGGCGTCAATGTCATACGCAGATAATCGGTCCACTCATAGCCTACCACGGCAGCTTCATTAGCTTCGGTGGCGGGTGAGCCGGGCAATATTCCGGCCGTGTGTGCATCATTCCCCAGGCCAAACTGGCCAATCACCACGCTGGCATTCGCCAATGCCGTGGCGGCTACCTCGCCGTAAAAATGCACGGTCCGCTCAAAATCTACATCGTGTGTCAGCACGTCTACCCAGGTAGCTTCGCCAGGATCGAAGCCCGCTGCGCGCAGCTGTTGTGTGTTGCTGTCTTTGTGGCCCGGCTTGCCATAGCGCTCATCCATGGGCATGATGGCTAGGCCGCCTAGCTCACTCTCGGCATGCTTGCGTACCAGTTTCATCACTTCTACTTCGGCCTCCACGTTTGAACCGCCGCTAGTAAGCCACAACACACGCTTACCGCCGTGCAAACCATCGCAAATGCGGCCCGCCACAGCACGCACGGCCTGCTCTGAATCCTCCCTCAAGAACTGCATATGAAATTAGTATAGCACCCTATGAGTTCATGACTGCATCTGTAAATAGTTGAAAATAAGATAGGCAGAGTATTATGGTGTAATAACATACAACGACGGAGCGGCCATGAAGTATACGAAGTTTTCAATTACTAATTTCAAAGGCATTAAAGGTAAGGTCGAACTTAATCTTTCAAACCTACCCAATACAAACATCTTTACTCTTGTTGGACTAAACGAGAGCGGCAAAACCTCTATTCTAGAGGCTATCGACTTATTTCAGAATCGCTGTGAAGACGGCGATGCCCATAAGATGATACATAAAAGTAAAAAAGGGAACTTTAACGACGAGATATCAGTCCGAGCGTACCTAGATCTCGATGGCGAGGATGAAATCAGAATTAAAGAATATTGCGAAAAGACAATTGGCTTCAAATTGACCCAACAAATTGAGAAGGCTTACATCACTAAGTCTTACAGTTTTAAGAACTCAAAATTTGAGAAATATGAATCAACGTGGGTGCTCCCCCTTAGGGGCAAACTGGGAAAGAGTAGAACGGAGATTGATTTACATAAAAACCATTTAGAGGACTGGAGAAAGGTCGTTAAGTATATTGAGGAGAATTTCCCCAAGATACTATATTATGAGAACTTCCTATTTGACTTTCCCCAGAGAATATATCTGAGTGGGCCTGATGGGCTAAATAGTAGAGAAATTGAATATCGTAAAATCCTACAAGATATTCTCGATTCGTTTGACAATAAGTTAACGATTGAGAGTCATCTTCTCGAGCGCCTAAATAATCCCACGCCGGAAAATGAGGGTGCACTTGAGTCACTCCTCGGTGATATTTCACAGAAATTAACGGAAACCATTTTTAGCAACTGGAATGAGGTCTTTCTCAAAGACAGCAAGGAGATTGAACTAAAGACATTTAAAGATGCGCAAAAGGGTCATTATTTACAGCTTAAAATTAAGCAAGGTAAGGATAGGTTTTCAATCGACGAGAGGAGCCTGGGCTTCAGGTGGTTCTTTAGCTTTCTCTTGTTCACGGAATTTCGCAAAGAGCGTATAGAAGACTTTGGTGAAACGCTCTTTCTGCTAGATGAGCCTGCAAGTAATTTGCATCAGAAATCGCAGCTCAAATTACTGAACATCTTTGAGAAGCTAGCCCAAGAGTGTAAGGTGATTTATTCCACGCACAGTCATCACTTAATAAATCCCAAGCATTTAGCAGGGACCTACATTGTTAAGAACAAGGCCATTAACTATGACGAGGAAGAGAATTTCGACCAAAATGAAACAGATATATCAGCGACCTTATACAAAAATTTTGTAAGCACTTATCCAAATGAAAAGGATCATTTTAAGCCCATACTGGACGCCATCGATTATACCCCGAGCAGTTTTGAGCTTGTAGAAAACATCGTGTGCGTTGAAGGGAAGAATGATTATTATACGTTTAAGTATTTCCAGAGCGTTATATTTTCTGCATACGATTACAACTTTTACCCTGGTGCCAGCGTAACAAAATATGAAGATTTGCTCCGACTTTACATTGCCTGGGACAAGAAATTATTGGCCGTATTTGACTCTGATCGCCAAGGGAAAAAAGAGAAGCAGAGATATATCAACCAGGTCAGTGCCGAACTAGCAAGCCAGATATTCACCCTAGATGACATTGACAGTACATGGAAGAACTTTACGACTGAAGATCTTTTTACCCAAGATGACCAATTAAAGGTTATCCATGTACTTTTCCCGGATGAAACTAAATACAATAAATCCAAGTTTAATACATCTATACAGGAGCTATTCATCACAGGGAAGAAGTTAACTTTTGAAAAGCAGACTAAGGACAATTTTCAAAAAATCTTAAACTTTATCGGAAGGAGCTAGTCTGAGTGGAAAACTAATACGCTGGATTTCGTACAGACTGGGGTTAGGGAGCGTGGCCTCAATGCCTAGGAATGCTTGATAGCGCCCGACAGAGCTAGCGAGCAGGTGTTCAGCAATAGGAGTGCTCTCGAAGTCAGAGAGTGTAGTGGTGAACGACCGCTGTTTTGCCTGGCGCTTCCAGGTGCCAGTCATTTGGCCGTCCACCACTATTGTAGGCAAGAACATGCCGTTTTGCCGGGGACGATTTTCTGTGCATGTTCGGCAGATAGGGCGGCACAGTAAACGCAGAAGTCGTCAGGTTCTATGGCTTGCTGGTGAGGCCATAGGCTTGGGATGGCGTGGCCGCAGCGTAGGGGGAATGCCAGTCAGCTTAAATTCATGAGGCATGGCCAGTCTCGCAAGAGCTCTGGTCGTTTGCGGCAGCGCACCACGCATGTCCGCATACGGGTCCGTCTCATCTGAGCACAAGTATATGCCCGGCCTATATTCGGTCACCATAAGCCCGCTACGTTTCGTACCGCTCAACACCTTGCCAAAATCGTCTATTGCATCCGGAACAATATGAAAATCATCGAGCGGAGTTGGCGGACAAGCCACTACTAGATCCCTATAAGGCCTGTCCCGAGAAATGCCGATCATGTCTCGCTCGGCTGGGCTGGTTATGCCCACGCCCCATCTCAAAAAGCGCATATATCTGAGCGGATGTAACGGATCGGCGCCCTTGATTGCCGTCAAGTGTATATTACCGGGCAAATCATAATGCCTAAGGGTCAGGCCGTCTGACGGGCCATCGGTACAGGCAATTTCTCTGTCCGGTGGGCTATCAAACCGCGGACTGGCCACATTCTGAAAATATTGATCCACTATCTGACCCATATGTTGCTCTGCCATGCTGCCACTCTACGTCATTTAGAGCATAGTGAATGTCAGCATAGTTACAGCCAAGCAAGATCTTTAGGAACAGAGAGTGCTATACCCAGCTGCCACTTTGTGCGTCGTACACCTGTGCAGCTTGCCACGTGCCGCTTTTTACCACAAATTCTGTTGCAGTGCTGACAGTCACCGTTACTGTAGAGGCATTTGATGTGGTGTTGGAGTTGTCGGTTACGGTCAGACTGAAAGTAAGGGTAGTGCCGCCATCTACGCCGGGCGCAGTGAAGGTTGGTTGAGCCGCAGAAGTGCTGGAGAGTGTGACTGTCGTGCCGCCAGTCTGCGTCCAGGCATACGTGCTAATGACACCATCTGGATCGCTCGAACCAGTGCCATCCAGTGTTACCGTGACAAACGGTGCCACGCTCTGGGCGGGACCGGCATTGGCGGTCGGCGGCAAATTCCCCAGTGAAGTTGCGGTGTAAGTAGCAACCGCTGCCGCCCAAGTAGAAGTGGCCGTAAGTACACCACTAGCCGCAAAGGTACTCGAGGCTGAAAAATAACGGTACATGCTGGCCATAGAGCGATCGCTGCTACCCGCTGCAGTGTTCACCTGTGTGGCGAGAGCATAGCCGCTGGCCGGTGTAAAGTTTTGCGAGCTGCTACGGCCAAAAGCAACCGCGCCGTACACCACTTCATACGTATTCTGAGTAGCTGCCGTGCTGCCACTGCTAGGGCTGACCGAGTGCCCGGTGCCGGTTGATTTTACATCGAAGCCATTTTGAATAAGGTTATCGAACTCCGACCCGCTTACCGCCCAGCGTGAGTGCGTAACGGTGCTATCGGTAATGGTAAGCGTGTCGCTGGTAGTCAGCGCTGCGGTAATGTAGGCCGAAAAAATCGTCACACCTGCCGTGGTGCTGCTGATTGCGTTGGCGTTGTTGGTGTAGGTGTTTCCTTTGGAGTCGGTAGCCGTTAGTGTGCCGGCACCGTTTGTCGTATCGACCGCCACGCCAACGAGCAGCGTGTGCCCGCTGCTGATTGCTTTGTTGAAGGTAAGCGTAAATGAGTTGCCCGAGCTGGTTTTGGTGCCAAAAACTGCCTCGGCCACATAGCCAGCATGTGAACCGACCAAAATCGTCACCGTATCTTCCGGAGAGCTGGCGCCGTTATTGTCAGTGACCGTTAAGCCAAATACTAACGTTGCGCTAGAGCCAGGCGCCGTGAAGGTCGGCTTTTGGGCGGTGGTAGACGAGAGTGTAACGGTGGCGCCGCTAATCTGCCGCCAGCTGTAGCTGGCGATTGTGCCATCTGGATCGCTCGATGCCGAGCCGTCGAGCGTAACGGTGGTGCTGACCGTTACCGACTGATCGCTGCCCGCATTGGCAGTTGGCGGCGTGTTACCGGTGATGTTAATGCACTTGTAGGTTGCTAGCGCCGCGCCATACGTCGCCAGAACACTGATGGTTGCCGTAGCGGTTTGGGCACCGGTAGCATTCACGGTGCGCCATTCGTTTGCGAGCGCCCGATCGTTTGTACCGTTGGCGGTAGCTTGCTGGCTCGACGCAGTATAGCCAGAGCCTACCGTGAATGTCTGAGTGCTTGGGACGGCGTAGCCAAATGTTGCAAACACGAGCTCATTGGCAGCTGTAGTAGTTGCACTGGCTGTTGTGGTCATAGAGGTAGTGCGTGCGGTATTACTCACGATTTGATCCAGCGGAGCAGCGGGGTATATCAAATTGTCGTATTCCTCCACGCTCGCCACCCACCGTGTCCGGGTATTGGCCGAGGAATCGGTGACGGTCAGAGTGTCGCTGGTGGTGAGCGCCGTGGTGAGCCGGCCTGAAAATACCGCCACAAATACGGTGCTTGATGCTGCAACGTAGGTATCTACCGTGTACGTATTACCTTTGGAGTCGCTCACGCTTAGTATGGGCTGTGCGGTGCCGGTATTGTAATCGGTGGCTATGCCACCCACCAGATAATGTCCCGCGACAACTGCCTGTGAAACGCTAAATGCATGCGAAGAAGCAGAAGACGTAGCCAGGGCGCCTGCAATAGGTGTAGCCACATGGCCTACGGCCGCGTTAACCGTAATAGTAACCGTATCTTGCGTAGAGTCAGCGCCCGCATTGTCGGTCACTACCAAGCCAAACACCAGCGTCGCACCGCTGGCTGAAGCAGGTGCTACAAATGTCGGCTGGGCTACACTAGTCGAAGAAAGCGTTACCGTAGTACCACTCAGCTGCGTCCAGCTGTAGCCGGCGATAGTACCATCCGAATCAGAGGAAGCAGTGCCATTCAGCGTCACTAACTGTTGTGCGGCCACCGTCTGATCGACACCGGCATTGGCAGTTGGCGCGTTATTGCCAGTGACCTGGGATTTATAGGTAGCGACTATAGCGGCCCAGGTGCTCGTACCGCCGGTAAGAGTGGCAGTGGCCGTCTGGGCGCCTGTAGAGTTCACATACTGCCATTCATTACAGACCACACGATCCGAGGAACCAACATTGGTATATATCTGTGGTGAGTTCGTAAATCCGGCGCCTGCCACGAATGTCCTTGTGGCGCCGTTAGTGAACCCAAAACCACCAAACACCAACTCGTTTGCCGCTGTCGTTGTGGCCGTAGCTGTGCTGGTCATCGAGGAAGTGGAGGTCCCCGTACTTTTTGCCGTTTTATCTAGTGGAGAAGTAAGAATATCATCGAACTCTTCAACACTAACCACCCAGCGCGTGTGAGTGCCGTCGTTTACCGATATCGTCATTGTGTCACTGGTGGTCAGGGCAGTAGTGATGTGGGCCGAAAATACAGCCATTTCATCGGTTGTTGATGACACCGCGAACATATCAACACTGTAGGTATTACCTTTGGAGTCGCTCACGGTAAACACCGGCGTTGTGGAGGCTTGCGTGGTGTTGACTGCGCCAATCAGTGTATGCCCGGTCGATACCGCGCTGCTAAAGGTAAAGTTTACCGATCCTACCGCAGTGGCACTGCCATAGATGCCGGTGAGGGGAGTTGCGACATGGGCCATAGCTTAGGCCACCTTCGAGTCAGCATTAATACTGGAAAAGGCCGCAATTGATTCGGGAGTAGTCAGCACCGTATTTGCTGTCGAGCCGTTTTCGTTGAAATACAGCAAGGCGTACATGCTGGCGCTTATGCCAAATTGATAAGTATTTTCGATCCAGGTCGCCTTTTTGGTCGGATCGCCGTTTGGATCGTCTGAACAGCCGAACTCCGGCAGCATAACGGGTTTACTGTGTGAGACCGCCCAGTTGTAGGCCTGCATAAAGTATTGATTGTTGGTCAGGTCGGTAAAACTGCCGTTAGAAGCATAGGGGTCAAAGCCGATATAGTCGATGTTTGCCGTGAAGCCTGAGTCCCAGAACTCGGTATTCTTGCCGGGATTAGACGGCTCATAGTTCCAGGCACCGATCAAACAAATGGCCGAACGCAGCTCCGATCGACCCTTTGCATGCACCATGGCGCCCATGTGATTATTGGCCGCTTTCCAATCGGCCAGCGTAAAGTCACCACTGTTTAACTCACCCTCTGGTTCGTGCCACAAGATAATAATGGTTTTGTGATTGGCAGGAATAGAGTCGAGGAAACTGCTAAACCAGGCGTCATTGCCACCGGCCGCGAACACCGACGGCGTAGCCTTGAACGACCAGACAGATTCGCGGTGACCCACATCGATAGCCGCAGTGGAGGCCGCAAACGTGGCAGGCAGCACGGGGTTGCCGCCAGAAAGGCCTGCATAGCTGCGGCGAATGGCCAGCGTACCCACTTGACCCTCAAACGTTTCCCAGCTCGGTTCGTCATTGCCAGGTAGAGCCGCGCCAATAACTGGCTTACCGCTGACTTGGCCCGGAGAAATGGGGTTGCTGCCCAGGCGACGCCACAGGCCATTTTGTGCATGCCAAACTGTATCCGCACTCACGGTGTTTTCCACCACACATCAACGCCATCCACCGCACCACTACCGCCAATGCTTGGCGCAACGGGTCCGATCCAAATGACAGTGCGGGTGGAATCTGCTGTGGCACTAGCACGTGTAGGCCACGAAGTTGTACTAGTGTTGTAGCGGACAAATCCAGGTGCAGTAGCGATTGCCGTTGCAGCTGCCCCGGAGCCATCTGCTCCCACGTCGCTAGCAGCCAACACTACGGTGCCGCTTTGGCCATTGACACTGCTGACGCCAGCTACTACACCACTTACTGCGGTATCGACATACGACTTATTGGCCGCTGCCGTACTACCGCTCGGTGTCGGCACAATAGGTGAGCTGCTAAATGTTTTGACGCCTGCTACCGTCTCTGCGCCAGTGTTGTGTACTACGGCCGCATCTGTAGCTTTCGCGGCCAAGTCGCTAGTTAGGCTTGCTACCGCGCTTTCGGGGAATGAAGCACTGGGCACTACCGGTGCCGAAGTAAAGGTCTTTATGCCTGCGATAGTTTCGGCGCCAGTATTATGCACCACGGCTGTATCGGTCGCCTTCGAAGCTAGATCAGTCGTGAGGTTAGTTACTTTGCTTTCACTAATTGCGCTGACATCGGCGTCGACGATTGCGAGCGGCGCCAGCTTGCTCTTGGCAATAGCGGCACTGGCCGATACCTTGGCGTTGGTAATAGCGCCGGCGGCTACGGCCGGGCTGGCCGCGGTGCCGGTCAGATCACCTGCTAGTTGTACAAGTCCCTTGGTGCTGGCACTGGCATCTGGCACAGAACCGCTGCCCGTTGGGGTTACCCATGCCAAGTTTGCCCCATCGTAGCTTAGCGCTTGCCCAGAGCTGGGCGCACTGTTGGTACCTAGCTTTGCGGTCGTCACCGCGCCATCGGCTAGCTGCGTTGTGCCGATGCTGCCGTTCTGTAGATTTGCGCCAGATAGCACACCGGCTTTAACCGTGCCGTCCGTATTCAGCGAGACACTTAAAAAGTCATTGAGTATTTGCCCCCAAGTACCGTCGTCACCGCCAGGCTGTGGTAAGCGTCCCATCCGACTCCTTACGTAATTTAACTATATCTATATACTATGTAGTATTGCACAGCTCCGGTAGATCTACAATACGGCTTATGGCTTTTAGCGGAAGCGAAGATCAATCAAAATCCATGAGGCAACTACATGCGAATCTCGGGCCACCACCTTGTGAGAGAGGATTACACCCGCGCACGCCTCTCTCTGAACTAACGCTTTGCGGCCTTTTGCCTGAGTTTATGCGAACTTACAGTCTTCTGTCACAGTGGAAACCAACCAGCAACATGGTCGGTTTCCCCTATTTAAAAAAACTAGTCCGCTACCACGATGGTCTTGGCGAACATATCGTGCGGAGCGCGATGATCACGCCGAAAGACAACATAAGCTATGTATACGAGTGGCAGTATATTAGCCAACACCAGTAAAATCACTGTAAGTGTCGACGGATTGCGGTGCTGTTCCGTAGCCGCAACCAGCCAGTATATTGCCGTATGAGCCAGCTCCCAGGGCAGCAGTTTGATGGCCGTACGTATAGTTGTCCGTCCGACCCCAAGACGGTTTTTACTGGTGGATTTTACTCGAATTTTAGCGATGCGTTTGCCAAGACTAGCGTGCCCCACAGATGCCTCGGTAGCTATAAAATACAAGCCAACCGGGAGTGTTAACGCTACAAAACCGACAAGATGTGCGCCCCAAGGCCCATACAGGCGCACCAGGTTTGGCAGATGATGCAGCCAAAAATGAGTCACCAATAAAACTCCTCCGAACAACAAGCTCGCATAAGCAAGTATAATCAGCCAATCGATGAAAAGGGCCAGAAAACGGCGCCAGATCGGAGCGGGTACCATACGTGACAGTATACCCATAGCCGTATTGCTTCGCTAGCCAAGCAATCAAATAGTACCCAAATCACTACCAAAAGTGAGTAAAGGCTAAGCAGTTTTAGCTTCGAGTCTACTGATGCGCTGTTCGTGATCGTCGAGCTGAGATTGCGCAGCTTCGCCATGATTGTCCAAAGCTTCGGCGACCGAAGAAGATAAGTCATCTATTTTGGCACTCAGTTTATCGTCAAGCTTTTGGATTTCCGTACGCAGCGTACCAATGATGTCTTCCCGCACGGTACTAACAATATCATCGCGCATGGTGCCGACGATGTCTTCCCGCAGATCCGACGACTGCTGCGAGACCGTAGCAGCTATGAATTGTTTCAGGTCGGTGATTACATCGTCAGTCATGCGATGTATTGTAGCAGCCCGACGTTGCAGCGTCAGCAATGGATAGATAATTACTTAGTAGTGGCGCCCCTTCGGAATTTTATTCTGCTAAGAGGATTCGTACTTTTTGAAAAGATGGAGAGGCTTTGTCAAAAGGAAAGTTTCCCATCAGTCTTGCAAGATGCGGAAAAATGTAGGACAGTCTATTCAATAGTTTTAGGATTACAAGGACCAAAGTATGCCAGCGACCCTCGAGAAGACAATGAGCCGCCTTTCTATCGAAGCAGGGCATTTCTATGCTGCAGATTTTAGGGAGCCTGGCAACCTTACCAGGCTATTCAAGGTCGTCAGACATCACATGGCATCTGCAGTCAAAAGCCACGCATTAGCATACGATTCCGGCAGTGTAAGCGCTTCCTTCATGTTCGACGACTATCACAATCGTCCAAGAGAAAAAGGTGCGCAGCCAAGAGAAATTATGGCCCGCATCCTTGGCGAAGCTGCCACTGCCGGTGTTAGAATAGACTACCTGGCACGGGAGGCGGCTTGCACCAAAGTCGCCTCAACCATCCTGGAAACTATCATTAATTCAGACGTGTCAAAACCATACGTACAGGGATCAACAAGTCTAGAACACCCGAGCGGGATATGGCTACTCAACCAGATTATCTCAAACCCACCTGCCGCCCCAGCCATGAAACCGCTTGAGGCGCCAAGGCCGCCCACTGACGGTCTGTTTGTATGCGCAGAGGTGTACAACTCATCAAGGAAGAAACCATTTGCCTGTGCGCTATTGGCCGCCGCCTGGCAAGCGCTCAGGCTAGGCATAGTTACTGACCCCGACTTCGCTCAGCCTCAACTCATAGATGTCAATAATCTTCCAGACTGGCAAAATTGGGACAGCATGCCAGCACTTATTCAGGTAAATCCTGATGCCAGTCCGTTTACAGCCGACCATGCACTCTCTATTCTGCCGACGAGGTTCTTGCAAACTGAGGTTGTCGTGGCGCAAATCTTGCAGCTATACGGGGCTGCCACTAGCCAAGAGACAGATCCAAGCAGCAGGTTGGCATACAGCTACCCAGTATTCTTAAAGTAATTCTGCATTTAGAGACCAGCTAAGGCAGTCTCGATGATACTCCATTTAGGATTTGTCTCCTCAGCACGGCCGCTAGTTTCTGTGATTGAGCGTCGGCTCCTTTCCTTTCCGCATCTCATCACTGGCCAAACCGTTCACAAATATATCTGGAGCTCTAGAACACGTCTGCAATAGATTCATCGCTGAACATGTAGACCAACCTGCAGTTTTGCCCTACAATTAGCAACGAAACATAAGGGGGATACGATGTATACATTGCCGATACCGAAACATCAAACTAAACCCAAACTAGGCGACTGGATACAACGCTTAGGAGCGCTCTTTACCCTAGCGGTTGTAGGTGTGCTTATGATTCCGCCAGGCCTAGTACAAGCCGCGTACCTTACCGACCCGTCCCAGGTCGTGACCAGTAGCGGCTCCGTAGTCACTATATTTAAGGAACTGTCTGGCTATGATAACTACGGCGAGCAAGATGGTGCCGCTGATATTCTATATTCAACGGAAAGTGGCACCTGGCAGTTTGATTTAGCTGCCGCGGGAATTACTCCGAGTAGTGTCGTTTCGGCCGAGGTTAATGCTCGCCTGGCGCTCGACGACCACTATGACCGGCCGGCAAGCGATTACACCGGCACAATGTCAGTAAATGGCCAGCAGGAATTTAACGGCAATCTTGTTTCGCAGAACGTTGCACACGGCGTGCCGTTTTCAGAGCCATTCAACAACTGGGCAACCGTTAGCCTGGAAAATGTACAACCCAGCAACAGTTCTACCTGGAACTTGCAAATAAACAACACGACTAATGGGAATGTGGGTGGCGATTGGATTGCGGTCGACTGGATTGAGCTACGCTTAACGATTGCGACCCAATGTCAAACTGCAACGGCTATTCATCCTCAAAGCCCCGGAGTAACAGTAGGCGCAGGATGGTTTGCCAATTTTGACCTTAGTGACGACGACGGCCTCGTGGCCAAAGATGTCTCATACCAGGGGCGCGTGATCGCCAAAAATATGAGCCTGCCATATCTAACGCTCAAAACGACCAAGATAGATACGCAGCGCATCGAGGTAGGCAGTAACGTGGCCAGCCCTGGACGCACACGGCTGGTCGATTTCAGCGTATCTAACGTGGCCGATAATCTAAACGCCGAGGCGACCTATCTTGTCGACCAACTGCCTGGTAGTTCAGCTGGGTGCCTGGAGGTGAAGCAAACCTACCGTTTCCTGCCGCCCTTTAGTGGCGATAAGTGTGAACCCTCCGGCCTGCTGGGCTCATGCGCCCGCTTCTATCCGCTAGTCTCATACAACTTTACGTCAACCGACGACGAACGATTGGTCGAAATACATTCGCCACAGCGCCTGTATTTTACGCCCGATGGCGACAATAAGCGGTCGGCTGGGCTCTTCAGGGACTCAGAGCTGCCGCTGGCCGCGATACCCGGGACATGTTCACCTCCAATTAACATATTTGACGCCACCGATAACCCAGTGCCGAGTGAAATATCCGCGCATGCAATTACCGAAGGTCAGCGTGGCGAATGGGACAACATTCACATAACAACTCACGACTGTGTCGACGAACCGCCAAGTCCGAGCGGCGGCTGCCCATCCTGCGTCCACATACACTGGTATTGGGGAGGGGTGGCGAACTGGATTGACCCCAGTTGGCCAACCGGCGTGCCGCTCATACCTCTAGGCTCTCGACAGTCGGTCAATATCGCTCTGGTCGACTACAAAAACAACCCGGCAGAAACAGATCCAACCGACTACAACAGTCTCGTCAACAAGACCAAGGTGAAAAACAAGGACAAGCTACCCCCACAATGGGACTCAGTATTCTGGTATGAGGGTATTAGTACTAGCCAAGAAGACTCATTCTTCATCCACGGCGGCTTCATACACGCCGACTAAACAAATCGCAAGTGTTGCTAACTCCGTTATCCTTCATATCAGGAAGGGACAGAAATATAAATATAAGTCAGTAAAATAAACGCTAGGCAAGATTTACAGAAAGTGCTTGACATTGACGCAGCGTTAATGTTGTTTACTGGGGTTGTGAATAAAGAAAGGATAAACACTGTGTCCAAAAAACAATACCCGGGTGGCATTGCCCTCGTAGGGTCCGTACTCGTAGGAGTAGGCGTAGGGATGCTCAAGAATCATGTTGGCCCTTACGCTCTCCTGGGAGTAGGAGTAGGATTTGTACTAGTTGCCCTCATTAGGGGCCGCAGCTAATCGTATTTGTCGGGCAATCTCCGATTCGAGCCCTACTGACTCTGGATGTTCTAGCCCTTGGTTTTGAACATAAACAACCATTAATCCCGCAAGTTTTATAAAGCTTGCGGGATTTTTGGAGCAGTAAGGCCGGCCGCGACAGCCACAAAAGCAGAGCCTTCGGAGGCACACCGAGAAAAATGTAAAGATACCGGTTGGCATCTCATGGCTGCCGTTGCGGTATCGCCCGACCGCCTAAGGGGCAGGCTTCGCGCCCATGGTGAGAAGCTGATTTGCTTGAACTCGTACAATGGGCCCATGCGCAAAAGAAGTCAGACGGCGTTGTGTTGAGCAGTAAAATACATGACTAAACTAGTTAATTATCAAAAAAATGCTTGACATTAACGTTACGTCAATGTTGTTTACTAAAACATGAGCAATTCTAAAAGTACAATTTATAGGAGGCAAGATATGGCAGAAGAACAAGCGGCCATTGTTGTAAAAGATATCAAGAAAGCCTACAAAAAGATGCCGGTGTTAAAGGGTGTAGACCTCACCGTGCAAAAGGGAAGCATCTTTGCTCTGTTGGGCGCCAACGGTGCGGGCAAGACTACGACTATTAATATTTTGACCACACTACTGAAAGCCGACGAGGGTACTGCCCAAATCTATGGGTACGACGCCAATCGTCAAGGTGACAAGGTGCGCGAGCACATCAGCCTGACCGGCCAGTTCGCTGCCGTCGATGAAATACTAACTGGCCGGGAAAATCTGATCATGATTGCTGAACTGCGACATGTAGAGCAGCCGAAGCAAACAGCCAGCAAGCTACTGGATACTTTTGACCTTCAGGAGGCCGCGGATCGCCCGGTTGTAACCTACTCTGGTGGCATGCGCCGCCGGCTGGATATTGCAATGAGTTTAATTGACAATCCATCGGTGATTTTCCTGGACGAGCCCTCCACAGGCCTTGATCCACAGGCCCGCAACGCCGTATGGAAAATCATCCGAAATCTGGCAGAGTCCGGGACGACTATTTTCCTGACAACTCAGTATCTGGACGAGGCAGACCAATTGGCTGATCATATCGCCATCCTCAAAGACGGGAAGATTGTTGCCGAGGGCACACCGGCCGAGCTCAAAAAGTTATTACCCGGCGACCATATTGCCATCACTTTTAGAGACGAAGCTGCGCTACAAGCTGCAGAGCAACTCTTTAAATCATACAAGGTTGATACGATTCCCGCACAGCTCAGTATGTCCATCACTACTGATGGTAGCGTAGAACAGGTGACTGATATCCTTACCGGTCTGAAACGCAATCGCATTGGCGTCAATGAGTTCTCGCAAAAATCACCAACGCTGGATGACGTATTTCTGACGATTATCGGCGACAAGTCACACAAGGAGACAAACTAATGCCTAAGCGAACGAAGTTTGGGATGAAACTAAGTGATACGAAGGTAATGGCAAAACGCTCCATGCGTCATGCAATCCGGAGCAAAGACACCATTATTACGTCGATACTCATGCCAATTTTTATGATGCTCTTCTTTGTCTACGTGTTTGGCGGTTCAATTAACACTGGCTCCGTGAAGTATATTGATTTTGTGGTGCCCGGCATCGTACTTATGAGCGTCTCTCTTGGCGCAGCTTACGGTGCTATGAGGCTCAGCACGGACATGACCAATGGCATTGTTAGTCGGTTTCGCTCCATGCCCATTGCCCGCTCATCAATTCTCAACGGCCACGTTATAACGTCAGTGCTATTTAATATGATGTCTGCAGTAGTAGTTATTGGTGTCGCCTTTCTGACCGGGTTCCGCACTGATGCTAGTTTGGCCTCATGGCTCGCTTTTGGCGGGTTAGTGCTTCTATTTACCACCGCATTGAGCTGGGCGTCGATGATAATCGGCCTCATTTCCAAAGGACCCGAAGGAGCCGCCGCATTCAGCTACCTACTGCTCCTAGGCGTGTTTGTCAGCTCGGCCTTTGCACCAACTGATGCGATGGGCTCTGCCGTCCGGGCTTTTGCGGATCACCAGCCAATGACACCGATCATCGAAACGGCACGCTCGCTGCTCACGCAAGGGACGCCTGGATCAAGTGCCAGGATGGCGCTGATATGGAGCATCGTACTGCTCGTTGTCTCTTACATAATTGCGCTACGCATAGCTAATCGCAAGACAGCATAGTAAGGCGGCAGTCCAGAAGGAAATGTCACGAGGCATTAGCCAAATGCTTCAGTCCCAGTCGGTCGATTGACTGGCCCTGGGACTTAGCAGCTCAGCCTATGCTAGACTAAAGAAAGCTATGGAAAAAGATAACTCTACAAAAACCAACGAAAACCAATCAGTTTCAGCGGCACAACAGAAGCTTTGGATCACGCAGCTTCGGACTGTGTTCGGCGGCTTGATTGTTGCTGGCTTATACATGATCCAGCCGTTCCTATCCTCTGGCAAGCCCCAGGGACTCGCGGCAAAGATTTGTGTTGTCTCGTTCGCTATTGCCATACCGCTGCTGGCTACTCTGTTTGCAGTAGTGTACGAGGAAAACCCCGCGGACTTTCGTAAGCGTATAGGCAAGTCACCTATCATGAGTTCCATAAAGACAATCGCACAACTTACTGCCTTAACCGGACTGATTGCTGGCTTTTGGCATATAGATATCCTCGCTGGTATAGGAATGCTTGCGGCCATCATTGCGGGATTGGTTGGGTACAATCAGTATCAGCGAAGTTCTTATAAGTAGTAGCCTATAATGAAGAGGATGATTCAGCAGCTACTCACCATCAGCCAGCTAGCGAAGTACGTCGGCGTGACGGTACGAGCTGTGCGCCACTATCACGCTCTCGGCCTCTTGCCCGAGCCGTCGCGGGATAGTTCGGGCTACCGCCGGTATGGAGCCGATGCAGTAATTAAATTGGCCCGTATCAAGACTTTGGTTGAGGCTGGCGTGCCATTATCTCAGGTTGAAGCTTTGATACAAGCGCAGCCAGATACATTTAGAGCAGCTGTTGTCTCGATTAAATCAGATATTGCCAAACGCATCACAGAACTTACGGAGACCAAGAAACGTCTAGACACCCTACAATCTGGCGACCGAATGTTTGTGTCGGAGACGGTCGCCAGCTACCTGGACTCCTTACGTCATATTGGACTGAGCGCGACGATGGTCTCACATGAGCGGGATGCCTGGATTTTAATAAGTGCCTTGTATCCCAGTTACGCCGATGTTTGGGCAATGCAAAAGCAGGCGATTATCATGAAACCTGCAGTTGCGTCACTCTATCTGCGACTCGACGAAGCGCGAGACTGGGCAAGCAATGACCCACGGATTGCGGAGCTTGCCAAAGATATTGTCCGCCTCTCAGGCCAAGATAAAGGTGCGCCGGCGATAGCCGGGCAAAATGAGCTTACTACAAACGCGCAAGCTCTCTCGCTGATTAGCGATCATGACATTGCCGCCTTTCCGTCCTGGAAACAACTGGGAGATACGATAAAGGGACTTACGGTCATTTAATTACAGGTGAACGTGCAGCGGTTGTTATAGAATAGCGGCCGCTCTAGGGCATACTCTTCGAAACTTGGTTCGCTCTGCTTGACCGGAGAATGGAATCGAACTTTTTAACAGATACAGATCGGACTTGGCAAGGGAGGCATCTCTGGAACCAAACTTTCTATGAAGATGGTTGGGATTTTGGTGGTGGCGAAAATCGAGGTCATCTTCCCGCGGAAGCTATACTAGAATTATTGCCAGTGGGATGTCCCCGCTGTCCGGCAGAGGTAAGGGATATTTCATTTGGCATATAATTTAGGGCAACGACTGGCATAAAACAAATTAGTGTTGGATGCGGAGTATATATACATTATTCTAGTCATATTAGAAAGGATAAGAACTATGCCACAAGGTAAATTATTTGAACTACTCGCATCGGTTATCAATAAATTCAAGGGCTCAGGGGGGCCCGTATCGGAGGCTAAACTCGCAAAGCTCCTGGGCATAGCCGCCAGGAAATTTAATGTTCCGGGCGTAGCCGTTGGGATACTGTATAACGGCGAGGAAACGCACGCCGCTTACGGTGTAACGAATATAGATAATCCATCGCCTGTTACCGAAACCACGCTTTTCAACGTTGCTTCAGTAACAAAGACGTTTACCGCAACAACAATTATGCATTTGGTGTCCGAAGGGAAGGTTGACCTGGACGCACCCGTAAAAAAATACATCCCCGAGCTAGAACTCAAGGACAAAGAAGCGGCAGACAAAATCACCATCCTGAACCTGCTCAATCATACCGCCGGCCTGGACTGGCGGCTAGCAATTGATACCGGTGAGGATGACGACGCCCTGGAAAAATTTGTTGCAAAAATGGTCGATTTAAAACAAATCGCGCCTCCCGGCACACGTGCTTCCTACAGCCAGGCCGGATATGATCTCTTGGGGCGGGTGATAGAAAAAGTGACCGGCCAAACCTACGAGCAAGCCGTTACCTCCCTCGTACTCGAACCGCTTGGGTTAACCAACAGTTTTTTTGCATGGGATGATATTAAAACCCGGACGTTTGCCGTAGGACACAACGCTGATGACAACGAAAAACTCACGGTAGCCAAATTGTGGAAATACTCGCGCAGCGAGAACCCCGGTGGTGGACTGGCGTCTTCGGCCACGGATTTGATTCGTTGGGCGCGATTCCACCTTGGTGATGCGGAGAATGGGGCGCAGGTGCTGCCTGACGACCTCATTAAAAAAATGCAACAGCCGACTATTGAGCTGGTGGGGAGCTCTCTGGGCAACGCCATAGGCATTGGTTGGTTCTTGCGCGACATTAATGGCGTCAAGATAGTTGGGCACAGTGGCTCCGGCAATGGCCAATTTACCGAACTCCTCTTGGTGCCTGAGCGCAACTTTGCAGTTGCCTCAATTACCAATGCGGGCCCGAGCGGCATTCAGTTCAACCAGGCCGTCATGCAATGGACACTTCAAAATTACTTAGGGCTAGTGGAGCGCGCCCCCAAGCCAATTCCTTTTGATGCCGCGCGTGCGCAAGAGATTGTGGGCGGATACGAAAACAAGATCCAGGTTATCACGATTGATAGTAGTGGGAAGAAGCTGACCATCGCGGCGGGCATTAAGCCCGAAGTCCGGGCCGCTTCCGACAAAGAGCTCCCGGCCGACTATCCACCGGCCGAGATGGGCCTTTTGCCCGGAGACAAGGATGAATATGTTGTGCTAGGCGGCGGCATGAAGAGCCAGCGCGGTTTCTTTACGCGGGACGAGAGCGGTACAATCACCGGGATCGATATCGCCGGACGGCCATTTACCCGCATGTAGCATTGCATTTCGCCCCGGCCAAGACGAATATCTCAGGACGGTGCCGAGGTATCGTGGCCATAATAACCTTCATGTAGATGGCCATACTGGGCTTCGCAAATACTTTTCGTCGATATTTCGTAGCAAACACTAGGTGGTATCTTGGGTGGTAGGCGGCATGAGACTGTCGGCTATAACGCATGGTTACATCTTAAGCGCTTCCATACTTAAGAGATAGCGGACTGGCTCATATCCACGGGCTGTCGTCTGTGTTTTTACGCGCAGGTAACAATGCATCTAGGACTCTGGACAGACGGCCACACAATCGCCCTTACCAGCGACCGATATGACCGCTCTACCTATCTGGTTCACCGTAATAGCAGGCGAGCAGGTTACGTCGCCTTCTCGACCATCGGCTATGGTATCTACATCGACATTGAGCAGATTCGCGTAGTCGTTTTCATGGTCGAGCCGCCTCCAGCTAAGTCTCGACCACCCGCCACCTGTCTTTAGATGACAATTAGCCATTGACCGGGCCGCTTCCTTTGGTCCTGAACTACCATCCACAGATCCAGAACAACCGAGCACTAGCGCTCCTACGGCAACAATCGGTGCAATGATACTGTACCGAACTGCTTTATTTTCATGCGATTTACTCATAAGTCTTTTATATTAACACATGAGCTACCTTTGCCAAATGTGGCAGGAGCGTCAGTTCTGGAATCAAACTTTTGATGCAAAGTTGGAGGAACTTGACGTAGATACGCTGCGCGAGTTACTTGACGGTTGATGATCGAACTGCTCACGATTTTGCTGAATGACCGGCCAAGTTGCTTGCAGCCAGTCCATGAGCCCATGCATCGCCAGGAGCAATGTTAACCCCAAATCAGTCAGTTTGTATTCGACGCGCGGTGGAGCTTCAGGAAACACAGTGCGAGTAACCAAACCATCACGCTCCAATGCTCGAAGCGTTACTGTTAGCATTTTTTGTGAGATATCTTCAATACCGCTTTTAAGTTCCGAAAACCGCAAGCCTCTATCGCCAGAGGACTGGAGTATGGAATAGTCCATTTATCGCCAAGCCGAGGCATAAGTCCGTTTACGGGGTAGACTGTGCGTTTTGTGCCTGTTGGCCGATCGAACTTTGATCAGAGGCTCTGAGCACCAAGTACCAATCCGGCGAAACAGAAACGTCTTAACACTACCGCGGCCGTGGCCGACGTTTGCCGCCCTGACCGGTGCGGCGGCCCGGGTCGTCATCTGACGGTTGGCTTTCCTGCTGCGTCCGGGGCCCTAGCAAGGCACCGTCCGACAACGCCGTCACTTTGCCAATTGCCCGCGATGCCATGCCGGAAACAGCATGGCGCAGTCGCCCCCACTGCAGGGCACGTGTATTGCCCAAGTTTTCGAACAAATATCGTAAGTCAGCATCGCTTTGCACAGAACGGCGGTCCGCATACTTAAGCACCTCGCGCCGCTTCTCTTCTTGCGCACCCCACCCGTCCAGCAAATGGCTAACCCGCAGCCGTTCGGGCAGTGAAAATTCATTTGCAACAGAGTCCACTATCTCTAGCGTTTCCACTCGTACCGCTTCGACGTGGCGCTCGATACCGGAGTCGCCCTGACGCTTCGCGTGCACCACAATTACGAACGGTCGCCCATTACAGTAAGCCAACCGAGCTTCGTTCCCAAATGGACCACCATCGTTACGCAGCAGGTTTTTTGGCTCACGCGCTCCGTACGCCACCTGAAAGGCAGCAGTCGCATGGAGTGGTCCTTCACTCTGGACCCACCGCTCGAGCGGGGCCTGAAACAAAACAGTACGACCGCCATCCGCCTGGCGGCCATACAGCAATTCGCCCAAGCGTGCAACCATGGTAATCGCCTCATCCATAGGCACGTAGCCCCATGCTTCCTGCAAAAAGGTAAGGCCTGCTTTCATGGGTGGCAGTTCAGAATTAAACCAATCTTCTGGGCGACGCAGCCTAAAGTTTACGTCTGTCTTGACCCCCGGCGTATAGCGAAATGTCCCTTCTGGTACGCAAGTAGCGCTGAGCAATTCACGTTCCGCCACGGTAACGTCCCGCTTTATCCTGGCTGCTTCATCCAGCCCGGCAGCGGCAGGCGGTACTTCATCAAGCGTGACGCCTTTTGGCACATAGCTCCCCGTCCAAGAGGGCGATTCAGGCAGGCCTGTAGTATTCTCTGAGTCTGTCATACGAAAACCCCTCCTTTCATACGCAGATAATTGTGCCCAAGACACCCGTGTGCGGTCTGTAAAATACTCCACCAGCTAGTCATGCCGGACTAATTTGGTCACTAAACCAAACGGTTACTGACCAGCTGCGCCCTCGTTAGCATAGCCGGCATTGGGGTTCGACCAGAACAGGGTTCCGCTCACATTTTTTCGTCTTGTAAACTTCTTTTGTTACGCTTATGCTAAAAGTATAAATTTAACAACAGGGAGGTGAGTACATGAAAAAACGTTTAATTGACGCGATTCTTGCAATCGCGTTTTTGACAGCTCTTGCAATCGTACCTGGGAGGAGTGGCATAACCTATGCCGACTCCGGCGGCGGAACGCTTGGCGCAGTGAATGGGGGCATCGATTGCTCCGGAAATGGCACAAGCGGCAGCTACGGCAGCGTTTCCCTTACTAGAGTTAGTGAAAATAGCTTGGAAGTAACCATTCAGGTTACTGGCGGCATGCCAAACAAAAACTTATCTGTGGAGCTCTGGGAAGCCGACCCCGGTTGCGGCTCGGACGACAATGCCAAAACCGGATACTACGTCGCCACCGATAACAGCGGCAACGGACAAACCACTTTTACCCTCGGTCTGCCACACCCGTCACTCGGTGCCTCAACACTGGGTGATGGCGCTGGCACCGAACAGGTTGTCATTTCACTCGATCAATACAACAGCTCAACCGGTGGTGGCGACGTTTATGCGATGCAGGCCACGAGCCTACCCGGCTTTGCCGCGGACAGTGATAACGATGGAGTTCCTGACAGCCAGGACAGCTGCCCAGGCACGGCCGGGCCCGCAAGTAATAACGGCTGCCCGATTCCGCCGGTAGATAGCGACAATGATGGTGTGCCCGACGATGTAGACCAATGTCCAAACGAAGCCGGAACAGTAGCCAATAATGGCTGTCCGGATGTTACGCGGCGTACCTTCGACATAAAATATATGACGTTTATTCCAGCCAATTATCTGGACATGACGCTCATATCAGCCCAGTCGGGCCTGCACCTTCCCGAGTTCCTCTACCCAACACTTGCCGCAAGGTACCCCGGAGCATTCTGTGTTAGCAACGGCAAGTACGAACCGCTTGTTGGAGCTGGTGACGATAGGGGCTATGACGCAACAGCCGACAGCCGCCACGCCTACCGCAGCCTGCAAGAAATCCGCGTTATTGCAGAAACCAAAGATGGCAAAACAACCTTTAGCGTCGATCCGAACCCAAACTATACCAAGACCGATGTAGGCGTGTCCGAAAGCTATCGCGCGTACGGTGGCCCCGGGGTTGGCGCGCTGACCAACGGCGTAATCGGTATGATCGACCCAGCCGATCGCGATGCCACCCTCAACGACTGCCGCCTCAAACAAGCAGAGGGGAGGGGCACGAGCAATAACATCAATACGCCAACAGTCGTGCAGGTTGGCAGCAATACCGCACAGATCGTCATGAATGGCTCCACTGCCAACACGCTTGTCGAGAACTCTCCATCCATTGACTGGGGACTCACCTTCCAGCTGGACCTCAGCGGCGACAAGCCATCGGTACGGGTGCGCGGCACGCATGACCGATTCCCAGCCTACGAAGCATATGTAAATGATCAGCGTGTGTACCAATACGCCCCCGACAGCACCCACGGTACACTGCCCGTACTACGCTTCGGCAGTCTGGACGTTCTAGGGCTTGAGCAGCGCTACAACATTCCACCGAATTACACTACGGAACTAAATTAGCAAGATACGCACCAGGAACGCGCAGCCTTGCACTGCGCGTTCCTGGTCTTGCCTAGTCACAAGGCTTGCCCCAAGGCCATGCGACTACGGTTTCCGCTTCGCAAATCCCTATCGCAGACTCAAATCAGTTCCGCCTACAAAATAAAACGATCTACCAAATGGTAGATCGTTTTATTTTGGCAGGGGAGACAGGACTAGCGGACTCCGTCCTTTATCCAGGGTGTCGTCCTCGGAGCAAGCTCCTGCGGGCGACTCACCTCCAAGAACCTGCTTGTACGATCTTTTGCCTATGGCAAAATCTCTGTCGCAGATTCGAATCTGCTTCGCCCAACAAAAGAGACCCATCAGCAACTGATGGGTCTCTTTTGGCAGGGGAGACAGGACTTGAACCTGCGACACCCGGTTTTGGAGACCGGTGCTCTACCAACTGAGCTACTCCCCTAAGGTTATATGAGAGAACCCAGGCTCTCTCATATAGCTTCACGCAGTGTCGTTCTTCTCTCCTTAGAATAAGGAACGACTCTGGTTCTGCATGTAGTTCTTCGCTTATCACTTGAACTATCGCGCCGGGCTTTGGCATAGCCAAAGTCTCGGGCTGCTCTTTCCTGGGCTGCATTTTCACTACCCAGAACTAATAAGAACAGGGTAATTATACCTGATAAGACCATGAAATCTCAATTGAAACTGTAAGATTTCTTGCAGGAAGTACGCAATAAGTCAGTTACGCTTAATGCGTAATGAGGGACAAGTGAAATACAGCTGGACCAACCGGTTGACACCACCGCTACTATTAGCGATGGTGGTAGCTTGCGTATGGTACGCATTGGACGGTCGCCCCAGCTCTATGGCTTCCACTCCCCCCGTGCAAGCTAAGATCCCCACAATGCCAGTTGCACAGACCACTACCGCTCATGCAGAAGCTACAGCACCACCGTCTCCTACGGTAAAGAAGCTTGGATCACAATTGGAGTTCTCGGTTGCTGCCGTGCCATATAAGGATGTCCAGAGAGTGGAGTTCTACGTAGAAAAGCAGTTCGTAGGAGCGGCCTACAGCCAGCCGTACAGCGTGGCAATCAGCGAAAACACACTTGTCGCCGGCACACACACTATCACGGCCAAAATATATACCACAACTGACACGGCGGAGTCATCTCCGGCCACCTTTACGGCTACGCCGACTGCGCCTTCAGCAGCAGCCATAGACACGCCCAACACCACAGACGCTCCAGTCATACCAACCGGCACAAGCAACACTTCCGCCCAAGCACCAGCCGCACCTACTGATGTAGCAGCCAGCGCAGCAGCTGACGGTACTAGCGCCACGCTAAGCTGGACGGCTGTAGCCGGTGCAACCCACTATTACGTCTGGCGTGACGGCGTGCAGGTGGGCACTACTACGGGAGCTGGCTATACCGACACCGGGCTAGCTCAGGGACACACCTATGATTACCAAGTGCTCTCCGTAGACGACGCCAGCAACGCATCTACGCCGTCA
>Ga0268266_10001020_pt1 | contig 35290 bp, 41 predicted proteins | sample KBSS13metaG_FD_190356 | JGI IMG/M metagenome (GOLD analysis project Ga0268266, IMG submission 190356) | Switchgrass rhizosphere microbial communities from Kellogg Biological Station, Michigan, USA - KBS S1-3 metaG (SPAdes) (version 2) | ecosystem: Host-associated > Plants > Roots > Rhizosphere...
TCGACGATGCGCGCTCTCTTGTCGTCTCCGCTGCAACAGGCGACGAAGCCGGCCTGCTCCAGCGGGGCGAGGGTGCGGTTCAACGTCGTCCGGTCATAGCCTGTCGCCGCGCCGAACTCGGTGAGCGAGCAGGGCCCGGCCCGCTCCAGCATGCGCAACAGCGAGAATTGCGCGACGCTGAGGCCGGTCGGGAGTAGCGCCTCGTCATAGACGCCGCCCAGGATGCGGGCGGAGCGGCGGAGCTTATTGCAGGCGCAATGAGTGCTGATCATTTTACGTGTATATGCACGCATATTGTGCAGGTCAAGCTAGGCAGGGCGACCTTCCGCCCCTAGATACACGGCCGTCATGACCGATACCGCCTGGACCCGCCTCGATGCCGCCCCGCAGCCCAACCTCGCGGACCTGTTCGCCGCCGAGCCGGACCGGATGGCGCGGCTGAGCCTCGACGAGGCCGGCATCCATTTCGATTTCGCCAAGACCCATTTGTCGGAAGAGACGCTCTCCGCCTTTGTCCAACTTGCCGGGGAGGCCGGGCTCGCTGCCAGGCGCGACGCGATGTTCGCGGGCGAGATCGTCAATCCGACCGAAGGCCGCGCCGCCGAGCATACGGCGGAGCGGGGGCAGGGGGCGCCGGAAAGCGTCGCCCATGCGCAAGGCCTGCACTTCCGCATGCGCGCCCTGATCGACGCGATCGAGGCGGAGGCATTCGGGCCGGTCCGCCACATCCTCCATATCGGCATCGGCGGCTCGGCGCTCGGGCCGAAGCTGCTCGTCGACGCCTTGGGCCGCGACGCCGGGCGCTATGAGACGGCGATCGTCGCCAATGTCGACGGCGCCGCGCTGGAGGAGGCGATTGCTGGCTTCGATCCGCACACCACGCTGATCGTCATCGCCTCCAAGACCTTCACGACGAAGGAGACGATGCTGAACGCCGCCTCGGCGCTTTTGTGGCTGGAAGAAGCGGGCGTCGACGATCCGTTCGGCAAGGTGATCGCGCTCACCGCATCGCCCGACAAGGCGATCGAATGGGGCGTGGACGAGACCCGGATCCTGCCCTTCGCGGAAAGCGTCGGCGGGCGCTATTCGCTCTGGTCCTCGATCGGCTTCCCGGCGGCGCTGGCGCTCGGCTGGGACGCATTCGAGAGCGTGCTGGAAGGCGCGGCGGCGATGGACCGCCATTTCCGCTTCGCGCCGCTGGAGGCCAATGCGCCCGTCCTCGCCGCCTTCGTCGACCTTTATTATTCCAATGTCCGCGGCGCCGAGACCCGCGCGGTCTTCGCCTATGATGAACGGCTGCGGCTTTTGTCCTCCTATCTCCAGCAGCTGGAGATGGAGTCGAACGGCAAGAGCGCCGGGCTGGACGGTCAGCCCGTCACGCGGGCGACCGCGCCGATCGTCTGGGGCGGCGTCGGCACCGACGCGCAGCATGCGGTCTTCCAGTTGCTCCACCAGGGCACGCATCTCGTCCCCGTCGAATTCGTGGCCGCGATCGAGCCTGGCGACAGCCTCGACCCCGAGCATCATCACCAGTTGTTGCTCAACGCCTTCGCGCAGGGCGCCGCTCTGATGGCCGGCCGCGAGTCCGACGATCCCGCCCGTTTCTATCCCGGCGACCGGCCCTCGACCACGATCCTGCTCGACCGGCTCGACCCGGCGACCCTGGGGGCTCTGCTCGCTTTCTACGAGCACCGGGCCTTCGCCAATGCGGCCCTGCTCGGCATCAACCCGTTCGACCAGTTCGGCGTGGAGCTGGGCAAGGAGATGGCGAGCCGAATCGATAACCAAAGCGCATTGGATTTCGACCCCTCCACCGCTGCATTGCTGCGCCGCGCCTTTGGAGACGAGATCGAATGAACCGCCTGGCCTTGCTGATCGCAGCGATTGCGCTGCCTGCAGCCCCCGCGCAGGCGGAGCCGCTGGAGCTGGTCAACAATCGCCCGTTCGTCTCCGCCACCGTCAACGGCCAGCGCATCACCGCCTTGCTCGACAGCGCCGCCGAGATGACCCTGATCGACGATGACGCGGCGGTGCGGCTCGGCCTTGTTCCGACCGGCGCGGCCACCGCGCACGGCTCTGGCGCGCAGGCGATGGAAGCCCGTTTCGCGGAGCATGTCGCGGTCGAGGCGATCGGCACCAGCGTCGAGCTGCGCACCGGCATTCTCGATCTGGGCGAGGTCTCGGCGCGCCTGCTCGGCCGGCCGGTGGAGATGCTGCTCGGCCGCGACCTGTTCGACAATGCGCGGCTGCGGATCGACTTTGCCGGCGGCACGATCGAGCGCTTCGAGGGCGAACCGCGCGGCGTGCGCCTCCCCGTCACCGACCATCGCGGCACGCCGGCCATCCCCGCCGCGATCGAGGGGCATGAACCGGTGCAGACCGTGCTCGACACCGGCAATGGCAGCGAGGTGCTGGTCGGTCGGGCCTATGCCGAGCGGATCGGCCTGCTGGCGCCCGGGCGGATTATCGCTCGCAGCGAGGGTGGCGGGCTGGGCGGTTCGCGCGCGCGCGATATTGTCCTCTTGTCTCAACTTACCGTCGCCGGCCGCACCTTCACCAATGTGCGCGCCGCCATCGACCCAGGCGCGACCGCATCCGACCTCAATATCGGTACGTCGATCCTCCGCCATTTCATCCTCACCACCGATTTCGCCGGACATCAGGTCTGGCTGGAGCCCCGATCATGACCAAGGCTTTTGACTACGACCTCTTCGTCATCGGGGCCGGCTCGGGCGGCGTGCGCGCGGCGCGGGTTTCCGCCGCGCATGGCGCCAAGGTCGCCGTCGCCGAGGAATATCGGCTCGGCGGCACCTGCGTGATCCGCGGCTGCGTGCCGAAGAAATTGCTCGTTTACGGCGCCCATTTCGCCGAGGATCTGCAGGATGCGGTCCGCTTCGGCTGGCAGGTGAAAAGCAGCAAGTTCGACTGGACGGTGCTGCGCGACAACGTGTTGGCCGAGGTCGAGCGGCTGGAGGGCATCTACACCGACATCCTCGACCGCAACGAGGTGGAGATCTTCCAGCAGCGGGCGACGATCAGCGGCCCCAATGAGGTGACGCTGGCCGATGGCACGAAGCTCGGCGCCGCGACCATCCTCGTCGCCACCGGCGCCCGGCCGATAGTCCCGGACGTGCCCGGCGCGCAGCATGGCGTCACCTCCAACGAGATGTTCCATCTCGACGCCATGCCGAAGCGGGCGGTGATCGCGGGCGGCGGCTATATCGCCAACGAGTTCGCCGGCATCCTCCACGAATTCGCCTGCGAGGTGACCATCGTGAACCGCGGCGACCGGATCCTGCGTCATTATGACGAGCAGATCCGCGACCGGCTGCTGCAGATCTCGCTGACCAAGGGCATCAATTTCAAGTTCAATGCCCCGTTCGAGAAGATCGTGAAGCGCAAGGACGGGAGCTTGCGTATCCACCTCGCCGGCTCCAGCCCGATCGACGCGGACCTTTTGCTCTGGGCGGTCGGCCGCCAGCCGAACACCGAGGGCCTTGGCCTCGACAAGGCCGGCGTCGCGCTCGGCAAGAATGGCGCGATCCTAGTGACAGAGGACAATCAGTCTTCCGTGCCCAGCATCTATGCAATCGGCGACGTCACCGACCGGGTGCAGCTCACCCCCGTCGCGATCCGCGAGGGCCAGGCCTTTGCCGACACGATATACGGGAAGAAGCCGACCCGGGTGGACTATACCAACATCCCCTCGGCGGTGTTCAGCCAGCCGCCCATCGCCGCAGTCGGCATGACCGAGAGCGAGGCGCGCGACAAGCTCGACACCTACAAGACCTATGTGTCCGACTTCCGGCCGATGAAGAACGTTCTCGCCGGCCGCAACGAGCGCTCGCTCTACAAATTGATCGTGGACGAGGAGACGGAGAAAGTGGTCGGCCTGCACATGATCGGTCCGGACGCGCCCGAAATCCTCCAGGCCGCCGCCATCGCGGTGAAGGCGGGGCTCACCAAGAGCCAGTTCGACGAGACGATCGCGCTCCATCCGACCATGTCGGAAGAGCTGGTGCTGATGCGCTGACGGCGGGCATGAAAAAGGGCCCCGCCGTCGCCGGCGAGGCCCGTCTTTTCAGCCGCCCGAAGCCTAGTTCGAGGGCGTGAACTCCACTTCGGTGGTCTCGCACAGGTTGATCCCGCGCTCGTCATTGGCGGTGCCGTCGTCATAGGTGACGCGGATGTCCCACTCGCACTGGTCCTCGTTGCGATCGAAGGTCACTTCGGCCTGCTCGTTATCGGCCAGCACTTCACGGCCGAGAATGTCCGGGCCCCAGCGATTGGAATCGCTCGGCGACACGTTCAGCGTCACGATCACGTGGCCGGTATGGTTGGTGATGGTGAAATCCTGGGGCGCCGCCCAGGCCGCGGTCGCGGAGAACACGGCCGCCAGAAAGGCGCCCGCAAACAGACCTTTTTTCATGCACTTGCTCCCACTCTCAGATGCGCCCTGCTTATACGGTTTCCACGGGGTGGCAACGGCCAAAATGGCGCAACCGGGTCTCAGGGGTTGCGGGCGAAACAGTGCCGCTGGCGGACTGACCTACATGGCGTGATGGCGGGCGATCTGCTCGGGCGTCAGCCGCAGGAAGCGAGCGGCATTGTTGTAGAAGATGTCGCGCTTCTGCGCTTCGCTGAGGAATGGCGCCTCCTCGATCGAGCGAATCGCGACCTCGATCAGGCCGGGCCAGATGCCCTGGTCGGTGCCGAACATGATCCGGTCGGCGAAGCCGGCCTCGACGATCCGCCGCAGATAGGCATGGAAGGCCGGGCGCGGCTCGGTCGCGGTGAGGGCTGCGACATCCACATAAACCTGCGGGTGTGCGTAGAGCAAAGCCAGCAGATCGTCCCCGAGCGGATAGCCCGCATGCATAAGATAGACGCGCAGCCGCGGGTGGCGGACCAGCACCTCCTCCATGGTCAGCGCGCTGCTCGCCGCGGCGCGATAATGGCCGCCTTCATAGGGCGTGCCGGGGCTGCCGGGGCCGAGATGGATGCCGACCGGAATGTCCAGCTCTTCGGCGAGTGCCCAATAGGGTTCCAGCCGGGGATCGGCGGGGGCAATAGCCTCATATTGAGCCATTACCTCGCCGAGCACCAGGAAGGCGCCGTCGCGGTGCAGCCGGCGAAGCTCGTCCGGCGTGCGGGCCGGCAGCCGCCCGCCCGGCCTGATCCTGAGGTCGAGCCCGGCGATGACCCGGTTCGGGGCCGCGCCGCGCCAGCGCGCGACGCTCTCCGGCTCGCCGCTGACCATCGCGATGACATTGTGCCGCTCCATTACGGCCAGGGTCCCGCGCATCACCTCCTCGGCGGTGCGTCCGGGCGCGAGCGGCGCAGGGCAGAGCGGGTCCGGGCTGAGCCCCTCGGCCAGCGGGCGGCGATTGTCCCAGCGGGGCATGACCGTGGGCGGTGCGCAGAGCCCCGGCGCGTTGCTGCCGTCGAAATTCGAACGACGCGCATGGAGGTGCATATCGATGATCGGCGGCCTCGCCTGCGCGCCCGCGGCCGAAGCCAGCAGCAGGAGCGCGGGGAGCAGGCGCCGCCGCATCATCCGCCCAGGAACTGGTGCTCGACGAAAATCTTCACGCCGATGCCGATCAGGATAAGCCCGCCGGCAATCTCCGCATAACGGCCCAGCCATTGCCCGGCGGCCCGGCCGGCGAGCACGCCGCCATAAGAGAGGATCGCGGTGGTCGCGCCGATCGTCGCAACGGCGAGCAGGATCGGCACGCCGAGCGCCGGCAGGGTCAGCCCGGCCGCGGCGGCGTCGATGCTGGTCGCGATGGCACAGGTGAAGAGCGCCCAGCCGGCCAACTGTGCCGGCGGGCCTTCTCCTTCGGCAAAGGCCTCGCGCAGCATCTTCAGCCCGAGCGCGGAGAGCAGGACCAGAGCGATCCAGTGATCGACCGCCCGCAGCACCTGCGCGAAGGCGAGGCCCAGGCCCCAGCCGAGCAGAGGCATCGCCCCCTGCGCGAAGCCGAACGCGGCGCCGATCCGGAGCGCCGCGCCGCGGCCCGCGCCCGCCGCGCCCTGCGACAAGGCCGCGGCGAAGGCGTCCATTGAGAGGGCGAGGGCAAGGAGGAGGAGAGCGACCATAAGCGCGCCCTCCAAAGCGGGCGCCCGGCCTTGAAGTCAAGCACGCGACCGGCGATAGGCCCGGAATGACCGAGACACGGACGAGCGACATCCTGATGATCGGGGCGGGGCACAATGCCCTGACCTGCGCCTATTATCTCGCCCGGCGCGGCTACAAGGTGACGATGCTGGAATCGCGTTCCGTGGTGGGCGGCGCGGCGGTGACCGAGGAGTTTCACCCGGGCTTCCGCAACTCCACGGCGAGCTACACGGTCAGCCTGCTCAACCCGCAGATCATCCGCGACATGCGGCTCTACGAGCATGGCCTGAAGGTCGTGCTCCGCAAGATCGACAATTTCCTGCCGACCGAAGGCAAGGACCATCTGCTCTCGGGCCGTGGCGGGCTGACCAGGCGGGAGATTGCCCGCCATTCGCCGGCGGACGCCGAGAATTACGACGCTTATTCAGACGCGCTGAACAAGGTTGTCGGTGTGCTGCGGCAATGGCTGCTGCGCGCGCCGCCCAATGCAGGCGGTGGGCTCGGTGACTTGATGGCCTTGCTGAAGCTGGGCGGCGGCGTCGGCCGGCTCGGCCTCGAGGGCCAGCGCCATATCGTCGACTTCTTCACCAAGTCGGCGGCGGACATTCTCGACCGCTATTTCAGCCACGATCTGGTCCAGGCATTGTTCGGCTTCGACGCCGTGGTCGGCCATTATGGCAGCCCCTATGGCGCGGGCAGCGCCTATGTCCTGCTCCACCACGTCTTCGGCGAGGCCGCGGGCGTGGACGGCGCTTGGGGGCATGCGATCGGCGGCATGGGGGCGATCAGCCTGGCCATGGCCAAGGCGGCGCGGGAGGAGGGCGTCGAAATCATTCTCGACACGCCCGTCGACGAGGTGATCGTCGAAAAGGATCGCGCTGCGGGCGTGGTCGCGGGCGGCAAGACCTATCGTGCGAAGGCTGTGATCTCTGGCGTGCACCCGAAAAGGCTGTTCACCGAGCTTCTGCCCGATGGCGCGGTGGCGCCAGCGACGACGCGGCGCATGGCGCATTGGGCGAGCGAGTCCGCGACTTTCCGCATGAACGTGGCTTTGTCCGGCCTGCCGAAATTCACCAGTCTGCCGGAGCCGGGCGATCAGATGACCGCCGGCATCATCCTGGGGCCGTCGCTGGGCTATATGGACCGCGCCTATCTGACCGCGCGGACCGAGGGCTATTCCAGGGAGCCCGTGGTCGAGATGCTGATCCCATCGACCCTGGATGACAGCCTCGCGCCAAAGGGCCAGCATGTCGCCAGCCTGTTCTGCCAGCATTTCCCTTATGCGATCGAGGGCGGCTGGGACGCGCGCCGGGACGAGGTCGCCGACCATATCATCGCCCATGTCGATCGCTACGCGCCCGGCTTCAAAAAGCTGGTCGTCGGCCGGCTTGCGCTCTCGCCGCTCGACCTGGAGCGCCGCTTCGGCCTGCTCGGCGGCGATATCTTCCACGGCAAGATGGGGCTGGACCAGCTCTTCTCGAACCGGCCGATGCTCGGCAATGCCGATTACCGCATGCCGCTGAAGGGCCTCTATCTCTGCGGCGCCGGCGCGCATCCCGGCGGCGGCGTCACCGGCGCCCCCGGGCATAATGCGGCGCGCGCAGTGATTGCCGACCGGCGGAAGCTCAGGCTCTAGGCGTCAAAGGGAAGGCGCCACCCTATTCCCGGAAATTATCGTGGCAGCCGCCGCAGCTGGCGCGGACTTCCGTCCAGGCCGTGAGGAAGGCGGCGCGATCGCCAGCGGTCGAGGCCGTCGCGAGCGCCCGGGTCGCCGTCTGGAAGCGCCCGACGGCCTGCTGGAAGCCGGCCGGGTCCGACCACACGCGGGGACTGGCCTCAGTCCCTTCGCCGCTGCCGGCGGGAAAGAGGGTCGGCAAGTCATTGCCCAGCTGGACGAGGATCTGGATGCGCGCGGCCTCGGCGGCGATGTCCCCGCCCGAATCCGCGACCCGCTTGAGCGCGCCAAGAGCGCCACCGCCCTGGCCCATGCGGGCCTCGCGCAGCCGGTGATAGTCGGCGGGCGTGGTGGGCGCGGCGGCGGGCGCATCCTGCTGGGCGATGGCGGTGACAGGGATCGCGACCAGGGCCGCGGCAAGCAACAGAGTCGGTTTCATGGGGAAAGTCCTCAGATGATCGGGTGCCGCTCCCAATTCGCCTTCTCGGCGCGGCCGTGCAGCTTGTTGTGCAGCCTGTTCATCGTCCGGCTGCCCGTATTGACGCAGAGGAACGGGAAAATCGCATGGACCAGGCAGGCGAGGCCGCCGCCGATCATGCGCACGCCGAACCAGGCGGCATGGCCGAAATGCTGGCCGTAGCTCTCGCCGACTTCCTTGGGGTGACTGGTGAAGGGATTGCCTGACATTTCATTCCTGCCTTGTTGCGCGAGGGCATAGCGCGTCGGGCGCCGCCATTCCAGTCAGGCCGCCGCATTCTCCTGCGCGGCGCGGACGCTTTCCACCAGCGCCTCCTGCCGTGCCTGCTTCGCGACCGCCTGCTCGCCGCCGCGGGTCTCGTGGAACAGGTCAAGTGATTTCAGCTCATTGTCGTCGAGCGGGCGGATGGAAAGATCGTCATAGTCCCAGCGCGCCGGATCCTCGACGATCCGCTTCAGCAGCCGCCTCGCCTTGCGGAAGCCGCGCCAGTAATTCCAGCCCTTGCGCAGGCTCTCGAAGGCGAATTTCGGATAGAAGAGCAAGGCCGGTTCGCGCTTCAGCGTTGGGCGGCGGGACTTGCGGCGCTTGCGGCGGACCACGCCGCCCTCCAGCGTGTGCACGCCCTCATTGTCGTAGAGCAGCTTGAACTCGACCATGTATTGCAGCGCCTTCTTCGGCCGTCCGCCCTGCAGACGGGCATGGCGGCGGGTCACCGTCTCCATATGCTCCCAGGTGAAATAGGCGTCCCAGGCGGCGCGATAGGCCTCCTCCCATTCCGCGTCGGACATGGTGTCGTGGTGCGAGACGCGGTGGTGCAGGTCATATTTGTTGAGGTCCGGGTCCATCCAGGCGCCGGCCTTGTGCAGCTTCAGATGATCTTCCGAACCCGGCAGGGGAGTCAGGAAGAAGAATTCGAGGATGTCGATCGGCAGCTCGCGCTTGATGATCTCGATGTCGCGCAGGATCGACGCCTTCGTGTCGCCCGGGAAGCCGAGGATATAGCCGGCCACGATGAACACGCCCCGCTCGTGCCATTGCTGGAAGAGGTGGCGATATTCGGTGATCTTGTTCTGCCGCTTGTTGGCGGCCAGCAGATTGTCCGGATTGATGTTCTCCAGCCCCACGAAGGCGCGCATCACCCCGGCCCGCTTCGCCTTGTCGATGAAGTTCGGAATGCGATGGCAGAGGGTGTCGACCTGGATGGTGAAATTGGCCTTCAGGTCTTCCTCCTCGCGCAACTTGATCAGCCGGTCGAAGAAGCTTTCCCAATCCTTGTTCCGCGCCAGATTGTCGTCGGTGATGAAGAAGGCCTTGATCCCCTGCGCAAGATTCTCGCGGATGATCCCTTCCAGATCATCGGCTGTGCGGAAGCGGCTCTTGCGGCCCTGCACGTTGATGATGGTGCAGAAGCTGCACTGGAAGGGGCAGCCGCGGCCGAGATCGAAACTCGACCATTGCCCGCTGTTCCGCTCCAGCGATTCCTTCGGCATCCAAGGGACGGGCACGTTGGCGATATTCGGCAGATCTTTCAGATAGTTGTAGATCGGCTTTAAGTCATCGTTCCAGGCATCTTTCAGCAGCTGGTCGAGCCGGCCCGCCTCGGCTTCGCCGGCGAACAGCGAGCAGCCGAGGTCGAGCGCCTCCTGGATCTCCGGCGGAATCTCCTTCAGCATCGACAGGCAGCCGGAGACGTGGAAGCCGCCGATCACGACGGCCAGGCCGGCGGCGCGGAACTCGCGGGCGAGGTCCAGCGCATGATGGAACTGGTTGGACTGGACGCCGACCAGCCCGATCAGCGCCTTCGCGCCGCGCTTGCGGATGCCGCGGATGATCTTGGCTGGGACGACATGCTGGTTGCACTCGTCGATCGGCACGAGATTGAGCCTGACCCCGGGCGCCGGCACCTCGCGCCGGGCCGCGTTACGGGCCAGCCCGTTCAGCGCGGCGAGCGAGTTGGAGGGAAGGATCGTCCGCCACCAGACGATCGGATAGCCGTCATCGTCATAGTGGGACGGCTTGATCATGATGAAGTCGAAGTCGATGCGACGATCTCCCCTGCGGCGGAGCATAGCCGGTTTCCGCAGCCCGGCCTAGACGAGGCGGCTTGGTTCACATTAGGAGCGCCGGAACGGGACAAGGGAGCAGCATATGAAACTCGACAGCAACATCGCCGCGGTGGTCACCGGCGGCGCGTCCGGCCTGGGCGAGGCGACGGCGCGGGCGCTGGCCGCGAAGGGCGTGAAGGTCGCCATCTTCGACCGCGATGCGGACAAGGGCGAAAAGGTCGCCGTGGAGCTTGGCGGCGTTTTCTGCCATGTCGACGTGACCTCGGACGAGAGCGTCGACGCCGGCTTCGCCAGGGCGCGCGAGGCCAATGGGCAGGAGCGGATCTGCGTGAATTGCGCGGGCGTCGCCAATGCCGTGAAAACGGTCGGCCGCGACAAGGAGACGGGGGCGATCAAGCGCTATCCGATCCACCAGTTCGAGCTCGCCATCCAGATCAACCTGATCGGCAGCTTCCGCGTGCTCGCCGCCTCCGCCGCCGGCATGGCGACGCTCGATCCGCTCGAGGACGGGGAGAGGGGCCTGATCGTCAACACCGCCTCGGTCGCGGCGCAGGACGGGCAGATCGGCCAGGCGGCCTATTCCGCCTCCAAGGCCGGCGTGGTCGGCATGGCGCTGCCCATCGCCCGCGACCTGATGAGCGAAGGCATTCGCGTGAACACCATCCTGCCCGGCATTTTCGAGACGCCGATGATGGCGATGATGCCCCAAAATGTCCGCGACGCCCTCGCCGCGCAGGTGCCCTTCCCGAAGCGGCTCGGCACCGCCGCCGAATATGCGCGGCTTGCCGTCTTCATGGCAGAGAATGTCTACATCAACGGCGAAGATGTCCGCCTGGACGGCGCGATCCGGATGGCCCCGAGATAGGCCACTCCGGTGCGCGCCCCGCAGCCCTCGGCGGATGAGCTGGCGCACGTCGCCATGGAGATGATGGCCAGCATCCAGCGCTGCTTGACGCCGATGGGCTATTGCCAGCCGCGGCTGATGCGGGAGCTGGTCGCCGACCGCTGGGCTGTCGCGATCTCCGAAGCCGACGCCGCGGCGGCCTTCACACGGGAACCGGTGGACCTGACCGTTACCCTGCGCGCCCTGCGGAAGCGCATCTCCGTCGAGGAGGCCGAGTATCTCGTGCTTATTGCGGCGATGGAAGCGCGGATCTGGACGCGGTCGGGCATAACCGGGGCGGTCGATCCCTATGCGGAAGTACTGGGCGTTGCGGGGGAAACCAGAACGGCCCTCTATCGCGACGCCATCGACCGAATCGACGAGCGTCACGGCATCTAGAAGGATGCCCGTTGGAACGCGATCGCCGCCCCCAAAAGTCCCGGTTCGGCATAGGTAAGCAGCCGCACGGGCGTGCGCTGCATGCGCTCGCGGTAGCGGCCCTTGGCGGTGAAGCGGGCCTCGAAGGCCGGGCTCTTCAGCAGATGCTGGATGCGGTTGGCGAGGCCGCCCGTAATGGCGACGCCCATCGCGCCATGGGCGAGAGCGATGTCGCCGGTCGCGGTGCCGAAGCCGCGCACGAGGATGGAGAGGGCGCGCTCGGCCAGCGGGTCCGCGCCGGAAATGGCCGCGTCCCAGAGGAGGCCGGCCTGGTTGGCGTCCGGCGCGTCGCCGCCGCCGAGGAAATCATAGATGTCGATCAGGCCCGGGCCGGAGACGACGCGCTCGACCGAGGCGCGGCCGTAGCGGGCGGTCAGGAAATCGGCCAGCTCCTCTTCTTCCGGGTCGAGCGGACAATAGCCGATATGGGACGCTTCGGTCTCGACGACGGAGACGCCGTTCCGGCGATCGAGCAGCGCTACGCCCAGGCCGGTGCCGGCGCCGAGCACGGTGGTGATCCCGGCACCCGGCAGGTCGCCTGGGCCGGTTATGGCAATGAACTCGCCATCGGGCGTCACAGAAACGGTGTGAGAGACGGCACCAAAATCATTGAGAAGAAGCAAGTTATCGAGATCGAGCTCATCCTTCAGGCCATGGCGGTAGAGCCGCCAGTCCGAGTTCATGAAAGTCAGCACGTCGCCTTCGATCGGCGCTGCGATCGCAAGCGAGGCCGCGCGGGGAAGGCTGCCGCCGCAATCGCGCTTGAATCGCGTCCAGGCCTCGCCGAGGCCCGTGCTCTCGCGGGTCCGATATTTGCGCATCTCGCCAAGTCGGGGCCGGCCGCCGGGCACGAGCTCGGCGAGTACGAAGCGGGCATGGGTGCCGCCGATGTCGCCGGCGACGATCTTCATGCCTTGCGCCTCAAGGGTCGGGTCATGGCGCGTTTCTCTATCCGAGCGAGGCGCAGCATGAAAGGCCTTGCGCCGAAATGGGAAAGGGCTGCGCGAGGTTAAGCGGTGACGTCTTGACGTCACCGTAACGCTCGCCGACAAACCCCGGCCATGGCTACCGTAAATGTCCCGTGCCTCGCCTGCCGTGCCGGCACGCCCGTCGAGGAGAATGCGTCCTCCGTGACCTGTGCCGCCTGCGGCATGGCCCTGCCGCCGCCGGGCGAGGCCGCGTGGCTGATGACGCGCACCGGCTCGGACCAATATGGTCCCTATACGCTCGCTCAGGTCGCCGACTATCTCGCCGAGGGGCGGATCCTGCCGAGCGACGGCATCTGGCATCATGGCGCGACCGTGCGGCTCAATGCGAGCCAGCTGCCGCTCGGCACTGCGGCGGCGCCTGCAGCGGTCACCGCGCCCGCTCGGGTGCCCACGCCAACCTCCGCTCCCATCGAACCCGTAGCAGTAGCGCAGCCCGTGGCGCCGGTCGCGCCCACGTCTGCGCCGGCAGCCCCCGTATATGTCGCTTCACCGGCCGCGGCGGCGCAACCGGGCAAGTTCGGGCTGCACTTCAAACGGGCTTTCAACTGGAACTTGCGGGCTCTTCCCGTGGAATCGGACGAAGAGGAAAGACTGGTTGCCAACGGCGTCGACGAGGCGAATGCCCGCCGCTACCTCGTCTGGCGGCGGAGCGTGCTGTTCGTCGTGGTAATTCCGGCCCTTGTGGCGGCGGTCCTGAAGACGATCGGCGTGGTGGCCGGCGGGTTCAGCGGACTCTCGGGCCTCGGCATTCTTGTCGGCCTCGCCGAGCTGCTGCCGCTCTATCTGATCGCGCTCACCGCCTGGCTGGCGGCGAAATGCTGGGACCAGCATCAACGGTCGCGGACAGTCCTCATGCGCGGCTGGCTGGTCGCGTTCCTGACCCCGTTGCTCCTTGCGCTCATCCCCGTCGGCTGGCGCCTGGACACGAGTAATATCAGCGTCTCCGATATGGCCCAGTTCAATATGGGCGCCGGCCTGGTCGGGGCAATGCTGGTCTATGTGACGCTTATGCCGGCGGTGCTCTCCCTGATCCCCGGCGTGCTGCGCGCCTGTTTGCGCATCAAGGCGCTGATTCCGGAGGCGATCCTGCCCGGCCTGTTCCTGGTCGCGGCGACCCCGCTTTACGTCCTGCTGTTCCTCGTGATCTTCACGACGGTGAACCAAGCGGCCGGCAATTTCTGGCTGATCTCGGGAGTGCTCGCGCTGGTCGGCGCTCCGATCCTCTACATGCTGAACGGGCGCCTCTTCACGCGCCCCCTCAGATCGGAAGAGGAGGTCGCGAAGATCGGCTCGGTGCAGGCTTTGGTGCTGACGATCATGGGAATCGGCCTCGCACTCATCGTCGTCTATGCCTTTACGGCGGAGATTTTCGGCCGCTCGCTGATCGGCACCGATCCGCAGACCTCGGCCATTCGGCCCTGGGATGCGAACCTGTTCCAGTTCCCGCTCGAATATATCGTCCGCTCTCTGTTCACGACCGTGCTGGTCGCCGACCTGTTCATGATGATGAACCTGGCCCTGTGGAAGCACAGCAAGGACTTCCAGGCCCTGCCGGAAGCCGAATCCTACGACCGGCTGATGACGGAGATCGAGGAAGCGGGCACCGCCCCGCAGCAGCCGCAGGCGGCCGCGATTCAGGCCGTCTAGAGGTTCCCGCTAGAGACTCTGGCGCCCCGCGATCAGCCCGTCGACCAATTGCGGCTCGGCGAGCGTCGAGGTGTCGCCAAGCGCGCCATAATCATTCTCCGCGATCTTCCTGAGGATCCGGCGCATGATCTTGCCCGAGCGGGTCTTGGGCAGACCAGGGGTGAAGTGGATCAGGTCCGGGGTCGCGATCGGGCCGATTTCCTTGCGGACATGCGCCTTCAGTTCGGCGGCGAGCGCGGCCGTGCCTTCTTCGCCGGCGATCAATGTCACGTAGCAGTAAATGCCCTGGCCCTTGATGTCGTGCGGATAGCCGACCACCGCCGCCTCGGCGACGAGCGGGTGGGAGACGAGGGCGCTTTCCACCTCGGCGGTGCCGAGCCTGTGGCCCGAGACATTGAGCACGTCGTCCACCCGGCCGGTGATCCAGTAATAGCCGTCCTCGTCGCGGCGGCAGCCGTCGCCCGTGAAATATTTCCCGCGATAGGCGCTGAAATAGGTCTGCTCGAAGCGCTCGTGATCGCCATAGACCGTACGCATCTGCCCGGGCCAGGAGCCGGCGAGGCAGAGATTGCCCGAGGTCGCGCCATCCAGCACTTTACCGTCCGCGTCGACCAGCTCCGGCCTGATTCCGAAGAAGGGCCGGCCGGCGGAGCCCGGCTTCATGCCGTGCGCGCCGGGCAGGGTGGTGATCATGATCCCGCCCGTCTCGGTCTGCCACCAGGTGTCGACCACCGCGCATTTCTCGTCGCCGACCGTGCGCCAGTACCAGAGCCAGGCCTCGGGGTTGATCGGCTCGCCGACCGAACCGAGCAGACGGATGGAGGAGCGGTCATGCTTCTTCACCGGCGCCTCGCCCTCGCGCATCAAGGCGCGGATCGCGGTGGGGGCGGTGTAGAAGATGTTGACCCTGTGCCGCTCGACCACATCCCAGAAGCGGGAGAAATCGGGGTAATTGGGCACGCCCTCGAACATCAACGTGGTGCCGCCGTTCAGCAGCGGGCCGTAAACGACATAGGAGTGGCCGGTGACCCAGCCCACGTCGGCGCTGCACCAGAAGAGCTCGCCAGGCCGGTAGTCGAAGACATAATGGAAAGTGGTGGCGACCCAGACGGAATAGCCGCCGGTCGTGTGCAGCACGCCCTTCGGCTTCCCGGTCGAGCCCGACGTGTAGAGGATGAAGAGCGGGTCCTCGGCGCCCATCGGTTCGCAGGGGCAGTCGTCCGGGACCGTGGCACCCAGTTCGTCATACCAATGGTCGCGCCCGGCCTCGAAGCCGATGTCGTTGCCCAGATGGCGGATAACCAGCACGGCGTCGACCGCCGCCCCGAGCCCGACCGCTTCGTCCACATTGGCCTTGAGCGGGATCAGCTTGCCGCCGCGCTTGCCGCCGTCGGCGGTGATGACGAGGCGGCTGGCCGCATCCTCGAGCCGGCCGTGCAGCGCCTCGGGTGAGAAGCCGCCGAAGACGACGCTGTGGATCGCGCCGATCCGCGCGCAGGCGAGCATCGCCACCGCGGCCTCGGGGATCATCGGCAGGTAGAGTGTAATGCGGTCGCCCTTGTTCGCGCCCAAGGCCTTCAGGCAATTCGCCATCCGGACCACCTCGGCGTGGAGGTCGCCATAAGTGATGGTGCGCGTGATACCCGGTTCGTCGCCCTCCCACAGGATTGCGGTCTGGCTTGAGCGCTCGGCGAGGTGGCGGTCGACGGCGTTATGACAGAGGTTGAGAACCCCGTCCTCGAACCATTTGATCCGGACCGGGTCGTAGGACCAGTTGGCGACCTTGGACGGCGCCGTGAACCAGTCGAGCCGCTGCGCCTGCTCGCCCCAGAACCCGTCGGGGTCGGCAAGCGAGCGCGCGTAGAGCGCGTCATATTGGTCGGTTGTGCAATGGGTGTCCTGAAGGGCGAAAGCGGGAGGGGGGATGAGCTCGGCCATCCCCCCTCCTACTACGCTTCGCCGGAAATACGCTACAGCCCGGCACGGGGGTTACGCTACTGCCCGGAAACTATTGGCCGAGGATGCCGCCGACGATGCCGCCGATGCCGCCGCGACGACGGCGACGCTCCGGCTGCTGCTGCCCGGAGGAATCGCGGCTGGTGGTGCGGTCGCCCCGCATCATCGCCTCGACATCCTGGCCGAGCAGGCCCGCATATTGGGACCGCGTACGGAATTTCACCGTCCAGTCCGGCCGCCAGCTGCGCGAGGCGGTAGCTGGGCGGGGCGTGGAGAAGTTCGCCTCCGGGCCGAAGGCGGTCATCATCAGCGACGCGCCTTGTAGGCCCTGGTTGAATTCCGCCGGGACGGTGCACTGGGTCGTGGCCGGGTTCAGCACGATGCGCTGGGCGATCAGCCGGGTGACCTCGGCCGGAGACAGATAGTCGAACGAGCCCTGCTGGACCTGGATCTCGCTCGACGACCACATCACGATCGTGTTGTCCCCGCGCGAGCCGACCGCCATCAGGAAATAGCCGGTGGCATTGGGCACGGCCTGCCAGGCCACGGGCACGGCGCCAGAGGGGCCGCGCGAATTCTGCGTGATCCGGATCGGCGCCAGGAAGTCCTGGCCCTGGGCGAGGCTGAAGTTGATCTCCGGGCTGTAATTGCCCGCGATCCGGTGCGCGCCGACCAGCGAGCCGTTTGCGGGAATGGTCGTACGCGAGCGGTTGTTCGGCCATTCGCCATAAGTGGCGCTGTTGCTCTGGCTCGGCCCATTCGCCGCCTGGATCGCCAGCTGCGCGAGGGCAGGGGGCGCCTGGCCGATGCGGGCGAGGCGGGCGAGGTCTATCTCGACCGGCTGGCCCGGGCGGACATGCTCGCCGCAGCCGAAGTAGATCAGGATCCGGCCGCTGGCGCCGCCGTCACCCCCGCCCGGGCCCTGATAGGGGCGGGTCGGCGCCTGCACGGGCTCCGGCGAGAGCAGGGGAAGCGACGGGCCGGCATTGAGGCCGGCGGGGATGAAATGGTCGGCCTGCGGCGCGGCGGCGCGGCGCGGGCTGCCCAGCTCAAGGCGGAGATTGTGGACATAGCTCGCATTGTTGCCGCGGCCCATGCCACCGCCGGTGAGCGCGCCGAGCATGGAGGGGCGCCCGCTTTGGGCGGTCATGCCCGTCTGGGCGGCGAGGCCGGAGGTGGTCTCGGCCGACATCCAATATTGCGCGGTCCCGCCCGGGGCGGCAGCGGCCGCGCCGCGGCGCGCCTGCGCATAGGCCTCGGTGCCCGACGACAGGGTCGTGGCGAGGATGGCGAGGGTGGCGGTGATGGTGGCGCCGCCGGTCAGCAAGCTTGATCTCATGGTTACAGGCCCCATTTTTGGCATCGGGGCGACTGGCCCCTTGGTTGAAACGGCTGTTTGTCTTGTGACGGAGCCGTTAGGAGCGCTGCGGCTTTGGGGCGACGCGGCTGCGACAAAGGCGGCCCTGCGTGCGACGCGTCATGCCAAAGCCGTATTGTTGCGACAAAAGTGCCGAATAAAGCGACCAAAGTGTATTGCATATATGATACACGTTGACGAGCAAGGGAACGGAATGAGCGAGTTGGTGGCCAGCCCTGAAATGCCCGGAGTCGCGGCGCCCGCGCCCGCGGTCGTGCGTAATTGGGGCATGATCCTGCTTTGCGTGGCGCTTGGCGCGCTTTGGTTCGCGGCCGCTCTGGCGCTCGTTCAGGGCGGGCGCGAAGTCGCTGTCACGAACGCGCGCGGCGCCGCGCCCGCGGTCCAGCCCGCCGCGCGGCTTCAGGCCCGCGCCGAGGCCATGACCGCGACCCAGGTCCGCCAGATCTCCGCCGAGAGCGCCGAGGCGATCAACGCCTCCATGCCGGTCCAGAGCGGCGCCAATCCGGCGGCGATCCCGTTCAGCATGGCCAATGCCAGCGCCGCCGACCGCGCCCGCTCCCTCGATTGCCTGACCGCCGCCATCTATTATGAATCCGCGACCGAGCCGCTCGACGGCCAGCGGGCGGTGGCGCAGGTGATCCTGAACCGGGTTCGCCACCCGGCCTATCCGAACACGGTCTGTGGCGTGGTCTTCGAGGGCGCGCAGCGCCGGACCGGCTGCCAGTTCAGCTTCACCTGCGACGGGTCGCTCCGCCGCCAGCCCATGCCGACCTATTGGGGCCGCTCGCGCGACGTCGCCGTCCAGGCGCTGAGCGGCTACGTCTATGCGCCGGTCGGCCTCGCGCTCAACTATCACGCCAATTATGTCGTGCCTTACTGGGCCTCGAGCCTCAGCAAGAACGCCAATGTCGGTCTTCACATCTTCTATCGCTGGCGCGGCAATCAGGGCCGGCCCGGGGCCTTCACCGACCGCTATGCCGGCGCCGAGCCCGCCATCGCCTGGCGCGGCGGCTTCGGCCAGCCCACGAGGCAGGAGACCCAACTCGCCACTGCGGCCGCCGACCGGCAGGCGGCGGCGATCGCCGCGGCCGAGGCGGCGATGACGGGCGGCACCGGCCGGCCGGCGGATGTCGCCGCCGCCCATGCCAGCGTGGACAGCTTCCAGCGCTCGGTGCTCCGCCGCTACGAGCCGCTGCAGCGCGAGAGCGCCGCCGCGGTGATCGACGAGAGCACGCGCGCCCAGCCGCCGATGAGTACGAGCCAGCGATGGGCCTTGACGGGGCAGGGCGGTACTTCGGCCCAGCAGCCGCTGGGCCGCCGTCCCGCCGAAGCGCGGCCGGCGTCGCCGAGCGAGCTTCAGGGTGTGCGGCGGCGTGGAGAGGCGGCGACTGGGGCGCAGCAGCCGGCGAGCGGGGCGAACGAAAGCGCTTCGGCAACGCGCTAAATCGTCATGCGGCGGATGCTGGCATCCCAGCGGACTGCGAGAACCAAAGCCGTCTGGACCCCAGCCTTCACTGGGGTGACGGAGTTTTCCCGAGCCAGGGCCTAGGGTCCGTACTCGATTGGCGCTGACTGGTTATCCAGCAATTTCAGAGTCACCCGGCGCAGGCCGGGACCCATGCACTCAGGCATTCGCGACAAAGGCGACCACGGCTGCCGACTTCCCGTCGGACGCCGGTGCTCATGGGTCCCGGCCTGCGCCGGGATGACTCCTTTCTCACCATCAACGCCAAATCTAATCGAGTCCGGACCCTAGGCTGCGGTCAGCAGCCGCCGCTCGCCGGCGAGGCCCATCAGCGCCTTCTGGAGCTTCTCGAAGGCCCGCACCTCGATCTGGCGGATGCGCTCGCGGCTGACGTCGTAGACCTGTGAGAGCTCCTCAAGGGTCTTCGGCTCGTCCGTGAGGCGCCGCTCGGTCAGGATGTGCCGCTCGCGCTCATTGAGCGCGCCGAGCGCCTCGACCAGCAGGTCGTGGCGCAGACGGCTCTCCTCGGCCTCGGCGACCCTTTCGTCCTGGAGCGGCTCATCGTCGACCAGGAAGTCCTGCCAGCTGCCCTCGCTGTCGTCGCGCAGCGGCACGTTGAGCGAGGTGTCCCCGCCCATCGCCATGCGGCGGTTCATCGAGATGACGTCGTCTTCCGATACGCCGAGATCGGTGGCAATCTTGGTGACGTCCTCCGGCTTGAGGTCGCCATCCTCGAAGGCGTCGATCTTGTTCTTCATCCTGCGGAGGTTGAAGAAGAGCTTCTTCTGCGCCGCGGTCGTGCCCATCTTCACAAGCGACCAGCTGCGCAGGATATATTCCTGGATCGAGGCGCGAATCCACCACATCGCATAGGTGGCGAGGCGGAAGCCCCTTTCGGGCTCGAACTTCTTCACGCCCTGCATCAGGCCGATATTGCCCTCCGAGATCAGCTCGGACGTGGGCAGGCCATAGCCGCGATAGCCCATGGCGATCTTCGCCACGAGCCGCAGATGCGAATTGACGAGCTTGGCGGCCGCATCAGTGTCCTGATGCTCGGCCCAGCGCTTCGCCAGCATATATTCTTCCTCCGGCGCGAGGATCGGAAACTTCTTGATCTCCGCCAGATAGCGGTTGAGGCCTGCCTCACCGCCGGCTGCGGGGATCGTCGCCGGAACATTCCTACCTGCCATGGTGACTTACATACTCCTTGGGCGCCATCTGGGGGGCTCGCACACCCCTTGCCCGGCCTGGGTTGCTATACACGAAGCGCCCCGAACAGTTCCTGAATATCGGAGGGGAGAGCGCTTTTGAAGGCCAACTTCTCTTTGGTGGCCGGATGCACGAAGCCAAGTTCCGCAGCGTGCAGAGCCTGTCTATGAAAATCCAGTCTTTTCAACAACTCCCGATGCTCGTTCCGCGACCGGCCATAAACCGGGTCGCCGAGCAGGGGATGGCCGGTCGAGGCCATGTGGACGCGGACCTGGTGGGTCCGGCCCGTTTCGAGCCGGCATTCGACCAGTGCCGCACCCCTCAGGGGCTCGACGATTCGATAATGGGTCACCGCGCGCTTGCCGCGCCCTTCGGCGACGATGGCGATCTTCTTGCGGTCCGTGGAGGACCGGGCGAGCGGCGCGTCGACCGTGCCGGCCACCGGGACCGGAATGCCCGCCGTGATCGCCAGATAGCGCCGGTCGATATCGTGCTTCGCGAACTGCGCCGCGAGGCCCTCATGGGCGACGTCGGTCTTGGCGACGACAAGCAGCCCTGACGTGTCCTTGTCGATCCGGTGGACGATGCCCGGCCGCGCCACCCCGCCAATGCCGCTGAGCCGGCCGGCGCAATGGTGGAGCAGGGCATTGACCAGAGTCCCGTCCAGATTGCCCGCCGCGGGATGGACGACCATGCCCGCGGGCTTGTCGACGATCAGCAGATGGTCGTCCTCATGGACGATCTCGAGCGCGATATCCTGCGCCTCGTTATGCGCCGGCTTCGGCTCCGGCACCGTGACCCGATAGTCGCCGGCCAGCGCCTTCACCGCGGGGTCGCGGACCAGGCCGACCGGGCCGTCCACGGCGCCCGAGGAGATCAAAGCCTTCAGCCGCTCGCGAGACAGGGTCGGCACGGCAGCGGCCAGCGCACGATCCAGCCGCCAGCCAATGGCGTCTCCGGCGATCGTGGCGGTGATGATGGAATGTCCCCCAGACACTAGAGACCGGAGATGGGAATTCAGTCGCGGATTTCAAGGGCCGAGGGAAGCCATGCTTGCATCGCTGACTCCCAGAGTCCAATAGGGTCCAAACCCACGGCCATGGGGCTCAGCCGCGCATGAAATCTCACGAATTCGCCAGTCTGCTTTGTTCGCGGCTGTGCCATGATCTCCTTTCCCCCGTCGGCGCGCTCAACAACGGCATCGAGCTGCTGGCCGACGAGCATGACCCCGAAATGCGCGCCCGCTGCCTCGATTTGCTGGCGGAAAGCGCCCGGGCCTCGGCGAACAAGCTGAAATTCTTCCGGCTCGCCTTCGGCGCCGCCGGCGGTTTCGCCGACGTGGTGGACACGCGCGAGGCGCGGGCGGCGATCGAGGGGCTGTTCGGCGGCGACGGCCGCATCCGGATCGGCTGGATGGTCGACGAGCCGACGATGAGCAAGGCGGCGCTGAAGGTGCTGCTGAACGTGGTGCTGATCGCCGGTGATGCGCTGGTGCGGGGCGGCAGTCTCGACGTCGGGGCGGAGAAGAGCGAATCCGGGCTCGACATCGTCGTCCGCGCGGAGGGCACGCGTATCGTTCTCGATCCGGAGCTGAAGAAGGTCCTGATCGGCGAGACCCCGGAAGATGAGGTGGCGCCGCGCGCCGCCGCCGCCTGGCTGGCGCATTGCCTCGTTGAAGAGGGCGGCGGTCAGATTCAGGTCGCCGATGGTGAGGAAGGCATGCTGATCATCGGGGCCTCCCTCCCGGCATGACCCGCAAGGAACGGTAAACCCGTTCTTTACCAAGGCCCTCCATAAGCTCTTCCCGCATGGACGAGCTGATCAACGACTTTATCGCCGAGACGCGCGACATGGCGCAGGCCCTGTCGGGCGCGATCGTGGCGTGGGAGGCGGCGCCCGAGGACCGGGCGCGGCTCGACGAGATTTTCCGCTTCGTCCACACCGTGAAGGGCAATTCGGGCTTCTTCGATCTGCCCCGCCTGCAGCAGCTTTCCCATGCCGCCGAGGGCGCCTTGGCCGAAGTGCGCGAGGGCAAGCGCCCGGCCGATCGCATTTTGGTCAACGCCGTGCTCGCGGTGATCGACCGGATCGGCGAACTCGTCCAGGCACTTGAATCCGGGCAATCCCTGGGCAGCGAGGATGACGAGCAGCTGATCGCAGCCTTGTCGTCCGAGGCCGCCGTTCCGGCCCTGCAGCCGGAGGCGGCCGCCGCCGTCGAAACCGACAACAAGAAGGCCGTCCGTTCGATCCGCCTCTCGGTCGATCTGCTCGACCGCATGATGAGCGGCGTCTCCGATGCCGTGCTCGCCCGCAACGAGCTTGCCCGGCGGCTGCGCGACATGCCGCGCGACGTCGCCATCGAGGCGGCGTTCGACCGCGTCTCCCAGTGCATCGCCGAGATCCGCGACGCCATCACCCGCACCCGCATGCAGCGGATCGACAGTCTGTTCGCCGGCCTGCCCCGGCTGGTGCGCGATCTTTCCGCTGATCTCGGCAAGCAGGTGCGTCTGCAGGCCGATGGCGGCGACGTCGAAATGGACCGCGAGATGATCGAGATGATCCGCGATCCTCTGACCCATATCGTCCGCAACGCAATCGACCATGGCATCGAGGCACCCGAGGCGCGCGAGGAGGCCGGGAAGCCTCGGCTCGGGACACTCAAGGTCTCCGCCCGCCAAGCCGGCAACCAGATCATTATCGAAGTGGCCGATGACGGCCGCGGCATCGATGGCGACGCCCTGGTCCGCAAGGCCCGGGCGGTGGGCCTGCTGACCGCGGAACAGGCCGACAAGCTCTCGGCGGGGCAGAAGCAGGCCCTGGTCTTCTCGCCCGGTCTGTCCACGGCCGGCGAGGTTACCGCCATTTCCGGCCGCGGTGTCGGCATGGACGTGGTTCGCGCCAATATCGAGCGGATCGGCGGCGTCGTCGATATCGACTCGCGGCTGGGCCATGGCGTGCGGCTCTGCATCCGCGTCCCGCTGACGCTGACCATCATCCCGGCGCTCACGATCAGCGCCGCCGGCCAGGTCTTCGCCATCCCGCGCTCGGCGATCGAGGAGATTTTGCGCGTGGGCAGCGAGGCGGTGCGGTTCGACAAGGTCGGCGAGGCGCAGGTCGCCACGGTCCGCGGCCGGCGTATGCCGATGATCGCCTTGTGCGACCTGCTTGGCGTCGAGCAGGTCGTTTCGGACTCCGAGCGGCGCATCATCCTGGTCAAGCCGGCGGGCGGCGAATGCTATGCGCTCGGCGTCGCGTCGGTGCACGATCATGAGGAACTGGTGGTGAAGCCGGCCGCGCCTGCCGTGATGTCTGCGGGCCTTTATGCCGGGACCACGCTCGCCGACGATGGCCGCCCGATCCTTTTGCTCGACCCGTCAGGCATGGCGAAATGCGCCGGCGTGAATTTCAACGAGGCCGAAATCGAGCGCCACCTCGCCGTCAAAGCCGAGCGCGAGGAGGTGCTTGCCGCCGAATCCACTTTGCTCCTGTTCCGCACCCTCGACGGCCGCCGCCGCGCCGTGCCCGTTGGACTGGTCGAACGGATCGAGGATGTGCCGGTGTCTGCGATCGGCTTCAGTGCCGGCAAATTGCGCCTCGCGCTAGACGGACGGATCATGCCGCTTTGCGGCTGCGATGCCGCGCCAGATGCCGAAAAGCTCCGCATTCTTCGCCTGACCGATGGCGACACTGAGGTTGCCTATGGCTTCGCCGAAGTGATCGATATCCGTTCGCTCGTCCTCGACCTGCAGAGCGCCCCCGCGCCCGGCGAAGTGGCTGGCGCCTTCCTCGTCGATGGCGCACCGGTGGAGCTGCTTGATCCGCACTGGCTGTTCTCACTCCATGCCGATGCAGGCTCCGACCGGGCCACTCAGCCGGTCTGCGCGTTGCCCGAGGGCGATTCCTGGGTGGACGTGATGCTCAGGCCGATGATCGAGGGGCTTGGCTATCGGATCGCCCGCGCGGGTGAGCTGGCCGATATCCTCATCGCCCTCGAGGATCAGGAAGTCCCGCAGGACGTGAATGTCGTTCGCCTGCGCTCGGCGGTGGAGGGGCAGGGGAGCGTCTATCGCTACGACCGCGCCGCCCTGATCGGCGCGCTGGCCGCCGCGAAAGGGCGCAAACATGGCTGAGCTGCTGCTGATCGCGCGCCTTGCCGGCCGCCGCATCGCCTTTCCAGCCGCCGACGTGGAGGCCGTGGTCGAGCTCGAGGGCTTGACCCCCGCGCCCCGCGCCGCGCCGCACGTCGCCGGCCTGTCCGCGCTGCGCAGCCGCGTGCTCACCGTGATCGACGGCCTTGCCGCGCTCGAGGCCGGGCGCACCGAAGGCCCCGCCCAGGACGCGATCGTCGTCCCGTCAGGCGGCCATACTTATGCTTTGCTGGTCGAGGAGGTGGAGGACGTGATCGAAGCGTCCGCGCCGCCGACCCCCGCCAAGGCGCCTCTGGGCGCAGGGTGGGACCGGGTCTCGCTCGGCATGATAGAGGCGGAAGGCGAGCTGTTCCTGCTCGTCGACCCGCACCAACTCATCGCCGGACCTGCGGCAAGGGCCGCATAGCTACGATTCCGGCCTTAAACATGTGCTTACCTCTTGCCGTTAAATTGTTCGTGTTGGGGCGTTTTGCGGCGAGAAGCTGGGGGAAAAAATGCGCAGTTGCCTGATCGTTGATGACAGCAAGGTGATCCGGAAGGTTGCCCGCCATATCCTGGAAACGCTCGACTTCTCGGTCGACGAGGCGGAGGACGGACGCCAGGCGCTCGACCGCTGCGAGGCGAGCCTCCCGGACGTGATCCTGCTCGACTGGAACATGCCCGTGATGAGCGGCATGGAGTTCCTCCGGGCGCTCCGCCAGGGCAGCTATCAAGCCCAGCCCAAAGTGGTCTTCTGCACTACCGAGAACGACATCGCCCATATCCGCGCGGCGATCGACGCCGGCGCGGACGAATATGTGATGAAGCCGTTTGACCGCGACACGCTTCACTCTAAGCTGCAGATCGTCGGCGTCGCGTGAGCTCAGCCACGGCCCTTGCGCGGCGGCGGCTCGAAGGGCCTGCCGCACCGTCCATTCGTCTGATGATCGTGGACGACAGCGAGGTGGCGCGGGCCGTGCTCTCGCGTATGGTGGCCGTGCATGAGGAATTCGAGATCGTCGCCACCGCTGGCAATGCCGGCGAGGCGCTCGATGCGCTGAAGACGGTCGTCGTCGACATCATCATCCTGGACGTGGAGATGCCCGGCGCCTCGGGGCTGGAGGCTCTGCCCGACATCATCCGCGCCGGCCAGGGCGCCCGCGTCCTGATCGTCTCTTCCATGGCCGAGCATGGTGCCGAGACCAGCGTCCGCGCGCTCGCGCTCGGCGCCGCCGACGCTTTGCCCAAGCCCGGCATCGGCAATTTCGCCGGCCGCTTCGCCGAGGTGCTCGCCGAGCGTCTGCGCCGCATCGGCCCGGTCGAGCGGGAAACCGTGGCGGCCGCCGAGGAGCCGCAGGCACCGATCACGCTCCGCGACATGGGCGAGGGCGAACTTGGCTGCGTGGCGCTCGGCGCCTCGACCGGCGGCCTGCATGCGCTCTTCGCCTTCCTGCGCGCGCTGCCCGAGCGGATCAGTGCGCCGATCCTGGTGACCCAGCATCTGCCCGCGATCTTCATGCCGCATTTCGCCCGTCAGCTGGAGAGCGCCTCGGGCCGGATCGCGCATGTCGCCGAGGACGGCGCCCTGCTCGTGGCCGAGCATATCCATGTCGCGCCCGGCGACGCCCATCTCCGCGTCGAGCGGGACGGGCTGCACGTCCGCGTCCGGCTGGACCGCAGCCGCGCCCAATCCGGCTGCCTGCCCTCCTGCGACCCGATGTTCGACTCCCTCGCCAGCGCTTATGGCCGCGACGCGGTCGGCGTGCTGCTGAGCGGCATGGGCCGCGACGGCGTGCATGGCGCGCGCCGGGTCGTCGAGGAGGGCGGGGCGATCCTCGCGCAGGACCGGCACAGTGCCGCCATCTGGGGCATGCCCCGGGCGGTCGCCGAAGCCGGCCTCGCTTCCGCGGTGCTGCCGCCCGCCGAACTCGCCCGCCGTGTCGGCCAGCGTGTCGAGGTGCCCTCATGGAAGTGAGCGAAACCTCCCGCCGCATCCTCGCCAGCCTGCTCGAGGCGAAGACCGGGCAGCAACTCGCCATGAACCGCCGCTGGCGGATCGAGACCGCTTTGGCGTCGATCATGCGCGAGCGCGGCTATGACAGTATCGACCAGCTCGTCTCCCGCCTTGTCGCCCGCGCCGATGTGGGCCTGCAGGACGCGGTGATCGAGGCTTTGCTCAACAACGAGACCTATTTCTTCCGCGACAAGCTGCCCTTTGACCTGCTGATGGCGGGCCCGGTGAAGCGGCTGGAGAAGGAGCGGGCGAGCCGCAAGAAGCTATCCATCTGGTGCGCCGGCTGCTCCTCGGGCCAGGAGGCCTATTCGCTGGCGATGAGCTTCGCCGACGAGAAATTGCGCTGGGCCGGCTGGCAGATCGAGATCGTCGGCACGGACCTTTCCAAGTCGGCCATCGCCCGGGCCAAGGCCGGCACCTATTCGCAATTCGAGGTGCAGCGGGGCCTGCCGGTGATGCAGATGATCCGCTATTTCGACGAGCTTGGCGGCGGCGACTGGCGGGTCTCGGAGGCGCTGCGCAAGCAGGTCCGCTTCGAGGCGCGCAACATCATCGACATGCCGCCCGCGCCGGGCCGGTTCGACATCGTCCTGTGCCGGAACCTGCTCCTCTATTTCTCGCAGGACATGCGCCGCCTGGCCTTCAACCGGCTGGCCGAGGCGATCGCCCCGGACGGCGCCCTGATGCTCGGCGCCGGCGAGACCGTAATGGGCCAGACCGACCGCTTCGTCTCCGACGCCGAGTGCCGCGGCCTCTATATCCCCACCGCACAGGCGCAGGCGAAGTCCAGGGTCGCATAGCGCCTTGACGCGAGGCCGCTTTCGCGCGGTAAAGGCGGCATGGACGGGATCATCGAGGCTCCATCGCCCAATCAGGACGAGCGCACCCAGCCGATCTCGGTGATCGTGCTCCATTATACCGGCATGGAGGACGCTGCCTCCGCCATCGCGCGGCTCCGCGACCCTGAGGCGCGGGTCTCCGCCCATTATGTGATCGCCGAGGACGGCCAGATATTGCGCCTGGTCCCAGAGGAGAGACGTGCCTGGCATGCCGGGCGCTCCTATTGGCGGGGCATGACCGGGATCAACGATCACAGCGTCGGCATCGAGATCGTCAATCCGGGCCACGAATTCGGCTATCGCGCCTTTCCGGACCCGCAGATCGACGCGCTTATCCCTCTGCTGTCGGAGATCAAGGAGCGCTACCACGTCACCCGCGGCAATATCGTCGGCCATTCCGATATCGCCCCGACCCGCAAGCAGGACCCGGGCGAGCTCTTTCCCTGGGGGAGGCTCGCGCGCCTGCGCCTCGCGCTGCCGCGCCCGACCCGCAATTTGATGGACCCGAACTGGACGGACGGCGGCTTCCTGCTCGCGCTGGAGCGGTTCGGCTATGACGTGACCGACCCGCTCGCCGCCACCGTCGCTTTCCAGCGCCGCTTCCGCCCGGAGCTGGTCGACGGGACGATCGATGGGGAGTGCCGCGCGATCCTGCTGGCCCTGCTGCTGCCGCGGCCGCAGGGGGACGATTGAGCGGCGATGTTCGGCTGGCTCCGCAAGAAAACGCCCCCGCAGCTCATCCCCGAGTCAAATTGGATTGTCGCCGTTGAAGGTGACCTGCTCCGCGTGACGGACGATACCGGAGAAGTGACGCAATTGGCCAAGCACGAATTGGCCGGGGTCATCATCGAAACCAATGACAGCGGACCTTGGGGCGCCGATGTCTGGTGGCGGTTATTCGGGGCGGATGACCGGGTTGCCTTCGCAGTGCCGCAGGGAGCCACGGGCGAAGATGCGATGATCGACTATTTGTTCAGCCTGCCGGGGTTCAACCATTCCGAAATGGCGAAGGCGATGGGCTGTACCGACAATGCGGTCTTCCCTGTCTGGCGGCGTGAGGGCTGATTCGCCGACGGGCCTTACCTTTTGAAGGCCGTCTCGCTATAGCCCCCTCCGCCAGAGGGCCGGGCGGCCGCGGCTCCGCGCAAGCGGGGGCGAGGAAAGTCCGGGCTCCACGGAACGACGGTGCCGGTTAATGGCCGGCGGGGGCGACCCCAGGGAAAGTGCCACAGAAAGCAATCCACCGGGCTTCGGTCCGGCCAGGTCGAAAGGGTGGGGTAAGAGCCCACCGCGCCTCCGGTAACGGCGGCGGCATGGTAAACCCCACCGGGAGCAAGACCGAATAGGGGCGGCATATGGGTCATGTTCCGACTCGTCGCCCGGGTTGGTTGCTTGAGGGGCGGAGCGATCCGCCTCCTAGAGGAATGGTCGCCCATCCCGTTTCGGCGGGTGGACAGAACCCGGCTTACAGGCCCTCTGGCAAATTTTTTGTGCGAAACAGGCGGCGACGAGGTGGCGCAGGCCCGCCGCGCTCTCTATTCTGGACGACTCTATGGCGAAGGCAAAACGATCGAACGACTGGGGTTTCCCCCGCTGGCGCGAATATGGCGCCTCGCGGGAGGCCGAGGCCGTGCGCAAATGCGATCGCCATGGTTGCGACGAGCCGGGCGACCGGCCGGCGCCCAAATCGCCCAACAGCCCGGACCGGTGGTATTTCTGCCTCGCCCATGCGGCGGAATACAATCGCGGCTGGAATTATTTCGAGGGGCTGTCCGCGGAGGACGCGGCCGCGCGCGAGAAGAGCGAGCGGCAGGGCGCCGACGCCTTCGCCAGCGCCAATCATTATGGCTGGGGCGGCCCGGGCGACGGCTCGCGCAGCCGCGACGAGCTGCGCGCGCTGGACGTGCTGGAGCTGGAAAACGACGCCGATTTCGACGCGATCAAAGCCGCCTATCGCCGCCTCGCCAAGGCCAATCATCCGGATCTGAAGCCCGGCGATGCCGAGGCCGCGACGCGCTTCCAGGCGGTGCAGGCCAGCTACGAGGTGCTGCGGCGGGCGGAGGAGCGGCGCCCCGCCTGACGCCCCGCGCGCTCACTCCGCCGGGCGTACCCGCTGCGCGCAGTCGATCATCTGACCGGCCAGCTCCTGCCGCTCGGCGCGCCACTGGCAGACGACCTGCTTGGAGTGATTCAGGAAGCCGGAAGGGCCCACCGCCTGTCCGTCATAGCGGTCGGCCTCGCGCTCATCGCGAGCGCGCGCGGCCCAGGAATAATTGCGCGACGTCAGCGGCTCCTGGCGCAGCTCCACGGGTATCCGATACGGCTCGGTCCTCTGCCGGCGGCCGCACACGACAATCTCCTCGCCTGGGTTCCCGCAGGGCAATGTGTCGATAATGCGCGGCGTGGGCACGGGCTCGCCCGGCTCGACCGGATCGGCGGGCAGCAAGGCGGCCAGCAGCAGGACCGAACCGAATTCCGGCACAATCGTCTCCCGCCCCCGGGATTTGTCTAGCGATAGCCTATGAGGCCCCGGGCCGAAGTCAACAGCGCCTGCCGGTCATAGCCGACTCCGGCCTTGAACACGGTCACGATCCGGCCAAGCGCGGCCGGATCGCGCACCGGATCGCCGTCGACCAGGATCAGGTCGGCGCGCTTGCCGGTCTCGACCGAGCCGATCTCCCGTTCGCGTCGCAGATAGCGGGCACCGTTCAACGAGCCGATCTGTACCGCCTGCTCGAAGGAGAAGCCCGCCTCGACCAGCAACTGGATCTGGCGGATGGAGGCGAAGCCGGGGATAGCGCCGCCGGCACCGGTCGGGTCGGTCCCTGCCACAAGCAGCCCGCCCGCCTCCACGAACATCCGCTCCAGCCTTTGCGCCTTGGCGAAGCTTTCCGGCGGGTCGCCCACGCCCGGCGGGCCGTCGATGACGCGGTGGATTGCATCATAGGAGCGGGTCGCGCTCTCGTTGAGCAAGGCGCGCTCCGCCTCGCCGAGGCGCGGACGGCCGCGGGTCATGTCCTCGAACACGACCAGAGTGGAGGTGATCGCGACCCGCTGCGCCACGAGATATGCGATCAGCGCGCGCACGCGCGGCGAGTCCGGATCGACATTCGCCAGCAGATCACGGGTCTGCTGCAGCGGGCAGACGTCCGGCTGCTTGCCCTCGACGAAATCGGTCATCGCCGCGAAGCCATGCTCCAGATTATCGATCCCCAGCTCCGCCGCCTCGCGATAGGTGACTGCGCACAGATGGCCGGTGATCCTGAGTCCGCGCCGGTGGGCGGTCTCGATCGCGCGCCGCAGCCTGGGGCGATCCAGCATCATGTAGGCCTTGAACGACGTGACGCCGGTGTCCGCCCAGTAATTGACGAGGCGCTCGACCGCGGCCGGATCGGCGGCGGCGTGCAGCTCCATGATGCCGAGGCCGGCCGCCTCGATATAGGGACCGGTCACGTCCAGGTCGGGCCCGATCGCGGTGCCCGCCGCGATGGCGTCGCGCAGGCTGAGATCGCCGTGCGGCGCGACCGAGCCGCCGGTCCGCGCCGTGGTGACGCCGCCCGCCAGATAGAGCGGCGGGAAGCTGCCCAGCATGGGCGAGAAATGGCCGCCGCCCACCGGATAGAACATATGCTCGTGCACGAAGACGAAGCCGGGCAGCAACGTCTTGCCGGTGCCGTCGATGATTGCGGCGCCCGCCGGCACCGGTGTCCGCGCGGCCGGGCCGACGGCGGCGATCCGCCCGTCTCGAATGACGATATTCTGGTCCCGCCGCGCTGGCGTGCCGGTGCCGTCCACCAGGGTCACATGGGTGATGGCGATGAGCGGCTGGTTGTGGCTGATGGGGGAGGGGCGCCGTTGCTGCAGGGCCAGAGCCGGCGTGGCGGCGAACAGGAAAGCGAGGATCAGGGTCAGCCAGGCGCGCATCTTTTTCTCCCCCTCCCGGAACGTCTATTCCGTCCCGATGAATGTGCCGGTCACGTTCGCCACCGGGTCGTCCGCGTCGCCATCATGGGCCATGCCGCGGACGAAGGCGATGCTCCGGGTGATCCGATAGCAATTGCCCCGGCCGATAATGGTCCGGCCCGGCACGGCGGGGCGCAGATAGTCGACGCGAAGGTCCAGGGTCGCCTGTGGCCGGAAGGCGCCAAGCCGCATCCAGACGGCGAGGCTGGTCGCCATGTCCATCAGGCTGACGATCGGGCCGGAAGCGAGGATCTCGGTCGCGGGCATGCCGACCAGTTCGGTGCGGTAGGGCAAAGACAGCTCCACCCAATCCTCGCCATGAGCGTGATAGGTAATGCCGATTGCGGCGCCATGGCCCGCGCCCTGGCGGGAGGCATAGTCCATGAAGCGTTCGGGATCGAAGCCGGTCATGCCGCGAGCCGCCCGGCGCTCTCGCGGATCAGGGCGATCATGTTCGGGATGCCCTGGGTGCGGTTGGAGCTGAGCTGGCGGGTCAGCTCGAAGCGGGCAAGCGCGCCCTCGATGTCGAGCGCGAGGATCTGCGCGGGGCTCCGGTCCTGCACCGCGAGCAGGACGAGGGCGACGATCCCCTTGGTGATCGCGGCATTGGAATCGGCGTGGAAGTGCAGCCGCCCGTCGTCGCGCGTCATGGGATAGAGCCAGACCGAGGCCGAGCAGCCGCGCACCAGGGTCGCATCGGTCTTCAGCGCCGCCGGCATGGGCTCCAGCGCGCGGCCGAGGTCGATGAGCAGGCGGTAGCGGTCGTCGGCTTCGAGCAGCTCGTAATCGGCATAGACGTCATCGAGGGAGGCAAAGGTCATAAGGCGGCCTTAATCGCCAGCCCGCTTTGCCTCAATCCTCCATGCCGTCGGCGATCGCCTCGAGCCGCTTCACCCGATCCTTGAGGTCGATCAGCTCCAGCCGCCGGCTGGCCGCGGAGGGGAGAGGCCGCTCGCCGCTCCGCGCGACCTCCAGGCGGCGAAGCCGGAGCCAGTCCTCCCAGCCGCGGAGCAAGGCGAAGCTCAGCACGGCGAGGCCAGCCAGGACCATGGTCGCGAGCATCAGGGTTTCGCCTTCGGCCATCGTCCTGCTCCTATTGGTCCCGCAGCCGCTCGATCTCGCGCTCGAGGCTGTTTTCCTTCTCGACCGTGATCCGCTCGATCACCGCCTGCCGCTCCTTCAGCGCCTTCACCTCGTCGCGCAGCCGCCGGATTTCCTCGATCACGCGGTCGTCGCTGCCCCGGTCGCGCAGCGAATATTCATTGCCCTTATGATCCCTGCGGACCCCGAGCATCGCCCGGACGACGCTGCCGATCGTCACGATCAGCACGATCCCGATGACCATTTCGAAAGGGTTCATGTCTCGTCTCTCTCCCCAGGCCTCAGCGCCGCGGCTCGTCGCGCAACTGCTCGATCTCGCGCGCCAGGCTGTTTTCCTTTTCCACCGTGATCCGCTCGATCACCGCGAGCCGCTCCTTGAGGCTCTTCACCTCTTCGCGCAGCCGCAAGGTCTCGCCGTCGTCACGCGGCTCGTCGCGGTCGCGCAGGTGCCGCCGGCGATGGCCACCGCCAAAAGCGCTGCGCAGCACCATGGCGATCATCACGATGGCGACGATGACGATGGCGGTGATGTGCCGGCTCTCCATCCGATCCCTTCCTCCGGGTTCGCGCCCAGCTCAGTGCGCGCGGTCGTCGCGCAGGCGCTCGATCTCGTCGGCAAGGTCGACACCCTTGTCGGTGGCGATCCGCTCGAGCACGCGCACGCGCTGCTCCAGCCGCTCGGTATGCGCCGCATATTGTGCGGCTTTCTCGGCGGTCAGCTGGCTGTTGAGCTGCAGCTCGCGCTCCTTCAGCCTGATCCAGCGCTTGGCGACTCCGGCGAAAATCCCGCAGACGATCGCGGTGATCGGGATCAGCACCCAGATCCATGAAGCGACATGTCCCATCTTTTCCCCCTCAGTTCCGCGGAATCCGCAGCGCCTCGATCTCCTGCGTCAGCCGGTGGCTGTCGTCGGTGACGATGCGCTCGACATTGGCGAGCCGGTCCTTGATCGAGCCGAGTTCGGCGCGCAGCTGCGCATTTTCCTGGCTGACCAGCTTCAGTCGCTCGACCACTTCCTCATTCTTCTTCGGATAGACCGCCTGGCCCCAGGCCCCATCCAGCGGATAGCCGTTCTTGATCCGCATCCAGGTGGTGATCACCCAGCCTGTGACGCCGGCGACGACGAACACCGCCACCCAGGGCAGGATCGTGCCGATCAGTTGCGCCTTGTCAGTCATTGTCCCTAGATCCCTTCACTCACGAATTACGCAATTGCTCGATCTCGCGCGCGGTGCGCTCGGCCGGATCGGTGGCGATCCGCTCCAGCACCGAAAGCCGCTCCTCGAGCCGGCTCAGCTGGCCCTTCAGATTGCTGTTCTCGTCGGTCAGCAGCTCGATCTGGCGCTCCGCATCCGGATTGCCCTTATGGCTCTTGCCGCTCCATTCATTCTCCAGCGGATAACCGTGCCGCGCGCGGATCCAGCTGGAGATGAGCCAGCCGGCGGTCGAGATCGCGATGATCAGGACTACGAAAATCTTGCCGTCCATGATGGTCTTCCCCTTCGTTCGGCGTCAGCGAAGCCGCTCGATCTCGCTGGCGAGCCGATGGTTGGAGCTGGTCACATAGGTTTCGACATCCGCCAGCCGGCGGTCGATGCTGCGGAGCTGGGAGCGCACGTCCCGGGCCATGCGCCGCGGATTGGCGCGCACGCCCTGCCAGAACTTCTTCTCCTCGCGCGTCTTCTCGTAGAGGCGCCCCGGCTTCTCGGGAGTCATCCAGGCGATGATCCAGTAAGCGAGGAGGGCCGAGCCGCCGCTGAAGACGGTGCCGAGCACGAAGGCCAGGCGGACGATGGTCACGTCGACCCCGGTATAATCCGCGATCCCCGCGCACACGCCGGACCATTTGGCGTTCTGCTTGTCCTTGTAGAATTTGGTCCGCGGGCTGTTCATGATTTCCTCCGCGTGCGCGCCGGGCGGCTGCTGCGCTCGGACGCTTCGTAGAGCCGGTCGGTCCGGTCCTCGAGCATGGTTTCCACCGGGTCGTGGCCGAGGCCGCGCCAAGCGGGATTCTCCGCGTCGATGATCCGCTCGATCGACCGCATCCGGTCGTCGAGCCGGCGGGCGAGCTCATGCAGCTCGTCGAGGAGATTCTCGTCCTCGGTGGTTAGGGTCGCCTGGGCCTTCCACTTGGTGATGTAGTGAAAGACGATCCACGGGAGGATGACGAACAGCGCGGTGATCGCGATGATCGGGATGAAGAGTTCGGCTTCCATTTATGATCAGTCCTGCTTCTTGGCGTCGCCGCCATTGGAACGGCGGGCGAGGCTGGCCTTGAGGGCTTCGAGCTCGGCGTCGACCTTGTCGGCATTCCGCAGCTCGGCAATCTCCTCGTCCAGGGTCTTGGGCGGGCCGCCAAGGCCCAGCGCCTCGGCATGGCCCTCGGCGAGGTCGGCATGACGCTCGAGCGTGTCGAAGCGCGACATGGCCTCGTCCATCTTCGGGCCATTATACAGCTCCCGCAGCCGCGAGCGATTCTGCGCGGTTTCCATGCGGGTCATCACCGCATTCTGCCGGGTGCGGGCCTCGCGCAGGCGGTTTTGCAGCTTGGCGATGTCGGCCTCGGAGGCGCGCAGCGCCTCGTCCAGGATCTCGATCTCGCCCTGCAACTGCCCGGCCATGTCGGCGGCCTTCTGCTTCTCGTAGAGCGCGGCCTTGGCGAGGTCGTCGCGGTCCTTGGAGAGCGCAAGCTCGGCCTTCTCGACCCAACTGTCCTGCAGCCGCTCCAGCTTGGTGATCTGACGCCGCATTTCCTTCTGATCCGCGATGGTACGCGCGGCTGAGGCGCGGACCTCGACAAGCGTTTCCTCCATTTCGAGGATGATCATGCGGATCATCTTCGCGGGGTCTTCGGCCTTGTCGAGCAGGTCGGTGATGTTGGCGGCAACGATATCGCGCGTCCGCGAAAAAATGCCCATGGGAAAAAGCTCCTTGCTTGAA
>Ga0268266_10001021_pt1 | contig 35267 bp, 20 predicted proteins | sample KBSS13metaG_FD_190356 | JGI IMG/M metagenome (GOLD analysis project Ga0268266, IMG submission 190356) | Switchgrass rhizosphere microbial communities from Kellogg Biological Station, Michigan, USA - KBS S1-3 metaG (SPAdes) (version 2) | ecosystem: Host-associated > Plants > Roots > Rhizosphere...
CTCCCAGCGCAGCCCAACGTTGACAATGAGTTTTGGCGTTGCGTGGAATGTGTCCTGAGCGTAGGCGCCAATCACCGTCTGCCGGATCGCGTTTTGCTGTGGCAGAGTCTGCTCGAAGCGATACATCTTGCCCTGTAGAAAATCCATCAACGAGCGGGTCTGCGACCCAATCTGATTGAATCGCCCATCAAAGAGCCACGAACCATTATCTTCATAGTGATTGTTCTGGTTATCCTGCGTCCGGATGATGTCCACTCCAAATGCCATCTGATGCTTGCCTTTCAGCCAATCAATATCCTCCGCTTCCTGATAGCTCGTAATATTGAATGATCCGAGTGCTCCGGAACCACTACCAACGGCAAATCCGTTATTCGCGACGCTCACCTGTAGATAATTATCTGTGCCTTGATAGATATTGGTGGCGCCCAGCGTGGTCATATTGATGCCTGTTGCATTCGGACCGCGGTCGTCTCGTCGGCGACTGAAGGTGAAATGAAAATTATTGACCAGGGAGGACGACAACGTATATGTGTCGCCAAACGTCATCGATTGAGCCTTCTCATAATTTCCGGAGTTTTGCGTCACGAGGACATTCTGGGGATTGAAGAACGCAAGCAGATGGTAGGTATCAATGAAATATCGTCCATAGAGATTATGCTTCTGACTGATACTCCAATCACCCCGTCCGATATATTGCTGCTCGTTTGAGTGGACTGGCGTGCCCCACTGCACCCTGCCACAACCGTCGGTTGTAGATGAGGTCGGCAGATATTTCGTGAGGGCAACAGCCGATGGATCGAACGTAGTCGGATTGAGAGTCACACCCGGACCATAGCAAGCTGTGAAGTCGCCATTGAGCATAGCTGCTGTAGGAATGAAAGCAGTATTGTTCGTCGGGTCCTGGCGGATATTGGATTGTTGAACTCCGAAGAAGAAAAAGAGTTTGTCTGTCTTAATCTTTCCACCGATCGTGCCGCCAAACTGATTGCGCTTGAGACTGTCAGGTTTGCCGAAGAAATTTGTCGCATTCACCGCGCCGTTGCGAAGAAACTCAAACGCTGTGCCGTGCCATTGATTCGAACCCGAGCGCGTAACGGCATTGACAAGGCCACCGGGGTGAAGGCCATTTCTAGCCAGTAAGCTGCTGGCTTCAACGCTGAATTCGGCAAGCGCATCGGGAAACGGAAACGGCATGTTCACGTTAGTAAAACTATCGTTGTTGTCTCCGCCATCAAGCAGATAATTGGTTCCGTTGCCCAGACCACCGGCAATAGAGATCGACTGCGAACTGAAGAAACTCTTGCTCCCTGTATTGGTGCCATCGGAGTGATTAACAGCAGCTCCTGAGATCGTGATGAGTTGTGTAGGATCTCTTCCGTTTAACGGCAACTCCGCAATTCTTCGACCATCAATAACCTGCGAAACGCTGGATTGCTGCGTTTGTACCGCAGCCGTATCGGCGTTGACCTCGATGGCGTTCGGAAACCTGGCCTACCGTGAGAGTGATATTGATCTGAAGATTGTCGTTAACCTGAAGCGTAATTTCCTTACGCACGTATGTCTGAAAGCCTTGCTTGGTAGCTTCCAACGAATAGTGCCCTACCGGCAGACTCGGCAGCGTGTAGAGCCCATCACTGTTGGTCACGGCACTATGCATGACGCCGGTCTCTGTCGAAAGGCACTTGATTTCTACGTTGGGAACGACGGCATTTTGAGCATCGAGGACGCGACCTGTAACACTGGCAATCGCCACCGCTTGTGCATCAACATGGACCGCCGCTCCGGATAATGCCACGAATAGAAATAGTGAGGATATGTTTCGCAAGCTCTTGGACACAAATATGCCGCCTTAACATTTTAACTATTGGATCAATGGTCTGACCGATGTTACGCAACGGCACACAAAGTAATCGTAAGGAACTGAACTTGACAAGTTAAATCTTGGGGGAAGCCAAAAGCTCAGGAGTGTACCTCGCAGGCAGGTCCGGAAACTCTTGGGGAACCCAGCGCTCGCGGCACGGACTCGCCCCCTATCGCACAGATTTGGAGAGAGTTGTGCGCAACTTGTGTATACTTTAAAATCGTCAAAAATGAACTTCTAAGATTCAAGGCTGCTGGGCAACGCCGAATAGCCTTACAGCAGGTGTCAGCTTCGTTCGTAGACATCGAAGTAAGGCTGATTCGATAGCGCTGCATTGAAAGCTGGATAGAACCATGCGGCTTTGGCTGTGCGCAGCTCGAAGTAGGACTGTAGCGGAAACCGAGAGTTTGTATAATCTGCGGGATGGAAGCCTGATAACTTCTGCCGGACCGCCTCATGGGAACTGACTTCCAACGCTCTGCGTGATTGACGTGGCGGTACCAGAGAACAACAACTGATGCGGCGGTCTCACTGTTGAAGATGATCGGCAGTTCCGCGCGACTAAGTTTGCCTATGCCTATCGCATATGGGGACGCCTTCTCTACAACCCCGATGCAAAGCCTGAAAGTTGGCGGCGTTACCTACGCAAGGAGTTTGGACCTGCTGCAAGCGGAGTCGAAGTCGCAGTAGCAAGTGCCAGCCGTATCCTTCCTTTGGTGACCTCTGCTTATCTTCCGTAGGCCGCTAATCATTCATACTGGCCCGAGATTTATACCAATATGCCTCTGTTTGTTGGCAGTGAGCGCTCGCCGTACACAGATACGAACAAGCCCTACTGTCTTGCTAATTGCAGTCCGTTTGATCCGCAGCTCTTCGCTACAATCGAACAATATACAAAGGAATTTCTGTCTGGCAAACTTAGCCCCCGTTATTAGCCACTCGAAGTGGCCCAATGGCTTGAACGTTTAGCCGTTACCTCAGTCAGATAAGGCCTTGGATCAAGCACGTACAAGCTTAGGAACACAGGCCAAATCGCCCGAATTCCACCGTGTAGAAGACGATATGTTGATCTTGATTGTGCTCGGCAAATTTTATGCTGACCTCCCGCCGACACCTATTACTCTATCTCCGAACAGACCGGCGACATAGAAGCGGGGGAACGCGGCTAAGCAGGGTCGTGCTTCGTGGACTTCAATGGCAATGCGTGTAAAAGATGTATACATGTCCGACATCAGCTATGGTGAGATCCTCAGCGGCGCGGTCACTGGATGGATCGCATTCCTATGTTCGATACCGATCTCGTCGCAATGGAAAAGACAGTTTCGGACGAAGATCCCAATGCAAAACCTGCTACCGCAGCACTGCAAGCAGCCAAGATGCGCGTTGAGCATCCGGCAACGGAAACAATGCACAGACCTGCAAAAGCATTTCATCCGGGCGTCTCCTCCGTTTGCAGCCAGCGCTTGTTCAGCGTAAGCACAACGACCTCCACGATGCCCAGAGCCTTCGCGGTCTCTGAATGTCAGAGGCTCGCAGGTTTCTATACCGGCGGCACAGCAGAAGTGCACGGTACGGCCGAAGCCAGCAGCTAGAGCCGGATCACCCCAAAGCAGATGCCTCCGTGTCCCGGGCCACAATCGATACAGCACATCGAGGCCATCGCCTTGTTTGATACAGGTCGGCGTACCCGTACCGGGTGAAGCGGCGCTCTCCATTCGAAACGTTGAAGAGACGTTCCGTTGGGCCGCCGTTCCAATCCGTTCTCGTATAATTGGGTGCTTGCTATTGTTATCAATATTTCCAGCATCACCTCAATACTCACTAAACGCCCAAAGTGGATCTGGCGATCGAAATTCACTACTTCTTCTAGAAATTCATCATCCTTCTAAATGACCATCCTGCGACTTCTGTAGGCAATATAGAAACCAGCCGGCACCAGAAAGATTGTCAGCAGAACCGATAGCGTGAGGCCGCCGATTAGTGCCTGGGCTAGCGGTGCATAAGATTCACTGCCCTCGCCCAGCTTCAATGCCATTGGAAGCAAACCGATCAAGGTAGCCAGCGATGTCATTAGAATCGGACGTAAACGAACTCGGCAAGATGTCACCATTGCATCACGAATGTCTCGCCCATGTTTCATCAGATGATGCGCGAACTCGACGATCAGGATGCTATTGGAAAGCGCGATGCCTGCGAGCATTACGACACCCATTAATGACATCACATTCAATGTCGTGCCCCACAAGAGAAGAGCAAAGATGACTCCGGCGATCCCCGGAGGGAGCGCTAGCAGAATGATCAAGGGATCAAGAAACGAGCGGAACTGGGCAACCAGAATCAAATAGAGTAGAACGACCGACAATGTGAGGCCGATGGTAAAGCTCTTGAATGAAGCATTCATAGATGTCACGCTTCCGGTCAGCGTGACATCTATTCCGCGAGGCGCGTTTGCGCCATCCACGATCTTCTGAATCTGTTTGGTGATGGTTCCCAGATCCTCTGACCGTGGTCGGACGTAGATATCGAGATTGCGCCGAATCTGCGTATGGTCCATCTCTGTGGGAGCATTGAACTGCTCGATGTTCGCAACCATATCAAGACGAGTTGGCTGCGTGATATTCGCTCCGTGAAGAGGAATTGCCTTCAAGTCCTCAAGAGATTTAATCTGGCCTTCCTTGTACATGACTGTGAGGAAGTAATTGTTGCCGCTGTTCGGATCGATCCAAATGGATGGTGCGATCATCTGGTTCGAGGTCAGAGCCGTGATGATGTTGGAAACGGTCTCTTTCTCAGTAAGACCTAGTTCGCTGGCTCGGGTTCGATCAATCGAGATACGTAACGAGGGATAGTCGACGTCCTGCGGGATAAATACATCAGCTGCTCCGTGCAGTTGGCGAATTTGCCTAGCGAGCTTCTGGGCCAGGGCGTAGTCGGCAGTCACGTCGTTGCCGGTTATACGCACGTCGATGGGGGCGGGCGCTCCCATATTCAATACACCATCGACCAGACTGCCTGACGAATAGAAGGTCTGAACCTCGGGAATCTCTTTAGCAATGGCAGCCTTGACCTGGTCGATGTAACGGAAGCTACTCTCTTTATGCCCCTCGGCCAAAGCGACTTGCGTAAAGCCGGTGTGCATCGCTGCATTTGGGGAAAAGAGCGCGGAGAAGCCTGGGTCTACTCCGATGTTGGTCACGATGATGCCGAGGTCGTGCTTGCTCACAACGTGGCGAACGATGCTCTCGATGCGCTTGGCTTCGTCCTCCGTGGCCTCAAGCCGGGTGCCTGACGGAGCCTTGAAGCTGATAACGAACTGCCCGGCGTCTGTACGCGGGAAGAAGGACAACCCCATCAGCGGGAAGAAACACAGCGAGATGAAAAATAATGCCGCACCTGCGCCCAACGTTTGCCATGGTTTTTCCAGAACCTTAAAGATTAGACGGTCGTAATGATGCAACATCGCATCGAAGCCGCGTGCAAACGCCGCGTTGAAGCGCGACCAGAGCCCATGATGTGTACTCTTCGGGTCTGCACTGATGGTGATCTCATCTTCAGCTGATTCATGAACCACTTCTCCGTGGGGGCTCTTGATGAAGCGGGCACAGAACAATGGCACTACTGTTAGTGCGACGAAGTAAGAGGCGAAGAGACTGGTTACTACCCCGAGAGCCAATGCTGAAAAGAGGAATTTGCTGACCCCGTATAGCATGGTTACCGGGAAAAAGACGACGACGGTCGTCAGCGTTCCCGCGAGTACCGGCAACGCAACTTCCTTGCCGCCGTTCTCTGCTGCGGCCACCGGCGACTCGCCCTCCTCCATGTGTCGAAAGATGTTTTCCAGAACGACGACCGAGTTGTCGATCAGGCGAGAGAGAGCCAGAGCGAGTCCCCCAAGGACCATGCTATTGACGGAGCTTCCCGCTAGTCTGAGAATGAAAAACGTAGTTAGCAGCGAGAGCGGAATGGAGAAAAAAACCGCAATCGTGGCACGGAGACTGCCCAAGAAGATCAAGATCATAAGGCAGGTTAAAAAGAGACCGACGCCCCCTTCATGAATGAGCGTTTCAATGGCGGTCTTCACGAACCGCGATTGGTCGAACTCTACTTCGGTCTTTAGAGTTGCTGGCACATCAACCAGCTTCTTGAGCGTGTCCTTCACTCCATTGACGATTGCGATGGTGTTTGAATCGCCGCCCTGCTTGAAGATGGGTAGATACACGCCTCGCTGACCGTTGACTCTTACGATGTTGTATTGCAGGCCGAACGAATCCTGCGGTGTGGCGACATCGCCAACACGTACCGGCGCCTGGCCAACCATCTTGAGCGGAACCTGTGCAATGTCTGAAGCCCCCTTGAGCATGGAGTTCGTGTAGATGTTGTAGTCATAGTGACCGATCTGCACATCGCCTGCGGGCAGGATCACGTTCGCGTCGTTGACGGAGCGCACCACGTCCATCGGGCTCAGCTGATTTGCTTCCAGCTTGTAAGGGTCGGCATAGAGCATGATCTGTCGCCAGCGTCCTCCAAACGGCTGCGTCACCGAAGCGCCCTGTACGCTGGCCAACTGGTTGCGCACGAAGTTCTGCCCGACGTCCTTCAGCTTGCTCTCGTTCAATCCTGATCCACTCAGCGTCACCAGTGCGACCGGTGTACTCGCGGCATCCTGCTTCAAAACGATAGGAGGATAGGTCCCTGGAGGCATGTCTCGGAGATCGCTGCTGGCGAGCGAAGAGATGCTCGCCGCGTCCGCATCCGCGTCGGTTCCCTCACGGAAATAGACCTTGATCAGCGAGACCCCTGGTAGTGACCGCGACTCCATGTGGTCGATGCCAGCCGCCAGCGTGAATTGTCGCTCAAGATGATAGGTGACGTTCGTCTCGATCTGCTGCGGCGGCATGCCAGAGTAGAACGTGGCGACCGCCACCACGGGGAGATTGACCATCGGGAACATATCGACCGGCATATCCCCAACGCTCACCGTGCCAAGAATCATCACGACCAGGCAAAGCACCACGATCAGGTACGGGTTGCGGATGGAAAATCCTGACATTCTGAGCTCACGTATCCTTTCGGGCTAGTTCTGGCTGCTGTCCTCGTATGCGGCTGAACGAGCATCCACCTTTTCGCCATCGGACAGATCTGTGTGTCGGCCCACGATGACGTTGTCTCCCGATCGCAGCCCGGATAGGATCTCGAGACGGTCCGGTGTTTGCAGCCCGACCTTCACCGTCACCAGATGTACGGTTCCGTCGCGGACGACGTATGCTTGCTGCACGCTCGTTCCCAGCCCATCGACAGCATCCAGCGGAACACTGAGCGCCGCAGGGCGATTTGCCAGATGGAGATGAACTTCCGCATACATTCCCGGAACGAGCGTTCCGTCGGGATTAGGAACATCCACTTCTGTGTCCATCGTGCGTGTGGCCATCTGCACAGCATCCGCATATCGCGCGATCTTGCCTTGGAAGTGTCGGCCCGTGCTCATCACATTGACGTCGACCGTCTGGCCATCGCGGATATCAGCGACGGCACTCACAGGTACCGGAAGACTGAGACGCAGCACGTTGTTCTGCGCGAGCCGCACGATGGGCATCGCCTGCGTCTGGGAAGATACGCCCGCCTGGATCATTGACCCGATATTCGCGTAACGCCTGGTGACAACGCCTGCAAAGGGTGCACGGATCGTGGCGTACTGCACCATGACCTCGGCACGCGAATACTCCGACTCTGCTCCAGCTTTGCTCTGTTGCGCAGATTTGAGGCTTGAGTTGGCGCTGGCGAGTTGGGCATCTGCGTCAAGCTGTTTCGCTTCCGCTACGTCGATCTCCTGCCGGGGTACGAGGCCTTTATCGCGGGTGGCAACATCCTGGATGCGCTGGAATGAAAGTTTGGCTATGTTGGCACCAGCCTGGGCTCGCTGCACACCAGCTTGCGCCGTCGCGATATTGGCGTCAGCCGCGGCGACACTGGCCCTCGCTTTGGCGAGGTCATCCTGGATCTCTGGGACCTCTAGCGTCGCCAGAACAGCGTTCTCTCCCACGTGACTGCCGATGTCGACGTTGATGGCTCGCACGTAACCAGCTACCTTTGCCATTACGTCAACTTCCTGGAAGGGGCGGAACTCAGCTGACAGAGCCAGGTTGTTCTCGAGGTTAGCCGGTCCGGCGACCGCAACAGGGACAGTGGGAACCGCTGCTACAGGCGGCGGAGCCGACTTGCAGCCCTGTATGAGGATGGCGCTCGAAAATAAACCTGCAACCAAGGCTCTTTTTGAGTACTCCACCGATACCCGTCCTTTCAATTCAGCAGTCCTGCCGCGAAGTCTAGTTCAGCGCGCCGCGCAAGATAGGTGTAGTTCGCATCGGCCGCGCTGATCTCAGCCGAAGTCTCGTTGAGCTGAGCCTCGTTCAATTCCACGATGCTGCCGAGGCCGGCCAAATAGCGGTCCTGTGCGAGTCGTAGGGCCTCTTTGCTCTGTGCAACAAGACGCGCCGTTACATCGAGGCTCCGAAAGGCCTCATCTGCTCGATACCATGCATTGCGCACCTGCTCGCTAACCTGCAGCCTTAGGTTCTGGGTATCGCGCGTTCTTGCCTGAGATTCAAGTTCAGCTTCAGCATGGCGCGCCGCGAACAGGTTGCCATTGAATACAGGAATGCTGAGGTTAAAGCCGGCAGCTGCGTAGTCATTCTGTAGCGTGTGATCGCGATACGGAATCTGGCCCGCCGCCCCGAGAATGTTCAATGTGGGATAACTGAGTCGTTTTTCCGACAGCGCAAACTCCTTGGCCGCCTTCTCCTGAGATTGCGCCGCTCCGAGATCCGCCCTCTGGGAGACAGCCTGACGTTGTAAGTCATCCGGTGATGGAGGTAAAGCTTCAACGCTCTGTGTCACATCGGCCAGGGAAGCACTCACCGGCTGCGATGCGCCCATGGCTGTTGCCAGTCTTGTTCTCTCTTGCGCCACGCTGCTCTCAGCGCGCACAACTGCAAGGTCGGCTTCGCTCTCAAGTACCTTGGCAAAGTTCACATCAAGTGTGGAACGCAGCTCACTCTGCGCCAGAGCGCCCAACTGCCGCGAGACGAGTTGACGGTTCTCCTGTGCGGCTTTGGCCGCCCTCAGGACGGCCTCTGTACCCAAAACACGAAAGTATGCTCCCCGCACATTCAGGCGAACCTGGGAACGCGTGAGAGTCGCAAGTTCGCTCTGGGCAGCAGCCGTATCGCGTGTGCTGCTTACCAGCGCACTGGTGCGACCAAAGTCCGTGACCAGTTGCATCAAGGTACCGCCATACGCAAAGCGATCCGATAAAGCAGAAGTAGTGATGTTACCTGCAGCGATTGCCGTGCCAGTGTCGGCAACGAGAGCACCGGTCGCATTAAACTGCACTCTTGGCAGCAAGCCGGAGCGCGCCTGACGAATTCGCTCCGCGGAGGCGCTCGCACGGAGTTGCGCGGCGAGCAACCGAGGCTGATTGGCTATGGCGATGCTCTCGGCTTGCTCGAGCGTCAGCTTAGCCGCTTGGGGAACGATGGAGAGCTGTTGCCCTGCACAGAGTGACGAAGAAATTCCGACCAGACATAGGATAGCGGAGCCTCGCAACGTCATCCGCCCTTATCGCTCCAGTGACGCGGTTTGCTGCGGAAGAACTTCTAGCAGCGCAGTGGTGTGCTCCCAAATCTCCGGAGAGCCGTGCGTCGAAACCAAAGTCAGCGTGGAAGGCTGGGCCGCCGCCCCCCCCGCCTCAGCGAGGCTGACGTTGCCAAATCCGTAGATTCCGCAGGCTGAAGCCGAGAAAATAGACACCGACACTTCGACATCGCTGCCGTCGCAACCTCCACGGGCAATCAGGTGCGCATACACGCCATCGCGCTTGTTGTAGGCCACGACATCGCCATCCATATTGCGAACTTCGGATTGTGACGGCACCAGTTGATCTCCGCCGATCTGCGTTGTGGTGCCTAGGGGGTCCATATCACTGGCCTGCGGCTTCTGCGCATCCCAAGTCGCGATGGGACCCGCAATGGCTCGTACCGTGACGTTAAGCGGAACTGCCTGGCCGTTTACCTGTATCGAGTCAAAATGAACGGAGAGAACAGACGCCTTCTGATGTGCATAGGGTGTCTTGTCAAAGGTAAAGCCATTGGCACTGACGATGTGGCCGAGGACTCGCGCACCGGAGGAGATGCTTCCTCCTCCCGGAAACTGAACACGTTGAATCGTCTTCGCCTCGATGGGGTCGCCCACCTTTGCATGGCTCGCGCTGACCGCCTTGGTGAATGTGACTGGGAGGGCGGTCGGAGCGGTGAGACTAGGGTTTTGGGCAAAAACTACGCTGGAAGCGAAAACAACAGCAGCAACGGGACGAAGCAAGAGAACCTCCGGAGCAAGAACGCTTAACCGGAGTAAATCAAGTCTCTCACTTACATAGCCTTACATATTTCTGACATTTACTTTTATCCCCTTGCCGACTGCCGCAAACCTGAGAAATCATAGGGTGAGGCCAAATCATTGGACGGACGAGCTAGCATTCTCATCATTGAAGACGACCGAAAGCTCTCTGCCGCGCTTGTCTCCGGAATCGAAGGTGCTGGTTACGAGGTCAAAGCAGCCTCTTCTGCGGAGGAGGGTTTTTTTCTTGTCCACCGGTTGCAGCCTAATTTGATCTTGCTTGACCTCACACTCCCGCAACGAAACGGCCTCGATATCCTGCAACAACTTCGCGAAGAGGGGCTGGATGTGCGCGTACTGATCCTCACCTCGCATAACACCATCGAGGATCGCGTCGCTGGTTTGAAGACTGGTGCCGACGATTACATGGGCAAGCCGTTCTCCTTTCCAGAGTTGATAGCCCGCATCGAGGCCCTTCTTCGCCGCGTGCTTCCCTCTTCGCCCGGACGGGTGACGATCGGCGACCTGGAGCTGGATTCAGCCGCACGGAGTGCCTGCAGAGACGGCCAGAAGCTGGATCTGACCGCGAGAGAGTTCGATCTACTCTTCTACCTTTCGAAGAACAGCGGGCGTACGGTATCTCGCGACATGTTGGCGAGAGATGTATGGCAAGAAACGTCGCGTTACACACCGATCGATAACGTGATTGACGTCCAGATGGCTCGCCTACGAAAGAAGGTGGACGACCCGTTCCGCGTGAAGCTTCTTCAGACGATTCGTGGCATCGGTTTCTGCCTTCAGGAGCCATAGGATGTCCCTTGGAGCGCGGTGGAATATTCGAACACGGCTGACCGCATGGTACGTAAGTGTTCTGGCTATCCTGCTCCTCATCTTCGCCGTTATCGTCTTTACCTTTCAGTACGTCACTCTGACCAGACAGATCGTCCACGACGAGATGCAGGATGCGGTCACAGTCGAAGGCCTCTTGTACTTTGACAACTCCGATCAACTCCATCTGCGACAGGATTACTACTCGCGTCCCCAATCTCATCTCATCGTAGATCGTTGGATGGAGGTTCTGGATCTGAACGGAGTCGTACTGTACCGCAGCGATAACCTCGACGACCAATCCCTCGGCGGACCTCTCACTCCCGGAGAAGGAGACAGCTCTTCCAACGAGAGGATTGTGCGTCTCAGAGACGGATCACACATATTGGCCATCAGTCATATTCATGGCATGAACGGGCGCGACCTCGTGATCCGCCTCGGCTACAGCCTCAAACCCCTACGGGATCGAATGTGGCAATTCGTCTGGTTGCTTGGAATCGCACTGCTTGTGACGATTCTGCTCGCAAGCATTACCGGACAGTGGATCGCAAACAAAGCGATGCGCCCGATTGGCCTAATGGCAGCACGTGCCGAAGGCATCACCGCGAATAACCTCCATGATCGCCTCGCAGTTACAAATCCGCGCGATGAGTTGGGAGCGTTGGCCGCTGTGTTCAATCATCTGCTCGAACGCCTCGAACAGTCTTTCCTGCAGCTTCAGCATTTTACCGGCGATGCAGCCCATGAACTGCGGACACCTCTTGCCTCGCTTCGAACCATAGGCGAAGTCGCTCTTTCCGAGCCGCGCTCACCGGAGCAATATCGCGACGCGATCAGCAGCATTCTGGAGGAGACACAACGTCTCTATCACACGATTGACAGCCTTCTCCTCTTGGCTCGCGCCGAAACTGGCACCTCTGAGCCAAACTCAGATGCCATTGCCCTTGCGCCTCTGATCGATGAGGTAACAAACATGCTTTCTGTACTGGCTGAGGAGAAATCGATTCAACTTCTACTGCAGGGCGAGATGCAGGGCAGCCTTGCGGTATACGGCGAGCGAGCCCTTCTTCGAATCGCACTGATTAATGTTCTTCATAACGCCATCAAGTTCTCCCCCCCGGGGGGAATTATCCGTATCACTCTCGCAAAAGACAATACGGAAGCTTTGATCACCATTGCCGATCAAGGACCCGGGCTTCGAGAAGACGAACTTGACTCTGTCTTCAAGCGCTTCTATCGGGGATGTGAGAACTCTTCAAATCCTGGTAATGGTTTAGGTCTTTCGATCGTCAAGCTGATCGTGGAACGTCTTGGTGGATCGGCTCGCTTCGACAGCGCAGTCGAGAACGGAGCATCTGCAGTATTGCGATTGCCCTACAATCGCCGAAACTGAGAGGCACACGCTATGACGGTCTGGAAGTTGCTCAACATCGTCTCATTAGCGCGCCGGCGGAATGTTCTCAGGATCGCAAGCCGCCCTAACCGGATTTTATGAGGAACTGCGCGTTTGAGGGTCTGGGTCTAAATTTTGTGGCTCAAATGAGGCACAAATTCACCCCGACGTTAAATGCTTTGCTGCCGCCTTCATGTCCTTCCTTCTGGCTGTAGTGATGTCGTATCGCGAGTCCTCGAAGCTCTTGTCTCTAAAACGCAAGCGCTCTCGCGCAATTCTCGGGTACTCTCTTCATTACGATAGTGCTCGAACTCCTTATTTTGCGGAAGAGATCGTGACATGGCCCGCGGGCCCATACCGTGCCAGACGACTGGCTACGTATCCGCCACCGATAGCTTAAGTTCCATATCGTCCGAGATACGCTTGGTTTCGTGAGTCTGATTCTTATCAGTTACCGCGGATAACATTCAGCCATTCACTATCCTCAACGTAATGCATAGGCTGCACAAAGTGACGAGTCAATGACTCTAGTTTTAAATAATGACAAACGCGCTCGGGTCTACTCTCGGATTACTTTTCGGCACCTTTTCTGAGCACCCAAAGTTAAATGAAATCGGCAAGTTTCAGGCACTACCTCTGTCGTGCCCGAGCAGCGATCTTCCCGAAATTCCATCTGCATTCTGATTTTATAAAAATCCAGCTTCGATGGGCACGTTGGCGATTTTCACTCCTTGAAGAGTTTGGGCCGGCATCACTTCTGCGAAGCGCCCAGGTCCTGCCCCCATTCTCTGAATAATCTCTCTCTGGAAATCTCATATCAGATGGGCGGCCAGACCTGCGCCACTTGCGCTAGCTTGGCATGACACTGGAAGAAAATGAGCATGGCAACAGTGGAGCTCAGCTCTGGCCGTCAGCCCAAGAATGCTAATCTGATGACATTCTCTCCAGGAACCAAAAACATGTGACATACGTGTCCCCGCATAGCTCAATTCAGCGGTGGGGGAGAGCGTCGGACGGTCAAGCCACGAATTGTATTGACACATAAGCACTTGACAAGGCAACATCCATGCTAGCGGCAGAGATCAGAGGGCCGCCCCGCTACTGCGTGAACCTTTCGCAGACATGGGGCGGCCTTTTTGCTTTCACGCATGGCTTTTTCAAGTAGGAGCAGGATGCCTTCGACAGAGTACGAACGAACACCACGAACCGAATCGCTTCTGGACAGGATCGGAATTCCCTCGGCCTTGGCATGGGGATTTGCGGGTCTCCTGCTCTTCATGATCGGAGACGGTGTCGAGTCTGGATATCTGGCGCCTTATCTGGTGAGCCGGGGACTTGCGCTGAATGATGTCGCGACCCTCTCTACGTTTTATGGAGCGATGGCTGCCTTAGCTGGATGGTTTTCAGGCGCCCTCTCAGATGTATGGGGTCCGCGGCGCGTCATCACTATCGGATTGGCTATCTGGCTGGTATTCCAGATCTCTTTCCTCAAAATAGGACTTTCCTACGCGTCCTACTCCACGGTGTTGATGACCTATGGTCTACGGGGCTTAGGCTATCCCCTGTTCGCCTTCGGTTTTCTTGTCTGGATCACAGTGGCAGCTCCGAAGGCCCGCCTGGCCTCTGCAATGGGTTGGTTCTGGTTTGCGTTCACGGGTGGATTACCTATGCTTGGATCCCAGGTGGCTCGAGTCGCAATACCAAGAATAGGAGAATACAAAACTTTTTGGCTAGCCACTTTTTTGGTATTAGCCGGAGGAATCGTTTTATTAGTCGGAGTCAAAGAGAAGCGTGGTGCAAGTCGATTGGTCGCAAACGAAGAGAAACCCATCGGGGCTCTCCTGCGCTCGATATCGCTTGCGTGGCGCAAACCGAAAACCGGCATAGCTTGCATCGTCCGCGTCATTAACACTGCGCCAGAGTTTGGCTTCTTCATTATCCTTCCTGGATTTTTCGAAGGCACCATCGGCTTTTCTCAACCGCAATTCCTCACATTATTAAGCGTCATCTTCCTCTCGAACATTCTGTGGAATCTGCTGTTCGGCTTCATAGGCGATCGATTCGGATGGCGCAAAACGGTTGCTCTCTGTGGGGGGCTTGGCTGCACTCTAAGCACGCTCGCTCTTTATTACATTCCACTCACTACGCACAATTACAAACTTAGTATCGTCGCGGGCATTTTCTACGGAGCTACGCTGGCGGGATACGTTCCCCTCTCCGCCCTTACGCCCATGCTGGCCCCAGATCATCGAGGCGAAGCTCTTTCGCTACTGAGCCTGGGGGCTGGAGCAGCTATGCTTGTGGGCCCGGGACTTGTGCGCCTGTTTCTACAAACAGTCGGGGTGTCAGGCTTGATGTGGATCTTCGCGGGACTTTATTTATTAAGCGCGTTGATGGCATGGACATTGACGATTGCGGCAAACACGAAGGCGGAGATCTAACATGGCGTGGATCGCAATCGATGCGGGAACAACAGTCATCAAAGCCGTCGCCTTTGGTCGCGATGGTGAAGAACTGGCCCTTGCCCGTGAGAATACCAACCTTCTCCGTCTGCGACCTGGCTTCTCTGAACAAAATATGGAGGCGACCTGGCAAGCGGTGATCTCCTCCGTGCGAAAGGTTGTGCAAAGATGTCATGAACCGATTGAAGGAATTGTCTCCACCGCGCAGGGAGACGGCTGTTGGTTGATCGATAACGATGGACGTCCCGTACGAGATGCGATTCTTTGGAATGACGGACGAGCAGGTGCAATTGTCGAACGATGGGGCGAAGCTGGAGTTCTGAAAGATGCATTCCGTATCAGCGGATCCGTCTCTTATCCCGGCCTGCCCAACGCCATTCTTCGATGGTTACAAGACTACGAGCCTGAATCTTTGGCCAGATCACGATGGATCCTGAGCTGCAATGGGTGGATCTTCGCTCGTATGACGGGACGTGTTGTCGCTGATCTTTCGGACGCCTCTAATCCTTTTTCCGATGTGAGCTCCGGGACATACTCGCCGTCGCTTTTGAAGTCCTTTGGACTGAGAAATATAGCGCATCTTTTGCCTCCTATCGCAAACAGTCGTAAAGTCTTGGCTCCTCTGCTGGAAAGGGCGGCTCAAAAGATGAACTTACCCGTCGACATTCCTGTAGTGATGGCTCCTTACGACATCGTGACCACAGCGTTTGGTTGTGGAGTCTCGCTTCCAGGTCAAGCATGTGTGATTTTAGGGACCACCATTTGCACAGAAACAATTGTCGATTCTCTGGACCTGGCAGGAGAGATGGCAGGAACCACTATCGCTCTTGAGAACGGTAACCATTTGCGAGCAATGCCAACCCTTACAGGATGCGAAGCGCAGGAATGGGCAGCCAGAATTTTGACGCGCGGAGATCTGGAACAATTGAGCCAACTTGCATCGCAAGTAAAACCCGCATCGCAAAATCCATTCTTTCTGCCATATCTTTCTCCTGCAGGAGAGAGGGCTCCTTTCCTGTCTCCGGAGGCAACCGGAAGTTTTCATGGCCTTTCCTTATCTACATCTCCCGAGCACATAGCGCATGCAGTCTACGAAGGCCTCTCTTTCGTTGTCCGCGAATGCCTCCGAACGGCGACAACGGATCCCGTTAATGAGATCAGCGTGGCGGGAGGAGGAGCTCGCAGCGACTTCTGGTGTCAGGTGATTGCCAATGTAACCGGAATCAAGGTCGTTCGAACTACCGGCAATGAGCACGGAGCACGTGGAGCATATCTGCTTGCGCGCGCGCTCGCCGATGAGATTGAAGACATTCCGAATGAAATTCAGCGCTTTACCTGCGACAAGCGATCTTTCTTTCCGCACTCTGAAAATCACGGTCTCTACTCCGAGCGCTATCGCTCATGGCTCGCAATCCGCGAGACTGGCTGTAAACACTGGCCATTGACGAGAGGTATCCGATGACCGGCACCGCCTATCTTGGCATCGATGTTGGGACTCAAAGCGTTCGCGTTATGGCTGTCACAGAAGACGGCGACGTAGCCGCGTCGGCCTCCGCACCGCTTGCCAGCCATAGAGAAGGAGTGCGCCACGAACAACAACCAGAGGAATGGTGGACTGCTACCGCACGCTCCTGCCGTAGCGTAATGAGTCAGCTCGGAGGCGCAAAAGTGCTCGGCTTGTCGGTAGACGCTACCTCAGGCACGATTGTTGTCATCGACTCGCACCTTCGATCTTTTGGACCAGCGCTTATGTACGACGATGGGCGGGCACGCGAGGAGGCCGCGGAGGTGAATCAGGTCGGATCTTCTCGCTGGCGAGAGATGAGCTATCGGATGCAGCCTTCATGGGCTCTTCCTAAGGCCGTTTGGCTCGATCGAAATGGAGCTCTCCCGCAAAGCTCACGAGTTGTTCATCAAAACGACTTTATCAATGCGCGGCTTGCAAGCAAACTCTTATCGACCGATTCAAGCAACGCTTTGAAAACGGGCTACGACTTGATCCGGACGGAGTGGCCAACGGAAGTGATGGAAGCACTAAGGTTTGATTCTTCCCGTTTACCGAATGTAGTGCCTCCAGGCACTCTCATCGGTGAGACTTCCCTCCAAGCGCAGGCAGAAACCGGAATTCCCTCGCGCGTACCAATCTATGCAGGTATGACCGATGGATGTGCGGCACAAATTGCTTCCGGGACGATCAGCGCAGGAAGTTGGAACTCCGTCATGGGCACGACTTTGGTGATCAAGGGAGTCACACCTTGTCTGATGCACGATCCGTTTGGAGTGATCTACTCGCACCGTTCACCAGATGGCATGTGGCTTCCAGGAGGTGCATCAAGTACGGGAGCTGGAATCATCGCGAAAGAATTTGATCGAGGTGAGCTTGCGCTATTGAATGAAGCGGCCCTTTCAGCTGATCCTACAGGACTATCCGTTTATCCCTTGGCTGGTAAGGGCGAACGTTTCCCCTTTTTCACTCCCGATGCGGAAGGTTTCACGATTGGCCAAGCGAATTCACAACAGATGCGATATCGCTCCGTTCTTGAAGGCATTGCGTGTATCGAGCGGCTCTCTTTTGATGTATTGCGTTCCTTGGGCGCGCCTGTCGATGGAAACTTCACCATTTTAGGCGGTGCAACAAACAGTGAAGCGTTCAATCAAATTCGGGCCGATATCCTGCAAAGATCTCTCACTATTCCTACAGTTCCCGAAAGCGCCTTTGGCATGGCTGTTCTCGCTGCCGCTTCAACATCTTCGATTCAAACCGCGGTTCAACGGATGGTTCGCGTCTCGCGTGTTATCGAACCATCTCGGACATTCACCGCCTATGCAAAACAGTATTCCACTCTGATAGCTGAATTGGATCGGCGAGGTTGGCTTTCCCAGGCACTTGCTGCTGCAACTTTGGAAGGAGCTAACTCGTGAGTTGCATCCTCTTGGTTCGGCATGGAGAGACAGTTTGGCACAAAGAGAATCGTTATGCCGGGCATAGCGACGTAGCTCTCACTGCGCGGGGTCAAGCGCAGGCAAACCAACTTGCCGCCTGGGCCGTTACGGCGGGAATCACTGCCATCTGGAGTTCCCCTCTGTCTCGCGCCCAGAAGACAGCCGCTCCTGTTGCAAAGACTCTCGGTGTGCCGCTCCAAACGGATGAACGCTTAATTGAACTCGATTTTGGGCGGGGTGAGGGCCTCACGAGCGCCGAAATGTCGGCGCGGATTCCGGAGGCATTTGCAGCCTTTCGTATTGATCCGGTGAAGAACTTCCTTCCTGGAGGAGAAGACCCGGCATACGCAGTTGAGCGAGCGATCTCTGCCCTCATTGAAATCTCAATGTCTTCGAACCAACGATCGTTAGTGGTAGCCCACAGCACTCTAATAAGACTTGTTCTCTGCCAATTCCTCGGGATTCCACTGTCACGATATCGCGCAGTATTTCCGACACTGGATAACTGCTCCATCACGGAGATCGATCTGAATCCCGATAAGAATGCAGGTCTTCTTCGCTTCAATGTTTCAACCCAGCTTTAGCTTCCACCTCATGGAGAACCGTTCAGAATGACGAAACAGAAAGTCCTCGTAATCGGCGATCATTTCATCCTCCCTGGCCTTATGCGCGACAGCTTGGGCGATTTGGCTCAACGATTTGAGATTGTAGAAGCCTCTACGCCGTTTCCCTTGGAACCCTTCCGCAATATTGCGGAGGTTCGCGAAGCATCGGGCTCAGAAGAACAGATGATTGCCGCGCTCAAAGGAGTTTCCATCTGCATTGCGCATCACGCTCCACTGACGAAGCATGTCATCGAAAACGCCCCCGACCTGCGATTTTTTATCGTATGCCGTGGTGGCCCAGTCAACGTCAATATTCCCGCTGCAACTGAACACGGAATTCTCATTGCATTCACGCCGGCTCGTAACGCGGCAGCGACAGCAGAACATACGATTGCAATGATGCTCAGCTCAATACGGCTTATCCCCGAAGCGGATGCAGCTATCCGGAGAGGCCAGTGGAAGGGAGACTATACCTGGTCAACAGCAGGCTTTGAACTTGAGACCTCGACCGTAGGGCTCATCGGGTATGGCGCGATTGGTCACATCGTGGCTCGCATCCTTAAGGGCTTTGGCGCAACCGTTCTTGTCTATGATCCTTATGCGAAGATTGGCGCTGATGAAGGCGTGAGCCAGGTCGAGCTCCCGGAGTTGCTGGGTCGTTCTAATGTTGTTTCACTTCACGCTCGTGAAACACCGGAATCATGCGGCATTCTAGGCGCTGAACAGATCGCTCGCCTCCAACGGGGCTCCATCGTTGTGAACTGCGCCCGAGGATCGTTAATGGATTACGAGGCTGTGGCCAACGCTCTTCAATCGGGACACTTGTATGCCGCAGCCGCAGATGTATTTCCTACTGAGCCGATTGCACAGGATTCGCCACTGCTGCAGCTATCCAACTTCATTATGACTCCGCATATCGCTGGTGGAACAAGACAGGCCGCAATAAAAGCCACCCGTATAGCCGCTGAGGAATTGACCCGTTATCTCAAAGGAGAACCTTTGCGTTACTGTGCAAATCCGGAACTGCAGTCCGCACAGTAACGTTAGATCAGCCATAAGCGTGTGTTGCTCGTAGTGATGGCGTGAACACCTTCACTCAGTAATCCTTCAATCTCTTTCACCGTCTCAATCAACCCGCCCCCGATAACGGTTAGATCGGGATATGCATCGCGCAGAACTCTCCCTACTCGAGGAGCAGCCATCGCTGGCAAAACCTCCACCGCGTCTGGACGAAACTGTGCCAGCGATTTCTTGGCCGCTGTAACGGCGGCTGTATCAATGCCGAACGTCCGCAGAACCGTCATCAACCCCAATCCTTGCGCCGATTTGAGAGTGTCGGAGCGAGTGGAGACAACACCCGTGACACCGCTTGCAGCGAGAAACTCGACGGCATAACGATCACGAGAGAGACCATCCATAAAATCCATGTTTACCAGGCATAGTTTTCCATGATCTTGTGCGCGCTTTAACATTCCGGGCAGAGCCAGAGGATTGCCCGTAAGAATGAACAAGCACCGGGTAGGAACAAGCAGTGCTGTCTCAAAAATCTCCTGAGAATTGACCGCTGCGATCACAGGTCCACTCAGCAGCTTTGCTGGATCTGAAAGATTTGTTTTGGATTCATCTGCGCAGTAGAAGCCCGGACGGGGACGCTGGTCTTCTCTCGATGCAGCTCTGGATTGAGGCCCCATGATTTTCCCTTCGCCTGTCATGATAGCTGAACGAGATAAATTCTTTCCTTTTTAACCCTTCGCCAAAGACCTATGTGGTGTATTAGTTCATAGGAAGACCAATAGCTTTCACAAATTGCTGCAGGGTTTTAGACGCTTTTGCGTAAAGTGTTTGACATTACCCCTGCTGATTGCTACTGTTCTTTCGCGCGGCACAGACCCTAAGAGAGAGCCGCCCCTCATTCCAAAAAGTGCATTCCCTTTGCCTCTATGGCATTCGGCTGCTTCTTTCTGGAACGAGGGGCGGCTTTTTGTTTTGCCCTGAAATGCCACAGAAAGTTCAAAGCGCCACCTGCAACAGATTTCGGAGGTCATAACTCAGCATGCGAAGGATCTTTTTCAACGGGGCGGCACATAAGGCGGTTATTTTGACTGCGATTGTCGTTTTATTTATGCATGTGCCCTTGGCTCGGGCAAGCGCGGGAAACAATGCTCTCAAGATTTACGAGGTGGCCGGAGCTGGCGGGTTGGCAGGCGCTACGTATCGTCAGGACACGATCATTCTCTTCAATCCGACCCAGGCCACCATCAATTGCGCGACTTGCACAATTCAGACGCACAGCGGCACCAGCAATACATCTTCCTGGACTGTATATAAGCTCCCTTCATTCTCCATTCCAGCCGGTGGCTTCTACATGATCTCAGCAAGCTCCCCAACCTTGTCCACTGCGGGCAACCTTCCACCTATCCCCTACGACTACCGACTCAAGACGATCGAGGGAACCACCGTAGACGGCACAAGCGGCGACAATATTCTGAGCAGCACGGTGGGAGTTGTAGCGCTCACCAACACACAGTCTGCTCTCGCGGCTGGCTCTGATAGCCTCTGCGGAACCGGCAATCAACTTGTGGATCTACTCGGTTATGGTTCGGACACCCCAACAAACAGCTCAACCGCGGCCACACCGGCTACGTGTTATGCGGGTTCAGGCGCCGCCTTTTACGATGGCAGCACCGCATTTGGCCGACAGCTTGGCGCTACACGGAAGAACAAGTGCATCGACTCATTCGACAATGCCGCCGACTTTGTAAATCTTGCAGTTACATATTTCAACTCGTCGTCGTCTGTTTCTCCGTGCCCAACAGGAAATCAATTGAGCGCTGCAGTATCCGCGACCCCTACAAATCCAGGCGTGCTCGAATCTGTAACCTTCAAAGCTGCAGTTACCGGAGCGACACTCCCCACAAGCACTGGAATTGCAGCCTTCCTCAACTTTGATTCTCCCTACTATTCCGGTTCCACCATGCAAATGTATGACGACGGAACTCATGGCGATACTGCCGCCGGTGACGGGACATTCACACTCACAACCACCATTCCTGCAGGAGTCGATGCCGGCTTCATCTATCCCACCAATGTAACCGTCAAGGATGCACTGGGAAATTCGTATACGGGCACTACACGGCTCAACATTGCTCTTGGCACGATCACTATGACCACCCCAACGGCAAGCGGCTCTATCGCCTCTGGCGGTGTGCTCACCTTCCCCATCACCATTACCGGTCAACATGGCTATGGCGGAATTTTGAATGTCACCTGTACAGGTTCGCCGAACGCAAACTCGCTTGGCGTTCCCATCAGCACGCAATGTGTCTCCACTCCATCTGAGCTGACGCTCAATGCAAACGGCAGCTCCACCATCTCGCTCGTTGTCGCCACTGGAACGACACATTCCGCAAGCATGATCCCTCAATCGCTTTCGATTGGAATGCTCGGCATTCTTTCCATTGGAACATTGACCTTTGGTATCTGGAGACGCAAACGCTTTACTTCCATTGGCCTACTTATGTTGGTGATGGCGTTGATACTCAACATTGCGGCATGCGGCACAAACGCCGGTCTTGGAAATACAGGAGCTGCTCCAGGAACCTACACCTACACCGTTACGGCTTCCGATTCCAACATCTCTACCGTGACGAATTCGGTCATCCTGACCATCAACGTGCAATAGGTTACCGGCGCGAAGACCGGAAAACAGCAACATTCATTTTTGAAACTACGGGAGAAGATGCAATGCCATGCAAAAGCTACTTGGCATCGATTTGTTCTGTTACGACAGGGCTCGGTGTGGCAGCCGTTATCGCACTCACAGGGTGCGGGGTTAGTGGTTCAACCCCCTCTACAGACTATGCAGCACCTGTAACGCTGCAGGGGCAAGTATTCGCGGGCCGCAATTATATGGCGGGGGCAACCGTAAAGATCTATGCAACACAGCCCAATGGAGTAGCCGCCAACGGGTCCTACACCGGAAAAGCCAAACTCCTAACCACCGCAACGGCGAATACTACCGGCGGATGGAGCGTCTCCGACCTGAGTTGTTCCAGTCCAGACCAGCTCTATGTCACTGCAGAAGCAGGAGTGCCTTATGCTTCGGCCCAGACTTCTACGTCGCCGGTTAACAATCCAAACTCGCTCATGATGACGGCAATTGGCGATTGCTCTATCCTCAGCTCAACCCAGGGCACCAATAACATAACTTCAATTGTTACAAATGAAGCTTCGACCGTTGCCGCCGTATGGGCTCTGAGAAATTTCATTAGCTTGGACGGCCTCACTGTCAATATCACGAGCGCGTCTACAAATTACGCCGGGACAAAGGGTGTCGGCACTGCTGCCAGTTTTGCCGGACTTGCCCATGCATTCCTGAACGCAAATAATCTGTCTCCCTACAAGGTCGGGAACTTTGTCCAATACACGAATGGCAGCACTGATGGAAGCGGAGGCGGTCTGGTACCAGTGCAAGAGCTCAACTCGCTGGCTTACGCGCAGTATCTCTGCACAATTGGTGGAACCAAGGCAGGAGATTTCAGCTACTGCAGCACGCTGTTTCAGCTAGCCACCCCGCCCGGAGGAAGTGCTCCTACAAATTCTCTGCAGGCGATGCTGAACATTGCACGCTATCCAAAGAACAATGCAGAAGACATCCTGAGCTTTACGCTCACCCCAATTCCCTACACCAGCCAGCAGGCATCGCAGCAGATCAACGCTGGCGTTTACGTTCCCTACCTCACAAGCTTCGGCACGGGCGGCGGCTCTGCAACCGATTGGAGTGTCGCAATCTATTACCTAGCCGGTTATGGAGCAACCTCAACGGGACAAGGTTCTACTTATCCTCAATTTGTAACGATCGATGCAAATGATGACGTGTTCTTCTCCAATCCGAATGCGTCCAGCAGCACAGCCGGTAATGTCATCGCACTCTCGAGTGCCGGCCAAAGTCTTTGGACCTCAGACACAGATAAAAGCAAGCTGACTGCTCCTCGTGCAATTGCCGCGGATTCACTCGGACATATTTGGGTCGTAAATGGAAGCACCTCAACCGCAAACGCGTTTGTCCAGGAGATGGACGCGTCTTCGGGTGCTGTTGTTCAGCGATATCCATCCACCGCCAATACGCTCTACGGTATCGCCGTGGATTCCTTGGGAGATGTCTGGTACAGCTCCAACACGACAACAGGCCAGAATCTCCATGAGCTGGTACGTAATGGGTCTTCATACTCTGAAGCAGCTTTTCCTGTGTCTCCATCGTCGCCCCTCGCGTTGTTACAGATACGCCCCGATAGCAACAATAACATCTGGATTGCAGGCAATAGTTCCTCGAGCGCTCGAGCCGCCTACTTCGCCAACACAGGAAGCACAGGCACTCCGACTTACACGGCGGGACTAAAGTTCGCCACGATGTCAGGCACAGGGCTCTACGGAATTACTACAGATGCGAATGGCAACGCCTACACCGCATCAAACGGAACAGGGAACGGAATCTTCAAGACGACCGTGACCGGAAGCGGTGCTTCAGTAGCACTCAATGCTTCCAGCGTAGCTAATAATCCCGCCGCCAACTCCCGTTCTCTAGATATCGATGGATCTGGCTCCATCTGGTATCTCGATAACACCACGGGGACATACCTGTATCAATACATTCCCTCCAGCGAAATCACCAACTCCTACTACTCCTGCTACAACGCCGGGACCATGACCGGCACAGGCACATCGACCAGTGTGGTGCAGGTATGTTCCACCGGTATGAGTACCAAACAGGACCTCGCCATCGATTCCACCGGATCGATATGGGTCGCAAGCTATGGAAACTCCGGTGGAGGGCGCATGGTGCAGATCATCGGTGTCGCCTCACCCACAGTTCCGCTGAAGGCGCTCGGTAAACCCGGTCTAATGCCGTGATCTGCCCCGTAGATTGCGCAACTCCGGATAGCAAGATTTCAAAAAACCATAACGGTTCTCGCGTTGACCCTTGGAGGTTACATCAACATGCGATTTAAGAATTTGTTTTTCCTCGCGGTGATTGTGTTATCCCTAGGTGCGGGGAAGGCCTACGGCCAGTTTGAGACAGCTTCCATCGGCGGAAGAGTCATGGACTCCACAGGCGCTGTTCTTGTCGGAGCAAAAGTCACAGTCACCAACGTTGATACAAACGTTGCGATCAGCCGCGTCACAGACAAGGCGGGAGAATATATCGTGCCTGCCTTGCGCGCGGGAGTTTATCGAATCGTCGCGTCAATGGACGGCTTCCACGATGCCATTACAGAGAATGTCCATCTCCTGGTAGGCACCAACCAGACCGTCAATCTGTTTATGACCATCGGTTCCACCGATACGGTAACGGTTGAATCGGATCAGCTGGTTCTCGAAACGGCGACCAGCCAGAAGCAGCAGGTGCTTACCGACGAAGAAATTGAATCCTTTCCTCTTCTCAATATGAACTACAGCGACCTGCTGCCGCTGGCGGCCGGAGTTACGCAGGACGCCGCTGGACAGGATCTTGGGACTTCCAGCACCGTTCGCGAAGGCTCGTACAACATCAACGGTCAACGATCGACTTACAACAACTACATCCTCGACGGCATGGACAATAACGCTCATGGCACGTCCAATCAGGGGTTCTCAAATCAGGTTATTAATCCGTCGCAGTACAACATCACGCAATTTTCCATCGTGACCACAATTCCTGCAGCCGAATACGGTCGTGCTGCTGGAGGCACCATCAACGTTGCATTCAAGCAAGGTACCAATAAGTTTCACGGCACGGTATACGATTCGCTGCGCAACACACTCGCCAACGCGAACGGTTTTTTCAAAGCCGCGAGCAACGCCGGGGTCAGCAGAAGAACCACTCTCAACCGAAATCAGTTTGGCGGAAACATCGGCGGTCCTATCATGCGTGACCGTTTCTTCTTCTTTGCAGACTACGAAGGGCTCCGCCAGGTTCGTCAGACCGTAAATCAGGCGAACATCTTCAAGTTGAGCGACCATCAGCTGATCGCCTCTCCCAACGCGACGGCAAATACGACCACCGTGCTCAATCCATTTACAGGAGAGCAGTACGCCGCAGACCGCCCTCTACCGCGGTCCGTACTCTCGCCTATCGCGCTAGCAATCCTCGATGCCTTTCCCTTGCCGAACAACAACGGCGCGGGAGCAGCATCCATCTCAAGCAACTGGTCTGCTCTACAGAGGTTCATTAATAGCTACGACAAGGCAGATGTCCGTATCGACGCGCAGTGGACTCCTCGTATGTCCACCTTCCTCCGTTTGAGCCAGTCCAAGGAACATGATTTGGATGGACCGATTCTGCCCTCCCCTATCGGAGGCGGCAATGGATACTTCCGCACGATCAATCAGCAGGTAGCTCTCGGCCTCACCCGTCAGATTGGCGCATCACAACTGTTAGAAGCACGTCTCGGAGCATCTTTTACCAAGGGCGGTAAAAAGCCCTATACCCTGGGCGATCTACGCACCTTCGGTGTCAAAGGGACGCCAACCGACCCGGCCGTGTGGGGTGGATTGATCACACTAGGGCTAAATGGGTACACCGGTGTTGGACGTCAAGCGACGAATCCGCAATGGCAATATCCCTTCTTCCTCAATCCGAAGGTGACCTATTCCTGGCTTCACGGTCACCACAGCTTTAAAATTGGCTATGAGTTCGGATATCTTCGCCAGACAGTACAGGACGTAAATCCCATCTACGGCGATATGGAGTTTCAAAGCTCCTTTACCGGATACACCATCAGCGACTTCCTCTTCGGGGTTCCCAACGAGATCGACCTCACAACGTACTACGTTGCCCACATTCGTCAGGGAGGGCACTCAGCTTTCTTCCAGAACGATTGGAGAATTCTGCCGAATCTCACCCTGAACGTGGGCATTCGTTACGAGTATGCTTCGCACTTCTACGAGAAAGACAGCCGTTTGACGAACTTCGATCCCGACAGCACTCCTTATACAGGCCAGTTGCTCCGCGCAAGATCTTCGGGTTCGGCCTATCAAAAGCAGCTCATCGATCCTGACCTCAACGACTTCATGCCCCGCTTTGGCTTTGCCTATTCTCCAAACCCCAAGGTGGTTCTGCGTGGAGGTTACGGAGTTGGGTTTATGCACTACACTCGGTCGGGCGAGGTCGACAATCTAGCCATCAATGGCCCGCAAATGAATGCTGCCGTGTTCAACCAGGTCCCGAAATACTTCAAGACTGCGAACGCCAGGACGACACCAACTTTTTACACGTTGGATAACGGTTTTCCAGACGGAATGGCGTCCCCGGCCGATTTCAACCTATTCACCTCAACCGTAAAGTGGTTGCCACGAGGCTATCGCGATCCGTACGTTCAGAGCTGGTATGCAGGTGTTCAAGCCAGTGCTGGAAAGAACCGAGTTGTCGAGATTGCTTACGTTGGCAACCACGGATTGAAGCTTCAGGAAGTTGGCACCTACAATCAGCGGCGCCCCGAACTCGGCCAGGATCCTATAAGTGGAAACTTCAAGCGCCCTTATAGCAACATTGGGGATGTCACAGAGACCTTCAATGGCGGCATGAGCAATTACAACGGGCTGCAGGCACGATTTGAGCAAAAGAGCTTTTACGGAATCTGGCTGCTGAATGCTTTTACGTGGTCGCGGTCCTTCGGCAATGTGGGAGATTCGCTTACATCGTCACGCGGCTTCTCGGGCAGCCCGCAGGACTACTATGCCCCGCAGATTAACGACTACGGTCCGCTGCAATACGACATACCAATCCTCAACAACACGGCTCTTACCTGGAAGATTCCCGTAGGCCGTGGAGGAAAGGTGCTGCGAAGTGCGGGGCCGTTGATGAATAACCTGGTTGGAGGATGGCAGGTTACCGCTTACAACCAATACCACTCTGGTCCAGCATTGACCCCGAACTTCACACCTTCGGGAGCTCAACTGCTCTCCAACTCTGGCGGCGTGCAGTACCGGCCATTTATCGCGAATGGAGTTTCGCGCCAGCAGGCGAAGCAGAGATTGCGCATCCCCGGTCATCCGGAGGCGGCTTTCTGCGATACCGTCTACGCCACTCTATATGGATGCACAGTCAATTTTGCGACAAGCAATCCAAATCCCATTCCGAACCCCGCAGTTAATGCCGACTGGACCGGAACCAGCGCCGACCCGCGTGGCAATGTCTCCAACGGGTTTCTGCGCGGAGACTCGTTGGAAGAACTCGACGCCGGTATCAACAAAATGTTCTTTCTACCGGAGAAGCTACGGCTGGAGTTCCGCGGCCAGTTTTACAACGTACTCAATAAATCCAACTTTACGGCTCCCGGCATGACCTGCTGCTCAACCTCATTCGGCCGTATCACGAGCACGTACGGCCCAGGCCGTATCGGTCAGATCCAGGCCCGTCTCATCTTTTGATGAGTAGGCGGTCCGCACACCCAGTTCCAAGGAGACTTCATGGAAACAAGACGAAACTTTTTGAAGAAGGTGGCCATGCTGAGTGGCATGGTAGGCACTTCAAGCGTAATTCCCCAGTCAGTGCAGCGTGCCTTCGCGATTACGCCTGACCCCGGTTCAACCTATCTGGATGCAGAGCATGTCGTCATCATGATGCAGGAGAATCGCTCCTTCGACCACATGCTTGGAACACTCCAGGGTGTGCGTGGTTTCAATGATCCTCGGGCGCTTCGCCTTGCGAACGGGAACAGTGTCTTTCTGCAGACAGACATGGCCGGGGAGACATACGCACCCTTCCGTCTGGATATTAAGGACACGAAAGCGACATGGATGGGATCCATCGCGCACAGCAGACATTCTCAGGTCGATGCCTGGAACCGCGGCCACCACGATGGCTGGATCGATGCGAAGCGACCACACAGTCCTGACTACGCGCATGTCCCCATGACCATGGGCCACTACACCCGCGAGGATCTTCCATTCCACTACGCATTAGCGGATGCCTTCACTGTGTGCGACCAGCACTACTGTGGAGCGATGACCAGCACCACCCCAAACCGCAGCATCTTTATGACCGGCACCGTACGCGATCAGCAAAATACGGAATCCAAGGTCTATATGCGAAACGATCAGCTCGCGAAGGGTGGCCTTACCTGGAAGACCTTTCCGGAGCGACTGCAGGAGGCAGGCGTCGACTGGAAGTTCTATCAAAATGATCTGACTCACAGCACCGGCATGACGCACGAAGAACATCAGTGGCTCTCAAACTTCGGCTGCAATGTGCTGGAGATGTTTGGCATCTATCACTCCGAATCCAGCAACTCCGAACTGCAAAAACGTGCCTTTGTAACCAATGTGGCCGACAAGAACTACCACTCCCTGGAGATGCTGGAGTTCGAGGCCGATAGCAAAAAGATCCAGATGCGAGTCCCGAAAGGCGACGTCCTGCATCAGTTCCGCCACGACGTAGAAAACGGTAAGCTTCCCACAATCTCGTGGCTCGCTCCTCCCGAAAATTTCTCAGACCATCCCACGGCACCATGGTTTGGCGGATGGTGGATCTCCGAGATCGTCGATATTCTTACGAAAAATCCCGAGGTTTGGAAGAAGACGATCTTCATCTATACCTACGACGAAAACGACGGCTACTTCGATCACGCTCCTTCGTATGTCGCCGCCGATCCAAAGAACCGCGCAACCGGTCGCGCCTCCACAGGCATCGACACCAGCCTCGAATACATGTACGTGCAGGACGAGCTTCGTCAAGGTGTCGCGGAGCACGAAGCTCGAAATGGCCCGATCGGTTTGGGGTATCGCGTTCCCCTCATCATCGCCTCGCCTTGGACGCGCGGAGGCTGGGTCAACTCTCAGCTCTTTGAGCACAGTTCCACACTTCAATTTCTAGAAACATTCCTTAGTCAGAAGTATGGAAAGCAGCTACACGAAAGCAATATCAGTGACTGGCGCCGGGTGGTGTCAGGAAACCTCACCTCTGTCTTCCGTCCCTACGATGGAGAGAAAACAGAGCTTCCATTTCTGGAGCGCGAAAAGTTCCTGAAGACGATCCAACTCGCCAAAGACAAGGAGGCTCCTTCGAACTTTAAAAACCTGAACAAGGAAGAGATCGCTGAGGCGAACTCAGATCCCCGTTCTCCTCTCCTCTCAAAACAAGAGAAAGGGATTCGCCTTTCAAATGCCCTTCCCTATGAGCTATACGCTGATGGTGCAATGGTAGATGGGAAATTCGAGTTGCACATGACTGCTGCCAATGCGATACATGGCAGTCGCTCAGCGGGATCTCCCTTCAACGTCTACCTCCGTAACACGCGGATCGATAGCAGGGCAAAAAAGTACGCCAACGAAACCGCGGACATGCTAGTTGCGACCTATACGGTTAAGGCTGGCGACACCTTGCGTCAAGCCTTCCCCATGGATCTCTTCCAGAATGGGGAATATCACATCGACGTCGTGGGACCAAATGGCTTTTATCGTTCTTTTCGCGGCGTCTCTGCTGATCCAAGTTCGTTGCAGGTTCGAGCCACCTACGAAAGCAAAGAAACAAGCCATACAGGTAATGTCCAAGTGACGCTGGAGAACAATGGTACAAAATCCATGAACGTCGAGATCTACGACAACTCATACAAAACCGGAAACAGGACAGTGCAGGTTGCAGCGGGTGTTGAAACCTCCGTCGTGCTCAATCTTTCGAAGCAGTATGGATGGTATGACTTCATGGTCAAGGAAACAGGTGCAAAAACGGAATCACATTATGCCGGTCGCGTAGAAACAGGGCGTTCCAGCTTCAGTGATCCCCTCATGGGTGATGTGGTCTGAGCAATATCTAAGACGAGGGGCTATTGCATCCGTAGTAATCTGCGAAGATGAGAACTGGATGCGGGCAACACCGCTGGCCGCGGTGCAATCTCCCTGTACAGGGCGGGTGGCGCGTCTTCTGCAACTATCAGCGGCTCCTACAATCCTCGAACAGATCCCCGTTATCTGGCCTGTAACGGCTCGTAACGTTATCTGTCCCAGCCAGCAGAATGCCGTTGCGCTGAACTTGTTGAACTTTTTCGGGTGCCAAACTCGGCAAACTCGCACCAGGCGTTCAAAACTATACTGTATTCGGGCAAACCTCTCGGAGAAACAAATTCCTTCGCTGATATGTTCGGCTGGAAAGTAAGTGCGCATGATTAATCCTCACGTAGAAACGGGATCAGCAACACTGAGACCGACGGTTGATGAATAAAGAGCTGGTTAGAAGTTAAACTTCAGAGCAAACTGGCCGAAGCGCCTTTCATCGTTCGCGCCATTGTTGTTGCCGATGCCGCCCTTCGATGCGGTGATGGGCACTGGCACACCGGCGCCAACGTTAGCGACATCATTCAATCCCTGCTGAATGAAGAGATTGTGATGGTTGAGTAAGTTGAAGCCTTCTGCGCGGAACTCCAGATTCATCTGCTCATGAATAGGAAACGTCTTGCTGACAGCCGCGTCAAAGGTCCACGCACCGGGTCCACGGAAGGTATTACGACCAACCATAGCTGCGGGGAACGGTCCCCAGTCGGAGATTCCATCGGGAAGAGCCGCCGATGGTAAAGCAGGATTGGCCCATGAGACGGCTTCGGGAAGGTTGCCGATGACATAGGTGTTTGATCCTCCACCATCCTGCCCGTTCGGGACGGATTTGAACGTGCGTTTCGGGACAACGCCAGCTACTGGCGTATAGCGTGCAACCTGATAGCCGCTGTTATTGTTCGTGCTGTCGAAGTAGCTGAAGGGGGGTCCTGTGCGGACGGTATAAATTCCCGTAACCTGCCATCCACCAAACGCCTGCGCCATCCAGTTATGGCTGTTGGCAAAGAAGGGAGTACGGTACATTGGCGCGACTACAAAACGATGACGGATGTCGAGATCTCCATTGCCTCGATCGAAGCCGGGATTGAAGGGTTGTGTGTATCCGAGCCCAAAGGCGTTATTGGTCTCGGAGAAGGTTGTACTCAGGTCGTCGATCTGATGCGCAAAGGTGTAATTTGCTACGACACTCAGGCCAGTGTTGCGGAAATTCGTGCTCTGAAACTGGATGTTCATCGCCTCATAGTACGAATCTCCACTGGAACCACGGGTGTTGATATTGGAGTATTGGTTTGTCAGCCGGGTGAGTCCATGGTGTCCGCTGGCATCGGTTATGGGATCGCCAAGAAGAACATTGCCCCCGCCTAGAGCATTTGTGTTTTTGATGTCATACAGATGCAATCCACGAGCGCCGGCATACTGTAGCGACACCACCGTGTTGTGTGCGAGCTGTTGCTCCAAGGCCGCGTCCCAGAATTGCGTCTGCGACGTACGAATGTTTTGGTCTACATGTCGAAGGCTGGTTGGAGGCAACGGAACATTTCCCGAAGCTCCACCCAATGGGCCGGCGTTTGAAGAGGTGATCCGCGTATTGTTGACAACAACGACGGCGTAGTTCGGAGGATTTTGAATTACGTTGAACGTGACATTGCCGAAGTTCCGCTCATAGCTGATGCCGTAACCACCGCGGAACGCGGTCTTGCCGGTTCCGAAGATGTCGAGAGCGAAGCCAATCCTGGGTGAAACTGTGCCGTATTGCGGATTCCATAGCGAGTCGATGGGACTCGTCGGACTGGTATAGACCTGGCCACTACGAATGTTTTGGAAGGGGTTGGTACCGGTACCGTAGTAGAAGTTGGAATCGAGGTTCTTCTTATTGTTGTGCTGTACGCCGAAGTACTCATAACGCACGCCATAGTTGACGGTAAGCTTCGGGGTCACGCGGAAAGAGTCTTGAGCGTAAACGGCCCAGTCACGGAAGCGATTGCTGCGCGCGAAGACGGGCGCCACGGCGGGTAAATTAATGGAACAGCCGGCTGTCTGCGTCAGCACCCCAGTATATGGATTCCGTACGCAGGGCAGCGCTCCCCTCGGGTCCACAGCAGCCGAGAACTGGAACAGATCTCCGGTAAGCAGATTCTGCAGTCCCTGGGTTCGACCAACCCCAGCCTGCTCAGAGGCCTGAGCGTACGCTCCATAAGCGTTGTTGGACTGAATGTAGACGAGCTGCGCTCCGAACCTCATGGAGTGTCGGCCCTTCTGGACGTTGAAATCTTGATTGATCTGACTGGTGTTCTGCGGCCCACCGAAGGGGAGACCGCCATTGGCGGGGTTGAAGTTGTAGAAGCCAGGCAGTTGTATGAAGGTGCTGGTCGTCGGAAGTTGCGCATTCACCGAGACAAACAGCGTCGGGGTATTCTGCAACGATGTGTCGTAGGTCAGAGGTGCATTGAATCTGCTAAAGCTCAGTTTCGTGTTAGAGACTATTGCAGGGCTAAAGACATGCGATGCGCTCAATAGATAGGCTCGTGATTTGGTGGCCGCCCCGACGTTGTATCGAGAGTATGGCGACGCGAACGAGGCACCGGAGAAATCGTTCTCCTGATAGTCGGCATATCGGAAGAACATTGAGGTGCGGTCGTTCAGGTTATAGTCCACCCGGCCGACGATGTTGTAGGTGTTTTGCGGCACACTACCCCCCGTGTTGACAGGGGCGTTGTACGAAACGATCCCAAAGGCTGGGGTTGTTGCCGGAATCCCGGTAATTCCAATTTCACCCGCAGTGTAAGTTCTGGTGAAGCCGAAGTTTTTCCCTCCGGCGTAGTTGGCGAAGAACTGCTGAGTGTTCGGTGCGGAGAGAGCCAGGAACTGGGGCGTGGGAACAGCTGCGAGGGTTACCGCAGAGCTGCGGACACGCGTCCACTCGGTGCTGCCGAAAAAGAAAAGCTTGTCTTTGAGGACCGGCCCGCCAACCGCGAAGCCGAACTGGTTGCGCGTGTACTTTCCTTTAGGCTGTCCACTTTGCGCATTCAAGACCGTATTCGAAGTATAGGAGGAAAGACGATTAAACTCCCACAGACGACCATGGAAGGCGTTGGTTCCGCTTCTGGTGGATACGTTTACGATGCCGCCGGAGGCCCGACCATATTGGGGCTCATAGTTGCTGGTCTGAACACGGAACTCCTGCGTTGCATCGATTGGGATATAGACTCCGATGCCGTCGGTGAAGACGCTGACGTTCTCGACGCCGTCCAAAAGGATCTCAGTGCCGCTTGAACGCTGGCCGTTGATGTTAAACCCTACGCCCCTGGTGGTTGCGTTCTGCGAGTTTCCGCTCGATCCACCTGAGACACCTCTCGAATCGCCGCTGTTGGTGCTATCGCCCGCCGACACATTGCCAGCAAGGGCAACGAAGTCATAGGCATTGCGTGTAAGGCTCGGCATCTGCGAGACCTGGGTGGAGTCGACGATCTGCGACAGCTCTTGAGTCTGCGTATTGACCTGCGACCCGCCAAGTTCAGCGGACACCTCAACACTCGTGCTACTGGAACCAACTGCTAACTGAATGTCCACAACTACTTTGGAGGCGACTGTTACTTCGACGCGTCCGGTGTGGGTCATAAAGCCAGAAGCCTGAACGACGACCTCGTATGTGGCTGGATGCAGACCCGGAACCACAAAATCGCCGTTACTGCCCGTTGTTACTGTGCGTACAGCATTGGTACCAAGGTTCCTGACTGTAATGGTGACATTTGGAACCACCGCCCCACTCGGGTCAGTTACGGTTCCCAATATCTGTCCGGACTCCTGCGCAAATGCGCTTTGATTTGCGCCAGATAAAGCAAAAATAATTACTACACCAACCAGAAGAATGAACTTACTGAATACGCTGATGAGATTTTTCATTTGGAAACTCCTCAACGCTACGAGGCGAAGCGTTTCATATGGAGCCCCGAGGGTCTGGATGCTATTGGCCGACAACCGGGTTGGGCCTCAGAGTGGCGCCCCTATGCAAGTCTGACCACGGAGCCTTCAATGAGGGGAAATAACTGGGCCCGCTATCCACATGCTAACATTTTATTGCATTTTTAGTTCCAATGTGGTACCGAGGCTCTTTGTCTCGCTAAGTATCTGAATGTAAATGATATTCTACGTCGCGACTATCATTTTCCTGAAGTCCTGCTCCACAAAACAGAGGTTTTCTATGGAATAACGTGAGTTGTATTTTCATATTTCATAGGCCACGGATTCGTTCGTTGTTCGCACGGTTGGAGGGCCTTCGACCTACTTCAGTCTCTCTGTCCGCTCTGTCGAGGGTTTGTTAGACTCCGGAGCGTCGACGACAGAAAGCTTCAATTGACGTTCGCATATCTGCCTACCTGCGCCTCAACTGGGACTAATCTTTGCCACGCTCATCTGTGCGACGGTCACGTCTACTGGCTCCTAATCGAATAGGATTGGTTTGATGCAGTGGAGGCTGAGCGAGGAGACTTGGAAGGCAGCGGCCAATGTCTCGCTGCTTATCCTTCCAATGCGGTAACATCTTCCGATAACTATGAAAGAGATTGCGTTGAATAAACAAAAAAATCCTAGTCATGAAGGAACGGGTTCAAGCTTGCACCAATAACCGACAAAGGACCTGCCGCCGATGCGCAAGCTGCTTTTCGCCTCTCTTTCCGCCTCAGCCTCCGTATTCCTAATGGCCGCAAGCCGTCCCGCAGACATACCTTTCAAGGTGCATCGCATTGACCCGGGATACAGTGAAACCTGTACTATCGCCGACGTGAACCGCGACGGCAAGCCGGATGTGATGGCGGGAGAGAGTTGGTACGAAGCACCTACATGGAAAAAACATCCCTACGGCAGATAGACTACGCAAACGGCTACATCGACAACTTCAGCGATCTGCCCATCGATGTTGATGGGGACGGGTGGATCGACATCGTGCAGTTCAGTTACTTCGCGCACAATATCATCTGGCT
>Ga0268266_10001022_pt1 | contig 35236 bp, 24 predicted proteins | sample KBSS13metaG_FD_190356 | JGI IMG/M metagenome (GOLD analysis project Ga0268266, IMG submission 190356) | Switchgrass rhizosphere microbial communities from Kellogg Biological Station, Michigan, USA - KBS S1-3 metaG (SPAdes) (version 2) | ecosystem: Host-associated > Plants > Roots > Rhizosphere...
GAGCTTGAGCGGGTCAGCCTCGTAGCGTTGAAAGGCGGTGACAACGTCGCCGGCCGGTAGCGCAGCCCCGACGAGGCCCGAGAATCCATACGTGGCCAGCAGAAGGAGCCACGTCGTCAGCACGAACGGAAAGGTGAGGCTGGATACACCCCAGGGCTTGAGGGCGTTGACGGTGCCAAGCATTGTGATGACCGAAACCGATGCCCCCAGCACCACATAGACCCACAGGAGCGCGTTCGGAGCCAGGAAAGTCGCCAACGCGAGGCCGACCAGAACGCCGTTGTATCCATAGAGCCCGGCATGGAGCGACTCGCGGTCGGCGTTAAGCCATTGGGCCGTCAGGTTTGCCACGACGACAGCAAGGACGCCGGCAAGTGCCACCCGGGGGACGCCGGCCGCGTATGCGCCCCAGGCGATCGCAACCAGAAAGAGAAGTCCGGTCAGTGGGTTGTTCTGAAACATAACTTGCCCGATGCTGCGCAAATTGATGTCCAGGAACCGCACTATGCCTGACGACGCAGAGAGGTTTTCCCACCTTGCCAGGATCGTTTCCACCGCTGCCTCCTCGAACGTGTCGACGTCAGCTGTTGTAGATTACCTCTTCGCACCATCGATCCGCTAGCGCCAAAGATAGGAGGCTGCCGCGCGGTGCCGATGATTTCCTGACGTGCCACTCCCCAGAACTCGCGTACCCTGGCTTTCACTTGCGCGGTCCCGCGGCCCAACACTTTGAGGTCAGGCCGGCGTCATTGGGCAAACGGCAGGCGCCGAACGCGATGCCGCTTGCGAGGTCGATATCTGCCTCCGCACGCTCGTGGATGCGGTCTGCCTTGTCCTTGGCAGTGCACAGGATCACGCGCCCGCCAAGCTCGTAAAAGAATTTTTTGCGTATATCGATGTGACTGACCTTCGTCAGCCGTAGGGCTGGCGCCAAGGATCGTTGTTGCAACGCCATACTGGCGCACGACAAAGACCTGGCTGGCAGGTAGGCCCTCTATTAGCAAAATTGATGACGAAGGCGATCGGGTAGCAGGCGGGCGTAACAGACTCGATACGTTCACGCCAGCTGCGAAGCCGCGTTGCGCCGATCACCTCCACCATCCCCCATGAACTTCTTGCCCATGCGAACCGACATGTCCGCGCTTCGTCGGAAAGCCTGCGCGCGTCTACCTGCGGATCGATCCGGGTGAGGGTATCGACGTCGCCGCCCGATGCGCAGCGATCAGCGCAATGCCGTCACCGCACGAACCGGTTGCTGACAGAGTCAGTGGTGCCCGGTAGAGCGGCGCCTGCGACAAGCTGTCGGTCCCCGGCGATCGAACTGGAAAGGCGGTAACTTGCAGCGAAGATTGATACAATTGATTCTTACTTACTTGTCACTGGACACCCACGCCGCCTGAATTATTGCAAGTCGATGCGATACTTTTTCCATATCCTTCACGGTCCGAAGGTTTTCCCTGATGAGAACGGAAACAGACTTTCGAGCCCTGAACTTGCGATACGTCAGGCCAAGGCGCTTGCCGCCGAATTGAGCAAGGCGGGCGAGTTCTGCCGGTCGAATTCGGTGCTGGTACTGGATGAGAACGGCAACAACATCTTCGGGTGCCGAGCTGCATGACAAGCGCGCCGGAAGGTGCTGATATCTGCCCGCATGACCCAAGGTCATGGTAGACTGGTGGCGCCAAGGGTAAGACCCGATGGCGATTGGGGTATACTCCGCTAGGTTTTGGCACCCACGGCAATTCACGAGGGGTGTGATGGATACCGCTCCTTCCGATCCTTCGGCGAATTCTGGCCGTGAGGCCGTTCTGGTCGATCTCGCGCTGCAGGGTGGTGGCTCTCACGGCGCCTTTACGTGGGGCGTGCTCGACCGGCTCCTCCAGGAACCGTGGCTGCGGATCGACGGCATCTCGGGCACCTCCGCGGGTGCGATGAATGCCGTGGTGCTGGTCGATGGCTATGAAAAGGGCGGGCCTGAGGGAGCGCGGGCTGCGCTCGAGGAGTTCTGGCGGCGGGTCTCGCATGCCGCCCGGTTCAGTCCCATTCGGCGCAGCCCCATGGATGTTCTGCTGGGTCGTTGGACATTGGACAGCTCGCCGTTCTTTGTCGCTTTCGATCTGGCCGCGCGCTTGTTCTCGCCTTACGATCTGAATCCGCGGGGCGCCAACCCGTTGCGCGATATCCTTACGGACTGCGTCGACTTCGAGCGGGCGGCCAAGTCGGCAATCCGTTTGTTCGTGACGGCCACCAACGTTCGCACCGGCCGCGGCCGGGTATTCCGAAACAACGAGCTCACGCCGGATGTGCTGCTGGCGTCTGCCTGCCTGCCGACGCTGTTTCAGGCCATAGAGATCGACGGCGAGGCCTATTGGGACGGCGGCTATTCGGGAAATCCGACGATTACCCCACTGGTACGCGAATGCACATCTCGCGATACGTTGCTCGTTGCGGTCAATCCGGTTGAACGCAAGGGAACGCCACGTTCGGCGCGCGAGATCCTCGATCGTCTGAACGAAGTTTCTTTCAACGCCACGCTGTTGAAGGAGTTGCGCATGATTGCGCTGCTGCGCCAGGTCGCCGATGCCGGCACCGGCGAGGGCGCCCAATGGGCCGGTATGCGGGTTCACCTGATCTCCAGCGAGACCATCAACGAGCTTGGGGCTTCGTCCAAGTTCAATGCGGAATGGGACTTTCTAACCATGCTGAAGGCCGAGGGCCATCGCTGCGCGGAATCTTTCCTGGCGAAGAACGGTGGCAATGTCGGCAGACAATCTACCGTCAATCTGGACGTCCTCCTGGAACAGGTCTGATACCACGGGCCTCGTGTATTCACCGGAGTACAAGGTTCGCGCCACCCAGCGCCAAATTGAGCCCGATCTGGCTTTCAAAGGAACGCAGTGCGCCAGGGCAGCGAGCGATCTGCCATCGTATCGCGCGCTTTCCAATCATTACGATGATGCAATCCATTTCAAAACATTAATTCCGCGGCCAGCGTGCCGTAAGGCGGGGACGTTCATCAATGCTTCATAAAGGCGAGCAACCGCGCGCCGATTTCATGGAGAGTTTTTAATGACGAGCCGTCCCTCTGAGTCCCATCGGGTGCAGCGACCTTCATTGCTGTCGGCGCGAAAGCTGGCACTGATGGCGTCTGTCGGCCTCGGTGTAGCCGTATACGGTTTCAGTCCTGCGCCTGGCGCCTTCGACATTTTTGGCGCCGCGGCCCACGCCCAGGTCAGTCAAGCCGTCTCTAACGCCCAGCCTGCGAGCTTCGCCGACATGGTGGAGCGCGTGAAGCCTTCGGTGATCTCGGTCAAGGTCACGATGAAGAAGGCCGAGGTTAGCGACAGAGGCGATGACGAAGGATCGGGATCGCCCATGGAGCGCTTCTTCCGCCAGTTCGGTGGTCCCGATGGCGTGCCGCAGAGGCCCGGTCACGACGGCCGGCCCCGGGGAATGATGGGCCAGGGTTCGGGCTTTTTCGTTTCGGCCGATGGTTATGCCGTGACCAACAACCACGTCGTGGAAGGCGCCGACAAAGTCGAAGTCACGACCGACGCCGGGAAAACCTACACCGCGAAGGTGATCGGAACGGATCCGCGCACCGATCTGGCGCTGATCAAGGTCGAGGGCGGCTCGGGCTTCCCGTTCGCCAAGCTGTCTGAAGGCAAGGCGAGGACCGGCGATTGGGTGCTTGCGGTCGGCAACCCGTTCGGCCTCGGCGGCACCGTCACGGCAGGCATCGTGTCGGCCAGCGGTCGCGACATCGGCAACGGCCCCTATGACGACTTCATTCAGATCGATGCGCCGGTCAACAAGGGCAACTCGGGTGGCCCGGCTTTCAACATGCAGGGCGAAGTCGTCGGCGTGAACACCGCGATCTACTCGCCGTCCGGCGGCAGCGTCGGCATCGCATTCTCGATCCCGGCCTCGACGGTGAAGACCGTGATCGCCCAGCTGAAAGACAAGGGAACTGTCAGCCGCGGCTGGATCGGTGTCCAGATTCAGCCGGTCACGCAGGATATCGCTGACAGCATGGGTCTGAAGCAGGCCGAGGGCGCGCTGGTCGCCGAGCCTCAGAAGGACGGACCTGCCGCCAAGGCCGGCGTTGCCTCCGGCGACGTCATCACCGCGGTGAACGGTCAGTCGATCAAGGATGCCCGCGAACTGGCACGGGTCATTGGCGGCTTTGCCCCCGGCAGCGACGTCAAGCTCGACATGCTGCGCAACGGAAAAAGCAAGACCGTCAGTCTGACGCTTGGCAAGTTGCCGAATGCGAAGGAGGCCAAGGCGAATCTCGATTCCGACAGCAAGGGCTCGACCACGGACGTTCCGCGGCTGGGCATGACGGTCGCCCCGGCTGGCGAGGTCGAGGGCGCGGGCAAGCAGGGTGTCGTCGTCACCAACGTCGACCCGAAAAGTGCAGCTGCGGATCGCGGCTTCAAGAAGGGTGACGTGATCCTGGAGGTCGCCGGAAAGAGCGTGTCAACTCCCGACGACGTTCGCGAAGCGCTTGCGACCGCGCGCACGGACAAGAAGGCCAGCGCGCTGATCCGTCTCCGTTCCGGTGACGCATCCCGTTACGTTGCCGTGCCGCTCGCCAACGGCTAGTGACGCAAGATATCGGCAGCGGCTGTCATGGCCGCTGCCGATCATTTATCAAACCTTTTTAGTTGCCTTTGGCGCTTCCGCCTGAAGGCTTCGCTTTTGATTTGCCTGGGCTGCGGCTCATGTCTGTCAACGACCACAACATCGATTCACCGTTCAGTTCACGGCCGAAATCGTCGTGGGCTGATTCCTGGCACCTCTGGAAGGTCATTTTCCCGAGGCGGTCGATCACGGGCCGTCTGGTCTGGGGAACGGTGTGGCGGCGCAGGAACGGACGGCGGTGGTGCTACAAGAAGTTCGTCGAGTATCCGGCCGACTAAGTCTGCGCATGATCACACCTAGTGGAATGGAAGAAATAGCGGAACGAGCAGCACGCTCACGATTGCGACAATCACCGTGAACGGCGTGCCGACCTTCACGAAATCGCCGAAACGATATTGTCCGGGTCCCACGACCAGCGTGTTTACCGGTGAAGAAATCGGCGTCATGAAGGCGGTGGACGCGGCCAGCGCGACGATCATCGCGAACGGATAGGGCGAGGCGCCAAGCTCCTTGGCGATGGCGAGCGCCACCGGCGCCATCAGGACGGCAGTCGCCGTATTGGAGATGAACAGGCCCAGCCCCGCCGTGATCACGAACAGGGTAGCCAATACGAGACGCGGCGCGGCGCCGCCGACCAGGCCGACCACGGCATCGGCGGCAAGATCGACCCCTCCGGTCCGCTGCAAGGCCAGCGAGAACGGCAACATGCCGACGATCAGGATGAGGGTCTTCCAATTGATAGAGCGATAGGCGCTGTTGAAATCGACGCAGCCGAAAAGCCCCATCAGCAGGCAGCCGATCAGCGCAGCCTGGACGTTCGGCACCCAACCGCTGATCATCAGCGCGACCACCAGCCCGAGCACGGCCAGGGCATACGGCGCCCGCTGCGCTGCAGGAAGAACTTCCTCCAGTTCTGCCGGCATGTTCAGTACGACGACGTCGTCCGTGTGCGACTGCAGGTCCCTGATATCGGACCAGAAGCCGATCAGAAGGAGAATATCTCCAATCCTCAGCCTTTCCTCCAGCAGGTCTTGCTTCACCACTTGATTGCCGTGCCGCAACCCGATGACGGTGAGGCCGTATTCGGAGCGAATTCTGGCCTCACGCACGGTCCGGCCGATCAGCGTGGATTCAGCCGGCAGGATGACTTCTGCCGTACCAATCTCCTGAGAGCGGTCGACGAAGTAGTTTCCAATCTCGCTGAGCGGTCGCGGTTCGAGCGCCAGGGAGTGCCACTTCTCGCTTGCGACGATATTCGACGTCTGCATATCGACGAGCAGTACGTCGTTGGCCTGCAGTTCCGTCTGCGCTGTTGGACGTATCACCCTGACCGCAAACCTCGTTTCGCGCTCGATGGCGAGAAGGTTCACGCCCGCCGAGCGAAGCGACAGTTCGTCGAGGCGCTTTCCGACCAGCGATGAGCCGGCGACGATACGGCCGCGCCTTTCGCGATCGGCGAGGTCGTATTGGTCGATCCACCGCGCAAGGCCGGGTCGAGGGATCGCCGCGGCCGGCCGGTCGTCGGGGGAGGCCAGCAGGCCGCGCGCGAAAAGCATGTAAACGATGCCGAGTGCGAGCAGCGGCAGCCCGAACGGCGTAAAGCTGAAAAAGCCAAACCCCTGCGCACCCTGTCGAACCAGTTCGGCATTCACCACCAGATTGGGCGCCGTTGCCACCAGCGTCAGCATGCCGCTGATCAGCGCAGCGAAACTCAGGGGCATCATCAGCCGGCTCGGCGCCATGCCGCGATTTTGCGAGATGCGCAGCACCACCGGGATGAAAATAGCGACGACAGCGGTGGAGCTCATCAGGGAGCCAAGGCCGCCTACGGCTGCCATCAGCAGGATGAGCAAACGGCTCTCGCTGCTGCCGGCCCTGGCGTCGAGCCAGTCGCCGAGCCGTCGCGCGACGCCGGTCCTGACGAGGCCTTCGCCGATCACGAACAGCGCCGCGATCAGTATGATCGACGGATCGGCAAACCCTGCCAGTGCCTCGTTCATGGTAACGATGCCGGTGAATGGCATTGCCGCCATCACCAGCAGCGCGACCGCGTCCATGCGGGGCCGGTTGATGACGAACATCGCAATGGCGGCCGCGAGTATCAGCAGGACGAGGGCGAGATCGAGGTTCATCAAATGCCTCTCATGGAACGCGTGATCTATTGATCCGGAAGTTGACTCCCGGGGTGTGGCGGGAGGAGTGTCTTGTCCTCGGTAAAATTGAGCCCGTTGGGTATGGATTAGTTGAACCCCGGCCAGGTGAGCTCGCATGGCGAAGATCAGTATCGTGCATACGACCGAATACATCTACCGCAATCCGGTAGGCCTGCTGCGCCACAAGCTCATGGTCAGACCCGATGATAGCCACGATCTCCGCCTGCACAGCGCGATACTCAAGGTCGAGCCTGAGCCGACCGGCGTGTACTGGAAGCATGACGTCTTCAACAATTCCATTTGCTTCCTGGAATGGCCTGAAGCGCTCAGGACCAAACGGCTCAGCATCGTATCGACGCTCGAGATGACGCATCACCCCGATGGCCAGCCGCTTCCGGTCTATAGCCTCGACGAAGCCGCCGAGCTGTTCCCATTTTCCTACAGCCCGCAAGAGATTCCCGATCTCGCGCGCCTTGCCGAACGCCAGATGCCGGACCCGGATCGAACGGTCGATGTCTGGGCGCGCCGCGTCGTGTCCGATGCAAACAGCAACCAGACCCTGAAGGTGCTGGAAGCGATGACGCATGCGATCAAGCAGTCGTTCAATTATCGCGCCCGCTACGAGGAGGGCACGCAGACGGCTGCGGAGACGTTGGCGCTGGGCTCCGGCACCTGCCGCGACTTCGCGGTGCTGATGATGGAAGCGCTGCGCAGCTTCGGCCTCGCCACCCGCTTTGTCACCGGCTATTTGTACGACGATGCTTCGGGCACCACTCGCGGCGGCGGCAGCACGCACGCCTGGTGCAGCGTCTATCTACCCGGTGCGGGCTGGGTCGAGTACGACCCGACAAACGGTTTGGTTGCTGGGGCAAATCTGATCCGCGTTGGCGTGACCAGGGAAGCGGGGCAGGCGCTCCCGATATCGGGCGGCTTTATCGGCAATGCGGACGACCCGACCGGGCTGCACGTGGACGTCTCGGTCCGCGCTGTCCCGATACAATAAAGAAGAATTTTCCAGGTGCGTGCTCGACCGTCGCCTCAAATAGCCGGGCTGCTGCAGTCCTGCTCCGCCGGCACTTCCTCGGCATTGGGGTCGCCCGGCGCCGTCGCCCAGGCGAGCTCGACCAGCGTCACGATCCGTCGGCCGGCGCCGTCAAGCTGGCAAACGATCAGGCCCTGCTCCTCGATGTAGCTCAGCAGGCGCCGCGCACGGCGCAACGAATGTGAGCCATAGGCGCGGGCAATCGCCGCATCGCCGGGGCAGGGCCAGCCTTCCTTCGCGGCGCGGGCGATCATCATGAAGACGCCCTGCATATCCTCCGGCAGCAGCGAGGCGCGCACCGAGACATCCTGCCAACCGTCATCGTCAGCCATTTCGGAGCCGAGGCCGGCGCGGGCACGTGTCAGCATGCGACGGAAGTCACCCAGATCCGGCACGGTCGAACCGAGACCCTCAATTCGGCAGCGGACCACGAACTCCTGATAGAGCACGCCGATGGCGCGGAATCCGGCATCGGGTTCTGCCATGATGGCGCGCAGGATGCGGTCCACCCGCTCACGCCGCTCCGCCAGTTCCTCGGCGCTGAGTGGCTGCTCCACTGCTTCGGGACGGATTTCCTGCGCCGCTGTTTTCGCCGCCATGAGCTGGTTGAGAAGGTCCGGCGGCGAGCGGCGCTGCGGGCGATTAGCATCGGGCGGCGGCGCTGCCAGGATGATGGAGCGCGCGTCCGGTGTCGCTTCCGGCAGAGGCATCAGGCGCGGGGTGGCGTTGCGCGGGGTGGTGTCGGTTGGACCGATGCGCAGCCCCAGCGGTCGGCGGGAGAGGGCAGGCCCCAGCGCCATGAATTGCCCGCGCTCCAGATCGCGGAACGCCTCCGCCTGTCGCCGCTCCATGCCCAGAAGGTCGGCGGCGCGCGCCATGTCGATATCCAGAAAGGTTCGGCCCATCAGGAAATTGGACGCCTCGGCCGCGACGTTCTTGGCGAGTTTCGCCAGTCGCTGCGTGGCGATGATGCCCGCAAGTCCGCGTTTGCGGCCACGGCACATCAGGTTCGTCATGGCGCCGAGCGAGAGTTTACGCGCCTCGTCCGAAACCTCGCCGGCGACGGCCGGCGCGAACAGCTGCGCCTCATCCACCACCACCAGCATCGGGTACCAGTGGTCGCGGGCGACGCCGAAAAGGCCCTCGAGGAAGGCGGCGGCCCGTCGCATCTGGTTTTCGGCGTCGAGACCCTCGAGATTGAGCACCGAGGAGACGCGATGAATACGCGCGCGCTCACCCGCGACCTGCAGACCTCGCTCGGTATGGTCTTCGGCATCGATCAGCAGGTGACCGAAGCGGTCGGCCAGCGCTACGAAATCGCCTTCGGGGTCGATGATGGTCTGCTGCACCCAGGGAGCACTCTGTTCCAGCAGCCGGCGCAGCAGATGGGATTTGCCGGAACCCGAATTTCCCTGCACCAGCAGGCGGGTTGCCAGCAGTTCCTCAAGGTCCAGAGTAGCCGGGGCACCTGCCGTCGTCTGTCCCATCTCGATCGCAACGGTCATGTCTCGACTCAAACGCTCCTTGCGGAGGCGGGCTTAACAACCTGATGGCAGTCCGTCGAGCGCCGATGGCCGACACACGGCGTGTTCTCCACGGCTGCTCGAACGCTATCAACTGAAATGGATGCCAGCCTTGACACGCTTCAAACAGCGGCGGCGGCCGGCGATGTTGTGGACAATGATTTGCCGGCGATTGACTGCAGCACGCTCGCTTCAGCCTGCATTCCCGTCAGGATTTCCTTCATTCGGCCGGCGCGGGGCTGGCGCTGCCATCGGGCTCCGGCTTCCGCTTGCCGAACAGCCGGTTCTGCAGCCTGTCGAGATAGATATAGACCACTGGGGTCGTATACAGCGTCAGCAGCTGCGACACGGCGAGGCCCCCGACGATGGCATAGCCCAGTGGCTGGCGTATTTCTGACCCCGCGCCGGTGCCGAGCATCATCGGAACGCCGCCGAGCATGGCCGCCATCGTGGTCATCAGGATTGGCCGGAATCGCATGATGCAGGCGCGATAGATCGATTCCTCCGCCGACAATCCCTCGTGCTGGCCGACATGCAGGGCGAAATCGACCAGCATGATGCCGTTCTTCTTGACGATGCCGATCAGGAGAATGATGCCGACGATCGCGATCACGCTGAGATCGAGGTGAACCGCCATCAGCAGCAGCAGCGCGCCGAGCCCCGCCGACGGCAGCGTCGAGATGATGGTGATGGGGTGGATCAGGCTCTCATACAGGATGCCGAGGATCAGGTAGATCACGAACAGCGCCGCCACGATCAGGATCGGCGTGGTCGATAGCGAGTCCCCGAAGGCCTGGGCGTTGCCCTGGAAACTCGTCTGTAGCGACAGCGGCTTGCCGAGTTGCTGCTCGACATTCTGGATGGCGCTGGTCGCCTGGCCGATCGACGTGCCCGGCAGCAGGTTGAAGGAGATCGTCACCGAAGGGAACTGGCCCTGATGATTGACCACGAGCGGGGCCACCTTGACCACGCTGTCGACCAGCGTCGATAGCGGCACCTCCTGGCCCGTGGAGGATTTGACATAGATCCCGCTCAGCGCTTCCGGCGAGTACTGGAATTTCGGGTTGACCTCCATGATCACATGATACTGGTTCAACGTCGTGTACATGGTCGAGACGATGCGCTGGCCAAATGCGTCATCGAGGGTGTTGTCGATGGTGAAGGGCAGGATGCCGTAGCTTGAAGCCACCTCGCGCTTGATCGAGATGTCGAGCAGGGGACCGGAATTGAGCTGGTCGGTCGCGACGTCGGTAATCCCCGGGATCTTCTTGATCCTGTCGAGAAACAGCGCGGCCCAGTGGTTCAGCTCGCCGGGATCGGCGTCGCCCAGCGTGTACTGATACTGGGTTTTCGAGACGCGGCCGCCGATGGTGATGTCCTGCGCGGCCTGCATATAGAGCGTGATGCCCTGGATCTTGGCCAGGTTGGTGCGCAGGCGCGCCAGCACCGTTTCCATGCTGTCGCGTTGCTTGTAGGGTTTTAGCGCAATGTAGACACGGCCGTTGTTGACCGTGGTATTGCCGCCGCCGGCGCCGATCGCCGAACCGACGGATGCGACGGCCGGATCCCGCATAATGGCATTGAGCAGGGCCTGCTGGCGCTCGGCCATCGCAGGATAGGAAATGTCCTGTGCGGCTTCGGACAGGCCGATGATCAGCCCGGTATCCTGCTGCGGAAAGAAGCCTTTGGGAATGACGACGTAGAGATAGCCGGTCAGCGCGATGGTCGCAAACATCGTCAGCAGTGTGATGAAGCGGTGGCGAAGCACGATCTTCAGCCCGGCCTCGTAGGTTGCGAGAAGTGAATTGAAGCCGCCTTCGAGAAGCCGGAACAGCCGCCCATGTGTCCGGCTTTCCGGCTTGAGCAGCCGCGCGCACATCATCGGCGTCAGCGTCAGCGAAATCAGCAGCGACAGCACCAGTGCGACGCTGACGGTGACGGCAAATTCCCGGAACAGCAGCCCGACATATCCGCCCATCAGGAAAAGCGGAATGAACACCGCGATCAGCGACAGCGTGATCGATACGATGGTGAAGCCGATCTCGCCGGCGCCCTTGAGTGCCGCCTCGTACGGCGTGGCGCCTTCTTCCATGTGCCGCACGATATTCTCGATCACGACGACGGCGTCGTCGACCACGAAACCCACGGCGATCGACAGCGCCATCAGCGAGAGGTTGTCGAGGCTGTAGCCGAACTCGTACAGCACCGCAAAGGTGCCGACCAGCGACAACGGGACAGTGACCGCCGGGATGACCGTTGCCCAGAAATTTCTCAGGAAGATGAAGATCACCATCACCACCAGTGCAACCGTCAGTATCAGCGTGAACTGAACATCGTGGATGGATGCACGAACCGTGTCGGTGCGGTCGGAGATGACGTGGATCTTGACCGCGGGCGGGATCGAGGCCTTCAGCACCGGCATCATTGCCTTGATCCGCTCGACGGTTTCGATGACGTTGGCGCCGGGCTGACGCTGGATCGCCAGGATCACCGCGCGCTGGTTGTTGTACCAGCCGGCGATCAGGTCGTTCTCCGGCGCGCTGACGGCGCGGCCGACGTCGCGGATGCGGACCGGCGAGCCGTTTCGATAGGCGATTACCAGGTTGGCGTAATCATCCGCATTCAGCAGCTGGTCGTTGGTATTGAGCGTAAAGGTCTGGCGCGGGCTGTTGAGCGTGCCTTTGGGCAGATCGACATTGGCCTGGCCGAGCGCCGTGCGGACGTCCTCGAGATTGATGCCGCGTGCGGCAAGCGCCTGCGGATCGAGTTGCACGCGCACGGCGGGCTTCTGCTGCCCGCCGATGCCGACGAGGCCGACGCCGGGTATCTGCGATATCTTCTGAAGTAGAATGTTTTCCCCGTATGCGTCCACCGTGGTCAGCGGCAGCGTGTCCGAGGTGAGGCCGAGTACCAGGATCGGCGTGTCCGCCGGATTGACCTTGCGGATCGTCGGCGGATAGGGAATGCCGGGCGGCAGATATGGACTCGCGGCGTTGATCGCCGACAGCGTGTCGCTGACCGTGCCGTCGATCTGGCGGTTCAGGTCGAACTGCAGCGTGACCTGCGTGTAGCCGAGCGCGCTCGCTGACGTCATCTGGGTAAGACCCGGAATCTGTCCGAACTGCAGTTCGAGCGGCGTCGCCACCGACGACGCCATGGTCTGCGGATCCGCGCCCGGCAACTGCGCCGTGACCTGAAGCGTCGGATAGTTGACGTTCGGCAGGGACGCGATCGGCAGCAGCGGATAGGCAACCAGGCCGCCGGCCAGAAGGCCGACCATCAGGAGCGCGGTTGCGATCGGCCGTTGGATGAAGGGCGCAGATATGTTCATGGGATTGTCGCCTGTTGTGCCTGCTGTACCGCCGCTTCGTCGGCTGCTTCGCCTTGCAGGATTGCGACATGTGTGCCTGGTTGCAGCCTGTATTGTCCGTCGACCACGACCCGCTCACCGGCCTTCAGGCCCGAGTCGATCAGCGCGTCGCCGTCCGCGATCTGCGCGACCTTGATCGGGCGGATCGCCACCGTGTTGTCGGGCTTGATGACGTAGGCGTAGGCGCCGTTCGGACCCTGCTGCGCGACCGAAGCGGGAACAGTCAGGCCGTTGTGCCTGGTCGTGATCAGCAGCTTCGCATTCACCAGTTCACCTGGCCAGAGCAGGCGGGACTTGTTGGGAAAAGTTGCCTTGAGCTGGATCGAGCCGGTCGTCTGCAGGATCTCGTTGTTGACCAATGCCAGTTCGCCCTGACCCAGCTCGAGCGTATTGTCCTGATTATTGGCGATAACCTTGAGTGGCGTCTTGGTCGCCTGCTGCTGCTGGAGTACCTGGGGTAGTACCCCTTCCGGCAGCGTGAAGATCAGGGAGATGGGATCGAGCTGCGTCACCACGACAAGCCCATTGGGGGTCGTCGGGCTGATGATGTTGCCGACGTCGATCTGGCGGATGCCGACCACGCCGTCGATCGGCGAGGTCAGCCGGGTATAGCTGAGCTGCACCTTGGCCGCCTCGATCAGCGCCTGGTCGGTCTTGATCGCGGCCTCCAGCTGGCCGACCTGCGCCTTCTGCGTCTCGATCAATTGCGGTGTGGCCCAACCCTTGCTGCCGAGCTCGTTGTAGCGCGTGAAGTTGGCGCGAGCGTTGGTGAGCTGAGCCTGGTCGCGCTCCAGATTTCCTTCGAACTGGTCGATCTGGGCCTGGTAGGGGCGTGGATCGATTTGCGCGAGCAGGTCGCCGGCATGAACAGCTTGTCCTTCGGTGAAGTTGATGCTGATGAGCTGGCCCTGGATCTGCGCTCGCACAACGTCGGTGTTGTAGGCAATCACGGTGCCGACGCCGTCCTGATAGATCGGTACGTCATGCTGGGTGACCGTGCCGGCAACGACCGGGACCGGAGGCGGCGGTGCGGCCGCAGCGGCTGGCTTGAACAGCAGGCCGTGCGCCAGGAAGAGAAGGCCGCCCGTTGTGGCGGCCGCGAACACAATGGCAGGTAATGCGACTTTCATTTTCATGGTTGGCTCTCACGTCGGTTCTGCTCAAGGGAGCGTCGTGGCGGAGGTCGACAGGCCCGGTATCGTGCTCGTCGTTCCGGTGATGTTCGGTATTCCGGTGATCGGATCGGCGGCCGCAGTGGCGGCTGTTGTGTTCGGGGCCGAAAGCGTAACGGCAGGCGACGTCGGCGTGACGGCGCTGATGGTCGGTCCGACGGTGATGGTGGGCACCATCGCGGCGGAACTGACCCCGAGATTGCCGATCTCGGTCGAGCCCATCGGAATGCCGGTTCGCGGTACGCCGCCCGGCGTCACCGCGGATGTCGGCGTCGTTGACGCAGCGACATTGCTCGCGCCGGCCCCGCACATGCTTTGCATGCCTGAGGTGTCAATCAGGGCCGATGTCGGCGGAACGCCCGATGACGACATTGCTGATGTCGTCGACATATCCGGCATCGACATTGCGCTCTGCGATGTGCCGGTCCCGACCGCCATGCCGCCGCCGTCGAAGGAGGCCGCCGATCCGAACATCGTCGACGGTGGCGCGCCGATGGTCGAGCACGCGGTGCTGCCGATGCTCGACATGACCGGCATCGGACTTACGCCGCCGGATCCGATTTCCGTTGCGCCTAGCGGGATTCCGGTGCCGCCGACCGGCGCGCTGGGCACCATGCCGAGCGGTGAGGTGGATGAGAGCGAAGGCGTCGGCATCACCGCAGCCTGCTGCGCAAAGGCTTGGCCGCACAGCAAGACCGAGGCTGCCGTAATCATCAGAAAGCGTTTCATGGTGTTTCTCCGGTTCTGGGTCGGGCAGCGTGACGAGCAGGCAGGTCGCCGAGTGGTCCGGAGGGATTGAGGAAGTGCCCCGGACCGGCAGCCTGCCCGATCTTGCGAGCTGCTAGCTGCAGCTCGGTGGCAAGGGGACGCCGGGATGCAGGGAAAACCAGTCGAAGCAATCGGACGGCTCCAAACCGTCGAAGCGATTCAGGGCGTGACGGTGCAGTCCGAGGCCACGCGCGCCAATGCGACCATCGCCGATGTGATCGCCACCGATGTGGCTGCCGCCAACGCCGCTACCGGAGCTTCCCATGTGTTCGCCGGCACCGATGCCGCCGATATGCGCGCCGCCGCCAAGGGCTCCGTTGCCAAGGCCTCCGCTGCTGAGACCTCCGTTGCTGAGACCTCCGCCGCTAATGCCTCCGATGTGACCTCCGCCAACAATACCGCCGCCGCCCATGTGGCCGCCGACACCGACGCCGCCGCCAAAACCTCCGGCGTGGCCGCCACCACCACCGCCGCCGCGCGCGTCGGCCGTGCCTGCCAGCAGGTTGGAAGCGAGAAGAGCGGTGGCCAATACCGTGATCATCTGTTTCATCATGACACTCCTTTTCGTCGGGTCGTTCGGCGCCATGACGCGCGAACTTCAACCAGCCACGCGACCGAGACGTCGGATGACTGACAGGTAGGTGCACCGCACAAAGCGGCCATTAAATTCGACGTAATTTGCATTCACGAACTGGCGCGACCGGCGCTGGGTCAAAGGTGAAGACATTGTCATGCGGCAAAAGAAGACGGGCTGCCGGATATTCCGACAGCCCGTCTTGTTCAGTTATTCCGTTGCAGCGCGCGGCTCAGTATTCCGTGTAGGGCTCGCAAGGTGCCGCGTTGGTCCAGGGCTCGGTCGCGAAGGCACCGACGCGCGGTGCGCGGACGCAGCTAACGCCGTCGCGATGCATCGTCGACATCATGCGGCCTTCGGTTACCTCGTGCCGCGCGGCATGTGTGGCGGCCAGCGCCGGCGTGGCGAGGGTGGCTGCGGCGAGTAGCGCAGCCGCGAGAAGTTTTACATTGCGCATTGTTGTTCTCCATGTGTTGGGGGAGGAAGCCGGACTGGCTTCTTCCCGTGACGTGCGGCTGCTCCACCATCGTCCAAAGGAAACATTGCTTCACGAGCCTTCAACTCGGCGTGAAGCTTGCGCAAACCGGACCGGTCGCCTCGGCCGGTCCGAAAATGCCCCGGCGGGTCGAGCTGTCCCGGCCAGCAGATTTATTAAATCGCTATTTATTGGCGCGGTCCGCCAGGGAAGGTTAGCTGTTGGTAATAGGCTCGCTGTGCTCGTTGCGAGGCAGCGGAGGTGGCCTCTGGGCGGATAGCGCACGCCGGGTCCCTGAGGGGATGGCGGCGCTGTCTGGCTCCCTTGAAAGGTAGGACTTGTGTCGTCGCCATGGCTTTATCGACAAGTCCGCGTATCATTACGGCCGGGTCGGGCCGTGAGCGGGCATATTGAGGGCAGTCGGAACGATCTCATGACGAAGGTTCTTCTCATAGAAGATGATGACGAGACGGCGGGGGAAATCGCCGCCGAACTGGCCGAACGCGGCTTCGAGGTGGAATGGTCGTCGAACGGGCTGGATGGCCTTGCCAAGGCGCGCGACCTGCGTCCGGACGCAATGATCGTCGACCGCCTGCTGCCGGGAATGGACGGCCTTACCGTCATCGAGTCCTTGCGCAAGGAACAGGTGCGCACGCCCGTCCTGGTGCTGAGCGCGCTTGGCGCCGTCGATGATCGGGTGCGCGGATTGCGGATGGGTGGCGATGACTACCTCACCAAGCCATTTGCGGTCGTCGAACTGGTTGCGCGGATCGAGGCGTTGTTGCGCCGACCGCCGGAGACGCGGGAAACCACGCTCCGGGTAGGACAACTTGAACTCGACCTGATCGAGCGCACGGCGAAACGAGGCGAACGCGTGATCGACTTGCTGCCACGCGAGTTTCGGCTGCTCGAATACATGATGCGGCGGAGCGACCAGCTTCTTACGCGCGCAATGCTGCTGGAGGAGGTCTGGAACTACAAGTTCGTTCCGGCAACCAACCTGGTCGACGTGCATATGGGCCGCGTCAGGCACAAGGTAGATGGTCCGGGCGAGGCCCCGATGATTCACAATGTCCGCGGCGCAGGGTTCATTCTTCGCGCAGTACCTTGAATTTTTCCTTGAGCCTTTCTTGGGCCGCCGAGTTCACCGGACGGCAGGATCCGAAGCGTCAGATGCAGTTCATGCGTTCGAAAACGTTTCACTGGGCTGCCGCAATGGCAGGCCTGTTCGCGATCTTTATCACGGTATTGTTCGGGTTCATTTACTTCAAGATCGACGACTACCTGATCGCGCGTTCCGATCGCATGATCACAACGCAGATCGGCTTCTTCGCCGGATTGCCGCGCGATCGCCTGATCGGCGCGCTTGAGGATCATCTCCAGCAGGATTCCCGCGGCGTGCAGTTCTCCGGCGTGTTCGACGCGAACGGAAATCGAGTTGCGGGCAACATCGCGTTCCTGCCGAACGGACTTGATGTCGGCGTCCCGGCGCGGAGCGTGTTGCTGGTAAGCGGCGATGACGAGGCGGCCCGCGCGGTGTCGGTCAGGGCCGTCGCGCTGCGCCTCGACAACGGCGATACGTTGGTGGTGGGGCGGAACGTCGACGAAACAAGGGAAATCTTCAGTGTCGTCGGCGCGGCGTTCGCACTCGGGCTGTTTCCCGCTTTCTGTCTCTGGTTGCTGGCCGGCGCCTGGCTCAGCGTGCGCGCCCGCAGGCGGGTCGAAGAGGTCAACCTGCGGGTCCAGCGCATCATCGCCGGAGATCTGCGCGAGCGGTTGCCGCACCGAAATGTCGATGAAGCATTCTCGCGGCTAGCAGCCATCGTCAACGGGATGCTCGATGAGCTGGAGACCACGATTAACGCGCTGGCCGGCGTCGGAAACGACATCGCTCACGATCTGCGGACCCCGCTGACGCGCGCGCGCCTGACGCTCGAGCGAGGACGCACCAACGCGACAACCCTGGAGCAGCTCCAGGAGTCTGCCGACAAGGCGATCGCCGGCATCGACCAGTCGCTGTCGATCGTCACGGCGCTGCTGCGCCTCGCCGAGATCGAGAACAGCCGCCGGTCGGCCGCATTTGGCGACGTCGCGCTCGGCGAAATGCTGCGCGAGGTCTGCGACATCTACGAGCCTATCGCCGAGGACAAGCAGATCGCGCTGAGTACGGACATATCCGGCAAAGCCCATGTGCGCGGCGATCGGGACCTACTGCTCGAAGCGGTCGCCAACCTCGTCGACAACGCCATCAAGTTCACACCGTCCAACGGAAGCGTCAGGCTCGAGCTGTTGCGCGGTGAGGGAGAAACCATTCTGCGCGTGACGGATACGGGGCCGGGAATCAGCCACCAGGAACATGAAGCCGTACTGCGCCGGTTCTATCGCTCCGACAAGATTCGCAACACGCCGGGCGTAGGGCTCGGACTGAACCTGGTGTCGGCTATCGTGAAGCTGCACGGCTTTCGCCTGGTCATCCACTCCGGCCCGGGAGGCCGGGTGGAGATCGTTTGCCCCGACAAGCCCGTCAGTCGGACACTGGATCGGTGATCCGCCCCACCGATGTCATCCATGCCAACGACCGTGATGCTCGGCGCGCGCGTGGTGGAATCCGGCATGATGCTGGATAACGGGGCCAGCCAGACCGGCATCCCTTTCGTTATAGGCCTGCATCACCGAAGGCGGCATGCCTTCCATCCTGTAGGCCGGCGTGGGGGCACCACCATTCAGGACATCCAGATTCGGATAATAGAATGCGAAGGCTCCCGGCTCCTGAATGGCTTCCTGAGCGAAGGCCGGCGCTGCGGCCACTATCGACAGCAATGCTACGACAGCGATTGTCTTGACCGATTTCATTGTATTTCTCCATATCGTCGATGCGAAGTTCGCCGGACGTGCAAGCGCGATCACGCACCGCGGCGGGCGCGGGTTCTTCCGGTTGCGAACTGCTCGTTTGAGGTTGCATCCGGACAGCGGATGCATGTTGGAGATATAGGGCGAGGACGCTGTCGCCCCACTAAATTGCCATTTACGAATCTCAACTAGTCTTGAGACGTTCGGCGCAACGTGTGCACGGGAAGCGGCACCCCCAGGTTCACGCGAGCGTGCGCGACAGTCGTTCGTTGGTCACAAGCTTGTTCGTAGTGCGATCGTGCGATTTCGAAATCAATGTGCGAGCTAACAGCGAATTTAGCTTCCTCAATTCCAATTTAGTGGCTGCATGGCGGCGTCTTCTCCTAGGCTTCGTCCGCCGGGCCAATGAATTGGAGCCACCTATGAACGCTCACTGCGCAACACCGATGTCAGACGAACGCGAGACGTTGACCGAAGACAGATCGCACGCGCTCGTCGATGAATACGCCTCGCTGATCAAGCGATACGATCTGCTCGAGCCGACCAGGGAGCAGCAGCTCGCCCGGCGCTGGCAGGAGCATCGCGACCGCCGCGCCACCGACGCGCTCGTGACGAGCCATCTGCGTCTGGCGGCAAAAATAGCGCGCCGCTACCAGCGACACGATCTTCCGCTGGCCGATCTGATCGGGGAAGCCAATCTCGGCCTCGTCATCGCGGCCTCCCATTTCGAGCCTGACCGTGGCGCGCGGTTTTCCACCTATGCGCGGTGGTGGATCAAGGCTGCGATCCACGAGTACATCCTGCGGTCGCGCTCGCTGGTGAAGATCGGGACGACGTCCGCGCAGCGGAAGCTTTTCTTCGGCTTCAGGCGCGCCATGAGCAAGCTTGGCGGCGACAGGGCAGGGCTTACGCAGGAGGTGGCCGAGGCCGTTGCGCGTGAGCTCGTGGTCCCGCTTCGTGAGGTGATCGAGATGAGCAGCCGCCTGACGGGAGATGTTTCACTGAACGCGACCGTCAATGATGACGGGCCGACCGAATGGGAGGCGATGCTGGTCGATCATTCGCCGAACGCCGAGGCGATCGTCGTCGAGCAGGATGAGAGCACGCAACAGGCGCGGGCGCTTCATTCCGCCCTTGATGTGCTGACCGGGCGGGAGCGGCGCGTGTTCGAGGCGCGGCGGCTCAGCGATGACCCGCCGAGCCTGGAGGAGCTCGGACGCGAGTTGTCCATTTCCGGCGAGCGGGTCAGGCAGATCGAAGCGTCGTCCTTCCAAAAGATCAAGCGGGCGGTGACGATGCGTTTGAGGTCTGCCGCCGTCCCGGCCGGGGAGGTGGCCGGTTGAGAGGGAAGCAGCGAGCGGCATCGTTGCGCCGCCCGCACGCGCCTCCATCTGTCCGGTCAGCGGACGATGCGCTCGACAGCGATAGCTGTGGCTTCGCCACCGCCGATACACAAAGCCGCGACGCCGCGTTTGAGGTTGCGCGCTTCCAGCGCATGCAGCAGCGTCACGATAAGTCGTGCGCCGGTGGCGCCGATCGGATGGCCGAGCGCGCAGGCGCCGCCATTGACGTTTAGCTTGTCGCGCGGAATCCCGAGATCCTTCTGTGCCGCCATCGCCACCACCGCAAAGGCTTCGTTGATTTCGAACAGGTCAACGTCGCTGACATTCCAGCCGACCTTGTCGAGCAGCTTGCGGATCGCCGGGATCGGCGCGGTGGTAAACCATTGCGGCTCCTGGCTGTGGGTGGCGTGCCCCTTGATCTCGGCCAGAGCAGGCAGGCCGTCGCGATCGGCGAGCGAGCGTTTTGCCAAAATGAGCGCTGCCGCGCCGTCGGCATTCGCGGAGGAGGCGGCCGGTGTGATGGTGCCGTTGGCGCGGAATGCAGGCTTCAATCCGGGAATCTTGGCAGGGTCGACCTTGAGCGGATGTTCGTCATTGGCGACGACGCGCGGGCCTGCCTTTTCGGTCAGTGTGATTGCCGCGATCTCGGCACTGAAGGCGCCGCCCTCGACGGCCTTGCGGGCGCGGGTCAGCGTCTCCATGGCGTAGGCGTCCTGATCCTTGCGGGTGAACTGATAGGCCTCCGCGGTGGCTTCGCCGAAATCGCCCATCGAGCGGCCGGTCTCGTAGGCGTCTTCCAGCCCGTCCATCATCATGTGATCGATGATCCGGTCATGGCCGGCGCGATAGCCGCTCCGTGCCTTGGCCAGCAAATAGGGGGCATTGCTCATGCTCTCCATACCGCCGGACAGCACGATTTCCGCAGAGCCCGCATTGATGATGTCGTGCGCCAGCATGGTCGCCTTCATGCCGGAACCGCAGACCTTGTTGACGGTGGTGGCACCGGTGGCGTCCGGCAGTCCGGCGCCACGCGCCGCCTGGCGCGCCGGTGCCTGGCCCTGTCCGGCCGGCAGCACGTTGCCCATGAACACCTCGTCGATGCGTTCCGGCGCGAGTTTCGCCCGCTCCAGCGCGGCGCCGATCACGTGAGCGCCGAGCTTGTGCGCGCTGAACGGGGACAATTCGCCCATGAACCGGCCAAGCGGCGTACGGGCGGCGGAAAGGATGACGACGGGATCGGGGCTTGCGGACATGGGGCTCTCCTGTTCGATCGCGGATTATCATATGACGATAGTCATATATAAAAAGATTGCAATGGGGCCGGACGCGCGTCCGGAACGAAGTGCTACCGGCTGACCGCCGGAGGGGATTGCGGAAATCGAGACCGGCCGGACGCGAGCTGTTGGCGCTCGACTTTGGTCGGCTGGCCTGGCTCGTCGTCGATACAATGATCGGCGGGCCGTGGGCCGGCGTGGGCTCGGCTCCTCCTTCTCAGCTACGTCCTTACCGCAAATTCTGCCAGGAGCACTGTCACCAGGAACGGACGACAGTGCGAAATCCCGGCGGGCTTAGCACTTTCGTGATCGCCACTCCGGAAGAAGTAGCACCAATGATCCGGGGTCTGTCCCAACGGGCCATTGTGCAACAGATCGGGTGCTGATTGAGTTCCGCCAGGATGGCGCAATGGCACTCGGGACGTGGTGCCGAAAATTCACCGCTGGAAATTCATTGCTAGTTCGGTATGGACGACCTGATCACCATGTGTGAATCCGAGGGCACCAGTTCGACGGCGCTGTCCGAGCAGACGTGGGACGCGGCGATCGCGACCTGGGTCCGGTTGCTTACGCCAAGCTTGCGCATGATTTCGCGGACGTGGACTTTTACCGTGGTTTCGGTCATCCCGAGCTTGCGACCGATGACCTTGTTGGGGTCGCCCTGGCAGAGACAAACGAGAACGGCGTACTGCCGCTCGGTAAACTCAGGCGCGGGCCTTACGCTGTTGAACACGTGGTGGACGCGCTGCACGCCGTTAGGCATCTTGTCGTCGAAAAGGGAGACTTGCGGTTCGTAAAGGCCGTCCTCCGGTCCGAGAGGCGGCGCCTGCGTTTGTTGTTCAGGCTCCAGCAGCGATGGCTCCGGGGCGAGGTCGGGTTGTCTGTGTTCGACGGGCGCCGGCACGCCGAAGGTGCGGGTTGCCATGATGGCGGTCGGCGGAAAATAGGTGCCGCCGTGAAGGACGAACGACAGGGCCTGCAGCGCCAGTTCGGGTGCCATGGAGTTGCTGAAGTAACCCTGGGCCCCGCAGCGCATTGCGGCGAGAACGGTCGTGGGATTTTCATCGTCCGAGACGATGGCGAGCGCCGCGTCACGGCGAAGGGTGTGTAGTACCTGTATTTCGGCGAAAACCTCGTGGGGGGAGGGAGCGCCGACGCAGTAAATCAGCATGTTGCATGCGGCGCGTTCGACAAGCCGTTTATGAGCCGCGTCAGGGTCGAGCGAAATCAGCTCGACGTTCTCGTGTTGGGCCCACGGATTTAAGAAGCTCTCTGCGCGAGCCCGTCGGAAGGCCATCGCATCTACAAGGAAAACGGACTTCTTAATCGGGACTGACATAACGCGCCCCCTCAAAATTAAGTCGTATGACTATTGATCGGGACTTCCTATGACTATCGATAGATTGCTTCCGGCACTTTCAGGTCGCTATGAAATAGGTCACGTAGCATCTTAATTGTGCATAAAAGTTTACGCTTGTTTGGAACGGATGCCAAGAAGCGAAAGTGTCAAGAAGTCGTCGAAAACAAGGGAACTCCAGCAGGATAGTAGCAGGACGGCGGCATTTTCATGTGAGGATTGCAGCAAAATGCGCGCCCAACCTTCACTTTTATATCTTTCGATATGTACGTCTTTGGCGACCGGGCCGTTACGATTAAATGGATTAAAGGTAGCGGAGTGAATCTGCGGGCGCGATGCGATGTTTGTCAGCAAGCTGCCACCAAAGCCGGACTTTGACACGCTCACTGCGGCGGCTCCCGCCTCGTCCGATCGCCGCACATTCGTTCTCGCCCTGATCGGCAACCTGATCTGCAGCTGGTCGAACAACGAAAGCCTTTTCATCTACGTGCTGATGATCCTGTTGCGCACCGACGAGGCGGCCGCCGCAGTCGCGTTCGCGACATTGAACACGACACGCGCCAGGCTCGATCTGATCCAGCGACTGGCCAAGATCAGGATCAGCGACAGGGCGTTGGCGAAAAATCTCACGGCTCTGATCGAACGCTTCTCGGAATCCACCAAGGTCCGCAATGAATTGAATCACTGCCAGTTCATCTTTGACGCTTCGGGCGCCATCACCCACACCCAGTCGATGCGATTGATGGAAACAAGGTCGAGCCTGAGGTTCGGAGAGATAAAGGCGCTGGATGAACCCCGCCTGCAGGAGATGGTGCGGACGACGCACGAAATGACCAGGATCAACCGCGATATCTGGGATCTGCTGCCGCGCCTCGAGGCGCATGTCTATGGCGTGAAGTCCCAAAGCGTGCCGCGCGACGCGGCCTAGATCGTCTCGCCGCTATTCACTTCAGAATTCATTCGTTTCGAGCGCCAACCATGTCGATGGTTGATATCGCAAGATATTGCGCCGCATCGAATGCGTGCATGTTGTTGGCGGAGGTGTGGCGTCATCCTGACGAGGCTGGCATCCCGCAATAAGGCGAGATGCCGGCAGTCGGAAGCACCGACGTCAAGAGCACCGCCCGCGCTTCGAAGATTGCAGACTTAGAAGATCAGCGATCTCCGTTCCGTCCGCGATGCTCCAATTGCAGGAGCTCGCCATGAGTCAGCCAAAGAAGAAGTACGATCCCACCAGCCAGGACCAGGATCAAGATCAAGCCCAGTTGCAGGCACAGGCCAATCTCCAGGCTCAATTGCAGGGCCAGGGTCAAGGCCAGGGGCAGGGTCAAGGACAGGGTCAACTGCAGTTCGCCGTTCAGTCGCTGGATTCCAAGAGCGACAACAAGAACGACAACGACAACAGGAATGATAACAAGAACTCGAACTCGAACGACGTCGACAACAAGCTCGACAACAAGGTCGATAATTCCCTCGACAACAAGGTCGATAACAGGGTCGACAACGACATCGACAACAAGGTCCAGAATACAGTCGACAACAAGGTCAACGTCGACGTGAATGTCGATCTCGATCTGAAGGCCGACGGTCTGAGCAGCCCGGTCATCGATCTGCAGGACTTCTGTGCGACCGGTTCCGTCGTCATGCCCGACGTGGTGAACCAGACGCTCACCGGAAATGGCAACCAGTTCAATATTGATCAGGTCAACAACCTGGTCGATAACGACACCAACACTTCGTCTGCCGATTACAGCGGCGGCGCCGGCGGATCATGGTGCGATCCCGGTGCCAGCTTCCACATGGAAGCCAAGATCGACGGCGGCGAGTCCAAGATCGACGGCGCAACCATGGGCAACGCTGCGGGTGCAGCCGCCGGCATTCATTCCAGTGCCGATGCTGCCCTCAACCAGTCTGCGTTCGATCAGAACATTACGCAGGGTGCGAACATCCAGTTCAACAGCATCACCATGGAGGTCGCCGGCGCGAATCTGACCGACAGCCACGATACACTCTAGTACCGCGTCCGGCCCGCGCGGCGTTAGCCGCGCGGGCCAACTCGTCTCATTCATTGCAATTATTCATTGGCGGCAATCGTCGATTTTTAGCTGAGCGCCGCCGATTTTGGCTGGACAGTTCACGACGGCGGGGGAGGCTCCCATGGCGTCTGCGAGCTTTGTTGAAATTATCTCCCACTTCGCCGGATATCTGCAAATTTTCCAGGATATCGCCCGCGACCGCATCCAGCTGGACGACGGTCTCGTGCGCCAGGCTTCCGACGACTACACGACGCCGCGGCCAAACGACGATTTTACCTTCACGCCCGACGACCTGGAGACCGTGGGAGGCCCGGCGCCGGAACCGATGCCGGACAATCCGATCCATTTCCACGGCGGGCCGATCAAGCTGGTGCATGGCCCGCACCCCGACGATCTGGATTTTTCTCCGTTTTCGCCGACGCCGAACGTGACGTTGCCGAAACCGGTAGGCGGTGGCGGCGGAGGCGGTGCTGATCATCATGTCAAGGTCCACTACCAGGATGGCGGCGAGCAGACCCAGCTGACGATTCATCAGTTCAACTTCATGCATGATGACGACGTCAATCTGTCGGCCAACGCCCTGACTGCCCTCGAGCCCCTGATCGTGCGCCTCAACGCCGATATCGCGGCCACCATCGAGCATCTGGCGGCTGATGCCGACGCCCAGATTCCGGTCAACTGGCGGATACCGCAGACCGATGGCGGCGCGACCGATTTCGCGACCGCTCACGACGCGGAGTGGGTGGCGCGCGGCGGCACGCCCGATGAGCACTCGGTGACCTCCGGCTACTACGTCAACGGCGAGTTGCAGGAACGGCCGTCGGAACCGACACCGCTAGCCCAGCCGCCGGAATTGCCGGACACCGGACACGACATCGGCCAGTGGGCCTCGTTGGGCAGCAACTTCAGCGTCAACGCAGCGCTGATCGTCGACATCGGCGAGGGTGCCCGCACCATGGTGGTGATGGGAGATTACTTCAAGACCGACGCGATCTTCCAGACCAACACGACCGTCGACCACAGCCATATCAGCGTATCGGGCGGGGACCACGTGCCGTCGCCAACCAGCGATGCGGACGTCGCGACAAACATCGCCGATTTCGCCAAGAACCCGAGCATCTACACCGGCTTCTCGGCCCACGCCGCCGGCCCGAACTGGATCGTCGACGTGGTCGACGGCAACTATTACAGCGTCCACGCAGTTGCTCAGGTCAACCTGCTTTCCGACAACGATGTGGCAGCGCAGGTCAGCAGCAGTTCCCACTACAATCTCGTCAGCGGCAACAACGAGCAAGGCAATCTGACCCAGCTATTTGACGGCAGCATTGAATACGACCTGATCATCATCAAGGGCGGCTATCACGGCCTGAACGTGATCTATCAAAACAACATCCTGCTGAACAACGACAAGGTTGCGATGTCGGCCGACGGCGCCAATCCGTCGCAATCGGCCAATTCGGGTGACAATAGCCTGCTGAACGAAGCCGCGATCGCAAACTATGGCGGCGACACCTTCGAAGGTCTGCCGGGAAATCTCGCGTTGATTCAAAGCTTGCTTGCCGCCGGCATGACTTCGCTCGATCCCGAACTGGCCGGCGCCCTCATCGGTCATGGCGGCCCTCTGAGGGTGCTTTACGTCACTGGAGATTATTACGACATCAATGCGGTCTGGCAGACCAACATCACCTCCGACGTCGACGTGATGTATCAGCTTCAGAACCAGCCGGCGGCCGATTTGATGGCGCTTCATCCCGGCGGGACGGTGACGCAGTCGGTCACCACCGGCGGCAACGACCTGCACAACGACGCCGCGATTGTCGACGTCAACCCCGATGCCACATACGTCAAGGGCCAGATCTACAGCGATTCCATTCTGGTGCAGGCCAATCTGGTGCCGGAAGGGGCGGATCACGCCGTCAACGCCGACACCCACGCGCTAGTGAACGAACTCGTTGCTTTCGTCGATGACCACCCTCACGACGCGACGGCCCCGCCGCCGGTAGCGATTGTCAATTCGGTGCAATCGGATCCGATGGCAAGCGTGCTGCATTAGCGGCCAGGGCAGCTGATTTACTCATCTTGTAGCGGCAGGAGAGTTTTCAAATGTGGGGTTGGGATGATCGTCAAGGCAGTGCCGGGAGTCGGCGCCTGAGTCAGCATGACGAAGTGACGGCGAGCACAGCCAAGATAATTCCGCTCCGCCCCTGGTTTGATCCTCCGCATTCGCGTGACGAAGGTCCGTCCGTTGGATTCGTCGAGGAGAAGGATCGCCCGGCTGTAGCCAGGGCAGCCGAGCCGGCATCGGTCGAGCCATTCCCGCGGGAGAAAGCCAAGACTGAAGTCCAGCCTGAGGTGAAAGCGGAAGCAAGGCCCGAAGCCAGAACGGAAACCAAAACGGAAGCCAAAGCCGAAGCCAAGACCCCGCCGCCGGGATCCACCGTCGTGATCGAGCAGACTACCCCAGCTCCCCCGCTCAGCCCCCGAGGGGAGAGGGACGGTGGCGGCTCCTCAGGCGGCGGTGGAGGCGGCGGCGGTGGTGGTGGTGGTAACTCGCCGCCACTGCACAAGCGTTCCAGCGACAATGAATTCAGGGACGTGCTCGGAAGCGGTCTGGCGAATGCCCGCCGCAACATGGTGACCGTCGGGCTGTTTTCGCTTGCGGTCAACCTGCTGGTGCTCGCCATCCCGGTCTATCTGTTCAACATGTCAGATCGCGTGTTGACCAGCCGCAGTACCGACACGCTGTTGATGCTGACCATGATCGTGATCATCGCGATCGCGGCGCATGTGCTGATGGACATGATGCGCCGCATCATCCTGATGCGGATCGCGGTCGAAGCCGAGGCGCGATTGGGCGGACCGGTCCTGAGCGCCGCCGCCAAGGCGGCGCAGAGCGGATCCAGCCGCGAATTCCAGACACTGGCGGACCTGCAGCACCTGCGCTCGTTCATTACCGGTCCGGTGTTGCTGACGATGTTCGATACGCCGGTGGCGCCGGTCTATTTCGCCGTGGTGTTCCTGATTCATCCGCATCTCGGATTCATCGTGCTGGGGTCCGGCGCCGCGCTGGTCATCGTGGCGCTGCTGAACCAGCGCGTCACCGCGGCTCCGTTCAACCAGGCGAATAGTTACGGCGCCAGGGCAAACATGACGGCGGAGTCGATGGCTCGCAATGCTCAGGTCATCAATGCGATGGGCATGATCCCGGAAGGCGTCCAGGTATGGGGCCGCGAAACCGTGGAGTCGCTGAAGGCGCAGGTGATTGGGCAGGATCGCAACATCCTGATGACGGGGCTGTCGAAGTTCCTGCGACTGTGCACCCAGATCGGTATTCTTGGCTGGGGCGCATATCTGGCGCTCGAGTCCCAGATGACCAGCGGCATGGTGATTGCGGCCTCGATCGTCGCGAGCCGCGCATTGGCGCCGCTGGAAGGCACCATCGAAGGCTGGCGCAGCTTCGTGCAGGCGCGTTCGGCCTATGCCCGCGTCAGGGCACTGCTCCTGAACTCGCCGCTCAACCTGGAGCGGCTTCGCCTGCCGCGTCCCGCGGGATATCTCAACGTTGAACGCATTCTCTACGTGCCGCCGCCGAACAAGAAGGTGATCCTGAACGGCATCAGCTTTCAATTGAAGCCGGGGGAATCGCTCGCCATCGTCGGAGACTCCGGCACCGGAAAAACCATGCTGGCCCGTATGCTTGTCGGATCGATCATCCCGACCGCGGGCAGCGTCAGGCTCGATATGATGGACCTGCGCAACTGGGATCCGCGCCAGTTCGGCGAGAGCGTCGGCTATCTGCCGCAGGATGTGCAACTGTTCCCGGCATCCATCAAGGCCAATATCGGCCGCATGCGCAGCGACGCGCGCGACGAGGACGTGTTCGATGCCGCGGAGACGGCGGATGTGCATGAGATGATCTCGAGCTTTGCCCAAGGCTACGAGACCATCGTCGGCATGGACGGCAGCCCGCTATCGGGCGGCCAGCGGCAGCGGATCGGGCTTGCGCGCGCATTCTACGGCAACCCGCGCTTGATCGTGCTCGACGAGCCGAATTCGAATCTGGACGCCAATGGCGAGCGGGCGCTGGCCAAGGCGCTGCTGCGCGCCAAGGAAAAAATGATCACAGTGGTGACGATCACACAGCGCGCAGCGCTGCTGATGAGCGTCGACAAGATCATGATCCTGCATCAGGGCTCGGTGCAGGCTTTCGGCAGCCGCGACGAGATCATTCCAATGATCACCGGACGCAAACCAAACAACAATATTCCGACAGGGCCGGGCGATCCGCCCGCGTTGAATTGATCGAGGGCGGCGGCCGGGTTTGACAGCGACGAGGTTACGCGATGGCCAACAGGAAAATTGCAGACCGCACCGCGCAGGCAGAGGGCACCTGGTACGATTCGCTGCCGCGATCGACCAAATTGCCAACCGTCGCAGGTGCGCTGATCATGGCGGTGATGCTGATGGGCTTCGGTGTCTGGGGCAACATGGCGCCGATCGCCGGCGCCGTAGTCGCCTCGGGCGTATTTGTCGTTACCGGACAGAACAAGATCATCCAGCATCTCGAGGGAGGCATGATCCGCGAGATCTACGTGCGCGAGGGCGACAAGGTGGAAGCCGGGCAGATGTTGCTCGAGCTTGACGACACCGCGGCACGCGCGGAACTGCAGCGGCTGTTCCTGCGGCGTATCCGCCTGACGGCCGTCGATGCAAGGCTGCAGGCCGAGATGAGGGAGGACCAGGATGTTCCCTGGCCGTCCGATGTCGTCCATTGGCGGGCCAGTTCGCCCGAGGTGAAGGAAATCGTTGACAGCCAGCAGATGGCGTTCACGGCACGTCGCAACAATCTCAACAGCGACATCAAGAGCATCCAGGACAGCATCAACGCCTTGGAGGAGCGAATCCGGGGATCTCGGGTGCAACTCGAGGCCGTCCACCGTCAGATCGTGCTGCTTGATGATGAAATCGTGACCAAGGACAAGCTGGTGCAGGCCGGGTTGGTGCGCAAGCCGGAGCTATTGGTGCTGCAGCGGTCGAAGGCCAATCTGGAAGGCGAGGTCGGCCGCATACTGGGTGATATCGGCGACGCTAAGGAACGCATTGCCCGTGCGGTCGAGCAGATCAATGGAGCGCGCAAGACCGCGATCAAGACCGCGGTCGAGCAGATGCACGAGGTGCGCGGCGAACTGGCTGATGTTCGCGAGCGGATGCTGAGCGCCAAGGGCGTCCTCGATCGCATCCGCGTGACAGCACCAGTGAGCGGGGTGGTGGTGAAGCTCCGCTATCATACGCAGGGCGGTGTGGTCGAACCCGGCAAGAACATCATGGAGTTGCTGCCGCTGAAGGACGAACTGATCATCGAAGCGCGATTGCGGCCGCAGGACATCGACAGCGTCAAGTACGGGCAGACCGCGATGGTACGGCTGACGGCGCTGAACCAGCGAATCACACCGATGGTCTCCGGCGACGTCATCTACCTGTCGGCCGATACACTGGCGGATGAAAAGAAATCCCAGCAGGTCGGACCGACTGACATCTATCTCGTGCGCGTCAAGCTCAACAGCGAGGAGAGCAGGAATATTCCGGGCTTCAGCCCGACGCCGGGCATGCCGGCCGAGGTCTACATCAAGACGACGGAGCGAACGTTCTTCCAGTACATCGTCAGGCCGATTCACGACAGCATGATGCGCGCATTCCGGGAGCGCTAGGCGATCAGCGAGCAGTTAACACGCAGTCTTGGAAAGGTGTCCGCTGTGCATATCGACATCATCGAAACTCCGCCGTCGCTGGCCAAGCTCGAGGATAACTGGAACGCCGTCTACGACGCCGACGACGAGGCGCAGATTTTCCTGTCATGGAAATGGCTGAACGGCTGGTTGTCCAGCATTGCCGGACCGTGGTTCATCCTGGCGGCGAAAGAGCGTGATGTCGCCGATCTGCCCTACGTCGCCTTCTTTCCGTTGCGGCTGCAGACCACGATCGAGAAATCCGACGTGTTCAGCGACATCCGGATGGCGGGCAATTTCGGCGCCGACTATACCGGCATCGTCTGCAGGCCGGAGGCGGAGCACCGGGTCATTCCAACCTTTGCCCGCGCCATCAAGCAGATGAACTGGGCGCATCTCCATCTCGACAATATCAGAATGTCCGAGCGGCGCTGGCGGCTGCTGACCGCCTGCTTCCCGAAGGCGAGCTTCCACTCGACCAAGGTTGACAAGGTCATCAAGACCGACGGGATCGACAACTCCCTCTGTCCCTACGCCGCGTTGCCGAAGGACTGGAACAGCTATCTCGACACGCTCAGCACCAATACGCGGCAGAAGATCCGCCGTCTTCTGAAGCAGTTCGAGGCGTCTGCTGAATACCGGATAACCGTCGCCACACCGGAGACGTTCGATCGGGACCTCAAGACCCTGCTGGGATTTTGGGATACGAAATGGCGCGCCCGAAAGTCGGACCGGATCGATAGCCTGATCCGCGCCAATGGCAGCATGCTGACGCGCAGTTTCCATTCCGGTCTGGTGTACCTGCCGACCTTCTGGCACGGCGACCGGCCGGTGGCGGCGCTGGCGACCCTGGTGGAACCGCGCAAGCGTACCTTCTCGTTCTACATGACCGGACGCGACGAGACGTTCGAGGGACCGCCCGCGGGTATGATCCTGCATGCCCATAGCATTCGCCACGCCATCGAACGCGGCTTTGTCGAATACGACTTCCTGCGCGGCAACGAGCCGTACAAATATTCGTTCGGCTGCAAGGAGCGCAAGATCTACTCTATCGTTCTCGAAACCAGGAGCGGCAGGAATCTGGGTGCACGGATCGATCCAAGGTGCATTCCCGATCTGCTGGAGCAGGCGACCGAACTTCATCGCAAGGGAAAGTCGATCGATGCGGAAGCCGGCTACCGCCGCATTCTGGAGGTTGAGCCGAGGCACGCCGACGCGTTGCACCGGTTGGGCCAGTTGCTGGCGGCGAAGGGTGACTTCGCCGCGGCCAAGCGGCTGTTCCGGACCCTGACAACGGTCCGACCGGACGCTGCCAAGGCGTGGCAATGTCTGGGGCAGGTCTGCGAAAGCCTCGGTCAGCACGAGGAAGCATTGCACCAGTATCTCGAATTCATGCGGCTGCAACCGGATCTGGCGGACGGCTTCGTCGCGGTCGCCAAGTGCATGGCGAAGCTCGGGCGGCTGGCGGAGATCAACGCGGCGGTATTGGCAGCGATCCAACCGGCAAGCGCTCCATCGGTCCGGAAGTGGCGCGACTTGCCCCGCGTCGCGGACCGGCCGACCAATGGAGAACACTCGGTCTCGGCGTAGCGCCGGAATTTGCCCTGCCGGCAAGCACCTGGCTGGGAAGGAGTGCGCACGATGGTTACGACGAGCAGGAACGACAGGCATTTGTTTTCTGGCCGCATAGCGTGCCGGCGGATTCTCCACCACGCATCCGGCCCGGAACATTTTGTATCGGCAGCCGAATAGATGAGTGCAATGGCTCTCGGTTCGCCGCGATCGCCCGCAGAACGGCCTGCGCTGCCTCCACAGACCCGTATCAGGATGACTGCACTCGGCGCGGTGCGATGCCCGAATCTCGCCGGCAGGGAAGGGGTCGTCATTGGCACGGGTCGCTATCGCAGCACCGTTCGCGTCATGTTCGACGGCTTCAGGTCGGCAACCTCGCTGCACAGCACCTATGTCGAACCCGTGGCGGGGGAAGGCGCTTCCGCCCGGGAGCACCGATAGCCTGACAGGATCTTCCGCGAGATCCCGCAGCGCAAAGCAGGCTTTCATGCAGGAACGCTCTTGCCCGCCAGACGTTTGGTGATGGACGGGTCTGCGCGCGCAGCCCCGCGCCCATTTGCCATGTCTTGCCGAGGTGCCGCCTGCTGCAGAGTTCATCCATCCTCGTTCCGGGCGACACCGTCTGGAAAAGGTGCAAGGCGGGGCGACTGGCAGTCCTCAACGACGCGGCCGCGTATTTCGTCGCTCTGCGGGAAGCGCTGCTGCTGGCAGCGAGGCAGGTCTACATCATCGGCTGGGACATCCACAGCCTGACCCGGTTCGTGGGACCGTCCGGGCAGGCCGAGGATGGTTATCCGGAAGAGCTCGGCGCGTTTCTGAAGGCGCTCCTGGAGACGAAGCCCGAACTGCGGATCAACATCCTGAGCTGGAATTTCCCGGCACTCTACGCGGCAGAGCGGGAATGGAATTCAGCCGCCAAGTTCACTTCGGAAGCGACGGGCCGGCTTTGCTTCTGCTTCGACTCCAGCCTTCCCCTGGGGTCGGCGCAGCACCAGAAGATCGTCGTTATTGACGGCGTGCTCGCATTCGTCGGCGGTCTCGACCTCACGATAAGGCGCTGGGACACCAGCGCGCACGAAGCCGACGATCCGCTCCGCATCGATCCCGACGGCAAGCCCTATCCGCCGTTTCATGACGTGCAGTGCATGGTGGACGGCGAAGCTGCCGTCAGCCTGACGGTACTGGCGGAGAACAGGTGGCGGGCCGCCGGCTGCACGGTGGAGCGAACCGTATCCGTCAGGGGTGAGCGCTGGCCGGCATCGGTACCGGTGCAATCGCGGGGAATGACGACGGGAATTGCCAGGACCGAGATCGCAACCGCGAGCGGAGCCGGCGTCAACGAGGTCGCGCGGCTGTTCGAGGCATCCATCAATGCGGCCGACCGCTTCATTTATATCGAGAACCAGTTCACCAGCGCCATCGACATCGCGCGCCTGCTGGCGCAGCGGATGCAGGACGTGCCGCAGCTTCGCGTTCTGATCGTCACGCCGAAGCTGCATTCGTCGTGGTTTGAATCGCAGGCGATGCAAAGCGGTCGCGGCGGATTCATCGCCGAATTCGTGTCGGCGGGTGTCATGGATCGGATTCGCTTTCTCTATCCATCGACAGGGGGGACGGACCGGGCTGCCGCCGTGATGGTGCACAGCAAGGTCATGATCGTCGACGACCGCATCCTGCGCGTCGGATCGGCCAACCTCAACAACCGCTCGATGGGGGCGGACACCGAATGCGATCTCGCGTTCGAGGCGACCTCAAGCACGCACTGGGAATATATCGCCCGGCTTCGCCGCCAATTGATCGGGCATTTCTGCGGCGTCGATGAGCGGGACATCGCAAGCAACGACGCCGATTTGTTCGGATTTCTCGATCGCCTGCCGGACGCGGGGGCTGCGAAATCGTTGCGGCCGATCGACCCGGCCGCAACGGCCGGCAGCATGGCGACCGTCGTGCAGCCCGTCGCCGATCCCCGGGAACCGCTTCACCTCGATCGCGCCGCCAATCGCATGTGGACTGCAAGAACCATTTTGACGGTATCCGGGTTGGCCGCAGCGCTCGTCTGTCTCGCGCTGGCCTGGCAGTACACCTCGTTGCACGATTTCACCGACGTCGGCTTCGTGTCGTCGGTCATTTCGCAACCGGCGTGGTCGCAATTCGCGCCGCTGCTCGCGATCGCCGCCTTCGTCCTCGGCGGGCTGGTGGTGTTTCCGGTGCTGGTCCTGATCGCCGCGACGGCGGCCGCGCTGGGCCCATGGATGGGATTCGTCAGCGCTGCCATCGGCGTGCTGCTCAGCTCGTCGGTTCTGTTCGGGATTGGCCGGGTGCTGGGTCACGCCCGGCTGCAGCGGCTGCTCGGCCGTCGCTCATCCAGGATTCAGAGCCGCATCATCGGCAAAGGGGTCGTTGCGGTTGCGATGATCCGGATGGTACCGATCGCCCCGTTCTCGATCGTCAACGTCGTGGCGGGCGCGAGCAAATTGCGCCTGCGTGATTTTCTGCTCGGCACCGCGCTCGGCATGTTGCCGGGAATCGCCGTGATGGCCGCGCTCGGCGCGCAGATCGCCGATCTCGCCAGAAATGCCTCTTGGGCAAATGCAGTGCTGCTTGCGCTGGCGATCCTCGCCTGGATCGCACTTTGCCTTGGCGTGCAGTTCCTGGTGACGTGGATGGCGGGACGAAAACCGTGACGTCCACGATGCGCATCATGACGTGGAACGTGCACGGCACGTTCACGCTCAATCCGAAATTCGATGTTGATGGCGTCTGCTCCATCATCCGCCACTGGTCGCCCGACGTCGTGGCGCTGCAGGAAGTGGATTCGCGCAGAAGAGCCGACGATCCCTTTGCCTTGCTGGCGAAAGCCGTCGGCGACCACAGCGTCGATGCGCGATCGATCGTCACCAAAGACGGCGACTACGGACAGGTGCTGCTGAGCCGCTGGCCGTTTGCCGCGCCGCCGGAAATTTCCGACGTTTCCTATCAGGAACGGGAGCCGCGCCGCGCCATTGCCGCGCGCATTTTGTCCGATCACGGCGAGGTCAGGGTCATCGCCACCCACCTTGGCCTGAGCATCCATGAAAGGCATGCGCAGGCCCATGCGCTGGCGGACCTGGTGCAGCCGACGAGAACGCTGGTGCTCGGCGATTTCAACGACTGGTTCTGGGTGAAATCGGTGCGGGGCGTGCTGGCGCGGATTTGCCCGGTCCGGACGCGGCTGCGTACGTTTCCCGCCCGATTGCCGATGATGCGGCTCGACCGGATCTATGCCTCGCGCGATTTGACGATCCGCTCTGCCTGGACCGATCGCAAGGCGAGGGCGTATTCGGATCATCTGCCTGTTATCGCGGATGTCGGGCT
>Ga0268266_10001024_pt1 | contig 35221 bp, 37 predicted proteins | sample KBSS13metaG_FD_190356 | JGI IMG/M metagenome (GOLD analysis project Ga0268266, IMG submission 190356) | Switchgrass rhizosphere microbial communities from Kellogg Biological Station, Michigan, USA - KBS S1-3 metaG (SPAdes) (version 2) | ecosystem: Host-associated > Plants > Roots > Rhizosphere...
CGCCGCCTCGACTCGTCCGTCAACGCCTGCGGCTACTGGAGCCAGTGCCGCGCGTTGATGCTGAAGACGCTGACCCACAATATCATGCTGTTGAGACGAATGCAGGTTTTCGACAGAGCCGAATCCAACGGTTAAAAAGCCAGTCAAAAAACGTTCGTCGTGATTTAAGCTTGATTTGATCGAATTCGTTCATTGGCCAGTAAGTAGAATTGTGAAAGTCTTAGCCCGCTCTAGGAGTTACGAAACTCGCTGGGCGCGCGGCGAAGTTTGCAGAGGCCCAACTCGAGTACGCTGGGTTGACCTCTGATCGCTTCCCCGCGGATCTCGGCGCCAACGGTGAATGCGCCGTAGGCTTCGATCTCGAACTCCGCCATACGCGGAGTTTGCTTGTCGGCGCGTACGTGAGCCCTGGGAAAGCTGTCGTGGAGATGGAACCACACTGGGTCGGTAATATCGGGTGAGCCCCGCAGCGCCTCGACTTTGATTGTCAGCTTAAACCAGTTTCTCGAGCTCGTCTTCCGAACCAAGGCGGTCAGACGCCGGCCGTTGCGCTGGCTTTTCCCTCCCCAGCGTCCCTTTTGCGGGTCATCTCGATCGATGATCGGTGGAACTCGCCACGTTGGTGCAATGCGAATAGACGATTGCGCCGAAACGATGTGCCTCCCAACTTCCACCGCTGCCGGACCTTGCGAGGGACTGATCTCAGAGAAATTAGGCAGCAACTTCGCGTTGTGCTGACTGAGGGCACGAATCAGCCCGCTCAAATGTTTGTTCGTGCTAGAGCGTTTTCATTTTAGGTGTGTCGGTAGCCGCAATGTTTGAAATAATTTCGGCAACTCGGATTGCGTGAACTGGTCGAGGATGCTGCCGCAGAAGGTCCCAGAGTTTGTCGACCGTCCGTTCGGCGCCGGTCGCGGAGCAATTTCTTGAACTTGGAAAACGCTAATTCGATCGGGTTCAGGTCGGGTGAGTAGGGTGGCAGATAACGTAGCTCAGCGCCGACTGCCTCAATCGCTTCGCGAATTCCAGCGACTTTGTGGCTGGAGAGATTGTCCATCACTACGATGTCGCCCGCCGTCAAGATCGGCGCTAAATGCTGCTCAACCCAAGCTCGGAACAATTCGCCATTGATGCCGCCGTCAATCGTCAACGGAGCGATGAATCCCTCGGCGCGCAAGGCCCCCAGAAAAGTTGTCGTCTGCCAACGCCCACAAGGAGTTTTTTCGACCAACCGCAGGCCAAGCTTAGAGCGGCCGTAGGTGCGTGTCATATTGGTCTTTGCCCAGGTTTCGTCGATAAAGACGACTTTGGAGGGATCGATCAACTCCTGAGAAGCGCGCCGCTCGACCACATCAGGGCGATCTTGCTCGCTAGCGATCAGCGTCTTTTTTTTCGAGACTGCTTGAGTGTTCGACAAGCAGCGCAGATCGTTCCGAGGCAAGCCTCTTCGCCGCGTTCTTGCTTCAATTCGGCTTGCAGCTCACGCAGATAAATATCGGGTCGAGCCGCGATCTTCGCGACCAGCCAATCCGACCAGGCATGCCACTTTGCCTGCCGAGGAGCCGCCTTCTTCGCCGCGACCTGGCCAGTCTCGCGACGCTGCTGCTGAATACGTCGCAACCAGGATTCCAAGACACCAAAACGCAGCGCGATCACGCGGCGTTCTTCCTTCGTATCGCACGCGGCAAGCACCTCACCACGAAACTTCGCGTCATACGGTTCCATCAAGACCACCTCCTTGGAGATAATCCCAACCTACCGAGACCGCCCGGATCGCGCTAGACCCACCGTGAAAACGCTCTAACCGCGGGATAGAAGATCGGAACGATTTGATATTTGCTGATCAGACGGTCGCGAATCCACTGGGCGTCTTGCTTGCCTCGTTTGAACGGCATGATGGCGAAGTGCGTCGATTGTCGGCACGTCAAGCTCGACGCGACTGTTCGCAGCAATTGCATGAGTTCCGGATCTTGCATGCCGAACCATACAAAGACAACGGTTTTTGTCGCGAAAACGGCGAAAAGCAGCCTTCGCGTCTCTTCCTGCTGCACGTACTGTCGCAAATAGTCACTGTCGGTCAGCACGATTCCGTCTGGATCGCTGGCAATGCCATGCAGATGGACAAAACAAGTAGCCCGGCCATTGTCGGCGCCGAGGGAGGAGATCAAGCGGTCACGACTTTGCGTGTCACTCCAAGCTATTTCTTGCTTTTGCGCTCGCGAACGCACTAGTTTGAAAGCTCGCTGCAAGCTGCGGTCCTAGTTGGTCGTAAAAAAGTGCGAGAAACCCAGTTCTACGAATTGTTTCAAAGTGGCGTCGATGGGATGCTGTCTGTCGCTATTGAAGATCCTTTTCAACAAGCTTTTGTACGCCTCTTCTCCCATATGCTGCCGATACAACCCCGCGCGGAATAACAAGTCATCATCTTCGCGAATCAACCGCAGCCGTTCAGCATTCAAGTCTCGGTCGGCATGGACCTCTTTGTGCAGTTCTTCGAGTAATCCGCCCCAGGTTGGATAACTGATCTGCGCCGATAAACCTGCCACGACCATTGCTAGCGGCTTCTCGGTTTTGAGGCATTTGCAGAGCTGCCTGAAGGCGGCTCTGTTCTCTTTCTCAAGATTGTCGTCCAACATGCTGCACCTGGCGGTTTGCTGTATTTCGCAAAATTGCGGATCGTGCCAACACGGACGCGTCGCTGGTTACCCCACGGCCTCGATCGCCTCGAGCAGCACGCGCGCCGTTGGCAGGTTGCCTACCTCGGAATGTCCGCTAATGACGGCATCGGCTTGCAGGTTGTAGATGTGACCGGCAGAGAATTGATAGCTCATATTGGCGAGCGTTGCGTTGACGTGCTCGGGCGTGTTTTGAGCGCCGTTTGATCCGATGCCACCGTAGCGATCGTTCGCGTCACCGATGGCGCTGGCGTCGTCCTGTGCCACGCGCGAGGCAATCGCATACGCCGGCCCCACTGCACGATCATTGCGGGTATGTGTTGCCATAATCGGTCCCGCAAGCCGTTGCCCCTCAATAACGTCACGGAAGAATCCCGCACGGCCGCCGCCCAGCTCGGGCGCGAATCCGTTGTGCGAGAGGGCAGCTTGCAACAGCAGCATGGAGCGCACTCTCGTCGGCGGATCCCCCGGCGTGGCCATTGCCGCCGCGGTTACCACGCGGCCACCGAAGCTGTGACCCACCAGATGTAATCGGAGTTGCGGCCTCTTGTCGGTGATCGCCTGCAACGTCGGCGCGACTCCCACTTCCCTACAACACCGGCGCGTTCCTTATCACGTAATAGGTGGTGTAATTGAGGAGCTGCTGTGCTGCGTCAAACGCTGAATTCAACGGGTCGCCGAGACCGGTCGCTCCCTCGACAATCGAACCAAGAGCCGCGGCTCCGCCTTCCGCATCGACGAGCACTGCCGCTCCCCCCTCGACGCCTGGCATGGGACCCGCCGGCAGAGCGCGCAAGCGGCTCATGAGCTCACTGCCGGACAAGTTCAGCAGGACTGCGGCTCCATCTTCGTTAACCTCCGCAGAACCAGCCGGCAACACGTCCGTTACACATTGCGCGAACTCTGCGGGCGCGTCGCTATTTATCGAAAGCTCGCCGACCAAATCCTTTGCCCTGCCGAGCCTGGCGTTCGCCATGGGGTCGTGCAAAAGGTCGCGGAGCGTGTCGATCGATTGACGCAAAGTCTCCTCTCGGCCGTCCTCCAGGCCCGCCGCTCCGGATGGAATCAGGCTTTCTTCGGCAAATTTCTTGCTGGGCCAGAAGATGCCCAGGACTGCGAGCTTTTTGCCAGGGAGTTCTACGGTGTGGTTCGCAATCAAATCGGCAACGTTTTTGAAGTACCTCGCATATAAGTCTTGCGCGTCCGCCATGTCGTTGTTCCAACCGTGCGCAATGACGATCAGGTCAGTCGCCTGAGTTGTCGCGAGCTCCGGCAAAAGGAGTTGCAAGTCCACTGGCGCAAACCGCTGTCCTTCCTTGTTAATGTCAACTCTCCAGTATGGAAATCCCGTGATGGTTTCCATGCCCCGGCCTCCTTATTGTTAGACGGCTTGAATGGCACGCATCAAATCCACCAAACCGCTCCCTTGATATGCCGGGGCTCGTTTAAGATCGGTCGCCGAGTCAACAAAGAGCGATTTCACTCGCTCGGGGTATCCGATGAACTCACGTCGAACCGAGAGAAACGCGGCAATGACGCCCGACACGTGCGGCGCCGCCATATTGGTGCCACTGTCTTCGCGATAGGGCAAGGGATCCTTCTTTTCGTCCCTCGGTGGCGCCGCCATTTGATTGGAAGTGCACGAGAGGGTTTTCTCGCCCGGCGCAACGAGATCGGGCTTCATCCGGCCGTCGCCAGTAGGCCCCTTCGACGAGAAGTAGGATACGCCGTAGCGATGCGGACTTTCGCGGTGCGTCGATCCGACCGTAATTGCCAATTCGGCGTTTCCGGGATCGTTGATCGTCAGCTCGAGTCCGGCGGCAACATTTCCGCGAGCGAGTGTTGCATGATAGCCGTAACCGGTATTGCCGGCGGCAACGACCGCCACGACTCCCGTCCGCACGAGTCGATTCAACTCGACGCACAGCGGACTTTCACCACATGCAAACCATTCCGGCTCGAAGTTATAGCCGACGCTCAAATTCACGCCATGGACTTTGACGCGACGCCCATAACCATTGACTTCCTGCACGTACTCAAGCGCGGCGATCAAATTGCTGACTTTGCCGCGACCATTACCGTCGAGCACCTTAAGGCTGAGGATCTTCGTTTGAGCGGCCATGCCGCGCATGGCGCCGGTTTCGACAATCTGAGTACTCGGCAGACCTAACTCATTTTGCAACTTGCGGGCAGCTCGACCATTGTCGGCTTCTCCCGCAATGATGCCGGCCACGTGAGTTCCGTGACCGAAGACGTCGATTGTCGCGCCCGTGTCATCGTCGTTAATGACAGTGAAATCGCGGTGTTGCAGTGAATCAGCGAGCGACAGGTTTTTGTGTGCTTGGAAGTGCTGATGCGTGGTGTCCACACCCGAATCAAGGACCGCCCACACAATTCCTTTGCCGAAGGCGCCAAAGGCGTTTCGCGCGGCATGTGCTTTGACAGTCGAGATGGTGACGTTGACTAGTGGCTTGATGTCAAAGTCTGGCCAGACCTTGTGAATCGCGCACTCGGCGCGGGCGGCAGCCTGCTCGCGAGATGGAAAGCGGTCCTGGCGCACCATTTCTCGAATCACTTCGCCTGTCAGATAGGCGCACACATACTGCTTCGAGTTCAGCCCTTTGCGGACATCGACTCCATATTTGCTACGGTCGACATTGGAGTGTTTGATTAACTCTTCTACCAGCGAGATGACTCGCTTGCGCGCCTCGTCGCGACCGCCGGCGAAGGAGAGGTTCAGGTCGATCATGACCGCTTGATCCGCTTTTGGATCTTTGGCGATCAGCTTGAGAAGCGGCAAAGCGATGACAGCCGAGTCCAGCGTCTTCGAATCGAAGGAATAGTCCTCCCGTCGCGTCTCGACGTCATTGCTCGATGAAGGCGCCGCATCCGGATTGAGATTCGTAGGCCCGTCGGCCCTTGGATTTGCAGTCGGGCTCTGCTTGTCACGCGCCTCATCTTGTGAAGAATCGCTGTCCTTCCGGCGGTCTTTTTTCTTTGACATTGTGGTCTCGGGAAAAGGGCGACGTGTGCTCGCAATTGTGATGGTCAGTTTGCCGTGATGCAAGCAAGAATGAAAAACAAATATCGAGTCGACCAATCGTTGGAGATCCTATAGTGATCCAGGACAATATCAAGCTCTTGACTGTGTATTACGATGCGGATCTCCCACACCACTCGGGTCGTAAAAAACACTTGCATTTGCAAACAGCGCGGTTAGAATGCCGCGAAATCTAACCGAATACGCGACGTCGAAGGTGGGCAGTATCATGGACGCTTTTGACGTTGTAATGTTCGTTTCTGGATCTGCTAAGACGGCCGAGAGTGGCGTTGTTCACCATCACCGCGGGCAGCGTCGATTCGGCTTCATCCGTTATCACTTGGACGAAGGCCGTATCGCATGCGCTGATACGAAGGCAGCCGGTGCGATCCCGTTCGAACGCCCAGGCGGGAATGCTGATTCGCTACACGGTCCGCAGAGCGGTGGTATCCACGGAGACGGGCTAACAACAATATGTGAATGATTACATCGCAACGCAACATTGCGAAATACCGCTTGCAGAGCAGCCCACGTTCGTATATTGCTTGGCGGTCGTTTCTTACTATAACGACGAGGATGAAATCCATTACACGTTCGGTTGTATTTCCCGCACAAAAAGTGGTTGGTCCCGGTATTTGCCATCCCGTGGAACCATAATGGCGATTCCTTGGAAGAGGTGAACTCGCTCGTTCCATTTGCGAGCAGTTCTTCGCAGCTGCGTGCGATCTTGCGTCAGAGGGGGAGTTCCAATCGGCGGAGAAAGGTAGTCGTCAACAATTGTGGCGGTCGGATACTCCATGTTGACGCTTGTATTTCGCTGCCTCGCTCGAACGTGCTTATAATTTGTCATCACTACGGTGATGCGCTGCCAAGATATGCTCCTGACCTTGTCCTAGCCAGGCCAACTGCTTGGGCTTAGCGTTTCACTTCGACCTGGGGGTAGCCATGCAAATGCGCAATCAGCGGTTCCGCACGCTTTTGACGACGCCGACGGATAGCCGCAGTGGAACGATTTTCCTGCCGCGCGTCGTGTCTTGAAGACCAGGAGGGGCATCGGAGTCGGCATGTCCGACACGATTACGATCTAGTGCAAGTGCGCAGTGCAAGGTCGAAAGCCTGCCTACCGTCGATTGAATCACCGGCAGTTGTCTGGCTTGTTTCCGTACTCAGCGCATTCGAAGTATGAATTGCGTTAATGTGACAGGAATATCAAGATGTCGCAGGAGCCCCAAAGCAATTCGCTGTGCCGGTATGTTACCTCTCCCACCGGCAGCCACGTCGTTGACTCGCTTTCCGACGCAGACCATAGCGCCCGCGTACGGGCGCGCGACCCGTGGGAATTCGCAGTTGAGCTGACCACTCTGCTCGTGTTCTCATCGGTTACTGAACTGCGAACCTTGGTCTGCGATGGCGTGATCGAACATGCGCAAGAGATCCTTCCGAGCAATGGAACGCGCCGAAAGTTTCGCCAGCTGGATAGTCTTGCATTCCCGCCGGGGACTTGTTTCATCTTGCGCGCTGAATCGCGAACCAACTTGGTCATTGCGAATTCCTTCGCCGTGCATGATGGGCCGCGCAGTGTGTCTTCTGAATCCCCGCCAGCCACCAAGGGGCAACGCGCGCCGTGCTGGGATCGGGTAACGCGCAGGTTGTTGTTGGGCGAACAGGTGATCAAACATTATCGCGTGCCCGCGCCTTGCCAAGAATCCATTCTTGACGCGTTTGAGGAGGAAGCGTGGCCGACCTACATCGACGATCCACTGCCGCCTGTAGCCGGGCTCGGCGTAAAGTCACGGCTGCATAGCACCATCAACAAGCTCAACAAGCACCATCGCGTTCCCCTAATTCGCTTTGTTGGCAACGGCAACGGCAACGGGATCGGTTGGGTGTGGGTGAAAACACCGCCTGAGCCGAACGCAGATTCCCTTCGGCCCCGACGTTTGCGATCGGCGAGTCGACACCAGACAGTCTCCAGATCGGCGCCACAGAAGTGCTAGCGTCGCCGAACTTCTCCACGATAACTGGTTTCGCTTCGCATCGACATCCATATCGCATGAGGAAATTGTTATGGCTCGGCTTGTGCGTGAAGTTCCATACGATCCCGATTTCTTGGGAAATGGGTTCAGCGTCCCATGCCGGGCTTTCAATCGAATGCTGCCGGGGTGGCGCTGCATTCCCAGCTACTTAGTAATGGTCGCCCATTTCACTACACGAACTACAGCCTGGTCATGCACCAGGGAAGAAAGCAGGCGCTGTTCACGGCTTGCAATATTGATGGCGATTCGCAGAAGCAAGTGCCGCGCACGGGTTGGGCGTTCGATCAGCGGCCGGGAATCGTTGATTTTCAGCTCGGCAACGAAGTCTACTCGAACAACGATTGGGATCGCGGTCACCTGGTGCGTCGCCAAGATGTTTGTTGGGGTACGCGGCGCGAAGCGAAAGAAGCCAGTGACGCCACATTCTTCTATGCCAATAGCTCTCTACAGCATCACAACTTCAACGGCGACGAATGGAATCAACTTGAAGATTGGATCCTCGAACGCGTAGCCGACGTGGCGCCCCGATTGTGCGTGCTCACGGGACAATTCCTGCATGCTCAAGACCGCCGAGAGCAGGTGAACCCCGGGGTTTTTGTCCAGATTCCGAACGCCTTCTGGAAAGTGATCGTCCTGCGCGATCCAACCGCCAACGGGCAGGATCTCACGACAGCAGCCTTTGTGATTCCGCAGACGGACCGATTCATGGAATCGATCTCCACCGAAGCCGACGTGCCTCCGTTGGAACTGAAGCTCTACCAGGTCCCGGTGAGCGATCTGGAGAATATGACGGCGCTGGACTTTGGCGTATTGCGAAACGCCGACGATTTTCCCTGGCAAGTCGTTCGGTTGCGCAGCGATCGTCCCGAAGTCTCTTGGCGATCGATCGAACGCCCGGAAGACATCGTCCTTGGTGGCGACCGGCGTCGTTCCGCCGGTGGACGTATCCTGCCGCGCAGTTCGACCCCGGGCGTCGTGCCTGCGGATACGTCGGGCTTGCTCGCGATCGGACGGGCACTTGTTTCAGCCGGGATCATGGCGCCGCCTGTCGAGCCTGCTCCACCTGTCGAGCCCGCACACGATTGTAGTTGCGGCGCGGGAGAACTGAATGCAAAGATCAGTATCCTCGGTCGGCAAGTGCAATCGCTGGCTGATACTCTGGCAACCTACGCAAAGATGAAGCTAGAAGAAGCCGACGCCGCCACGGCGGTTGCTACGCCTGCGATGCCCGGCGACGCAAATGCGATGACCGATAGGATGAAAGCGATCTCGGGCGACCGGATGCGAGCCGCGATGCTGATTCGTACAGTCGAACGCATCCGAGGCGGCGTTCGTGTGGAAGCCAACGAATTTCCTTCGTGTGTCGTCTTGGGAGGTCCGTCTCAGTACTTCTGTACTGGGGTTCTCATCCGCAAGCGTGTTGTTTTGACGGCGGCCCACTGCGTGCCGCCCGGCATCAGCCGCGTTTTGGCAGGCACGTTAACGACGAGCGAATCGTTGCGCCCGGGGGCGGCTCAAGTGCGATCGGTGCTCCGCGTTATTCGCCACCCTGAGTATGGGAGGGATAACCTGCTGCCGCATCACGATTTGGCCCTTGTCATTCTCTCGGAGGGCTTCCATGAGACGGCTAGCGTAGCGCCTATTAAAATCGTGCCCGAAGATCTATTCATCGACGTCGATTCGGTAGCGATTGTTGGCTTTGGCAACAACAACGCGGGTGGCACCACCGGCTTCGGCACGAAGCGCCGCGCTGACGTCGTCGTCGAGCCCACTGCAGGGCTTGATACACAGGACTTGAAACGATTTGAGTACCGCAAGGGATTCGGCAGCACGCATGAGTTCTTCGCGGGTGAGAATGATTTGGGCATCGATACCTGCACTGGGGACAGCGGTGGGCCGGCCTATTGGACTACCTCGGATGGCGCTATGTATCTTGCCGGTATCACCTCGCGCATGTCTTCCGAAGGAGACGAGAACTGCGGCGACGGAGGGATCTACACGAAAATCTATCCTTACAAGAGTTGGATCGATCAGGTCTGTGCGCAGTTTAATGCCTGATCGCCGCCTCGATCAGCGGTGCCCTTTGTTTCGACTCTTTTGGGAAGCTCACCCTCCATGGCCGAGAAACTTACTTGTGACGAGCGCGCGCTGATCGAGAGCCTCGCTTATGCGCTGTTTCCGTTAGACGTTTGGGTCAGACAAAAGGCCTACAAACCGTCGCAAGCGGACCTGCCGTGGCGGCGCTTGCGTGAAACCGCAACTGACGGTTCTGAACCGCCATTTGCAGATCCGCTGACTCCAGCCACACTCAAAGTCGCCGATTTCTTTGAGTCGTTGCTTGAGCGGAGCGCAAACGAGGGGGCATTGATCGAGCGCTGGGTAGCGTTGCACGACTCGCCTCTTTTGGCCAGTCCCCTAGAGGATGTTGCTACCTGGCGGAAGGAGCGACAGCTCAGTGAGGAACCTCAGTTCGGCATTCTTCAAGCCGAAAATGCACTCCGCGATCGCAAACTGCGGCAGCTAGCTCGACTGCGTATCTACCGCTCGGGCCTTAAGACCTTGGCGGACGTTGTCTCTAAGATGCGGCCCCGACATGAAGACGGTACGTGGAACACCCTCGCGCGCGAGCTTCTGACAGACGCATGCACCGACTGGTCGCCGGACGCAGTTGAGTCGTCTGTCTTCTGCTATCAATTCGTTAACGATCTGCTGGCCAACATGTTGGGCGGTCTCGGAGCAGCAGCCGAGCCTTGGCGGAATGCCGTGCTGACCGAATTGGGAGAGTTCAGGCGCCCCGGCAATAAATTCTCCCGCGCCGACGTGGATCGCGCCAGCGCGGCGTTCGTAGAGCGAGTCAACAACCTAAGTCCCGTTCGGGCCTTCGAGCCACCCACTGATCCCCAAGTGCTGGAACACTATCGCACATTTTTTGGAGGTTGGTGATGGAGTCGACGGACATTGTGGTGGTTGGCAGTGGCGCCGGCGGCGGCACGATTAGCTGGCTGCTGGCTAAGAGTGGCTGGAACGTCGTCTTGCTGGAACAAGGGCCGGATCTCGGCGCACTGGCCGAAGTCTCTCCCGCAGCTGAAGATCCACCCGAACCTCAAGGTTTCAATGGCGCCGCGCACGATGAATACGCGTACATGATCAATCGGCCCGATCCCAAGCGGCGATTGCGCGGGGCCTACAACACGTTTCGCACCAACGATACGAGCGCGGCCACGCCGTTGCCGGGCATGGGCGGGTTCACGGGAACGACGCTGGGAGGCGGTTCATTGCTCTGGGGAGGTTGGACATTTCGCGCGTTACCAATCGACTTTCGTCTGAACATGCACTTTCGCGCCCTAAATCAACTCGATTTGCTTGAGCAACAATGGGGCTACTCCGTACCAGACTGGCCGATCTCGTTTGCCGAGCTCGAACCCTTTTACAATTTGGCGGAGATCTTGTTCGCCGTCTGCGGCGACCGCCAGGCCGTGCATTCGGCGCTGATCGCAACCGGCTGGTACCAGGAGTTCTACCAGCGCTACGAGCATTTCCGGTCAGCCGGAAATTGGGATCCGACGTTTCCCTATGTCGGCGATCCCTACCCGCTGACGCCCGTCGGTCGCTTTGTGTTCGATCGCATCCAAGCCGGAGGCGGCAATCCGTTCGTGCTCCCCAACGCATTGGTTTCGCCAGGACGCGCACCCTACAGTGCCCGCGAATCGCTGGCAGCCTTTCTTAAACAGTGGCCTGGCCGAGCGCAGCATGCCATGTGGAAGCTTCCGCCCGAACAGATCTGGTCGGATCGCCTGCGGGATGCGTGCAATCTGTGCGGCTACTGCGGCGAATATGTCTGCTGGGGCAGCACAGGTCCCAAATCGGGAACGCGCGTCACGACGATTCGCGAGCTGCGCGATCTGAAGAACGCGGAAGTGCGCACCTCGGCGCTGACCTACGAGATCCTATACGACGCCAAGACCCAGCGAGCCAAGGGGGTTCGTTACCTGGACGTGTCGAACCCCGACAAGCCGCGCAAACACGAGATCGCGGCCAAGGCTGTCATCGTTTCATGCGGCGCGATCCAGTCTACGCGGCTCTTGCGCATGTCGGGGCCACCGGCAGGTTTGGGCAACGCACACGACCAATTGGGGCGGCATGTCACGTTTCACTTATTCGGCATGGGAATCAAGTGCTTCTTGCCTGAAGAGATGCAAGGTTATCTGCACTCTGAATTCGGGCATACCGGCAATGTCTCTTCGTACGATCATTACTTCGTGCGCGATGACCGAGCGTCGGCTCCGGACAATTTGAAAAATCGCTGGTGCAAAGGGGGCACGATGGCGAGCGCGTCGAAGAAAAACCCCACGCTCAATGCGCTCGAGCTGTTCAACAAGACAGGCAAGGTCGGCGGCGAACTACTGTCCGAGCTCGGAAGATACACGCGCACCGTCGAGATTCGCTTTACCGGCGACGATCTGCCGATGAAAAACAATCGCGTCGATCTCGATCCCACATTCGTCGACGAATACGGCCTGCCCGTGGCACGGGTAACGCGCGACTTTGGTCCGCATGAAAAGTGGATGTTCGACCTAATGGAACCCAAAATGAAGGCACTATTGGAGCCGCTCGTCCGGCGCGGTGTCCTGAAGGAACGCGACGTGCTCTACTCGCAGGGGCAGGTATCTCTGTTTGGGGATCATCAGTTCGGCACCTGCCGCATGGGGGACGATCCACGTAGTTCGGTGGTCGACCGGTTCTGTCGCGTGCACGGCGTTCCCAACCTATTGGTCGTCGATTCGAGCTTTTTGCCAACAGGGTTGGGACTGAATCCCATGTTTACGATTGTCTCCAATGCGCTGCGCGTGGGGACGTTTTTGGCAGACGAGTCCTCCAAAGGTCGCGACCCGTTCCATTCAACTCCGGGTGACTAACGTTCCCGGTGGTTTGTGCATTAGCAAATCAGCACGCGACCTTGGCGTTCACCGTTTCCAGTAATCCTGCAAATGAGATTCACCGGTATGGGATTTCACGTAGAAATTAATGCCATTCTCAGGACCGACGAGGCGTACTCGCTATCGCGGCTTTCCGAGCATGATTTCAGCAAGGACGGTAGCCGGGTGTTCATGGATGATATCCCCATCTGGCTAGCGAAAACCGATTGGACCGCGCTGGCCGAGATTTCGATCATCCGTCAAGAGCGAACGCCACAGGAAGTCACCGGTCGATTTCGCGTGCTGCACGTATATCAAGGCTCCGAGCAGCAGTCAATGACGACTACCTTCCGAAGAATGTTTGCTAATAACGAAGACTCTTTGATCTATCTGTTGATGGCGCCCGCTGATTTCGAAAAGGCGCAGACAGAGGGTGTTTGGGATCCGCCGTCTCGCCAAACCGATGGCTTCATACATTGTTCGCCGGCCGATCAACTCACGCGCGTTGCCAACAAATACCATTCGACGAATGCCGAGGTCCGCGTCGTCGCGCTGCAAAAAGTAAAGCTGACGTCCGAAGTGCGATGGGAGCCGGCCACCGGAGGCTTGTATCCGCACGTGTACGGACCGATCAATTTCGATGCAGTGCAGTATGTGGATTCGTTTCGTAAGCCCAAAGATGGGACGTTCACGATCACAATTCGCCCTACAAGCGTCGCGTGAGTTCGCGAGCAGGGCGCCACCGCCGAAGGAACCTTCAAAGATGCCCCGAGAAGTAGGTGTAGGCAACAGTCGTATTTTTGTTCGCCCCCGACTAGCCGACGGCACGGTAAGGTTCTTAGCGCCCACCGTCGTCGCCCCGCCACGCGATGCTTTGGGAGCTGGCAACACGGCCGATCGTCTCCTCTTTCGCGCGTTTGTTCGGGCCCGGTCGCGGTTTCAGCAACTACCGCCGCCAACGGGCTCGCCCCCGTACCGTCTATCGCTTGAAAGTGTCTTATCCTCGGGCGACATGCAGTCGATCCACGACAGCGGCAAGTTGGTGTTTCACACCGTAGGCGATACTGGCGGCATCAATCGCGATCAATTTCAACGAGCGGTGATACGCCGCATGGAAGATGACTGCGATCGGCCACATCTCGCCGATCGTCCGGCATTCTTTTATCATTTGGGGGACGTGGTTTATTTCAAAGGGGAATCAAACCACTATTTCGAGCAGTTCTACGACGCCTACGAGCATTACCCCGCGCCGATCTTCGCGATTCCCGGTAATCACGACGGCGAATACAATGCTGATCTGCCGTCGCTAGATGCATTCGTGCGAAACTTTTGTGCCACAGCGCCCGGACACTCGATCGACGCGCAGAATGTGGTCCGCGACACAATGACCCAGCCGAACGTCTATTTCACGCTGCAGACCCCACTGGCAACCATCATCGGCTTGTATTCAAACGTGCCCGAGGGGGGAGTCATTCAAGATGATCAGCTCCAATGGTTCAAGAACGAGCTGAGCGCGGCGCCGACCGATCGGGCCCTATTTGTTGCGTTGCATCACCCGCTGTTTTCTGCAGATGATCACCACAGCGGTAGCCCCGACATGCTGGCGAAAATGCAAGATGCTATCCAGGCTTCTGGTCGAGTTCCCGATGCCGTACTGACGGGACACGTACACAACTATCAGCGCTTTACCTGGGACATCGATGGGCGACAGATCCCTGTCATCGTGGCCGGCGGTGGCGGGTATCCGAATCTGCACAAAGTAGAACGAATTAACGGCCATCGGATCGTCCCCCCATTTCGATCCGATGATTCGGATGCCACGCTGGAAGCTTACACGGATAATCGGCACGGATTCCTGAGGCTCGAGGTCACCGCGCAGCGGATTGCTGGCGAATTTTACGCCCTACCTTGGAACGAAGAAGATCGCGTCGACCGTACCGATCGCTTCGTGGTCGATCTCGCGACACATCGACTGCTCGAATAACCGGGCCGTTGTTCGCAAGCCCCTCAACCTACTTACCGCGCCACCTTTCGCGAATTACGTTCCGATTAGGTGTGCGCGACCGGCAGACCGAGTTGGGTCTGGGACACTCGCGCTTCGGTGGCAGATTATTGCACCGCTGACTGGGTCGATTGGCGTGTTCCCTGGACTATATGGTCGACGGCGCGACTACCGCCATGACCTTAACGGCGGTGGACTCACGACGGTGAATTCCAACGCTTCGGATTTTCCCAGGATAGTCCTTCATTTGCAGCAAGAACTGCCAAAGCTTCTTGCCAAGATAATCCCATTTTGGCGTCTTGAGAGCCGAGTGCCAATCCATTTTCGTTGCGGTGTGCGGCAATGTGCAAGCAGAGTGGCCGCGATCTTGCTGAGTTTGGGATCTCATCCACGTTGATGCTTGTGATGTGATTTAGGGCGGTCTCGAACTCAGCCTTTGAACGCACGACCGTCGATGCGAAGTCGTGCCCTAACAATTTGCAGACAGGCTCAAGAATCCTGGTTTCTGCCCTATTCGCGAGCAGGTCCATGGCGCTCGGACTTTCAATGGCGAAAACTCGGATGCGTTTTACTTTGTCAGACGCACGGACTGCCGTCGCGTTCACTTTGGTGTTCGTCCGAAAAGTGGATTTGGCCATAGATTGAGTCCTAGGAAATGATTATGCGGCGAAGTACCAACGTATGAGCCAATGATTGGCCATTGTAGTTTGGCCAATAGCCTATCACACGACCCACGACTGCATTGATGTCCACCTAAGACCCGCCTGCCGAGAACAAAGCCTCGAAGTACCACGGCGTCGATCAGTGGAAGTAGGTGGGACAAGTGCCATTCGATTATCAACCGTGCTGCTCCAGAATTTTGTGTGGCATCGACTTTAGGGTGCGGAAGAACAACGCGGTCACCGATCGCATTTCAGCCCCAGGTCCGTAAAACAGGAGTCGACATGATGGAGCGAAAGCAACTGCGTGATTTTCTCGTGCGTTTTGAGACGCATCACTGGAATGGACGGTCGCAGGATGCCAGGCGCGGATACCGGAACTCAGTAACACGGTTCGCCGTATTTCTGCGGAGGGAGCCCGAGCTGGCAGACCTGACCACGGCTACATTGAAGCACTTCGATCGCTGGCTGCAAATGCAGGTTGCCAAGACAACTCGCAAGTCCACGATTGGGAAGCTCCGCGCTATCTGGAGAGCAGCGCATTCAGACGGGCTTGCTGACAGCCTGCCGCCAGAAGTGAGCCAATCGAAGTCTGGATTGCCGAGGGTCGGACGAGAAGGGGTTAAGGCGTACGCCCTCCAGACGATCACGTTAGCTGAACTCAACGCGGTCCATGCACCCGAGCTACCGCCAGCTACTTTGCGGGAATTCATTCCTCGTTATGCCGCCGAGCGCGGTATCCGAAACCGCACGATCTCCACGATTCATCATCGACTTACGATGCTTGAGAAAATGCTCGGGCGACCGGCAACCCTCGTTGATCTCAAGGACACCATGATGAACCTTTGGACATCTAAAATGTTCGAGGCTGGTCTCAGCCCGATAACCGTGAAGGGATGTCGAGGGATGGCGTTGGCACTATGGCGGCTGGCCTACGAGTTGCACTTCATGGAAACCCGTCCGGGCCGAATCCGCAAAATCAAGGTCAAGCCATCGCTGCCGCAATGCTGGACAGCGAGCCAACTGGCTGAAGTTGTACAAGCCTTTCGCGCCCTCCAGGGGGACCTTGGGAGCGATCCCACCATCCGCCGGGCGACTTTCTGGACCGCATTTGTCCTGGTTGGCTATTAGTCGGCGCTTCGTTTTGGCGACCTTCTGGCTCTTCGCTGGGACCAGATCAAAGACGGCCTGATCGTTCTCCAGATGAGCATGTCATCGCCTGTGCTCTGCCACCGGATGCCTTGGAAGTGCTCGACAAACTTACGGGTGTCGGCCGGTCACTGGTGTTCGGTCAATTGATGAACGGCAAGAACTCGCGAGAGTTCTTCCGAAAGGTCCTGCGGAGCAAGAGCCTACCGGGCTCAATCAAGTGGTTGCGCCGAACTTCTGCAACGCTGCTCGAATGTGTGCATCCCGGCGCTGCCAAGGCCCATCTCGGGCACCGGACGCATGGATTGGCGTACAAGCACTACGTCGACCCTCGCTTGCTTCAGCAGAACAAGCCGATCCCGCCCTCGATTGCTGATTTGATGGCATCTTAAGCCGTACCTTCCCCTAGTGCAATCTCTTTCCGCCTGTCCGAATTTGGCGTTCGGACAGGCTTTTGCGTTGAAATGTGTCAATTGATCCGTGTGACCATTTCGATAGAAGCTCCCTTTTAGGATTGCGGAAGTGTTGACTTTAATGTCCTTGCGATGGGTCTAAATCCCTCGCCTTCAGGCGAAACCTTTAGGTTCTGCGTTTTGCTAGAATTGGGGGATGGAGAAGTACCGCACAGGTTCGCACAGTCGTTTTGACCTGAAGTACCATTTTGTCTGGATCACCAAGTATCGGAAGCCGATCCTGGCCGATGCGGTCGGAATTCGGGTACGCGAATTGGTGCGTGAGATTTGTCGGACGAACGAAATTGAGATTCTGGAAGGATCGGTGTTTCGCGACCATGTGCATGTGTTGCTGTCGTGCCCGCCGAACCTGTCGCCGAGCAAGATCATGCAGTACATCAAGGGCAAAAGCTCGCGGAAGCTGCTGATGGAGTTCAAGCATCTGCAAAAGGCTTACTGGGGTCGGCATCTGTGGGCTCGCGGCTACTTCGTGGCGTCGAGCGGCAACGTGACGGACGAGGTGATCCAAGAATATATTCGCCAACAGGAGGGCACAGAGCCTGAGGATGGCGGCGACAATTTTCGAGTGACCAAATCGTGAGCGAAGGAATTCCGTCCGTAGTTCACGATTTCTTCCAACCTACCGGCTTCGGCCGGTAGTTATTCAGTTCGCGTGTTTTTGAGGCGTCACAAAAACGAGACTTGAAATCTCCGTCGGCGCGTCGGAACGAAGCACACCGTTAATGGAACGATTTATTGCAAGACGCGGGCCCGCGTCGCACCACTCGCGCCAAGGTTGGTCATCCAACTAGGGAATTCAGCGACCACAGCCTCCTGAATGCGGCAAATCAAAAACTCAACATCGCTTATTACTTTGTCTATCGACGCTTTACTAAGGTGCGTTACGTCAAGGGCCACTCTTGGGCGGTCGCAGTTGTGAATGCAGTCATGGCGTCGCTGAAAAATAGTCTCGAACCGCGATTCAAAACGTTTGACGGACGCTTTGCGTTGAGTATTTTTTGCCGTGCCATTCAACAAGCGATAATTGGTTGGAGTGATTCCAAACAATCGATTTCTTGCGTCAGGACGAACAACCCAGTGGTCTTTGTCGTTTGAAAACGGCTTGTGTTCGTCACGGAAGAACTGATTGAGGAGGCCCTTAACCTTGGTTATCGAAAGCACTGTTTCGTCTTCTATGATCTGCCGCGCAGCCATTCGCCACCGCCAGTTGTCAGTAGCGGCCGTGCGAATAACTGCGATTGCGGGAACCCTCAGGTTCAGCATCCTGTCAGTAATCTGAAACGTCTGCTGGACTTGTTTGGCTTGAAGCGTCCGAGTGATGAGGTCAGCATAAGCATCGCAGAAGAACGCGTCGCTTGCACCTACGGTCATCATCCACGACGCCCGGAAGATGTCGTCTCGAAGTGTTGATGGCGGCTGTCCTTCGGCGTGGTTAACTAAGGCGCGTGCACGTAAAACGTCTTGGTCGAAATGCATTCCTGCGGTTCGAAGGACAGGCATTAGACACGGCCCTCAATTGATCAGAAGATATTTTGTCCCGACCTTCATTGTACCCTCAGGATGTGCCGCGTGGACGACGGCACAACACTAGCCATCGCTCGTGTGCTCGATTGGCCAAGCCGACCGCCTCCCTTGGCAACGGAAAATCCTAGTCGCCCGGGCTGCCGTTAGAGTGTCCCTCTCCGTAGTGACGAATGACGATAGTGATTTCCTGCTTCGGTCGCATAGCCCGAGACTATGGAGGTTATGGCAAATAAAGGAGGTTATCAGCTACGAAGTGCGATGCATGGCGTTGTATTATGTTGCGCGACGACGCGAGGCGTGATAGTCTCTCAGCATGAACAACCATGCGAGGCACTATGGAGAAGGTCAACGTAACCTGTCGTCTGAACGCGGACGAAGTCGCATTCCTCGACAAGCTGGCGAAAGCAACGGAGCGTGATCGCAGCTACCTAATCAAGAAGGCGGTTTCCGAATACATCGCCTTGCACAAGTGGCAGATTGAGGAAGTCGAGAAAGCGATCGGCGATGCGGATGCCAGAGAGTTCGCGAGCGAAAAGGAAATCCGGGCCGTGTTCAACGAGTTCCGCTGATGCGGGTTCGTTGGCTGAAGAGCGCTCTCGTGACGCTCCACTCGACACTGCGTCATGTTCATGATGAGAATCCAGAGGCGGCGCAGGATTGCGCGCGCCGCATCAAACTTGCTGTAGACCGCTTGGAACCGTTTCCATTGGCCGGTCGGCCAGGCACGGTTGACGGTACGCGGGAACTCGTGACGCCGCGTCTGCCCTTTATCGTCGTCTATCGCGTAACCGCGTCAGAGGTGCAGATTCTTCGCGTCTTTCACAGCAGGCAGGCCATGCAATGAGTGATGAGCTGACTGTACCGATGCCATATGGAAGCGTTTCGGTAAATGAAATGCCTCAATCAATCGCTGATGCCGGCAGCGGGGCGCGGTTCGCCTGGGAAGAGTTCTTCCTTGGCAAGCTTCGCAATGGCTATACACGGCGGGCGTATCTGCATGCGGTTCGTGAGTTCTTGACCTGGACCGAACAGAGGCAAGTCGACATCCGTCGCATCACGCCCGGCATGGTCGATGATTATTTCGATCACCTGCAAGTCAGTATTCCCTCCAAGAAACTCTATTTATCCGCGATTCGCTCGTTTCTTGATGTGCTTGTAACTCGACACGTAATTGGCCTTAATCCTGCACTGTCTGTCCGCACGGAACGTTTTTCAGCAGTCGAAGGCCGAACTCCTGAGATTACGGTTGAGCAGTCCCGCAAGCTCCTTGCCTCAATATCGCCAGTCACAGTCGTTGATTTGCGGGATCGTGCATTAGTGGCCACCTTGATATACACGGCGGCACGCGCCGGAGCTGTGGCCAAGCTCAGGCTGAAGGATTTCGAGTTCGACGGGACTCAGTACTCGCTCAAATTTTTAGAGAAAGGGGGAAAAGCAAGATCGATCCCAGTGCGTGCCGATTTACAAGGATTTCTGAAAGACTACCTGCTGATCGCTGCAATTGAGTCGGACACAAAAGATAGCCCCTTGTTTCGGACCGCCAGCGGACGACGCTCCGCGCTCTCAACTAGAGCTATGAATGGGGTCGACATTTGCCGTGTGGTAAAGCGTCGTCGGCTCAAGTCCGCTGGCTTGCCGACCTTGATGTCTCCGCACAGTTTTCGGTCAATGGCGGCAACGGACCAGCTTTTGCAGGGCGTTTCGCTGGAGGATGTCCAGTACCTTCTCGGTCATTCCGACAGTAGGGTCACGGCACTTTATGACCGGAGTCATAAATCGTTGACTCGTAATATCGTTGAACGAATCTCGGTGTAGGGGCAACACCGCAATTGAGCCAATTTACCGGCGACAATGCGCTAGCATCGGCGGAATTTAGTCCTTCGACAGCTTTAGTCACTGCTGCATAAGGCATGCGGAGTTGCACACAGGAAATCATCCTCCGAGGGCGGTGCTTGATGCCGCCCTTAGCAGTCCAGTATCCGGCTGATAGCAACGCACTTCACTTTGGAACAGGAGGTGACCATGGCGGCTGTTGATCGATTGCGCAGGGATTTCCGCGAACACATGAGCGTATCGCGTTGCCTACTCGGCGCATCCATCGGGTAAAGCTCGCCGTAGTGGGCCGTTAGTCTGAATCCCTCTCTGTAATCCATCATTTCACGAGGGGCGGAAACGGCGGTGCTGCGGCCTGTGCCTGATGACTGTCGAAGCGTGTTCTTGCGGTCGGCACTCGTCGCCGCGCGAGCGTCTCAATCTACGTCTAATTCGAGAGGACTGTTCATTCAACGGAAAAAGGAGATTGATCATGGAATCACAATCAAAAGGTCTGCCACCGTTTGCATGGTTCGCCCTAGGGCTTGCCTATTTTATCTGCCCCCTCGACTTCGATTTTGTGCCCGTGGCCGGGTGGGTCGATGACTGGGTGATCGTATACATGGCCTACAAGAAATGGAAGTCGGAAGCCGCGATTCAAGCAGAGGCGCATGAACAGGCGCTGATGCAGGCCTAGGCGAACGGAGTAAATGATTTCTGGGTGGGGCATTTTCTAAGGAGGAAGTCCAATGTCATCGGAAGCGATCCAGTACCTTGACCTCGACAAGGTGCGGCACAGCCCGCAAGTTCGCGAGCATTTCGACGATCGTGAAATTACGGCACTTGCCTTAAGTATCCGCGCAGTCGGGCAGTTGATGCCGATTCGAGTGCGCCGCGACGGAGAATCATTTCCTGTCGTGGACGGAGCTCGAAGGACACTTGCAATGCGCAAGCTTGGCTCGCCCACGATTGCCGCGATCGTGGAAGACAAGGACCTATGCAGCCGAGGTGCTGCATAGGTCTCTGGTTGCGAATTGCCAGCGACAGGATTTAACGCCCTTGGAGAAAGCGCGAGGGATCGCGGCACTGATTGAGCAGACAGGGTGGAATGCCACGGAAGCCGCAACCCAGCTTGGCATGTCCAATGCTGGCGTCAGCCGGGCACTGAGCCTACTCAATTTGCCTGCCGAGGTCATCCAGCAGGTTGAGTCTGGCAAGCTTCCTGCCAGCACGGCGAGCGAGATCGCACGTCTTGCCGATCCCGATCAGCAACGGGCGCTGGCCGAGGAGGCGATGCGCGGAGCGATGACGCGCGATGCTGTCAGTGGCCGACGCAAGGCTCAGTCCGAGAAGGGCGCAAAAGGCGCTGGTTCAGCAGTGTCGCGTGCAACGGCCCAACTTGGCCAAGGTCGTGCGATCGCAATTTCGGGTGAAAGCCTTGATCTCGAAAAACTGATCCTCTGGATCGAAGAATTGCTCGCCGTTGCGCGGAAGGCGCGAGCGAAGGGATGGGCACTCGGAACTCTTATGCGTTCGTTAAAGGACCAGGCAAAGACTCACCAAGCTCTCGAAACCTAACAGGAGGCCATATGTGGAATCGAGTTTCGAGGAAACCTCGCGTCCGTAAACGCTGGTGGACGCGGGATCGATGGAATCCATCGCTGCCGCTGATGGCGTGGTCGCGATCCGATGCGTGGCACTTGCGCAATGCCTACGAAGGCACGATTATCTTCGGGGCCACGGGCAGCGGTACGCTGACGTGCGTCAATGGATCGCGGAGGGTTGCCCTTTACCGCAAGCGCGCGAAAATGGTTCTCCGAGGAAATAGCTCATGGCATCGATTTTCAAGCGTAAGGTGGGGCGCAACGAGCCGTATGTCATCCAATATTTTGACCATCGCGGCAAACGCCGCACCAAAATCGGTTTCACCGACAAAGGCTTGACCGAGGAATTGGCCGGCAAGCTGGAAACCGAAGCTCGGCTCCGGCAGACCGGAATGGTCGATCCGAGTCTCGATCGCATCTCTGTCCAGCGTCGCCTGCCGATCGAAGACCAGGTCTTGGAGTTTGAAGAAACCCTGAGCGACAATTCTCCGCAGTATGTCAGCCTCACGATGGGCCAAGTGCGACGGACGGTCGAGGGTTGCAAATTCAAGACGTTAGCCGACATCGAGGCAGAGACCGTTCAAAAGTACCTGCGGTCACGTCGCAAGGATGAGGAAACGGGGCATCGGACCTATAACCAGTACTTGCAGGCGTTCGGAACGTTCTGCAATTTGTGCGTCACGACCAAGCGCCTTCTGACAAATCCGATGCTCGGAGTCGAGACGCTAAATACAGCCGTCGACGTCCGGCACGCCCGCCGAGCACTCACCCCGGATGAAGTGTCCAGGTTGATCGCTTCGGCCCGCACGAGTGGGATAAGCATCCAGCGTTTCACGGGCGAGCAACGGGCACGCATTTTTCTTATGGCGTACCTGACCGGCTTACGCCGCAAGGAACTGGGCAGCCTGACGCCGAGAAGCTTCAATCTGGCCGCGACGCCTCCGACGGTCACCGTTGCGGCTACGGCCTCGAAGCATCGGCAGGAGGATGTGCTCCCACTGCATCCAGAACTGGCCGTGATGCTTGGCCAGTGGCTTAAGGGAATCTTGCCAGGGGATAAGCTGTTCCCGCGCCTCGGCTAGCGCAAGACCCACGTCATGGTCCGCAAGGACCTGGAAAGGGTTGGCATCCCTTACGAGAACGGGGATGGAATTGCCGATTTCCATGCCTCCGGCCGGCACACCTACATCACCGAGCTACTGCGGAACGGCGCGTCGCTGCCCGAGGCCAAGGAATTGGCAAGGCACTCGGATATCAAGACGACGATGAAGTACACGCATATCGGCATCAACGACCAGGCCCGTGCGATCGCCGCGTTGCCGGTTCTTCAACAGGCGGTTCCTGTCGCCGCTGATACCCCCCGCGCTGCAACCGGTCCTGAAGCCGCGCTGCAAATGCGCTGCATTTCTGGCGGCTTTGAGGGGCATTCGGTGTCTTTGGATGGCAACGAGGGCGCCATCCAGAAACGACAAAACCCTCGCGGCTGCAAGGGTTTCGACGTTGTTTGGCAATGGATGTCGGAGATTGCCAAAATCGGGGCGACTGGACACCAATAGAACTATTTTGGTCTTCTTTTGCAAATTGGGGGCCTTTGGTACATCGGTTGCTATAGCGGTTCGCCGAATTGGGCAGACTCATTTTCCGCGTACACAATTGGGTCCACTGGATGACATTCGTTCTGCAACCGTGGCACTTATTGCTCGTCAGTTTGGCAGGGTGGGTAAACCAGTCGCAGCAAGGCAAGATCGACTACCGGGAGGCAGAGAACAGGATTCTCAAGGAGAAACTCGACAACAAATGGCTACTGCTTAATGACGATCAACGTCGCCGTCTGGCCGTCAAGGCGCACGCGGCTGATCGTCAGGGCCTCGCGGAAATTACCACGCCACTTCACGCCCGACACGCTGTTGCGCTGGCATCGGCGGCTGGTCGGCGCCAAGTGGAATTTTAGCGACCGCCGCCTGGCGGGGATCGGACGGCCGCCGCTTGACGCTGAGGTCGAACAATTTGTCGTCCGCCTCGCCAAGGAGAACCCGACCTGGGGCTACGACCGTATCACCGGCGCGTTGGCAAGCGCGCTCCGCGCTGGAAGGGATTTCTGGCTGCGCATTGAGAGGCAATCTCTTCGATCGACTTCACCACAGTTGAGGTCTGGACGCGCGGGGGGGGTGACGATGTTCTATCTTCTGTTCGTTATGCGCCTCGCGACACGGCGCATCCAATTAGCCGGCGTCACGACCAGTCCCAATTATCCCTGGATCAAGCAAGTTGCCCGCAATCTCACCGACTGCGAAGACGGCTTTCTGAACGGCTCGCGCTATTTGCTGTTGGATCGCGACACGAAGTTCACCGCCGAGTATTAGGCCGAGTTGAAGCAAGCCGGCGTCGAGCCGACACTGCTCCCGCCGCGCTCGCCGAACTTGAACGCCCATTTGGAGCGGTTCATGCGCTCGATCAAGGAAGAGTGCCTGGACCGGATGATCTTCTTCGGCGAAAGTTCCTTGCGGAACGCCGTCCGCGAGTATCTGGCTCACTACCACGCCGAGCGCAACCATCAGGGGCTTGAGAACCAGCTCATCGACCCTGGCGAGGAGGTTGGACGAGCGACGGGCGCGATTAAGTGCCGCGAGCGCCTCGGCGGCATGCGCAAGTATTACCACCGCGCCGCAGCCTGAGCGGACCGTTTCAGCCCGATCACAATCGCGTTCGCTCCGCGCTCCCACAAAACCGCGGGCGGACGCCAGATTTGGGCCAGCGGCCTGCGGCCGACGGCCCAAATTCAACCGCTCGCCACTCCATAACCACTAAGTTGCCAAAGAACTTGAGGCCGACTGAGTTTTTTCACCCTACGGGGTCGCCGCTAAATATCTGCTGGACCGCCAAAGAACTTACCACCGGCGGAGTTCTTTCAACCTGAGCCAGCCATCTTTCAGTCTTGCAACGTCTCTTGAGTGCATCCGCTGGGACGGACAAGCTCGTTCATGCCAAGTTGACGCCGAACGTTGTTAGCCGAATCCAGCGTAATGTGATAAATATTAATGGAATATCCCGCACGGGCAACAGGCGTAAAGTGCCTGAAGTAACGGAATCCTAGATCGCCAAATACGACGTATTGCCTTTTGCCACGGGCGTCGTGAATGGGTGCATTCGAGCCAGCAATAAAGTTCACATCGATTGCGAACCAACCGGGAACAGGGCCGAGCCCGTCCGAGCTGGTCGCGATGCTAATACGCTCACTCGGTCCAACAGGTGGAACCCGAAATAATATACCGGCCAATCGTGGGTCAATCGGGCCGAACGATGCCAAATAAAGCGGGGCGACTTCCGGGTGCTGCTCAATCCAGCGTGCGAGGTAGAAGAGGTCCTGCCCGCAACCAATATTACTATCTACAAGATGGCGATATCCATTGGTTGGACCACCAGCAAATGCATTGAAATATGATATACTATGCGGACACATCAATATACTACACGCAACCGCCGACATTAATGCAATGCAAGAGAAGCTTGCTACGACTACATCTCCCAGCTTGAATGAGCAAAACAGCTTACTAGTCCAAATAAATATAAATGGTAAGGCTGGAATTACATACCGAATATGATGCGTATATCCAGTTTGCGCGCTTACTAATCCAATTATGGCAATCGACGGAAGCAATAGTACACATTCATCCATAACATTACAGATATATCTTCTGTTAACCACTGAAACACATATTGCCATTCCAAATAACGTGACTGTTCCAATCGGCGACTTCACAATCAAACCGTACAAATAGAAATACCACCAGCCCTCCTGTTTCCATTCACCTTGTAAGTAGGATTGGAGGCCGCGGTCAATATCCCACTTTTGTAAATCAATACCAAGTACGTAATACTTGGGGAACGGGATCCAAATTGGTGCTAACGCCGTTCCGCGGAAAATGTTGCCATTGCGCAGGCCCTGGTCTGACACAGGTAGATCGCTAGCAAGTGCCGACGATTGAAATACAAAGTCGCCGAGCCGTGTCAATGATCCATCGAAACCATATCCGACGTTTATGATCCATATGCTGACGATAAGCATCACGACAAACATGCCAGCTTGTTTTGAGCGAGAGAATCCCGTTGGTGCTCCCCTCGCAACGAGGCTAATCATCAACGCAATAAATGCTAAAGGGTACAGTATTAAAAGCGTGAATTTGGAGAGCTGTGCAATGCCCAGGGCAATTCCGCATCCTGTCGTCCAGCGTATGCCAGGCTTTTGCAACCATCGCCAAAAGCAATACCATGCGACAACTCCAAGCGCGGCGGAATGGGCATCTGCCGTCATAAGCGATGCATGACCAAGGATGAACGGTGACAAACACCAAAGCAACGTCGCTACAAGGCCAGAAGCGGTGCCATACAGCTTCTTTGCCCACTGCGAGCAAACCCAACCTCCGACGATCGTGATTGGTATGCATGCCCAACGCGCCAAAATGAAGTACCGGAACGCTCCTGCTCCGTTTACTTCAACAAATGCAGTTCCAATGGATCGCTCCGAACGATGACTAGGCACCGTACTGATCGATCGCCAGTCAGTATCCGGTGAGCCAAACAACAGCGGACACGCCGCAATCATCCGCACCAAAGGCGGGTTAACGATGCAAGGTTCGAATCGCCCGGTTTGAAGATGGTAAAGACCTGATGGAAGTTGAGCGACCTCGAGTTCTGTCGGACTATTCTTTATTGCCATCCACCCAAGCAAAAATGCAGTGGATATCAACGTAATACCAGTCGCGACAGCATAATGCACGTCAAAACGGTCGTCAGAAGCCTGTCGTAGGCTCGATCGACCGAGCCTCGCGATATGCACCCACTTTCGCCAGCTCGAGATAAGTATAGTAGCGCGGCCGAAAGTGCGATGAATATGATCCTGAATTCGATCAGCCAACGGCATTACTGACATCAGTCGGATTAAGAAATATCGAACACTACTGCGACCGCCACAATAATGGCATCGCAACGACTAATGAAGAGAGAGGTGATTGTGTAGGCGCAGCGTGAACGCCCGCCATCATTTATTAAATGAAAGAGAAAATCGTCTCCACGCAAGATACGACGAAATAACGAGCAAAAGTCCAATATTCGCTACAAGGAACACACCTCGCCATCGGAAATTGCCAGGGGATTCTTGCGCCAGGGCCTGGGCGCCTAAGTTTGCCATCTCCTGCTGCCTCGCAATATGCGCCTTGCCGGTTGCGACACAACGCTCATTAAGTTCGACCAGGTCATCCAAACCAATTAATTCCGATTGTGAGATCTTAGTCCATTCAGGACGGCCAATGATGCCTACCTGCGTACCTGCCGCGAGGACTAGTTGAAACCGATCGTTTGCGGGTTTAGACTCGGTATCAAGTTTCTCGACCGTCAGTTGTTCAACTGGAATCATGCCCGCTGAATTAGGAGGTCTTATCTTGACAGTTCGCATAGGAAACCAGCTTCCTGAAACTTCGCGGGCGTCCAAAACAAAAAACTCGTATAACTTTCGTGATTGTCTCTCATCGGCTTGGTAAACAAGCATATAATTTCGTTGAGGATCGAAGCCAAGCTTTATTTCTCCAAGAGGCGTAGTAACTCTTACGCATAGAGCTTCCACGCCATTGATTGACTCCGAGCCAATAAACTGCCCCTTGAATCGACCATTGAGGACATCGCGCAGGTATCGGTCTGGACTGGAGAACTCATCTGCGCCCATAAAATCTAAATTAAATGGTGTTACTCGAATTCCGGCCGAATCAACGTCTGACGGCCCAAAAAGATTTGCGCTGCCGATTAAAGGCACGTAACTTAATGAATGCGCTTTATCGCGTAAGAAATAATGCTCAGTGCATGAAACGCTCGCTGTTTTTGACTTCGGAGACTTAGCCTCTTCTAGCATTTTTTCTTCGATCTTGAGATCGGCGGGCGGGCACCCCAATTCATACCGCACGTTTTTACCATCCACCAACCACTCGCCAATGCGTGTCAGTTTCGTGCCGACCAACTTTCCAGCTAGGGCATCCGAGACTGTCGCTGATGAAGCGCGTGTTAGGACGAACTTGCAGTCGAAGACAGTAAATGATTCACGGTTTCTCGTGTAGGCCTCGGCTATGACTCCAATCGCATTAGTATCATCTATAATTTCACTCCCGCAGGCGAACATTGCCGGTAGTAGAAGGATAGCGAGGTGAACTGAAATGCTGTTTTTCCACATATCCTCTTCTCCTTAGTCGCTCAGCCTGACACCGATCGAAGCGCCTTCATTACATTAGCTTTCACGACTATAAATAAATGCCGCGCGGTAAACGACTTGAAGTAATGGTCTAATGCAGATTATCGAACTGGAGAAGCACGATTTCAAAAACAGTAATGTCGGATCTCCACTTTTAGCTGAACGACACAGCCTGCTCCACTGAGAACCTGACTTCAAATCAAAGTACCGCGCCTTAACGGCACTGCTGGAGGCAATGCGATGCATGCTGCTTCCTCGACAAAACTAGGGGGCGGACCATAAAGTCATCCGGTCGAGTTTCGGAAACCTGCATTTGAAGACACGCTCTGAGGCCGCCATGAACCGCCAAACTTGCGTGCAAAATTCCCATCAAAGCTGCGTCCATACCGCTCTCATGATGCAGCAATGAGAATTCAAGCAACCGCGTGGCGCTGACTCGAATATACACAATGCCCAAGCTTTAAGTTTGATCACTCAAGCACTCAACTCTTGTACCTATTAGCCTATTCTGCCGGCGCACAACCATTCTGCTTGAACCCGAGTTGAGAACAGCGTTGGTTTTGACACTGACCATTGGCATCTTTTGTTTCATATACGTCAAATTGGTTGCAGTAGTATTTTGCGCACGAGGCGCAACCATAGTCCCAATACGTGTTCTCGCAGTTTCCGAATTTCTTGCTTGCAACGGACAGTACCGCTGTGCAGGGGGTGTTGTCACATGGGTCCACACCGTCAACAGTGGGGCAATCAAACTGCATATCCATCGATTGACACCCTCCCGGCCCGCAGTCAGTTGGGTTCACACAGCTCGCATTCGATTCGTTGTTAAGGGTTTCGCAATCTAAGTAATTGGCTGCAAACGATCCGACAACGAATAGACTCTGAAGGACGACAAACAACACGCAAACTACCAATTTTGACGTTTTCAAAGCAATTCTCCTTTTTTGGATGCCAATGGTACAATCTTACCTTGAGGCTGCAACAGGAATTCGCAACTGAAGTCCTTCTGAACAGTCAGTATTTATCGTAACAGTTCCAAGTAGGAAGCCAGAGAAGGATGCTTCATCTACAATAACCTCGATTTGGTGCTCCGGAGAAGCAGTGCGCATCGAACTGCAAGAACAGGAAATTGCAGAACTGCTGGGCAGAATATCTTTAATCTGGAAGGCAGCGCCGTCGTGCCGTCGTATTGAAACTGTCGTGCGAAACGCTCTTGCTCCTGCTTCCTTTGACGCGAAGAAAATCCGTTTGGGTGCTACCAGATAAAGCTCATCCACGATCCAATTCACAAGCGACTGAGCCTTGCGTTCGCTTCCCATTTCCGCACTAATTTCGCCGGAGCCAATCCCTGCTAACGCGGGAGCCTTTAGCTTGAGTACGCATTCTGTTTGTCGCTCTGAAATACCGTCGCCAAGATCGATCATGCGGGTAGATATTTCGTCAACCCCCATCGAGTCTGGGCGCGGAATTAACTTCAAATCAGATGGCAGTCCATGACCACGACTGTATACGCGAAATCTACTGGTTACTTCCTGACCAGGCGTGATCGTACCGAGCTGCAAAAAAGCAGGCTCGAACTGCACCCGTGGATGAATTGTCACTTGCAATCGATACCGAGTTGATGTTCCGGAGTCATCAACAAGCCAACAGTCCGCGGCGAATCGCCCAGTGCGACCACGTAAGTCGACCGAAACCGCAAGCGTAGTTGTTTCTCCGGCGTTCAACACTCTTGTACCAATTTCCACCTCTGTGCATGTGCATGACTTTTTAACGTCACGGATATTGAGTGTGTGATTCGACGTATTTGAAATCGCGAACTCATGATGAACGATGGCGGCCTCATCGTCTAGAATTGGAGGCAGAGCATGAGTGACCTGGTCAACTGCAACCGTGGACGACCCCTCGATTTGCAGAGCAGCACGAGGATTCGAAGCGACACTTAGGATTAGTGTTGCAATAAGTACAAGAAAGAGGCACCAAATCGCTACATCAAAACGGCCTCGAACTTTACGTGCGTTGTTCACTGCCGAGCCTCTAGTGAAATCGTATGCGCTTGGCGACCTGTGGGATCGTCGCAAATCGCCGTGCATATTAGCGTCCTAGACATTTGGGTGCAACCTGCGTAAGAGAAATTTGTCTGGCAGGCACCGTCAGACGGCCTGGTTGATCGAAAAAATCGCCGATCCGGACCGGCTTTGAAAAGTGCCCCCCCGAATGCTAAATGCAGCAGCTTCCCAAGGGGTAAAATGGAGAGGCATTCGGCTTTAAGGTAAATCTCCTTTTCGATCGGTCACATGGCAATTGCCACTAAAATCCCGGAAACGTGGCTGCGGTCGGTTTATTAGCCTAGAAGGAAGGGTCCGAGCGCACCAAAGCACTTTGCCCTGACGTGCTTTGCTATCCTTGCCATCGGAAGACAAGAACAGATTTACGAAGGGACTCGATCACTGCGCGATAGAGGTTTAATCGACTTTGAAACGGTCGCCGGGCGCGCCTCCTAATTCCATGTTGATTTGTAAATCCTATGTTGTCGAGCCGATGGTTTTATGCCCCCCGCCGCTGAAGCCACAATAAACGCCGTGCATGGAACGAACATCTCGTGATGGTGATTACGATGACGACTTGGCCTGCAACTACTTGTCGTTTGCAGGGCGTCGGTGCATAAGCAACCATTCGTATAAATCATCGCGGCAAAAGGTTTTGTCACCTGTGTCATGGCCCATCCCGTCATAGACAGTGAGTGTAGCACGACCTCCCAGTTCGCGGATTGCGTGAATCAAATTGACACTTCCGGCCAAAGGAACCGTTCTGTCGTTAGCTCCATGAAACGCCCAGATTGGCAGTTTAATCAATCGCTCGGCACTAGTGGTGTGGCCACCACCGGCGACCGGCACGATTGCTGCAAACCGCTCTGGCGCGGTACTCGCCAAGTCCCAAGTGCCGAATGCTCCCATACTGAACCCACCAACGTAGATTCGATCGGGATCGATTGTAAACCGTTCCCCGATATGATCAATCAGCTGGAGAAGCTGCTGGCTGTCCCAAGAGGCACCTAGAGGACATTGAGGTGAGACTACTATAAGTGGGAATTCGCGGCCTTTGGCAATTAATCCTGGGGGGCCACCACGAAGCACCTTTGTCAAGTCGCTACCTCTTTCGCCCGCGCCATGGAGGTAGAGGAGTATCGGACTACGGCGCGGTGGTGAATAGTTCTGCGGCAGGTAGATTAAATATTGAATCTTTACGCATTCTCCGTCTGGCTTCTCCAGTACGGCACGGCCCGAAGTTTGGAAACCTGGTCGCGGCCACTCACGCCATGCCTGCATTGCATGCGGAAGTAATTGCAAGAACAAGCTTCCAACTAAGATCACGACGCTGACCCTCAACCAATTACGTAGTTCGTAACGAGACATGATTTGATTGACGTTTCTAGAGGCAATGACTATACCTTGAAATGTCGTGCCAATTTTTGTCCTGGTGGACTCTCTTTTACGTCACAAGGCTTGAAAAAGCGATTATCGTCGATTCTCCTCCGCTGGTAACTCGCGTACTTTGTTCCGATTCCAAAGATGAGGACCAGCACGCATGCAGTAATTTTCTAATGGCTGAGTCCGTTGGACTCGCCAATCAACACTCAATTTAGACCAGCAAGATTCGGACACCAGCGCAAGTGTGACTGCGTCGAGTGCGAGAGAATCCTGATTGCTTGAAGTTAACATCGACCTAGTATGTTATCATCAGCTTTCATCGCCGCCGCTGCCGGATTGCGAGTCCACCGAGGATTAGGACAACGACGGTCTCGGCCATGACCCAAGTGCCGCGAGTCCACCGCCGTATGTCTAGATATGGGAGCGCAGTGGACCAGGTACCGGGAAAAACCTGGAAGAAAAGTGACAGCGCTCCGAGCAACAATAAGGCCCTGAGCCAGGGAACATGTCGATGTCTCTCCGCGGCCTGAAGATTGGATATTTCAGTCCCGCCTGATTCGTTGGTCTCATGCAAGCGAGAAACGGATGGAAGAGCTATCGGGCTCGCGGCGGAAAGTTCAAGTGCTCCTGGAACTTCGTGTTGCTGCCGTTCGGCATTCTTCGGGCTAACACGTCGGAAGTAATTCAAGCGAGTCCAGACCGTTACTTTGCTCGTCGTAGCATCGCCAGCCGAAGGCGTTGTGCTGTCGCACATTTGCGTCGCGCCGGCGTGAATTGCGGTCGCGGGAACAGTGATTGGAGCGAGGCCGTTAAGTCCGAGTTCGGCTAAGGTGGGCTTTACATTCGTGTCAAATGGTTGGGAAAGGAGTTCATGAATCAGGTTCTCCAGGCCGATCGCATCCTCATGCAAGAGGTATTTTACCGGCACGGGCTTCGGTTCGTGCTCAGCGGATAGACTATTGTTGTCGCCAGTCAGTGCCTGACCGTGACGATCGGAAGGCAGCGATTTAGGCGCTATTGATGACAATTGACTTTCCAGAATTAGGCGGACGGACTGCCAGTCTTGGCCTGCGGATCTCCGAATGCGATCGCTTGAAACTAGCTTTCGTTGACGAATCAACTTAGCCACTTCTGTAATCGGCAGTGGGCCCAGAATCTGCCCGGCCATATCAACCGTCCATTCGGCCTCAACGTTCATCAATGGGGCCTCAATGTCAAATAGGCCGCTGACCGAATCCGCCCGACACCAAATTCCCTGGTCGCCCTTTCGAATCAAGTCGCTAAATGCAAGCGTTCCCCTCCGGGCAGTTTCTACAAGACGAACAAAGGGAACGGGGCCCAATTCTTGTCCTAATACTTTGAACCACCATTGGTCGTCCATTTTAATGGCCCGTGGGAATATGGCTTAGCGACCTAACATCCCGAATTCCGATTTTCAACTCTATCGAATTCCCGGATCGGCGGTGGCACTGTGACTCATTGCAGTCGATACATGGCGTACAACCCCCTGCTCCAACTCGATCTCAACTGGTGTTGCCACAAACCACTCACGGTCATTGGTTATCCTTCCGCGCACAAGATGCAGGTTCATGGGAAATGGTCCTCCCGCCACCATCGAACCGAACGGAGGAAACTCAACCAATGCAACCCGTCGAATCTCGCCTTCGTCAAAGATGTTGGTAGGCAATGATTCATACGATGCGATCAGCTCCTTGCATTTAGGACAGTCATGATGAAAAAGGACAACTGTCCAACGGCCCTGAAGGAGTTGATCCCCTAAATCAATATGCACTTGAAGAGGAAAGGTCTTGCCGATCCACTTTTCAGGATCTAGAACGACGACTGAATCATTACCCAGAAAACTGCCATTCGCGACAATCTGACCGGGGGTAAACGCAACCATCGCCCAACCAATCGGTAGGCCAAGGGCAAGAATCCCAAGGCAAGTCCCGATCTCCCACCAATTTCGTTGGGAATTCGTCCGATTGGCAGTAGACTGAACGATCAAAGCTGATTCAGATGGTCGCCATCGCCAGAGAGCTGCCAAGGCAACAATGTCCATTACGAACGTCAACCATGGGCTAATAGACGCCTTGCCAAAGCAACCGCACGAGGCAACACCATTTAGGGCTTCATAAACCGACGCAACGGCGAACGTGGCAAAGCAAGGGATTACGACCCGCCGGCATAATTGTGGATACAAACCAACCAACAACAGCGAGCCAAGTGCAAGTTCAAATTCCACCAGTGGAACTAGCAACCAGCGCGAGCCGAGTAAGCCAGGTGCGGCCAACGGTTCAGTCGCAATCTGATATGCTTTGGAAGCGGATGCAACGAGTAGAGCCAATCCCACGATAACGCGAACGACACCATAACCACTTGGCGTGCGAATCACGGTCAAATGCGACGGAGCCTTCGACTCGCCAACGCATCCCTCGGTGTCACTGCACACTTCCATATATCCTTTCTGCGGACGAGTCCACCAAAATTACCTGCCTCCGTCTGCAGAATGGTTCAGAGTTAGACATGATACCTTCCCGGCGATACCGGTCAAGTGGTGCTTGTCTCAAGCTAGACGTAAACCAAAACTCGCCCTGTCGCCGGGTAGACGTCGGGCATCAAATGGATTATTCCTTCGTTGGCCAAAGGGCCTGGATCTTTGATGAAGTTGAGAGTTGCATGTGGTGCGATTCGTTAGATGCAAGGTATCTTGTGGGATTTCGCTTAAAACGACCTGCTCTGTATATTGGACGGTTTATAGGATCTCTCAGGGAATAACGCAGCAACTGTCTTTGCACAACTCCGGCGATAGAACGATTGTCGCGGCTACGCCAACCGTGATATACTTTGCTGGCTTCACACTATGGAGTTCAATCGATGGTGGGGAATGCAGGACGAACAGTGCCTTTGGGGGCGTTCATCTGGCACTCTCATTGAATATGAGCGATGATCAGCCAGTGTTACCGTTTTATTGAGTGATGGATCGTTCTCCAAGGGATGTCCAATATGTTTATGCAACGATTGCGACGCTCGTCAAGTAACGGCTTCACGATTATCGAAGTTTTGCTCGTACTTGCCATCATTGGTCTCCTTTTAACACTTGGGCTTCCCGCGATTCAGTCTGCGCGCGAGTCAGCGCGTCGTGCGCAGTGTCTGGATAATATGCGACAGTATGGCCTCGCCTTTGCAATGTTCGAATCGCAGAACGCCGGATTTCCCTCCGGAGTTACACTCGAAATAAAGGGACCGTTAACCGGCGATTCAGAATGGCACGTCCATAACTACATGGCCGACTTGCTACCATTTCTCGGTGCCGGCGGTATTGACACGCAGTATCATCGGGATGCTCTTTACTGCGCTCCCCAAAATCATATCGCCATTGGAACTGCATTGCCGGTTGCATTATGTCCTTCGGCTTCACATCTCGACGTGCTGCCTGAGAACGTTTTTGTCCCGTCGCTACTCGTTTCGAAGCAAGTTCGAGAAGCGAAGCCCTTTGCGTCCCTCTGGGCCAATCTGGACAAAAAGTATTCCGCAAAATTCCAAGGAGCGGTTACCGATTACTCAGTTCCCGTTGAGGCTAGTGCCGCACTTGCGAAGCAATTTGGCTATGCGATTCCAACGAACGATCTTGCTGGTCTTGGTGGTATGTTCCCGTGGCCGATTGA
>Ga0268266_10001026_pt1 | contig 35190 bp, 35 predicted proteins | sample KBSS13metaG_FD_190356 | JGI IMG/M metagenome (GOLD analysis project Ga0268266, IMG submission 190356) | Switchgrass rhizosphere microbial communities from Kellogg Biological Station, Michigan, USA - KBS S1-3 metaG (SPAdes) (version 2) | ecosystem: Host-associated > Plants > Roots > Rhizosphere...
TCTACCAGTCGATCGAGCACGACCACGAGATCGTCCCCGTCATCAACAAGATCGATCTCCCCGCCGCCGAGCCGGAGAAAGTCCGCACCGAGATCGAGGACATCATCGGCATCGACGCGAGCGACGCCGTGCTCGCCAGCGCCAAGTCCGGCATCGGCATCGACGAAGTGCTCGAAGCCATCGTCACCAAGATCCCGCCCCCCAAGGGCGAGCGCGACAAACCCCTCACCGCCATGCTGGTCGATAGCTGGTACGACCCCTACCTCGGCGTCGTCATCCTGATGCGCGTGATCGACGGCGTCATCCGCAAGGGCCTGCAAGTCAAGTTCATGCAGGGCGGCACCGAGCACCTGATCGACCGCGTCGGCGCCTTCACCCCCAAGCGCATCGACTTGCCCGAACTCGGCCCCGGCGAGATCGGATTCATCACTGCGCAGATCAAGGAAGTCGAACAGGCCAAAGTCGGCGACACCGTTACCACCGTGAAGAACGGCGCGACGCAGGCGCTCCCCGGCTACAAGGAAGTGCAGCCGGTGGTGTTCTGCGGCTTGTTCCCCGTCGACGCCAACGACTTCGAGAAGCTGCGCGAATCGATCGGCAAGCTGCGCCTCAACGACGCCAGCTTCAGCTTTGAGATGGAGAGCAGCGCCGCGCTCGGCTTCGGCTTTCGCTGCGGGTTCCTGGGTCTCCTCCACCTGGAGATCATCCAGGAACGCCTCAGCCGCGAGTACGATCTCGACCTCATCACCACTGCGCCGAGCGTCGTCTACCGCCTGACCATGACCGACGGCACGATCAAGGAACTGCACAACCCTGCCGACATGCCCGACCCGGTCAAGATCGCCGAGATGGAAGAGCCCTGGATCAAGGCGACGATCTACACGCCCGACGAGTACCTCGGCTCGATCCTCAAACTGTGCCAGGACCGCCGCGGCATCCAAGTCGACCTCACCTACATCGGCGGTCGCGCCCAGGTGACGTACGAGCTGCCGCTGAACGAAGTCGTCTTCGACTTCTACGATAGACTGAAGTCGATTTCGCGAGGCTATGCCTCCTTCGACTACGAGCAGATCGGCCTGCGCGAAGGCGACCTGGTGATGATGAACATCCTCGTCAACAACGAGCCGGTCGACGCGCTCTCCATGATCGTCCACCGCAGCCAGGCCGAAACCCGCGGCCGCGGCCTCGTCGAGCGGCTCAAGGAACTGATCCCCCGACACATGTTCAAGGTGCCCATCCAGGCCGCGATCGGCGCCAAGGTGATCGCCCGCGAAACCATCAGCGCCATGCGCAAGGACGTCACCGCCAAGTGCTATGGCGGCGATATCACCCGCAAGAAGAAGCTGCTGGAGAAGCAGAAGGAAGGCAAGAAGCGGATGCGGGAGTACGGCAACGTGTCCATCCCGCAGGAGGCCTTCATTGCCGCGCTGAGGATGGGTGAGGAATGACCGCAGGCTGCCGGCCGGCCTCGCCGTCAGGCGAGGTTCGACCTCATGGCGTCAGCCACGACGGGTAAAAGGCAGGCGCGAGAGCATGGGAGCGGCGCAGCCGTGTTGTTGATGATCTGTCGCCTCACTGTTCAGCTCTCGCCATCGCTGCTTATAGCAACACTCCACCCGAACGCTCAGGCCGGCATCTGGCGGACGCGGCGGTGGAGGTAGTTTTCGTCGAAGCCGGCGATCTGCACCAGCTTGATCGGGTCGACGACGCGCACGCTGCCGCGGCTCAGGATCAGCGCGCCGGCGAGGCGCAGCTCCTGCATAACGCGGTTGACGTGGACCGTGGTCATGCCAAGCGCGTCGGCGAAGATGCTCTGCGATAGGGGAATCTCGAACTCGCCGTGCTCGGCGATGCCGATCGAGCGAGCGCGCACGTAGAGCTCGCAGATCAGATGCGCGAGCCGCTCGATGCTGCTGCGCCGGCCCATCGAGACGATCCAGGCACGCAGAATGCCCTGGTCGGTGAGTTGAGCCGCGTACATCGCTTGCACGATCCCGGGATGGTTGTGCATCAGCTCCGTCATCTGATCACCGCCGATAGTGGCCACACGTGCAGCGGTCGCGGTACGGATGCCGTGGTCCATCTCGGCGAGAATGCCGATGTGCAGGTCGCACGCGTCGCCCGGCATCAGGAACGCCATCAGCTGGCGCGTGCCGTTTGGCAGGATCTTGTAGCGGAAGGCCCAGCCTTCCAGCACCACGAATACGGGACCGGGGCGATCGCCCTCGCGGATGAGGTCGGTCCGGGGAGGTATGCGCCGCGAAAACGCCGTCGCGAGTTCGAGCGCCGATATTTCGTCGGGCGTAAGCGCAGCGAAACTCATAAGTTTATGGATGAAGCGGTTCGCCATGGCTTGGCCTACCCAAAAGTCGCCGCCAGAAATATTGATCTGAATTAATGACGGAAAGCATAGAGCGCTGGTGCGGCGGCCGCGATGGGCTTACGCTAACTGGATCGTCGATAAAGGCTCAGGCATCGGCGGCGGGGGTGACTACTCCGGCCTGACTAGCGAGGCGAGACGATGGCCGACACCACGGCGCCGGTCACGGACCGGCGCGACCCCGAGCTTCCCGCCGCTGACTGCTGCTTGACCGCGCTTTTCCTGGTCGAGAGCCTGCTGCACGGACTGGTGGCACAATCGGTGCTGAGCACGGACAACGCGCTCGCCATCGTGCGGACGGCGATCGACGCGTTGGCTGAGGTCGAGCACGAGCGCGGAACGCAACTCACCCGGTCGGCGGGCGTGGGTATGCTGACCCTCATCGAGATCAGCCTGGCCGCCAATCGCTCCTGACCCTGGCTCCTCACCCGCTAGGAGCTCGGAGGTTCCCGGCTCCTAGCGGCGAGCGCGTTGCCTTGCGCAGTCCTTCACGAGTGTGATTCGCCGAGCTTCTATCTGTCCGATTCGGATATCGCTCACGGCCGAAACCACGCAATGTTCCTTGTTTGTCTCAATTTCTTGCAAGGATAATCAGATGACACTGACCCGTACCGCTTAGGCCATACGTGACAAGGGGTAGCTTTCGTAACATGGGTTATAAAGATATGATTAAGATGCTTTGCCAATGGTCGAATTCGTGTGCCACTGTCGCAAGGGTCATACGAAAGTTATTTCATGGCACAGAAAGCATTAACGAGTGGTTACACTTACAAGCAGCGCGAGGTTTTAGACTTCCTGGCTCGGGGTTACTCATCGAAGGAGATCGCCAAGGCTTGCGGAGTCTCGCCTTCCGCGATCGATCAGAGAGTGGTTACCCTGCTGCGCAAGGCTCGCGTCCAAGACCGACGGCTCCTGGTTCGCTGGTACCTGGAAACCTGTACGCTGCCTGCAAGGGGATCATTACAGCTAGTAGAAGGCCTTAGGTCCGAAGGATACTCCACGACGGATAGAAACGGCCTCGGGTCGCTTGAAAGCGACCAGTATCCGGGACCGCCGACAATCCCGGAGGTGCACCGGCAGCAGGCTCACGTTCCCATGCGAAAGGCGCGAACTTGGCCGAAGGTCGTCGCTCTCTTTTCGATGGCGCTGTTCGGCGCCTGTGCGGTCGTGGTGCGTGCCAAGGGTTGACGCGTCTCCGTTCTCTTTCAGGGAGTCGCAAAAGATGATGAACGCAAGGAGTTTGGAAGCCGGTTGTACGCTCGAGCAGAGCATCGCCAGCATGAACATCGCGCTCGTCGCGCTGATGGAAAGAGTGGAGCAGATCGCCGTGCGGATCGATCACGTGGCGAAGGCGGACTCTGCGGTGTCGGCGCCGCCGCGCGTGACCGCCTCCACCGAGCTGCGGCGCAGCGCGCCCGTATTGCCAGATACGGGATTGGTTCGGCGGATCATCCGCAGTCGCCAGGCGCGGGCCAAACACTTCGATGCGCAGTTGTTTGCCGATCCAGCCTGGGACATGCTGCTCGATCTGACGGCTTCGCGGACCGAGGAGGCGCGGGTTTCCGTGACATCGCTGTGCATCGCCTCGGGGGTTCCGGCAACGACTGCGCTTCGCTGGATCAGCCTGATGGTCAACCGCGGTATCTTTGTCAGGATCGAGGACCCGTGCGACGGGCGGCGTGCATTCGTCGAGCTGAGCGAGGACAGCTGCAAGGCGATCTCACGCTACTTCGCGGATATTGCGCCTCCGGTGCTGGCGATCTGAGAACTGCCGGTGTCGGCCGGCGCCTCGATGAAGCGGCGCTGGCGCTCGGGCGTCCAGCCGTCGTGCCGCGCGCACTGGCACGGGACCGGGGCGAAGGCGGGCAGGGTGCGGCGGGGCCGGTCGGCGCGGGGGTCGCGGGACTTGTCGATCATGGCGTGGCACTCCGGTTGAAGAAAGTCTTGTGTCATGATGGTTCGTGAATAGGAAAGGGTGTTGTTTGTGGTTTGTTCCGATACGCGAACCAAGCTGCCGGCGGAGCGTTCCACCGCCATGCAACTGCTTTCGGAACGACAGATCGCCCGCTCCCGCCTGCGCCTCGGCCCGGTGCGGATGAAGGCTCGGGTAGACGTGACGCCCGCCGGGCTGCTGACCATCGGCGCGCTGGTGTGCGGTATCCTGCTCTCGACCAGCGTGCTGGTGGCGACCGCCGTGCGCGAGGCGCGCCGATGAGTTCGGGGTTGATGAGTTGGGGGCCGAAAAGCTGGGGTGCGTCGAAGCGCGGCTCGGGGCAACGCCTGCGCCGCTCGTAAGTTCTGGCGGGATGGCAAACACCGACAGCCCCCTGGCTCACGTCCGCGACAACATCGTCCTGTACGGCGCGCTCGCGGCGAACGTGGGCATCGCCGTGGCCAAGTTCGTGGCGGCGGCGCTCACCGGATCGTCCTCGATGGCGACCGAGGGGGTGCACAGCCTGGTCGACAGCGGCAACCAGGTGCTGCTCCTCTACGGGCAGAAGCGCGCCAACCGGCCGCCCGACGCCTCGCACCCGTTCGGCTATGCGCGCGAACTGTACTTCTGGGCCTTCGTCGTCGCGATCCTGATCTTCGCGGTGGGCGCGGGCGTGTCGATCTACGAGGGCATCGTCCACATCCAGGATCCGCACGCGATCGAGGACCCGACGGTGAACTACATCGTGCTTGGCATCGCCGTGCTGCTGGAGGGCGCGTCGTGGACGCTGGCGGTGCGTGAGTTCGGCGGCAGCGTGGGCAAGGGGCAGACTTGGTGGCAGGCGATCCGCCGGTCGAAGGACCCGCCCAACTTCATGGTATTGTTCGAGGACTCCGCCGCGCTGATCGGCCTCGTCATTGCGGCGGTGGGCGTGTGGGCGAGCGTGCACTTTGCCGACCCGCGCATCGATGGCGCCGCCTCCGTCCTGATCGGCCTCGTGCTCGCCGTGGTGGCGGGCGTGCTGGCGCGCGAGGCGAAGGGGCTGATTATCGGCGAGGCGGCCGACCCGCGCTTGATCGAGCAGCTGCGCGCGGTGCTCGATGGGCACCCGATGATCACCTCGGTCAACCACGTACGCACCGTCCACACGGGCCCCGACAGCGTGTTCGTGGCGGTCAGCGCCGATTTCGAGGACCATATCTCGATGGGAGAGGCGGAAAGCCTGATCGAGGTGCTGGAGGACAAGATGAAGGCGGTCTCCCCGAAGATCTCGTCGATCTACATCCGCCCGGAGAAGCGTGAGCAGGCCTTCGTGGGCTAGGCGGCAGGACGGTTGGCGAGGGAGGCTTCCATGCTCTATCCCACGCCCATGCAGACGCCGCAGTTCCCGACCACGCCGACGCCGGTCATCACGACCGAGCGGACCACGCTGCGCCCGATCGTTCGCGAGGACGCCGCTGCCTTGTTCCCGACCCTGTCGGATGAGGCGAATTGCCGGTACTTGTCGCGCGGCGCGTTCGCCGACGAACAGGAACTGGCCGGCTGGCTTCTTCATCCCGACTGGCCTGGCCGCACCTGGGTCGCCGTGGACAGGTCGTCGGGCGAGCTCGTGGGCCGCTACATACTGGTGCCCACGTCGGAGCCCGGAATGTCGGAACTGGGCTACATCACGGTCGCGCACTGGCAAGGGCAGGGGTTCGCGCGAGAGTGCGTCTCGGCCCTGATCCGTCATGCGTTCGACGTCGAAGGCCAGAGGCGCCTGGTGGCCAACATCGACGCGCAGAATGCCGCGTCCATCGCCCTCATTGAACAGATGGGCTTCCAGAGGGAGGGCTGGCTGCGCGAGCACGAGACCACGCACGAGGGCTTGCGCGACCTGCTCGTCTACGGCCTCTTGCGGGACGAGTGGGCACCACCTGCATCGTGGGAACGGTCGACTTGAGACTGCTCCGGTCGATGCGAACGGCAAGATCGCTCTTGAGGAAAGTGGGGCCCTTGCCCATGCTGCACGTATGACCGATGCGCTATCTACTCGCCACCTGATCGATCCGCAGCTTCTGCCTGTGCTCGAATTGCTGCCTGAGCTCGATCTCAGTGCCGAGTCTCTGCCGGCGATCCGGGAGAACCTCGACAAGGTGGAGGGGCCGGCGGAGCTGCCGATTGAGCCAAGCGAAGAGTTGATCCAGGGACCGGACGGAATGCTTGAAGTATTCTGGTTTGATCCGACACCCGGCGACAAGGATCGCCCGTGCCTGCTGCATATCCACGGCGGCGGCATGGTACTCGGCTCGGCGAGGAAGATGACGCACATCGGCGCTGGCCTGGCTGCGAGCCTCAACATGCCCGTGGCATCGATCGAGTATCGCCTGGCTCCGGAAGCTCCTTTCCCCGCGCCGCAGGAGGACTGCTATGCGGCGCTGGTCTGGCTGGATACCAACAGCGAAAGGTTGGGCATCGATCGGACCCGCATCGGCGTCACAGGCGAAAGCGCCGGCGGTGGACTGGCCGCGGCGGTGGCGCAAATGTCTCGCGATCGGCTCGGCCCGAAAGTCGCGGCACAGCTTCTCGTGTACCCGATGCTGGACCATCGTGTCGGCGGCTCAAACGATCCATGGCGCAATCGTCACACGGGGGAATTCGTCTGGACGCGATCCAGCAATCAGTTCGGCTGGGAGTCGTTGCGCGGAAACTATGTCCCCGAAGGCGCGAGCAAAGGCTGGTTCTCGCCAAGCCTTGCTGATGACCTGGCCGGTTTGCCGCCGGCCTGGATCGGCGTGGGGAACCTCGACTTGTTCTTCGATGAAAACCTGGATTATGCCAGGCGCCTTGTCGATGCCGGGGTACCGGTCGAGCTTCACACCTATCCCGGCGCCTTTCATGCCTTCAACTCGATGGCCGAGGCGAGTGTCTCCAAGAGCTTCGCGCGAGATTTCCGAGAATGCGCTCTAAGACTGCTGCCTGGCGCCGGCCAGGATCACCCGTGATGTCCGGAATAGCTGCAAGCTGCGCCTCCCGCTGACGCTCGGTAGACGGAGGCGGTAGAGGGCATGTTCAATGCCCGGCTTCCACCGCGATGCGGATCGCGTCGGCGCTGGTCTTGACGCCAAGGGCGCGGAACAGGGCGGCGCGGTGCATCTTTACCGTGCGTTCGCTCAGGCCGAGGTCGAAGGCGATCTGTTTGTTGAGCTTGCCGTCGGCCATCTGGATCAGGATCTCGCGCTGGCGGCTGGTGAGCAGCTCCACCCTGTCCCTGGCAGACGAGATACCGTCGGCGCAGCCATTGAGATGCTTCTCGCCCTTGGGCACTTCGACTTGCGAACCGAGATAGTACTGCACTTTGCCGTGCTCGTCGAACAAGGGGACGATCATCACCGCGTTGCGGAAGCTGGAGCCGTCCTTGCGGTAATTGAGAAGCTCGACCAGGACCGGGCGCTGTTCCTTGATCGCCTGCCCCATCCTGGCGCTGAGCCAGGGCTCGGTGTCGGGACCGCAAAGAAAACGGCAATTGCGCCCCAGCACCTCCTGGCGGTCGTATCCGGTCAAGTCGAGGAACGCTTGATTCACTTCGATAATGGGATTGTCGTGCTGTTTGGGATCGCTGACGACGGCGGCAAGAGGGCTGTTCTCGATCATGACACGTGGCGACATGACTCAATGTTAGTCAAGTTCATCTCGCGTGTGAAGTTGTGCTTGGCGATGTTGTGGAAGGGACGGCCCAGGAACATGCCGCCCCTTCCAACGTGCAGGGTCAGGACCCGCAGGTATTTCCTGTCTGAGTGGCCGTCATCGTCGCGTAGAGCATGATGCAGCTCGTCGTCGGCGCGGTGAAGCGGTTGTTCTCGATCACCACGGGGCCGTTCTGGAAGGTCGTCGCGACCTGATTGGTCGCCACTTCGCCCGACGCGGTGATGATGCCGAACTGGTAGGGATGGCCCAGCTCCGCGCCACCGGTGTCGATGGTGTTGCCGCTGATCCGCACGTTGATCGCGCCCGCGCCTTCCTGCCATTGCTGGTAGCTGGTGAACAGGCGGATCGCGGTGTTGGGCACGCGGATCGTGTTGTTCTGGACGAGTGCGTTGGGCACCTGGATCAGGACGCCGCGGCCGGCGCTGTCGACCATCGTGTTGCCGACCACCGCCACCCGGCGCGGCGTCATCTGCATGTCCCTGGCATACGCCGCTTGAGCGATCGAGACTCCGGGTGCGAAAGTATAGCTGCGGATGTCCGTCGACTTGGAATCGACGATGGCGCTGATGAAGCGCTTGCCGATGTAGACGCCATTCGCATCGAAGAACGCCACTTCGTCCCCCGCGCTGATGAGCCGCGCTTCGTTGGACAAGGTGGCGCCGTCGGTGGTGATGTTCGTCACCTTGTGGACCAGCGAGCGCACGTTGATCTGATCGTCGCCGACGTGGGAGATCTTGTTGTTGCGGATCAGCACGTCGCCGGCCGCCGAGACGAAATGGATGCCGTCGTAGTTGGAGCTGAACACCTGGCCCGGATCGGCGGCGATGGTCGAGTTGACGATCGCGAAGCCGCGCCCGCGGCTGCGTACCAGGACGGCGAGGCCGCCCGAAGTGCCCAGGTGCACGCCGTCGAGCACGATGTCGTTGTTCACGCCGACATCGTCGCGGATGTAGATCGAGCGGGAGGTGTAATAGGTGTAGCGGATCGAGACGAACTGGTTGTCGGCGAAAGGTGCGAACCAGCTCGAGGCGTAGGTGCGGTTGCCGAGGTCGGTCGGCTGCGCCATGCCGAGGTTGAAGATCGCGCGCACCTTGCTCAGCGGCCAGGTGTGCGAGCCCTCGTTCATCGGCTGGACCCAGTTGATCGTCGCACCGGGCGGAAGCGGATTGTCGAGCTGGAGCGTGGTGCCATTGGGCGTCACGTGCATGCGGCCGGTGCCCGAAAGGGTCTGCGCGTCGCGCATGGTGATGCCCTTGATGCGCAGCCGGTTGCAGTCCTGAATTAGGAAGCCGTCCACCTTCGCTTCGAAGATGAAGGTCGCGCCGGTGCCCTGGATGTCGACATCGTTCAGCCGGCTGAGCATCACGTGCACGATGCCGGGGCGGTCGATCTTGTTGAGCGTCTTGAAGTGATACTCCCCCGGCGCGACCTGCAGCACGCCGCCGCCCTGGGTGCGCAGCTTGAGCAGCGCCGCTTCCAGCACCGGGGTCGCGTCGGCGCCAGCCGTCGGGGGCGAGACGGCGACGGTCGCCTTGCCGGCGGTCTTCGGCAACTGCACGACGACGTCGGCGATCTTGCCGTTGGCGCCTGTCCAGGACTGCGACAGGTTGGTCGAGGCGATGTTGATCGGGCTCAGCGTGTCGGCGTACTGGCGCTGGACCCAGGCGTCGAAGCCGGTCAGCGGTTGGGGTGTGGTGCCGACGGCCTGCTCTTTGATGGCCGTCGTATCGCTTGCGGTTGCCGAGGCGACGGTGTTGTCACCGCCGCCGCCCGAAGAACAAGCGGAGATCAAGGGGAGCAGGCATAAGGCTGCGGTCATCGTGCGGAAGCGGAGTTTCATCATTGCGACCCGTCTTTTTTCTTGACGAACACGGGTCTTTGTCACGGGCGAAACGCGCGACATCGGACCGCTGTTCGTGGCTTTGACTGGAGTTGCCGGCAAGTTCTTGCCGGGCACGCCGTTCATCGCCCGTCCGAGGCTAAGGCGCGGCTGAGATTTCGATACGTGTTTATACGTTATTCGGGTGAAGCCGTTAACCGCACGGCGAAGCAAACCGCTTCTGCCGTGATGGTCTGGAGCCGCTAACTCGTTGATATGTCTTCGGCGGGCTACGCATAAGTAATATTACTAACCAAGCGCTCTCAAGGGCGATAGGTTAACGGGGCCTGTCTTCGAATGTGGAAGTACCGGAGGCCGTCAGCCGAGACTGCGGAGCAGGTCCAAAGCGAACGAGGTCAGCGTGTCGTCGCGCGCGCCCATGATCACGATACGGTCGCCTGGCCGAGCGATTTCGCACATTCGCGCGCCGCAATCCGCGCGCGATGGGATGTATTCGGCGTTTCCGCCCGCCTCGCGAATCAGCGCGACGATGCGCTCGCTGCCTTGGCTGCGATCGACGGTGCCGCCGAAGTAGACCGGATCGCACAGGATCACGATGTCGTCCGCGTCCAGCTGGCGTGCGAAGACTTGGGCGAGTTCGGCGCCCATCTGCCGCAGCGGGCCGTAGCCGTGCGGCTGGAAGAACGCGATCACGCGGCCGGGATGAGCCTTGAGCGTGGCGAGCGTGGCCGAGACCTTGTCGGGGTTGTGCCCGAAGTCGTCGATCACGGTGACGCCCGCGGGGCTGGTGCCGATCACGTCGAAGCGGCGTGCGAGCCCGGCGAAGTCGCCCAGCGCAGCGACGGCCGCGCCCAGAGGAACGCCGGCGGCGCTTGTCGCAGCGAGCGCGGCAAGGGCGTTGTAGAGGTTGTGCCGCCCGGGCTGGCGCAGCACGAGCGGGTGGCTGGAGCCGTCGCGTCGATCGATCACCGTGGACGCGATGGTGGCGGCGCCCTGAACGATGCTGCCAGGATCGATGCCGATCGTTGCCTCCGAATGCTCGATGCCGAACGTGACGAGCGAGCGGGCACGGTTGGCCAAGGCGGCGCTCTCGGCATCGTCGATGTTGACCGCGGCCACCCGCGCGGCGGCGAGGAAGTCGCCGAACAGCGCGCGCAGCTCCTCCAGGCTCTTGTGGTCGAGGCTGACGTTGCCGAGCACGGCGACATCGGGGCGGTAGAGCGCGATCGAACCGTCGCTTTCGTCGACTTCGGAAACGAACACCTCGCCGCCGCCGATCCGCGCGCCGGCGAAGGGCGCGTCGGGCGCGACGAAGTTCTTCATCACCGCGCCGTTCATGATCGTGGGGTCGCGCCCGCAGGCTGTCAGTATCCAGCCGATCATGCCGGTGACGGTCGACTTGCCGCTGGTGCCGCCGACCGCGATGCCGTGGGGCGCGGCGTTGAACAGGCTCGCCAGCAGCTCCGCGCGGCTCACCCGGCGGCACCCGAGCTGCCGGGCGCGCACCACCTCGGGCACCGTGTCCTCGACTGCGGCGGAGGCGACAAGGACTTGCTCGGCAGAAGTCACACCGCTGCCGTCCTGCGGGAAGAGCAGGAAACCCTCGCGCTCGAGCCAGGCGAACTTCTCCGCGCTGCGGCCCTGGTCGCGGCTGCGGTCCGATCCGGCGACCTTCGCGCCCAGGCCCTTGAGGATCAACGCCAGAGGCAGCATCCCGGAGCCGCCGATGCCGCAGAAGAACCAGGGGCGAGAGGTGAGGTCGGTCGCGCGGGTCGTCATGACGCGAGGCGGTAGAGCATTGCCGCAGCCGATGCCAGCCGAGGGGTGGCCTTCCGCCGCGTCTGGTGCTTTGCTGGGCGCATGACCCGTATCGCCGTCTGCGCTCCCTCGACCCCGATCACTCGTGAGGATGCCGAGCGCGTGATCGCCGTGGCCGCCGCCGAGTTCCCGAATGTCGAGCTGGTGATCCACCCGCAGTGCTTCGCCAGCGCAGGGCATTTTGCCGGCGACGATGCCACGCGCCTTGCCGCCCTGGTCGAATGCGCGAACGACCCTGGTTTCGATGCGGTATGGTTCGCGCGCGGCGGCTATGGCGCGGGCCGGATCGCCGAGGATGCGCTCACCCGGTTCGGGCCGGCGGCGGCCTCCAAGCGCTACCTCGGCTACTCGGACGCCGGCTATCTGCTCGGCGCACTCTATCGCGAGCGGATCGGCTCGCCGGTACATGCGCCGATGCTCGCCTGCGTGCGGCGCCAGGGCGGCGAGGAGGCGGCGCGACGCGTGTTGCGCTACCTGGACGGCGACCGCTCTGGCCTGGAGCCCAGCCTCGAACGCCATCCCACGGTCGCGTTCAACCTGATGACGCTCGCCATGCTGTGCGGCACCCGGCTGATGCCGGGCTTGGCCGGCCACGTGGTGATGGTGGAGGAAGTCTCCGAACACCTCTACGCAATCGACCGTCTGTTCTTCCACCTGACCGCACACCTTGGCGGCATCGCCGGCCTGAGGCTCGGCCGCGTCAGCGACGTGCCCGAGAACGACAGGCCCTTCGGCATGGAGGCGGAGGAGATCGCCCGCCACTGGTGCGCGCGCCACGCCATCCCGTACCTGGGCACCGCCGACATCGGCCATGACGCTGCCAACAAGATTGTCCCCTTCGGACTTGCCGACCGCCGTCAAGCCCAATAGTCCGCCGCGCCACGTCAACGAATCGTAAAAGGGCCGCGAGGTTAGGCGGCTTTCGGGAGTGGTCGCCATGCGTGCATTCGTGTTTCCAGGTCAGGGCAGTCAGAAGATCGGCATGGGCGCCGACCTCGCCGAGGCGAGCGCGGTCGCCCGCGAAGTCTTCGAGGAAGTCGATGACGTGCTGGGCCAGAACCTGTCGCGAATCATGTGGGAAGGCCCCGAGAACGAACTGACGCTGACCGAGAACGCGCAGCCGGCGATCATGGCCAACGCCATCGCGGCGCTGCGGGTGCTCGAAAAGGAGGGCGGCATCGCACTGGCGCAGAAGGGCGATTTCGTTGCCGGGCATTCGCTGGGCGAATATACCGCGCTGTGCGCCGTGGGAGCGTTCAGTCTGGCGGACACGGCGCGGCTGCTCAAGCTGCGCGGGCGCTCGATGCAGGCGGCCGTGCCGGTCGGCGAGGGGGCGATGGCCGCGCTGCTCGGCGCCGACATCGAAAAGGCGACGGCGCTGGCCCAGGCCGCCGCGCAGGGCGAAGTCTGCTCGGTCGCCAACGACAACGATCCCACCCAGGTCGTGCTCTCGGGCCACCGCGGCGCCATCGAGCGCGCCATCGGCCTGGTCAAGGAGCACGGCATCAAGCGAGGCGTGGCGCTGCCGGTCTCGGCTCCGTTCCACTGCGCGCTGATGCAGCCCGCGGCGGATGCCATGGCGGAGGCGTTCGAGACGACCGAGCCTGCGACCTTGCGCCTCCCCCTGTTCGCCAACGTGACCGCGGTGATGGTGTCCGATCCGGCCGAGGTGAAGCGCCTGCTGGTCGAGCAAGTCACCGGCCGCGTCCGCTGGCGCGAGAGCGCGATCGCCATGCGCGAGGCGGGCGTCGAGCACTTCGTCGAACTGGGCGGCAAAGTCCTCGCCCCCATGATCAAGCGCAGCGCGGGCGAGGTGGACGTGACCTCGGCGATCACCATGCAAGACATCGAAGCGCTGGCGAAGGCGCTTTGAAGGGTTAAGGCAGGGGGGACAATGGCGCGCGCAAAGGCGCGAAGGCACGAAGGAGCGGAGAATGGAGGCGATCGAGCGGATCGCGACGAATATCGTCGATGCCTCTGTCGGCATACATCGGGGTCTTGGGCCAGGCTTGCTCGAAAGTGTCTATGAGATCGTGCTGGCAGGTGAATTGGAGAGGCGCGGCCACAAGGTGGACCGGCAAAAGCCGGTCGACATACACTATGATGGACTGAGCTTCCCCGCTGCCTTTCGCCTCGACCTACTCGTAGACGATTCCGTCATCGTCGAGATCAAATCCGTGGAGCGGCTTGCCGCTATCCATGCCAAGCAGATGCTTACCTATTTGCGGCTCAGCGATAAGCGCCTAGGCCTGCTTCTCAACTTTTCCGGTGAGACGATGAAGGAAGGCATCAGACGCTTGGCGAATGACTATCGCCCAAGATCTTAGTGCCTTCGTGCCTTCGCGCGCGCCTAAAAACCATCATAGACCCTACGGAGCCTCTTCATGTTCGACCTCAACGGAATGACCGCACTCGTCACCGGCGCCTCGGGAGGCATCGGTTCGGCGATTGCGCGCGGGTTGGCGGCGCAGGGGGCGCGGCTGGCGGTTTCGGGGTCGAACCAGGGGAAGCTGCGCGCCTTCCGTGACGAGCTTGACGAGCATACGCCGCAGCACCTCCAGAAGGTCGACCACGTCGCCATTGCCTGCGATCTCTCCAGCGCCGAGCAGGTCGAGAAGCTTGTCCCCGCCGCGCTGGAGTCGCTGGGCAAGATCGACATCCTGATCAACAACGCCGGCATCACTCGCGATAACCTCGCCATGCGGATGAAGGACGAGGAGTGGGACGCCGTGATCCGGGTGAACCTGGAATCGGCCTTCCGTCTGATGCGCGCGGTGACCAAGCCGATGATGAAGGCGCGCTTCGGCCGGATCATCACCGTGACATCCATCGTCGGCACCACCGGCAACCCCGGCCAGTTGAATTACTGCGCCAGCAAGGGTGGCCTCACCGCGATGTCCAAGAGCCTTGCGCAGGAGCTTGCCAGCCGCAACGTGACGGTGAACTGCGTGGCCCCCGGCTTCATCCGCACCGCCATGACCGAAGTGCTGCCCGACGCGCAGAAGGATGCGCTCAACGCCAAGATCCCGATGGGCCGCATGGGCGAGGGCGCCGACATCGCCGCGGCCTGCGTGTTCCTGGCGAGCAAGGAAGCGGGCTACGTCACCGGCCAGACGCTCCACGTCAACGGCGGCATGGCGATGATCTGAGGGCCGCCTCTCCTTGCGCGGCGCGGCAGCGGGGGTGCGCCGCGCCCCGAAAGGCGCCCTTATCCCCAGCTTCCCACCGTCGCGGCCTGTTCGCGCTTGCCGCCGCCCGCACCCGCGCTAGAGAGGATAGTCCGTATCCAAGGGTATCTAGATCCCGGCCGAACTTGGGGGACATGAGGCAAGCATGAAGGCCACCGTCGAACGTTCCACGCTGCTGCGCTGCCTCTCCCACGTGCAGTCCGTCGTCGAGCGCCGCAACACCATTCCGATCCTGTCGAACGTGCTGATCGAGGCGGCCTCGGGCGGCGCGCTGAAGATCATGGCGACCGACCTTGACCTGCAAGTGGTCGAGACCATCGCCGCTGTCTCGGTCGACCGGGCGGGCGCGATCACCGTCTCTGCCCATCTGCTGTTCGACATCGCGCGCAAGCTGCCCGACGGCAGCCAGGTGAGCCTCGACGCCGCCGACAACCGCATGGTGGTGAAGGCCGGGCGCAGCCGCTTCCAGCTGCCGACGCTGCCGCGCGACGACTTCCCGATGATCGCCGAGGGCGAGCTGCCGACCAGCTTCGAAGTGCCCGCCGCGACGCTGAGCCAGCTGATCGACCGGACCCGCTTCGCGATCTCGACCGAAGAGACGCGCTATTACCTGAACGGCATCTTCCTGCACGTCCTCGACGACGAGCTGAAGGCCGCCGCGACCGACGGCCACCGGCTCGCCCGCTTCACCCTGAAGTGCCCGGAGGGCGCGCAGGGCATGCCCGACGTGATCGTGCCGCGCAAATGCGTGGCCGAACTGCGCAAGTTGCTGGAAGAGGCGCTCGACACCAACGTCCTTGTCGACCTGTCGGCCAGCAAGATTCGCTTCACGCTCGGCGGCGAGCATGGCGTGGTGCTGACCAGCAAGCTGATCGACGGCACGTTCCCGGACTACACCCGCGTGATCCCCACCGCCAACGACAAGCTGCTCAAGGTCGATCCGCGCACTTTCTTCGAAGGCGTGGACCGCGTGGCGACGATCGCCACCGAGAAGACACGCGCGGTGAAGATGGCGCTGGAGAACGACAAGGTGACGCTCTCGGTCACCTCGCCCGACAACGGCACCGCCGCCGAGGAAGTGCCCGCGCAGTACGGCTCGGACGGGTTCGAGATCGGCTTCAACGCCAACTATCTCAAGGACATCCTGGGCCAGATCGAGGGCGACACGGTGGAGCTGCACCTGGCCGATGCCGGGGCGCCGACGCTGATCCGGCAGGACGACAAGAGCCCGGCGCTCTACGTGCTCATGCCGATGCGGGTCTAGCGGGCGGCCCGGTCCGCCCGCGCCGAACAAAGGCCCTGCATTGACTAGCGAGCCGTCGCCGAGCCGCTCGTTCGGCGCCCTGCGCAACCCGCGGTTCCGCTGGTTCTTCGGCACGTACATCCTCTCGATGATGGCCGACAACATCGAGCACGTCATCAGCTACTGGGTGATGTACCAGCGCTTCCATTCGCCGGCGCTGGGCGGCTTCGCGGTGCTGTCCCACTGGCTGCCGTACTTGTTCTTCTCGATACCCATGGGCGCCCTGGCGGACCGGGTCGACCCGCGGCGCCTGATCCAGATCGGCATGGGCCTGTTCATCTGCGTCTCGCTGGGCTGGGGCTATTTCTTCGTGAGCGGCACGCTCCAGACCTGGGAGGCGATGCTCCTCCTGGTGCTGCATGGCTGCGCCGGCGTGTTCTGGCAGACGCCGAGCCAGCTCCTGCTGCACGGCCTGGTCGACAAGGAGGACTTGCCGAGCGCGGTGCGGCTGAACGCGACGGCGCGCTACCTCGGCGTCCTGGTCGGTCCGGCCGTGGGCGGGGCGATGCTGATCGGGCTGGGCCCGGCGAAAGGCATTTTCCTCAACACCTGCTACTACCTGCCCGCCATCATCTGGCTGGCGGTGCTGCGCTACGGGCGCGAGCAGGCGGGGCATGCCGCTGTGCGCGGTCTGGCCGACGTGCTGAACACCGTGCGCGAGATCGCCCGCCGTCCGGCGCTGGTCACGATGTCTCTGCTGGCCGCTGCTGCGTCCGGCCTGATCGGCAACAGCTACCAGGCGCAGATGCCCAACTTCGCGGTCGACCTGGGCCACGGCAATCCGGGTGCGGCCTATAGCGCCTTGCTGGCGGCGGACGCCGCGGGCGCGCTCACCGCCGGGTTCCTGCTGGAGACGCTCGGCGGCCTTCGTACGACGCCGCGCACGGCACTGCTGCTGGCGCTGGGCTGGTGCGGCGCGCTGGCGGCCTTCGCCCTGTCCGGCGCGTATCTCGTGGCCCTCGTCTGCCTCTTCGCGGCCGGCTTCTTCGAGCTTTCCTTCAGCAGCATGGCGCAGACCGTCGTGCAGCTTCAGGCGCCGGGCGAGATTCGGGGCCGCGTCCTGGGCGTCTTTGCCATGGCTTCGCTCGGCTGCCGGGCGTTCGCGGGAATCAGCGTCGGCCTGATCGGAGCGCTCGTCGGCGTCCACTTCTCACTCGCGCTGGCCGCGGCGCTGCTTTTCGCGGTGGTCGGCATCCTGCTGATCCGCACGCAACCCCACCTGGCCTAATCGCCGAGAAGCCGAGGTCGGCGCCTCAACGGCGCGAGATATAAGAGAAATTGGTCGGGGAGAGAGGATTCGAACCTCCGGCCCCTGCCTCCCGAAGACAGTGCTCTACCAGGCTGAGCTACTCCCCGACCGATCGGGACCGACTTGCGTCCGCCCGAGGCAGGAGCGGGCCTATAGAGGGCGTTCCGCAAGGAGGCAAGCGGCCTTGACGACTATTCTTGCGGTGCCTCGATCAGCCCTGAGATTCACGCCGCGCGGCGGCTCCTGCGGGTGTGTTCCAGCTGGCGGCCCTGATCCGCGCCGCGGAAGCGGTTCACGATCTCGAGCATCTGGCTGACCTCGTCGGAGAGGTTGCGCAGCGCCGCCGTGCTCTGCTCGACCATGGCAGCGTTCTGCTGCGTCGACATCTCCACGTCCGCGATCGTTGAGTTCACCTTGCGCAGATCGCCGGCCTGGCCGGTCGCGCTGTCGGCGATGTTGTCGATCAGGCTGCCGAAGCTGGCGACTTGCCTGACGATCGTCTCCAGGACTTTGCCGGTGTCGCCGACCAGTCCGACGCCTTCGTTGACGTGGTCCACCGATGTCTCGATCAGCCCCTTGATGTCCTTGGCCGCCTCGGCCGAGCGTTGGGCAAGGGCGCGGACTTCCGTGGCGACGACGGCGAAGCCCTTGCCGGCTTCTCCCGCGCGCGCCGCCTCGACCCCGGCGTTCAGGGCCAGCAGGTTGGTCTGGAAGGCGATGCCGTCGATGATGGTGACGATCTTGGCGATCTCGCTGGCGGAACGCTGGATCAGTTCCATCGCGCAAATCGCGCGCTGGACGACCTCGCCCCCCTTGCTTGCTTCCTTCTGCGCCTTCGCGATCGAGACGTTGAGCGTACCCGCGCCCTGAGCGGTCTCGCCCACGCCGTTGGTCACGTGGTTGAGCGAGGCGGCGGTCTGTTCGAGGGCGGAGGCCTGGCGCTCGGTCCGGTGGGCGAGATCGTCGGCCGCGGTGCGGATCTCCGCGGTGCTGATGTTGATATGGCGCGCCGCCTCGGCGACCGCGGTGAAGGCATGGGCCAGGTCGCGCGCCGACTTGTTGAAGTGGACCCGAAGCGCGTCATAGCCGGCGGGGAATTGCTCATCGATCTGGCGCGACAGGTCGCCCGCGGCGAGCGCTTCCAGGCCTTGCGCGATGGTCTCGATGACCTGCTTCTGCTCGGCCTCGCGCGCCTCGCGCTCTGTGCGCGCCTCTGCCTCGATGCGGTCGCGTTCGGCCTGGGTCTGGGCGGCGAGGCGTTCGCGCTCGGCACGGGTCTCCACGCGCGATCGCTCGCGTTCCTCGCGGTCCGCCGCCTGGCGGTGGAACATCGTCTCCAGCCGCGCCGCCAGGAGGGACAGGCCTCCGGCTTCGATGGTGAGGATCCCGGCGTGGAACAGTGCGCGGGCGATGTCCGAAGTGCCGGTGAACACGAGGCTCGGCGCCAGGATGCTGAAGCTCAGATGGTGGATGGCGACGACGAGGGCGCCGGTCATGATCGCCCGCCAGTCCGCCAGCAGGGCGATGAGCGCGATCATCGCGAAGAACGGCATGTGAAGGTCGGTCATCCACGGCTCACCGGCCGATTGGGCCAGGCCGATCGCGGGAAAGACCGGCATCGTGGCGCCGATGATGAGCCGGGCACTGGAATCGTGCCGTTTCGTGATCGCGAACCAGGTCGGCGCGGCGCTGAGGGCAAGCTCCGGGACAGGCAGGGCCCACGAATGCGTGTAGCCCGCAATCTGCGCTCCGAACGAGCTCAGCGTGTAGAGCCAGCAGACGCTCGCCAGCGTCTGCATGCCGCGCTGTCTCAGCCGTTCCAGGTCTTCCATGAGGTCAGCCTTCCTTGATCAGTAATGTGCCGCAGACGGCATGGGACACCGGCAGAAGCAACAGGCCCGCGCGCAGTGCCTCCCACTGGCCGGCGCGTGCATCGACGCGGATGATGATGGAGTGGGGCAGGGTTCCCCGACCCAGCAGGCGCTCGCCCCGCAGCGAGGCCCACGCCGCCGGCTCCGCGTCCCCGAGCCGGACCAGTACGCCGTCACAGCCCGGCCGCGTCGCCGTAAGGGCGGCGCACAGGCTCGCCAGGACGAGAAGCGCCTGGAGACGGATCATGCGGCGATCGGTCGACAAGGGAAGGAGCGGAGCATTGCGCTGCCCATGGACCATCTCCCGCTAAGGCCCTGTGCCGAGGGACCTACGGGGTTGGCCTTAGATCCGGGCGGAGCCAGAGCCTCGCCATGCTTGGCACCCTGGCGCTTGGGGGCTAGGCTTGGTCCCATGCCCCTGAACCTGCACGCCGCGAACGCACCGCACGCCGACCACTGGGAGTGGCAATACCTGGAGCTGATGCGCCGCATCTGGGAGCATGGCGACGAGCGGAGGGACCGCACCGGCGTCGGCACGCGATCGGTGTTCGGCGCCATGATCCGCTTCGACCTCTCGGCCGGCGAGATGCCGTTGCTCACGACGAAGCGGGTCTACTGGAAGACCGCGACGCGCGAGCTGTTGTGGTTCCTGGCCGGCGGGACCAACATCCGAGGGCTGTGCGCTCAGGGCGTCGAGATCTGGACCGACTGGCCGCTCGATCGGTATCGGCGGGAGACGGGCGAGGCGATCGGCCGCGCGGACTTCTCCCGCCGCATCGTCGAGGACGAGCAGTTCGCGCTGGCGTGGGGCGATCTCGGTCCGGTCTACGGCAAGCAATGGGTCGATTGGCCGGTCTACGAGCCCGTGGGCGACGGGCTGTTCCGCAAGCGCGCGAAGGGCATCGACCAAGTGAGCGCCGTGGTCGAGAGCCTCACCCAGAACCCTGGCAGCCGCCGCCACATCATCGAGGGCTGGAACGTCGCCGAGCTCGACGCGATGGCGCTGCCGCCGTGCCACAAGACCTATCAGTTCCACGTCGCCGACGGCCGGCTCTCGGGCATGCTCTACCAGCGCAGCTGCGACCTGGGGCTCGGCTTCGCATTCAACATGTGGTCGCTCGCCCTGCTGACCCGCATGCTCGCCCAGCAATGCAACCTCGAGCCCGGTGAAGTCGTTTGGACGGGTGCCGATGTCCATCTTTACCTCAATCACGCCGAACTGGTCGAAGCGCAGCTCGCGCGCACGCCCTCCGGTGTCGCCAGGTTGGAGATCGCGCGGCGTCCGGCATCGATTTTCGACTACGCGATCGAGGACTTCGCCGTGAGCGGATACGCCCCCCAAGGCGCCCTGGTGGCACCCGTCGCGGTCTGATTGACATTGCCGTGCGTTGAAATATTATGACGGAGTAGTGGAATAAAAGATCGCTCAAGTGAGCGCGTGAGAGAGGAGGATCGGCAGGCATGGCCAAGGATCACGTGGGTTCGAGTCACCCGCGCAGCAACTTGCCGCCGCTCAGCCTGCATGTGCCGGAGCCGCGTTACCGGCCCGGCGATGCCGTCGATTACTCGCATCTTGAGATAACCGTCGCGGGCGAGCAGGATCGACCCGACGAAACCTGCCCCGCGAGCGACACGTGGCCGCTGTGCAACGATCTCATCCGCGTCCTGAACGAGGATCACGTCGCCGTCGGCCCTTGGGACCCCAAGCTCGATCCCGAGACGCTGCGCCGCATCCTGCGCGCCATGGCGCTCACCCGCGCGTTCGACGATCGCATGTATCGCGGCCAACGGCAGGGCAAGACCAGCTTCTACATGAAGAGCACTGGCGAGGAGGCGACGGCGGTGTGCTGCGCCTTCGCGCTCGACCGGGAGGACATGGTCTTCCCCAGCTATCGCCAACAGGGCCTGCTGATCGCGCGGGGCTATCCACTGGTCGACATGGTCAACCAGATCTACTCGAACCGGGCCGACCGGCTGAAGGGCCGCCAGCTGCCGGTGATGTATTCGGCGCGCGAATATGGCTTCTTCACCATCTCGGGCAACCTCGCGACGCAATTCCCGCAAGCGGTCGGCTGGGCGATGGCGAGCGCGATCAAGGGGGACACGCGCATTTCCTCGGCCTTCATTGGCGAGGGGTCTAGCGCCGAGGGCGATTTCCACGCCGCCATGACTTTTGCCGCGGTCTACAATGCGCCGGTCGTCCTCAACATCGTCAACAACCAGTGGGCGATCTCGAGCTTCTCGGGTTTCGCCGGCGCGGAGCGAGCGACATTCGCCGCGCGCGCCGCCGGCTACGGCATCGCCGGCTTGCGCGTCGACGGCAACGACGTGCTCGCGGTCTACGCGGCGTTCCGCTGGGCCGCCGACCGCGCTCGCGCCAACGCGGGGCCGACGCTGATCGAACACTTCACCTACCGCGCGGAGGGACACTCCACCTCCGACGATCCCAGCGCCTACCGCTCGGTGCAGGAGCGCGAGGAGTGGCCGCTCGGCGATCCAGTGCACCGCCTGGCCCAGCACCTCATCGCGCTGGGCGAATGGTCGCAGGAACAGCAGGCGGCGATGGACCGCGAAGTGGCCGAGGAGGTGAGGGCGGCCACCAAGGAGGCCGAGAAGAACGGCATCCTGGGCCATGGCATGCACCACCCGTTCCACACGATGTTCGAGGACGTGTTCGAGGAACTGCCCTGGCATCTGGAGGAGCAGGCCGAGCAGGCGATCCGCGAGCGCCAGACCAAGTTCCCCGAGTGGAAAGCCGAGCCTTTGGAGCGCAAGTCATGATCGAGGAAGAGCCGGTCAGCCTCCATGAGGCGCCCACCCGCACGATGAACATGATCGAGGCGATCAACGACGCGCTCGACATCATGATGGCGCGCGATCCCGACATGGTCATCCTGGGCGAGGACGTCGGCTATTTCGGCGGGGTGTTCCGCGCGACGGCGGGGCTGCAGAAGAAGTATGGCCGGAACCGGGTGTTCGATTCGCCCATCAATGAATGCGGCATCATCGGCGCGGCGGTCGGCATGGCGGCCTACGGCCTGCGTCCCGTGCCCGAGATCCAGTTCGCCGACTACATCTATCCCGGCCTGGACCAGCTCATCTCCGAGGCGGCGCGGATGCGCTATCGCTCGGCGGGAGACTTCACCGCGCCGCTGACCGTGCGGTCGCCCTTCGGCGGCGGCATCTTCGGCGGCCAGACGCATAGCCAGAGCCCGGAGGCGCTGTTCACGCACGTCGCGGGGCTCAAGACCGTGATCCCGGCGACTCCGCACGATGCCAAGGGCCTCCTGATCGCCGCGATCGAGGACAACGATCCGGTGATCTTCTTCGAGCCCAAGCGGATCTACAACGGCCCGTTCGATGGATACTACGACAATCCGTCGAAGACCTGGAAGGCTCACCCGGGCGGCAAGGTGCCGGAGGGCTACTATGCCATCCCGCTCGGCAAGGCGCGCATCGTGCGCGAGGGCGCGGCGCTGACGGTCCTGTCCTACGGCACGATGATCCACGTCGCCGAGGCGGTGCTGGCGGCCAAAGGCGTCGATGCCGAGATCATCGACTTGCGCACGCTCGTCCCGCTCGACATCGAGACTGTGCAAGCCTCTGTGGAAAAGACCGGCAAATGTCTGGTGATACACGAGGCGACCCGCACGTCGGGGTTCGGCGCCGAGCTTTCGGCGTTGGTGCAGGAGCGCTGCTTCTATCACCTGGAGGCGCCGGTCGAGCGCGTCACTGGGTTCGACACGCCGTATCCGCACAGCCTCGAGTGGGCCTATTTTCCCGGACCGGTGCGCATCGGCGAAGCCGTCGACCGGCTGATGAAGGACTGATCCCATGGGTCGCTACGTATTCCGCTTGCCGGATATCGGCGAGGGCATCGCCGAGGCCGAGATTGTCGCCTGGCACGTCAAGGTCGGCGATCAGGTGGAGGAGGATGGCCGCCTCGCCGACATGATGACCGACAAGGCTACCGTGGAGATGGAAAGCCCGGTCACCGGCCGCGTGATCGAGGTCGCGGGCGCCGAGGGTGATGTCGTGGCGATCGGTTCGCCGCTGGTCGTGATCGAGATCGAAGGCGAGGAGGCCGAAGCGCCCGCGCCGAGCGCGCCCGTCGTCGAGGAACGGATCGAGGCCGAGAACCCCCATGCCGGCGACGCGGACCGGGCGATCGCGGCCGAGCCTAAGGTCGAAGAACCAGCGCCACCACTGCCACCGCCGGCTCCGAGCCAGGAAGCGCCAAAGCCGCAAGCGCCGGTCCAGCCGGCGGCGCATCCCAGCGCGAAGGTCCTGGCGAGCCCAGCGGTGCGCAAGCGGGCGAAGGACCTCGGCATCGATCTGGCCGAAGTGCGTCCCGCCGAGGAAGGCCGCATCCGCCACGCCGATCTCGATGCCTTTCTGTCGTACAACGCCGCGGGCGGGTTCCAGCCGGCCGGCCGTCGCGGCGCCGACGAGCAGGTGCGCGTCATTGGCCTCAGGCGCCGCATCGCCGAGAACATGGCGGCGTCCAAGCGCAACATCCCGCACTTCTCCTATGTCGAAGAGTTCGATGTCACCGCGCTCGAGCAGGCGCGCGAGCAGCTCAACGCCGCGCGAGGTGGCCGGCCCAAGCTGACCCTGCTGCCGTTTCTGATCACCGCGATCTGCCGCGTGCTGCCCGGCTTTCCGATGCTGAACGCGCACTACGACGACGAAGCGGGTGTCGTGACCCGCTACGGCGCGGTGCATCTGGGCATCGCCGCGCAGACGCCCTCGGGCCTCATGGTGCCGGTGATCCGCGACGCGCAGGACCGCAACTTGTGGCAGCTCGCCGCCGAGATCGGCCGGCTCGCGCAAGCGGCGCGCGAGGGCACGGCCAAGTCGGCCGAGCTTTCGGGCTCCACGATCACCGTCACCTCGCTCGGCCCCATGGGCGGGGTCGCGACGACCCCGGTGATCAACCGGCCGGAAGTCGCGATCATCGGACCCAATCGCATTGTCGAGCGGCCGATGTTCGTGACGGACGCGAGCGGGCAAGAGCGCGTCGAGAAGCGCAAGCTGATGAACATCTCGATGAGCTGCGACCACCGCGTCGTCGATGGCTGGGACGCGGCGAGTTTCGCACAAGCGCTCAAGGCGCTGATCGAGGCGCCGGCGGTGCTGCTCGCGGGCTAGAGTCTGTCCGCTTAAAGCCGATTCGGCGCCGGTCCACGCCCCCACCCGACCTCCCATAGGGTACTATCGTTGGGAGGTCGGGTGGGGGCGTGGGCCGGTGCCGCTTAACTCTAGGGAACCTAGCGAACGATGCCGCTGTAGGCGATCCTGCCGCTGCTGCGCCGGTCGGCGGCAATGCGCCAGCGCACGTGGGTGACGTCCTCGGGCGTGGCGAAGCGGTTGCCGATCCGCAGTGCGCCGAGTTGTCCCCAGGTGCGGCCGCCGTCGACCGACACGTCCTGATCGTCCCACGTGCTCGCCTGGTAGCTCACCGCGCGCGGCATGGGGTTGGTGATGGTGAAGCTGCCCTGGCCGCCGGTGCGATACCAGTCGACGACAGTGATCACCCGGTCGCCGCGCGTCAGGCGGTCGGCCGGTTCGAGGTGCCGGCTTGTGTCCGGCCCAACCCGCTCCACGAAGACCGCGCTCTGGGTGGCGACATTCGCCTGCGCCCACGCCGCCGACCCGAACGGAAGGAGCGCCAAGGCCGCGAGAACGGCGGCGGCGCGGCTGCGGATCACTGTCTTCATCGGTCGAACCCCCGTTCGATCATCGGCCCCAAACGAGAGGAACCTCGGCGAAAAGCGCCAAGATATGGTTAACAACGCGGCCACTTTCTTGGCGCGCAGCGATGGAAGGCAGCAAATTGCATCCCCGTGACAAAGGCCGGTTGACAGCCCCAATTGCCTGCCTTAGTGGCGCGGCTCCCCAAGGGGTGCACGCCCACAAGCGTTCCAGAACGCGGGTGTAGCTCAGTTGGTTAGAGCGCCGGCCTGTCACGCCGGAGGTCGCGGGTTCGAGCCCCGTCACTCGCGCCACTTGGGGAATTTTCCTTGAAAATCAGCGATACGCGCCATCGTCGTCCCGGGCTCGACCCGGGACCGGTTGCGCGATGTTGCGAGCTTGCTGGTTTACACGGGAGAGGGTCGTCGCTGACGGAACCGGACCCGGGTCGAGCCCGGGTGGACGGTCATCCCCAGCGCCCGGTTTCCATCCAGATCAGATAGCGGCGCAGCGGCAGGATCCACACGATCCCGAGCACCAGGTAGATCGGCGCCTGCGCCAGCGCGGGCCATCCGGCGATCAGCGGCGCCAGCACGGCGGCGATGACGAGGCCATAGACGGCCAGCGCCACGACGATGCCAAGCACGCCCACGGGAATGCGCCAGGTCGGCTCCTCACGCACGTCAGCGGTCTCCTTCGTAGTAGCGGGTGGGCGTCACGATCGCATCGAGGCGGCGATCATGTGCCTCGCGCGGCAAATCGTCGGCAAGCTGCGTGTCCCAGGCAAGGCCGATGGTGCGGACCTGCGGATGATCGGCCAACCAGCGGTCGTAGTGCCCACCGCCCTGGCCGAGCCGGTCGCCATCGGCGGAGAAAGCCAGCAGCGGCATGATCACCACGTCGGGCACGACCTCTGGCGCCGTGACATCGGGCTGGCGGATGGCGAAGGGGCCAAGCTCCAGCTCATCCTCGGCATAAGGATCGGCCCAGGCACGAAACTGCATCGCGGCCTCGCGATCGGCGAACCAGGGCAGGGCGAGGGTGCGCCCGTTCTCGTGAAGCCAGCGCGCATAGCTCAGCGTCGGCGCCTCGCTGGGATGCGGATGGTACAGGCCGACGCGCGCGCCCTCGGGAATCAGATCCAGCACTGGCGCCGGCGGGCGCAGGAACAGCAGCGCGCGCATGCTCTGGGGCAAGGCGGCGACATGCTCGCGGCGGACGGCACGATAACGCCGGCGCAGCTGCGCCTTGAGGTCGGCCAGGCTTCCGGCGGTGTCGGTGGGGGGTGACGGGTCCACCATGGGTCGTTTCCTAGAACTCCTCTGACGCCTCAACGTCAGGTGGGGACCATATGTGCCGGACCAAGGTCCGACCAGGGACAGCCCCCGTGGATTTGCTTATAGCCTCAGGGATGTTCGAACGGCTCGTGCCGGGCAGAACCCGTCGCCGACCTATCTAGGCGTTCGTGGCCGTCTGCTCAAGGCGTTGCGCCAAGGCTTCGATGCGCGCGGCGATGTTGTCCAGCCTTTCGGCGACTTGCGGCGACAGTGCCGCGTCCGTCCCGCTTTCCCGGCTGCGCGCCTCGTGCAGGTCGTCGGCCAGCATCAGCGCGGCGAAGAGCAGTGTCTGCACTTCGTTGTTCGTGCGCGTGCCGCCGCTGGCCGCCACCGCCTCGTCCACCATTGCGCCCAGAGCGGCGACATGCGCTTCCTGCCCGTCGGCACAGGCGACGCGATAGCTGCGGCCGCCGATCGTCAGCGTGACGTTGCTCACGGCGCGGTCTCGTCGGACGTCTCGTCCGGCTCAAGCAATTCGTCGATCCGGGCGATCGCGTCGGCAACCGACAGCTTGAGCTGCTCGTGTCGCCTTTCGAGATCGGCGTCTCGCGCCAGGCCGGGCGCCTCGAGCGATCGCTCCAGCCGGTCCAGCGCGAATTCCATGCGGTCCAGCGATGCGAGGAGGGAGCCCTCATCCATTCTGCTTCGCTATCTCCGATCCAGGGGGATGCAACCGAATTGCAAAGAAAAGCTGTGAATGAACGCGGCGGTGACGTCAGTCGGTCGTCCCGTGGTCGGGAGCAAAACTTGACGGAACAGTGTGCAGCCGCGAAGAGGCCGCCAATCGAATCGACGCCACGCGGCGCACCTTGCGCGGAGTACTTTCATGAGCACCGACCCCACCCGCTTCGCGCCGATGGCGAATGCCATCCGTGCGCTGTCGATGGATGCGGTGCAGGCCGCGAACTCGGGCCACCCCGGCATGCCCATGGGCATGGCCGACGTTGCGACCGTGCTCTTCGCCAAGTTCCTGCGCTTCGATCCCTTGCGTCCGGACTGGGCGGACCGCGACCGCTTCGTGCTGTCCGCCGGCCACGGGTCGATGCTCATCTATTCGCTCCTTCACCTGACGGGCCACGATAGCCCGACGATCGAGGACATCCGCAACTTCCGCCAGCTCGGGTCGGTCTGCGCGGGCCACCCCGAGAACTTCCTGATCCCGGGCGTCGAGTGCACCACCGGCCCGCTGGGCCAGGGCCTCGCCATGGCGGTCGGCATGGCGATCGCGGAGCGGCACCTGAACGCGACGTTCGGAGACGATCTGGTCGACCACAAGACCTGGGTGATCGCGGGTGACGGGTGCCTGATGGAAGGCATCAACCACGAGGCGATCGGCCTGGCCGGCACGCTGAAGCTGGGCCGCCTCAAGGTGCTGTGGGACGACAATCGCATCACCATCGACGGCGACACCTCTCTCTCGACGACCGAGGTCATTCCGGCGCGCTACAAGGCCTCTGGCTGGGACGTGTTCGAATGCGACGGCCACGACTATGCCGACATCGAGCGCGCGCTCGGCGAAGCGGCGCTGTCGGACAAGCCCTCGCTGGTCGCCTGCCGCACGGTCATCGGCAAGGGCGCGCCGAACAAGCAGGGCGGCCACGACGTGCATGGCGCGCCGCTCGGTGCCGACGAGATCGCCGCCGCTCGCCAGGTTCTGGGCTGGAGCGCGGAGCCTTTCGTGATCCCGCAGGATGTTCTCGCCGACTGGCGCGAACTGGGCGCACGCGGCGCCGCGGCCCGCGAGGAGTGGGAGCAGCGCCTCGCCTCGGACGAGCAGGGCGCCGAATTCCAGCGGCGGATGGCCGGCGATCTGCCCGATACCGCCGAAGCGGCCGCCGCTCTTTCGGCTTGGCTCGATGGCGATGCCAATGTCGCGACCCGCAAGGCGAGCGAGAACGCGCTCAACGTGCTGGTGCCGGCGATCCCCGACCTGATCGGCGGCTCGGCCGACCTGACCGGTTCGAACAACACCAAGGCCAAGAACCAGGCGCCGCTCACGCCTGAGGACTATGCCGGCCGCTACGTCTACTACGGCATCCGCGAGTTCGGCATGGCCGCCGCGATGAACGGCATGGCGCTGCACGGGGGTGTGATCCCCTACGGCGGCACCTTCCTGATCTTCTCCGACTATTGCCGCAACGCGATCCGTCTCTCGGCGCTGCAGCAGACGCGGGTCGTCTATGTGCTGACGCACGATTCGATCGGGCTGGGCGAGGACGGCCCGACGCACCAGCCGATCGAGCAGGTCATGTCGCTGCGGCTGATCCCCAACCTCAACGTGTTCCGCCCGGCCGATGCGATCGAGACCGCCGAGGCCTGGCAGATCGCGCTCGACAGCCCGAACACGCCTTCGGTGCTCGCGCTGTCGCGCCAGAACCTGCCGCAGCTTCGCCATGGGCCGAACCCCGGCGTCGAGCTGCCGACCGCGCGCGGCGCCTATCGCCTGCGCAGCGCCAAGGCCGACCGCAAGGTGATCCTGATCGCCACCGGTTCCGAGGTGCAGATCGCCGTCGAGGTTGCCGAGAAGCTCGAAGCGCAGAACATCGGCGCCGACGTGATCTCGATGCCGTGCATGGAACTGTTCGAGGCGCAGGACGAAGCCTACAAGCGCGAGCTGCTGCCCGACGTCGATCCTTCGCAGATCCTGCGAGTCTCGATCGAGGCGGGCGTGACGCTGGGCTGGGAGCGCTATACGATGGCGCGCGGCCTCAACATCGGGCTCGACCGGTTCGGCGCCTCGGCTCCCGCCAAGGACCTGTTCGCGCGCTTTGGCTTCACCGCGGATTCCATCGTACCCAAGATTCTGGACAAGCTCAGCACGTAAGGAGGACTTTCTTCATGGCGACCAAGGTTGCGATCAACGGTTTCGGACGTATCGGGCGCAACGTCGCTCGCGCAATTCTCGAGCGGACCGACCACGACCTCGAACTCGTTTCGATCAACGACCTCGCGAGCGCCAAGGCGAACGCCCTCCTGTTCAAGCGTGACTCGGTCCACGGCGCCTTCGAAGGCACCGTCGAAGTCGACGGCGACGACCTGGTCGTCAACGGCAAGCGCATCAAGGTGACTGCCGAGCGCGATCCCGCGAACCTGCCGCACGCCGCCAACGGCATCGACATCGCGCTCGAGTGCACCGGCTTCTTCACCGACAAGGCCTCGGCCTCCAAGCACATCGACGCCGGAGCCAAGCGCGTCCTGATCTCGGCGCCCGCCAAGAACGTCGACCTGACGGTCGTCTACGGCGTCAACCACGACAAGCTCACCGCCGAGCACGTGGTCGTCTCCAACGCGTCGTGCACCACCAACTGCCTCGCGCCGATGGCCAAGGTCCTGCACGAGAAGATCGGCATCGAGCGCGGCCTGATGACCACGATCCACTCGTACACCAACGACCAGAAGATTCTGGACCAGATCCACTCCGACCCGCGCCGCGCCCGCGCCGCGGCGATGAACATGATCCCGACCAGCACCGGCGCCGCCGTCGCCGTCGGGCTCGTCCTGCCCGACCTCAAGGGCAAGCTCGACGGTTCGTCGATCCGCGTGCCGACCCCGAACGTCTCGGTCGTCGACCTGACCTTCCAGCCCAAGCGCGACACCACCGCCGAGGAAGTCAACGCGCTGCTCAAGGAAGCGGCCGAGGGCGAGCTCAAGGGCGTGCTCGCTTTCACCGACGAGCCGCTGGTTTCGATCGACTTCAACCACGACGCGCACTCGTCGACCATCGACAGCCTCGAGACCGCGGTGCTCGAAGGCAAGCTGGTGCGCGTGCTCTCGTGGTACGACAACGAGTGGGGTTTCTCCAACCGCATGGTCGACACGGCTGGCGTGATGGGCGGCCTGCTCTAAGCCGCTGCTCTAAGCCGCACGGGCCACGGATGACGCAGACGGGACGATTGGGCGGGATCGCGCGGCACGCACGGCCGCGCGGCCCCATCGAGCCGATCGACCACGTCAGCGTCTCCGTGGCGAGCGGCCTGCAGGGCGACTTCCGGGGAGCGGTCAAGCCCGGCGGCAAGGGTCGCCGGCAAGTCTCGCTGATCGAGGCGGATTGCTGGGCGGCGGCAATGGCCGAGCTTGGCGTCCACGCCGACGAAATGCTCCCCTGGCATGCCCGCCGCGCCAACCTGCTGATCGAAGGCCTGCGCCTCCCGCGCGAGACGGGTACGATCCTGGCGATCGGTACGAGCTTGCGGATCGAGATCACGCAGGAGTGCGATCCCTGCAGCCGCATGGAGGAAGTGCATCCCGGCCTGAAGGCCGCGCTGCTGCCGGACTGGCGCGCCGGTTTCCTGGGCAAGGTTCTGACAGACGGCGAGATCGCCGTGGGTGACGAAATAAGGATCGAAAGATGAGCGCTTTCAAGACCCTGGACGATCTTGGTGATGTGAATGGCAAAGTCGCGCTGGTCCGCGTCGACCTCAACCTGCCGATGCAGGACGGTGCCGTCACCGACGACACCCGCATCCAGGCCGCGGTGCCGACCGTGCTGGAACTGGCGAACAAGGGCGCCAAGGTGCTCCTCCTCGCCCACTTCGGCCGCCCCAAGGGCGAGCGCGTCTCGACCCAGTCGCTCTCGATGGTGGTCGGTGCGGTCGAGAAAGTGCTCGGCAAGGAAGTGATGTTCGTGCCCGAGATCGCTGGCCCGGTGGTCGAGCAGGCGGTCGGCATCCTGCGCGCAGGCGATATCGCTATCCTGGAAAACACCCGCTTCTGGAAGGGCGAGGAGAAGAACGACCCCGAACTGGCCAAGGCGATCGCGGCGAACGCCGACTTCTACGTCAACGACGCCTTCTCCGCCGCGCACCGCGCACACGCCACCACCGAGGGTCTCGCCCGGGTGCTTCCCGCCTACGCCGGCCGCTCGATGGAGGCCGAGTTGAAGGCGCTCGACAAGGCGCTCGGCACCCCGGAGAAGCCGGTCGCGGCAGTGGTCGGCGGGGCGAAGGTGTCGTCCAAGCTCGACGTGCTCAAGCACCTCGTCACCCAGGTCGACCACCTGATCATCGGCGGCGGCATGGCCAACACCTTCCTCGCCGCCAAGGGCGTGGACGTGGGCAAGTCGCTTTGCGAGCATGACCTGACCGGCACCGCCAACGAAATCCTCGAGACCGCCGACAAGGCCGGCTGCACCGTGCACTTGCCTTACGAAGTGGTCGTGTCGAAGGAATTCGCCGCCAACCCGCCGTCGCTGCGCACCTGCAACGTCCATGAGGTCGCCGCCGACGAGATGATCCTCGACGCCGGCCCCTCGGCCGCCGAAGCGCTGGGCGACGTGCTCAAGACCTGCAAGACGCTGGTGTGGAACGGCCCGCTCGGGGCGTTCGAGATGGCGCCGTTCGACGCCGCCACCGTGGCTCTCGCCAAGACCGCCGCCGCGCTGACCCGCGAGGGGTCGCTGGTTTCCGTCGCCGGCGGTGGCGACACCGTCGCGGCGCTCAACCACGCGGGCGTGGCGCAGGACTTCTCGTACATCTCGACTGCGGGCGGCGCGTTCCTCGAGTGGATGGAAGGCAAGGAACTCCCCGGCGTCGCCGCGCTGGAGGCCTGAGCCAACGGTCCGGCACGCCGTCGTCCCGGACTTGTTCCGGGACCGGTTCCGCCAGGGCCGAACGTACCGTAGTGCGCTGAGAACGCAGGACATGCCGGAACCGAGCCCCAAGACGGCGGGCTCTGCGAACTTCGCTCGACACCATAAAGATCGCGGCTATGGGTAAGCGCTGCAGGATGACCAGAACAGAACACGCTCCGACAGGATGATGAAGGCGCTACCCGAAGCTTTGCCGAGAGACGGCCACCCGCCCGCACGCTACGTTACGCTTGATGGCATGCGTGGTCTTGCCGCGATCGCGGTCGCCTTGTTCCACTTCGACATCTATCTGGTGCCGCACGGCTACCTGGCGGTGGACTTCTTCTTCGTCCTTTCGGGTTTCGTCCTCTACCGCAGCTACCTGCCGCGTCTGCGCGAGGGACTGGGTATCGGGCGGTTCATGCTGCAGCGCCTGGCGCGGCTCTACCCGTTGTTCATGCTGGGGCTCATGCTCGGTGTCGCTCTCGCGCTCCAGCAGATCGCCGTGGGCGACGACAAGGCGATGTCGGGCTCCGCCCTGGCCACGACGATCCTGTTCAACGGGGCGATGCTCCCCTCGCCGGTGGACCTGCCGCTCTACCCGCTGAACGTGCCGTCCTGGTCCCTGTTCTTCGAGATCGTCGCCAGCTTCGCGCTCGTCGCGCTGCTGTTCCGCCTGCCGCGCTTCGCGCTTGCCGGAATCTGCCTCCTCGCCGCCGTCGGGCTCGTACCGATCATGCTCGACCACGGATCGGGCAACATCGGCGCCTTGTGGCACGAGTACGACATCGCCCTGATGCGAACTGCCTATTCCTTCACCTTCGGCGCGATCATCGCATCGCTGCCGGAAGGGCACTTGCGCAAGGCCAACTGGCTGGGCGTCGCCTGCATCGCCGCCATCGGCATCCTGTTGGCGGCTCCGGTGCCGTCCGCCTGGACCGCGCGGTACGATCTGCTGGTGATCCTCGTCCTCTCGCCCGCGCTCGTGTTCCTGGGCACCCGGTGCGAGCCGGTGTCCATCGCCGCGCCGATTGCCGCCTTCGCCGGAGAGGTGTCCTATGCGCTCTACGCGGTGCACTGGTCCTTCATCGAGCCGATGCGTGCGGCGGTGGCGCAGCTCGGCCTGTCGCCCTTGCCGGCCGCCGCGCTGTTCCTGGCAGTGATGCTCACCGCCGCCGCGGCCGCCGTGCGCTGGTACGACCTGCCGCTGCGCCGCCGCCTCACGGCTATGCTGCGCCGAAGCGAGCGGCGCGTCCGGCCGCTCGGCGCATGATCCGCTTAAACGGATTTATACCGCAGTTGCGAAAGAACCCGGCGGAAGTTAGAAAGAAAGCACACGTCCACAGCTAAGTCGTCCGAACCAACCACGTCCAAGATCAACAGGGGAACTTCATGAACACCTCCGACATGACTGCCAAGATGGCCGCCGGCAAAGGCTTCATCGCCGCACTCGACCAGAGCGGCGGTTCGACGCCCAAGGCGCTCAAGGGCTACGGCATCGAGGAAGGCGCGTGGAGCGACGAGGCGGGCATGTACGGCCTGATCCACGACATGCGCAGCCGCATCATCTCCTCGCCCGCGTTCACCGGGGACAAGGTCATCGGCGCGATCCTATTCGAGCGCACGATGGACGGCACCGTCAACGGCGTGCCCACCCCGCAGGCGCTGATCGCCAAGGGCGTGGTCCCCTTCATCAAGATCGACAAGGGCCTGGAGGACGAGGTCAACGGCGTGCAGCTGATGAAGCCCATGCCCGAACTCGACGCCCTGCTGGAGCGTTCGAAGGCGCTCGGCGTCTACGGCACCAAGGAGCGCTCGGTGATCAACTCGGCCAACGAGGAAGGCATCGCGGCGATCGTGAAGCAGCAGTTCGAGGTGGGCAACCAGGTGCTCAGCCACGGGATGATGCCGATGCTCGAGCCCGAGATCAACATCAAGAGCGAGACCCGCGCCGAGTGCGACGCGATCCTGCTCCAGGAACTCCTCAAGGGCCTCGATGCGCTGCCCGAGGGCGTGCAGGTCATGCTCAAGCTGTCGCTGCCGGTGAAGCCGGGCACGTTCGACCCGCTGGTCGATCATCCCAAGGTGCTTCGCGTCGTCGCGCTTTCGGGTGGTTACGAGCGTCCGGAGGCCTGCGTCGAGCTGTCGAAGAACAAGGGCATCATCGCCAGCTTCAGCCGTGCGCTGCTGCAGGATCTGCGCTTCCAGATGAGCGATGCCGAGTTCGACGCATCGCTGGGCGGCGCGATCGACGAGATCTATAAGGGTTCGACCCAGAAGATCGAGGCTGCCGCCGCGGCCTGATGCGATGACCAAGGCACCGGTTGCGACCTTCGCGAACCATCGCGGGGTCGTGCCGATGCTGTGGGTCTTCGTAACCCTGGCCTGCATGGAACTGCTGGCCGTTCACTTGTTCGTCGCGGTGAAGTGGCCGGCACTCGCCTGGCCGCTGAGCGCCGTCACGTTGCTCTCGATTGTCTGGCTCGTGCGCTGGCTGCTGAGCTGGAAGCGTCGCCCGCACGAGCTCGACGCATCGCGGCTGCGGCTTCACATGGGCTCGCTGCTCCACGTCGACGTTCCGCTCGAAGCCATCGGCTGCATCCGCGCGGGCATTCGGGCCGATCTGCTCAAGGCGCGAACCACGCGCAACCTGGTGCCGATCGCCTACCCCAACCGGCTGATCGAGCTGCGCACGCCTCTGCCAGACCGCCGTGCTACCCGGCACATCGCCATCCGCATCGACGACCCGGCGGCGTTCGACGCGCGGATGGCGGCGGCAGGCGTGGTGATCACAGCCTGAGCGCATGAGAAAATACTAACGATGAGAAAGAGCAAGCTTACCCGCCCTTACTAACCATTATGGCTCTCTATGTCAAGAACAATCTGAGAACAACCGCTCAGAGGCCGCCCCGGAACCGAAAGCCGAAGCGGTAGTCACCCCGCTTGATCGGCGGTGTCTCGCCGCCCGCAAGCTTGTCCGGCTGAACTTCCACCAGTTCCAGCGTGCCGTCGGCCACCGGCACTGGCTGACCCTGAACCAACTCGCGCGTCCCGGTTCCGCTGCCCAGCTTCACCCGCACGCTCAGCCGTACCCGCCCGGCCCAGACGCAGCGGGCATTCATCGGGCAACGGCTGTCCTCCAGCACCGCTAGCGGCGTGACCTTCGGGCCGCCGACGCTGACCGTCTCGCCGATCGCGGCGCGGACCAGATCGTCGGCCTGCCCGGGCGGTGGCGCGGAAACCGGCGGGTTCGCGGGCGTGCAAGCGGCCAGGGGCAGGGCGAGGGCGCAGAGCAGGAGGGGCAGCTTCATCGCTCGCTTAGAC
>Ga0268266_10001027_pt1 | contig 35184 bp, 16 predicted proteins | sample KBSS13metaG_FD_190356 | JGI IMG/M metagenome (GOLD analysis project Ga0268266, IMG submission 190356) | Switchgrass rhizosphere microbial communities from Kellogg Biological Station, Michigan, USA - KBS S1-3 metaG (SPAdes) (version 2) | ecosystem: Host-associated > Plants > Roots > Rhizosphere...
GCCGCCTAATGCCGACTCCAAGGCGATGGCGGCGGCCATCCTGTCCCGTGCGGGAAAAACTTGCAACGTGACCCAGGTCGGCTGGATTGGCCAAAACGCCTCCACCAACACGGAATATAATGAGGCGGTTTGCGCCGACGGCACCGGCTATATGCTGGCAAGCGCGCTTCCTGGCTCCGCCAATCCACCCCGTGTCACCGATTGCCATGCTTCTGCGATGCAGGGCATCATCTGCAAGCTCGCCCATGTCGAAGGCGCGCCCATCGTGACGATACAAACCTTCAAGGATGCCGTTGCCCAGAGGGGTGTCTCCTGCGAGGCGTCGAATGTCAGGGTCATCGGCCAGCAGAATATCAGCAAGCGTTATGTGGCTGAATTCCAATGCTCTGAGCATCCCGAAGGGCTCATTGCTTATATCCCATTAGAGGGCAATTCGGCGCCATTCGAAACCATTGACTGTGCCGCCGCCGCCAAGCGCGGATTGAAGTGCACGCTTACGCAATAGTGCGCAGGAAGAAGACGGCTCGGTTCTCCCATGACAGAGGCACGAAAACACCGCGCAAGCTCCAACGGCCTCGATCCGCGCGATCAGGGCGGCGAAGCCGTTCGCAACAACAGGCAGCGCTTGGTGTTGCCGTTTTGGCGCTTGATAACATGTGATTCCGATGGGCAAGAAGTCGTGCTTATTTGGTGGTGTTTCTGGTCCACGGCGAGACAGTTGCGGCCGTTCGGGCGGGTACCAAGCCAGGGCAGATCGGGTTGTGTCGGCGGAGGGGCGGCACAACACCTGCCGGCGTGCGTGGGGTCATGATTTTGTCGGGTCAATGTTAGGAGGGGGAGGCGCAGCCAGGTTTCACCGGCACGTCCGGTCGGCTATGGTAGGGAATGATGCGCTCCTGATAGTCAATGGAAGGAACAGTGCCAGGCGGTCATAGGGCAGGCCGCCTGCGGAAAAAAATGACGGAAATTGCGGCACAAAACGCAACGGTGAGAACCGGCCCATCGGGTCCGGTAAAGCTGCCGGGCGCGGCCGCCGGGGCGGAGGGCGTTCCATCGCACTGGTACGCGCGATTGACGGGCGGCCGTCCGGAATGGGTGGTCAATGCCGCTATTATTTTCATAATTTCGACCCTGGTCAGTCTGTTTCTTGGAACCGCGGGACTCATTCACGGCGGCGGCGATTATGGGGAACTCGTCAATAAGCTGATCTCGGGCTGGGTGTGGGTGCCCTTGGTGCCTCTCATCCTTGCGATCGACCGGCGGCTGCCCCTTTCCGAAAGTCAATTTCCGCTGCGATTGGCGGTTCATTTCGGTTTGAGTCTGCCTGGGGCCGCCTTACACACCGCGATCCTGGCGCTGGCGGATTTCCCTTTCAAGATTATTTGGTTTAGTCCGATCCGCGCGCCGCAGAATACCTATTATTTCCTTTTTGCCGATTGGTTTTCCTATTGGGCCATTTTTGCGCTGATCTTCGCGCTGCAATATTACAAGCGCTATAGTTCCAGCCAGCTTGAGATCGAGCGCCTGAAGAACCGGTATCTGCGGCTTCATCTGGACAATCTGCGCATGCAGCTTGAGCCGCATTTCATGTCCAATGCGTTGAATGCCGTCTCCTCCACGACGGAAACTGATCCCGCTCTGGCGCGGCGGATCATTGCCGATCTTGGTGTTCTTCTGCGGCTGTCGCACGAATACAGGGATAGGCATCTCATTCCGTTGAAGGAAGAGATGGCCATTCTCGAGCACTATCTCGCCATTCAACGGGTGCGTTTCGGCGAGCGTATCGCGATCAAGATCGATGTCGCCGCGGGCGTGGAGCAGATCCTCGTGCCCTGCTTGCTGTTGCAGCCGCTGGTGGAGAATTCCATACGACACGGGATTATGGGGGAGGACACCGGCGGGGCGATCTCCATCAGCGCGAGCCAAGTGGGCGACAAGGTGCAAATTCGGCTGACCGATGATGGGGTGGGACTGCCGCCGGGTTGGAGGCTGGAGACATCGTCGGGCCAGGGTCTCTCAATAACACGCGAGCGACTGGACGCCTTGTATCCGAACGGCCAGGCGCGCCTTGCCATCAGTACGCGCTCTTACGGAGGCACCGAGGTCCGCATCGACATCCCGATTTTGCCCGCCTTTGCAAAATCATGAGCCAATCGAAACAGATGCAGCTGCGTGTTTTGGTCGTTGACGACGAGCCGCTTGCCAGAAGCCGTCTGACAACCCTCCTCCGGCGCGATTCACAAGTCGACAAAATAGTGGAAGCCGCGGACGGTGTTGCGGCGATGAATGTTATCGAAGCAGAGCGTCCCGATATCGTGTTTTTGGACGTCCAAATGCCCCGCCTTGGCGGCCTCGACCTGGTCCAGGCCATGGGCGCCGAGAATATGCCGCATACTGTCTTCGTCACCGCCTATGACCAATATGCGGTCCACGCTTTTGAAGCCGCCGCTGCGGATTATCTGGTGAAGCCTTTCAGCGATGAACGCTTTGAGCAATCCATGAACCGGATCAAGGCCCGGATCTGCCAGTCCCAGCCGTCCCAGCTGGGCCCACATGTTCTGGATGCCACGGTACGCGCCGGCGGGTTTTGGCGCCGCTTGGTTGTGAAATCCGGAAATGTTGTTCGCTTTCTTTCGGTCGGAGACATCGATTGGATCGAAGCTGCGAATGTCTATGTCAATCTTCATGTGGCGCACCACGAATACCTCTACCGTATCGCATTGAGCCACTTGGCATCCAAGCTCGACCCGGCGCGGTTCGTGCGCATTCATCGCTCGACGATCGTCAATATCGAACGTATCAAGGAACTCGAACCGATTTCTCAGGGCGAGTATGAAGTGATCTTGACGGACGGCACCCGTCTGCACCTGTCCAGAACCTATCGGCTGGAGCTTGAGAAACTTCTTGGGCAGTCGCTGTAAGTCGACTGTTCACCGTCGTTACATCTCTCACAATCACGGAAAGGCCTGCCAAATGAAGTCGCTCCTTCGTTTTTTTGCGGCAACCAGCATCATGGGAGTTTTCTCGTCCATGGGAACCCTGCCGGCGACCGCGCAAGCCACCGCCTTTTCCGATAAACCGGCGCTTCTTCTTGGCGCCGCCTGGTACCCCGAGCAGTGGTCCCAGTCACAATGGGATGCCGACCTCTCCCGGATGGAGGCCGCGCATATCAACCTGGTACGCATCGGCGAATTCGCCTGGAGCACCATGGAACCATTGGAAGGCCAGTTCCGGTTTGAGTGGCTGGACCGCGCCATTGCCCTGGCGGAAAAACACCACATCTGCGTCGTGCTGGGCACGCCGACAGCCACGCCTCCTGCCTGGTTGACCGCGAAATACCCAGATACCTTGCGCGTGGACGAAAATGGAGTCCGCGCTGAGCATGGCAATCGCCAGCAGTTTTCTTTCACCAGCGCCCGCTACCGCGTCTTTGCGCATGAAATCGCGGAAAAGATGGCACAGCGGTATGGACACAATCCCAATGTGGTGGGCTGGCAGCTCGATAACGAATATGCCCAAGTGTCCTTCGATCCGGAAACCAAAGCCAGGTTTCATGATTGGCTGCGCAAGAAATATGGCGCCATCGAGAATCTCAACAACCACTGGACCACGGCCTATTGGAGCCAGACCTACGACAGTTTTGATGAAATCCCGGTGCGCGCGGAAAAGGAGAATCCCGGGCTTCTGCTCGATTGGAAACGTTTCGTAAGCGACACCTGGAAGAGCTACTCGGAAAACCAGATCGCAGCCATTCGTCCGCACGCGGACAAGCGGCAATTCGTCACGACCAATACGATGGGCTGGTTTTCCGGCTTCGACGAATATGTTGTTCACGCCAATCTCGATATCGCGGCCTGGGACGATTACACCGGCAGCGAGCACTATGATTATTTCGATAACGGCGCGCGCCACGACCTCACGCGCGGGTATAAGAACAAGAATTTCTGGGTCATGGAAACACAGCCGGGATTTGTGAACTGGAACCGCGTCAATTCAAGCCTGGCGCGCGGAGAGGTTCGTGACATGGCCTGGCAGGCGGTGGGTCACGGCGCGGATGCGGTCGAATATTGGCAGTGGCGCAGCGCGCTGAACGGGCAGGAGGAATATCACGGCGTTCTTGCCGGCCCGGATGGCGCGCCGGTACCCGTATATGCCGAAGTGCAACAAGTCGGTGAAGAATTCGCAAAGGCCGGCAAGGCGCTTGCCGGTACGTCCCCGCAATCTTCCGTGGCATTGATCAACGATTATGACAGCCGCTGGGCCATCGACTTCCAGCGTCATAGCGGTAATTTCGATCCCGTCGCGGAAATGGTGGCGTTCTACAAACCCCTCAGGGATCAGGCGCAAGCCGTCGACGTGATATCTGCGCGCGCCCCGCTGGCAAACTACAAGCTGATCGTTGCGCCGGCCTTGAATGTCCTTTCCAAGGAGGTCGCGGATCGGCTGCTGGCTTATGTGGAGCAGGGCGGAAATCTGGTGCTGGGACCCCGCTCCGGCATGAAGGACGAATACAATTCCTTGAATGTGCAGCGTCAGCCGGGGCCGCTGGTGCCGGCGCTTGGCGGGCGCGTTGAGCAATTCTATGCGCTTGAAGGCAAAGCGCCGGTGGAAGGCGATCTGGGCACAGGCACGGCTTCGGTCTGGGCCGAGCAGCTCGGCGTCCAGGCGCCTGATGTGAGAGTGTTGGCGCGCTATGGCGCCAGCAATGGATGGCTCGACAACCAGCCTGCGGTCATTACACGCAAAGTAGGCAAGGGCAGCGTTACCTATGTCGGCGCATGGTTGGACGATGCACTGCTAACAAAACTCAGCTCGGTTCTGCTGAAGCAAAGCGGTGTGGAACCGATTGTTCCCCATGCCCCTGACGGCGTGGAAGTTTGCCTGCGCACCGGAAAACGCAATTCGGTCCTCATTCTGATCAATCACAACAAGGCGGACGTAGCCGTGCCTTTACCGCACGCCATGACCAACCTGTTGGCCGGTGGCCAAACGGGGCTAAAATCCGTGGCGCTGGCCGGTTACGGCGTAGCCGTGCTCAGTTTCAAATAATGCGGCGTTGAAGCTGGTTTGTTTCAGACGTCTTGGCGCACATCCACGGTGCGCATCGGGCTGAGATTTAACGGTGCTTCAGGATGCCGAAGCGAATTTCTGCGCCGCGGGATCGCTCCGACGCTCCTCACGCGAAACCGATATCGCAAGCCTGGGAAATGTCGAGGTAGCTATGCGAGCTTCGGGATTGGCGCCCAATCAGATGACTGGGTGGCTGGGCGGCCAGTCCTGCGCCAACCCTGCTCCAGCCAAAATCCATGACAATCGCGAAAATCACCCCTCGATTACGCTCGACCCTAGACAATTGGCACGCTGCGTCAGCTGATGATCTTAGGTCCTTTCGCTAAAGATGCACTGTCATCCCAACTGTAAAATACCGCCCGATAGCGTCGTACAGGCTGGTGGTGACGCCCTGGACGCCCATGAAGTAGAGGCCCGGATTGGCGTTGGTGGTGGATGGGTTCACGCGCGGCCGCTGGTCGAACAGGTTCTCGACGGAAAGATAAGCGTCGATGGCGTTGTCATCGACCTCGAACCGCCGGTCGATGCTGAGGTCGATGTAATTGATGGAAGGCAGGCGCGGATCTACATAGATTTGATTGGTCTGGGTGGCCTTTTTGAATCCGCTGATCCAACGGTCCAGAACATTCACCGACCAATTTCCATCGCTGTAGGTGACAAACGCACTCAGCCGCGTTTTTGGATAGGCTTGGAAAGTCAGGGGAGCGCCTGGATATTGGTAGGCCTGGTTGACGGGTTGCAAGCTTGTCAGGACGCGCAAGGAGAGATCACCTGGAAGGGCGTCATGGATATCCTTGAGGGCAAAGCTGTAATTGAGTTCGACATCGAAGCCTTCCAGCGTGTTGACGGCAGTGTTGAGAGGCTGGCTGAGAATTTGTGTTGGAAAATTTGCGGGGCTTCGGTCGCTGAATGGCAGAGGCCGCACGATCAATGCGCAAAAGGGCGACGCGCCATTGGAGTCTTCGCACAGCTTCTGGATCGAGGCGTTGTTGCCGCTGATGTTGCTGATCGCGTTTTTAAGGGCGATCGTGTAATAGTCGAAAGATGCGGTGAGGTTGGGGATGAAGGTCGGGGTGAAGACCATACCGGCGGTATAGGTACGCGCGACCTCCGGGACCAGTGCGGCATTGCCATGGGAGATGGAAAAGTTCTGGGCGGTGACGGCAGTATGCAGCCCATCATTGAAGGTCTGGATGCCCTGGTTGGTTGGGGCGAACAGGTCATTGAGGGTGGGCGCGCGGATGTCGACGGAATTTGTGGCGCGCAGACGCACGTCGTCGCTGAGATGCCAATCCAGCCCGATCTTCCAGGTCTGAACGGTGCCGGAGGTCGAGTAGTCGGTATAACGGCCCGCAATATCAGCATCTAGGCTCTGTACCAGAGGCAAGGCCTTGAAGATGGGGATGCTCACTTCACCCGCAAACTCCCAGACGTTTTGAGTCACTTCCGGCAGGGCGGCGACGGTGTTATTGGCCCACAATGGCGTAATGGGATTGCACAGGACATTGGCAGGTGCGCCCGGTACACTGGTTCTCAAGCCCGCGCAGTCCACCTTGGCGAGGGGCGAAGCATTGGACTTGATCTCGAAGCCGATCCATCGCGCTTCACCGCTAAGGGCGGCCCTGACCGGTCCGGCCGGCAGATCGACGATATTGCCGGCAACGTTGGCGCCCACATTGTCGACCTTATTGGTGAGCCAGAAGCCGGTATCACCGGAGATATAATCGTTCATCTGGCGGGTGATCGCGCTCATGCCGACGCTATTGGCGCCAAAGGGATTGATGGGCACGCAGCCCGGATAAAGACCCGCGCTTGTCGTGGTGGAAACATAGCAGGTGATCGATCCGGGGGCAGGGCCGGGAACACCGTCTATCGCGGCATACAGCCGTTGATAATTGACATTGGTGGGGTCGTCTTCATGCAGGCGCGCTTCGCCATGGGTATAGTAAATGTCCCAATTGAAGCGGTCGCCCCACAGCGTACCGTCCATGCCTGCAGTCATCTGCAGGTTGCGCTGCAGGCCGTTGGACTGAAAGCCGGAACGGGGATAGCCCATGTCAAAATATCCGGCGACGGAGAAGACAGGCGTGGTTCCAACAAACTGGGGCGCCAGGGAGGCCGGCATGTAGGGGTTGGACTTTAGAAAGGTATTTGGGACAGCCCCGGTCTCGAAGCCGTGGTTCTGGAAGCTGCCCTTGGTGTAAGATTCCGCTCCCATAGCCTGGATGTAGAAGGTCGTGGTGGTGTCCAGATTGTAGCTGAAGCGGCCAAAGGCCTCGCTGGTGTCCAGGGAGGATGTGATCTGGGTGATCGAGGAGTATCCACCATTGCCGCCGATAGCCACGCCATTGGTGCCGGTGACGGTACCGAGATTGTAGGGCGAGACGCCGCCGGAGGCATTGAATCGCATGCCGTTGACGGCACAGCCGGTGCAGGTGATGAGGCCGCCATAGCGGGTCAACCGGCCATTGGCGGTGCTGACATAAGGGTTGGTGGCACTGCCGGCGCCCGTAAGAATCCAGTCATAGGGACCTTCGGGGCGGTCGTCGTTGCGCAGACCATCCTGATAGAAGCGGCGCAGCGAGACCTCGATATGGCCCCTACCGCCGAACAAGTCCGTGCCGGCCGCAAGACCGAGATTATAGCTGGCAGCATCGCCATAAGTGGAGATGCCTGAGTTCGCCTCGGCCTTGAAGCCGTTGAAGTGCTTGTCCAGGACGAAATTGACCACCCCAGTTACCGCGTCGGAGCCATAGACCGCCGAAGCGCCACCGGTGACGACTTCCACGCGTTCCACCAGCATTTGGGGCAAGGTATCGACATCGACCGTGCCATTGGCGTTGGACGCCGCGACGCGGTGCCCATCCAGCAAAATAAGAGTACGCTGCGCCCCGAAATTGCGCAGGTTCAGCACGTTGCCAGCCGAGTTCACACTGGCATTGTTCGTTCCACGAGCCGTCGTCGACCCTTGAAATACCGGTAGCTTGTTCAATGCGTCAGGAAGAGTGCGTCGGGTGGTCGACAAAAGCTGCTGCGCGGGCAGCCCGATAATGGGGGTCGGGGATTTTTGGCTATCGAATATGATCCGCGAACCCGTCACCACCACTCTTTCAACTGCCATTGGCGGATCGGTCTCTGCCCGTGGGGTCGCGAAGCGATGTGTTTTGGCCCTTATTACAAACCCATTCGCACCATCCTGAAGAGCCTCCAGATCCGTGCCTGCCAGAAGACGGTCGAGAGCATCTTTCGCGTTGATGATGTCCAAAATCACCGGGGCTTCCAGCCCCCTGACAACTTCTGGCGCGAAGAGAATGTTGTTGCCGGTTTTTTCCGCTATGCTGCGCAAGGCGGAGGCAAGGGGTTGAGCGGGCAACGCTGAAGTTTCATCCCCCCGCGCGCCGTGCGGAAGCGCCGATGAATATAACGCCAACGTGACGATAAAGGTCGGCCAAAAGAATTGGCAGCGCTTGCCTAAACGTTTCCCCCTTTTTGAGCCCCCTGGCGCCACGTTGTTCCTATTAAAGATTAAGCCCCGGCTTGGTCTTCAGCCATTCGAAGCGGAGCTGCGCAATATCACGCGATCGCCCTGTTGGCTCACTTGAACAGGCAAGAATTTGGCAATGGAGTGCGCGAAGGCGGCATTGTCACCCACACGATATATGCCGCTGACGTGCAAACGTGCCGCGCGGGTATCGACGATTTCCAGTTTGGTCTGAGAATAGAGATTCATTTCGCGAACTGCATCCGAAAGCAAATCATCGTCGAATATCGCCTTACCGGTCTGCCATGCCACTAGGGGCGCAATTCGCGGACGATCCATTCGAACCGTGGTTGCGTTAGACAACAGCCTGTCACCGGCACCCAAGGTTCTCTTTGTCGCCGCCGCCGCTATGGTCTGAAAGTAAGCCGTGCCGCGCGTCAGAACGATTTGGACATCGTTACCCTCGCGGCCAACATCGAACCTGGACCCACGACTCACGATTTGGCGATCCCCTGCATTGACTACAAAAGGACGTTTGCCATCAGCGGCGATGTCGAAATTTGCCCGGCCGTAGATTAAATTGGCGGTACGTTCTGCATCGCTGAGCGAGATGGTCAGCTTGGTATTGGCGTTCAGGAAGATCTTGCTGCCATCTGCAAGTGAGACGTGTTTTTGCTCTCCAATAGCAGTTTCGTAAGTCTGTGCTGTCGCCGGTCCCAGAGCAAAGAAGGAAGCGCCCAGTGCCAGACTGCCGCCAACACTCGCCATCACCAATTGACGCCGGGAAACAGGGAAGGTCGGCTGTCGGGACCGTGCTGGCATCCCTGCAAGGGCGGTCAGGCCGCGATCCATGACTTCAAACGCTACTCCATGGTCTGGACTTGCGGCGATCCATGCCTTGAAGTCCGCTTCGTCCTTCGCCGTACGGTCATCGGCATGGAGGCGCGCACTCCATCCGGCAGCTTCTTCCAAAATCTTTTCAGATGGCACCGAAGGAGGTCGCACGATCTACCAGCCCTCCATCCATTTACCGAGAAAGAGGGTTCCCTTGGCGATGTGCTTTTCTACGGCGCTTTCAGAGATTTCGAACCGCTGGGCGATATCGCGATATTTCATGTTCTCGAGTCGATGCATGATAAGAATTTCACGCGTGCGCGGGTGGAGGCGGGACAAGCCCTCTTTGACACGTTTCAAGCTGGTTCGGGCCGCAAGAATTTCATCCTGCAGCGGCGGAGCCTCGGAAACGCTGCGAACCTCGGTTGCGATGCCGGCCAGAAACCGTTCGCGCCTATAATTGTCGACATGAATATTGATGGCCGTCCGGACCAGAAAGGCTTGAACATTGTCGACCATGGCGCGGCGCGGATAAGACATAAACCGCAGGTACGCGGTTTGAAGCAAATCCTCCGCATCGACCTTATGTCTTACGCAGCGATTGATCTGCTGCACAAGATTATCCCAAATCGCGCGATCGATTGAGATGCCCCCCATATTCGCGTCGGGCTCGTGCCCGCTCCATTTTGGCAAAAATATAGAGGACGGCTTTCCACAAGTCGACCGTCGTTTGTGCAGAAGTTCCGAAGTATGGTGCGGGGCCGGAGGGTGATCCGTTCGGTAGGGCGATCCGAGCAATGGTGCCGGCGGATATCTAAGGCTGCCGTCTTGGAATTGCGGGTAAGCCGCTAGCGCTTTGGTGGCGTTCCTATGATTTGGTCACGAAGCGTTGGACCAAAAAAACCCCGTGACTTCCGACGAACGGCAGGCAGATTCCCCCATCGGGCGACGGAAATATTTTTTCGGCCGTCTGTCGACCTTAGATGCAGCCGTGTCGTGAGGATTTGGCGACCCTATTCGTCGTGGTGGCAAGGCCAAAAGGCCAATCGGTAGCCGCCCCTCGGGCGACGACTGATAACCAGGGCAACAGGGGGGCAGGATGAAAACGGCCAGGATTGCGTTGTTATTACTGGGCGTTAGCGCGGTTGCGCTGACATCACCGGTTTGGGCGCAGGGTACGGAATCCAGTACAGAATCCGTGACGGTTACAGGTAGTCGTGTGGCCCGGAAGGGATTTGATACCCCGACGCCTACGACCGTCATTTCAGCCGCAGAACTGGATTCCAAGGCGGCGGTAACTGTCACCGACATCATTGCGGAGATTCCGTCGCTGGCGCCGAATCAGAATGTCAACAATTCCCAGAATGTGGGTCTTACAACCTTCAATCTGCGCAATATCAACCCAAGCCGCACCCTAGTTCTGGTCGATGGTCTCAGGGTTGCCGATACCAGCCCAACGGGCGGATTCAGCGTCAACGTCATTCCCGCACAGCTGATCAGCAAGATTGACGTGGTCACGGGCGGTGCTTCGGCAGCCTACGGCTCCGATGGCATCACCGGCGTCGTCAATATTTCGCTGGTTCCGGAAATGACGGGCGGAAAATTCGATTTCCAGGCCAACGCCTCCAATTATGGCGATGATCACGCCTTGTCCGCCTCGCTCACCTACGGCCATAATTTTCTCAATGACCGTCTCCATTGGGTATTTGCGGGGTCCTATTACAGGCAGCCCAAGATCATCTATGAAAAAGCACGTCCCTGGGGCCGGTTAGGCTACACGCTGTTCCAGAATACCCCGGCCGCGATAGCGGCGGGCGCATCGCAATTCACCATCGCGCCCGGCGGAACATTGGCCCAGATCACCTATGGCGGCGTGATTGATTCAGGTCCCGTTGGTTTCAAGAACCAGCAGTTCCTGCCAGGCGGGCAGGTCGCCCCATTCAATCCCGGCAGTCTCTGCGGAGGCAAATCCTATTGCCAGAACGGCGACGGCGCGCAGACGCAATTCAGCCCGGCTGGCGTCTTGCTGCCTTCGGCCGAACGTTGGAGCCTGTACAACCGAATTGGATTTGACATTACCCCCACCACGCAGATCTGGGCGTCGGTGCTGTATAACAGCGACGACGAAATTCAAACCAATGTGATGAATTATAACAATGGCGACCTGACCATTCAGGCGGATAACGTCTTCCTGCCTGCCAGCGTGAAAGCGCAAATGACGGCTCTGGGCCTGAAAAGTTTTCAGATGGGCCGGGCAAATACCGAAGATACGACGACTGTTAACAATGCCATGACGAAGTATGGCCGGTACGTAATCGGGGCCAATGGCGTTCTACCGTTTGGGTCAACGTGGACATGGGACGCACATGGGATGCTCACCCAGGCCAATTACACCAACAGCGCCCAAAACAACCGCATCCAAACCAATTTCTTAAACGCGGTTGACGCGGTGGCCAACCCGGCGGTTGGCGGTGTGGCGGGTGTGCCGGTGGGCACGCCGGTTTGCCGCTCGACCTTGACCAGCCCGACCAACGGGTGCGCGCCGGCCAATGTTTTCGGCCAAGGGTCCATTTCCAATTCTGCGCTCGCTTATTATCGGGGCACGTCTTGGGTGGACGCGGGAACTAAGCAGTGGAATGCTGGCTTCAATGTCCGCGGCGACCTGTTTGACAACTGGGCGGGCCCCATTTCGTTCGCCGGTGGCGGTGAATGGCGCCAGGACTCCATCAACCAAATATCTGATCCTGTTTCCAACGTGCTGGGGTGGCGCCAGGCGAGTGCGGCTCCCTTCTATGGCGTCAACGAAGTGCGTGAAGGGTATGTCGAGACCGTGGTGCCGTTGACCATAGCCGACGCCCCCTTGATGAAAAAGCTGGAGGTTGACGCGGCAGCCCGCGTTGCGGACTATGATTCCAGCGGGGCGGCTTTTGTTTGGAAAGTGGGTACCAATTACGTCGTCACCGACGATATCCGCTTCCGGGCAAGCTATTCGCGCGACTTCCGGGCGCCGAGCGTCAACGACCTGTACAGTGCCCCATTGATCCAAAACGGCAACACTGTCGTGGACCGGGTGCCGGGTCCAACCTTCGGGAGCAATCCGACCGTCCAGACGGTTTTGGGCGGCAATCCAAATCTGAAGCCTGAAACCTCGAAGACCCTCACCTATGGCGTTGTTGTTTCGCCGTCCTTTATCCCGGGCTTCAGGGCCTCGGTGGACTACTACAATATCAATATGGGTAATGCCCTGTCCCAATTTGCGATCCAGGACGTGGTCAACAATTGCGCCAACGGCGCCGCCCTGTTCTGTGCCGGTATTACGCGAAGCCCCACAACCGGCCAAATAACGAAAGTGCTGGCCTCCACTTTCAATGCGGCCTCTCTCAAAGTCAGCGGCGTCGACTTCGAGGCCAGCTATGTATTGTCGTTGGACACTATCTTTGATGGCTGGGACGCCACGTTCACTGTCGGCAATATGACCTCTTACGCCGAGCATATCAAAACCACCGTGAACGGCGTCACACAGGAAAATGCGGGTTATCTTACAGGCGGCAATTCGCTACCGCACTGGCGCTCGTCAACCAGCTTCGTCTACAATGAAGGTCCGCTGACGGCGCGCGTGCTGATGTATTACATCGGGCCGGGCTTTTATGCACCGAATATGGACACTCCAGCCGTCATATCTCCGTATCATTGGAGCGGAAGAACCTACTTCGATCTGTCGGCGCAGTATGACCTCACAGACAGGGTGGAAGTGTATGGCAAGATCAACAATGCGTTGAACCAGAATCCGCCATTTCTCGCTAACAGTGGTCTGATCAAGGCATTGGGCAATAGTTCGTTTCTTTATGACAGCATTGGCCGTGTTTTCGGTGTCGGTGTGCGCTATCGCTGGTAGGCGCAATTTCGAACACGCGTCTAAGGCCCCCTGGCCTGGTTGGCGCGTCAGTTGACCGCCCGGGTGAGAACCCGGGCGGTCAATCTGACCTCAAGATCTGATCATCTTGAGCGGGGCCGACAGCGAGCAATCGGGGAGGATCAATGAACAATAAGATATTCAGCCCAAAGCGGCGCAGCTTGCTTAAGTTGATGGGCTCAAGTCCGGCACTAGGATTTTCCAGAGCGCATGCCAAGGGCGAACTCCAGGTCGCGTTGTTGGTGCCAGCCGGCGACCAGATCGCGACATCGACTCCAGTCACATGGGCGGCCGGCGAACTGGAGAAAGCCCTGAAGGGTAAGGGCGTCAGCTTTCGAAAAATTTCAGTCCCTGGTGCCGCAAAGCGCGGCGAGCTGGTCATCGCGCTCGCAGCGGAGCCTGCGATCGCGGCAGAGGGCTTTGGTCTGGAACCATCGGCCGGCCAATCCGGCCTCAAGGTCTCCGCTGCGGATACGCGTGGCTTTGTCTATGCCCTTCTGGAATTGGCCGAACGCGTGAAGTTTGGGACAGATCCTGCTGCCGCGCTTTCCGTGGCCGGGCTGGACGAAGAAAGGCCGGCCACCCGGATACGCTGTATTTCCCGCCTGTTCTGCGACGCGCCGCACGACAAACCTTGGTTTCACGATCGAGAATTTTGGGTCCGTTATCTCGATTTGATGGCGGCCTGCCGCTTCAATCGATTCGCGCTGACCCTGGGGCTCGCATACGACTTCCCCCAGGACGTAACAGGGGACTACCTGCACTTCCCTTATCCGTATCTTCTCACCGTACCGAGGTATGAACAGGTGCGGGTTGATCCCTTGCCCGCAGGCGAGCGGGAGAAGAACTGGGACAGTCTTCGCTTCATAGCGCAAGAGACCGCGCGGCGAGGGCTGGAATTCCAACTCGGCATCTGGACCCATGCTTATGCCTGGACCAACAGCCCCAATTCTGAGCACCACATTCTCGGCCTCAATTCGCAAAACCATGCGTCCTATTGCCGGGATGCGTTGGCAATGCTGTTGAAGGGATGTCCCGAGATAACCGGTGTCACATTGCGCGTGCATGGCGAGAGCGGCATTCCGGAGGGCAGCTATGGTTTCTGGCAAACGGTGTTCGAGGCGTTCCCCACTATCGGCCGCACGATAGAACTCGAAATGCACGCCAAGGGCCTGGATCAAACCACGATCGACCTGGCCAAGAAAACGGGGATGCGCGTTAAGGCCGGGGCGAAATTCTCTGCCGAGCATCAAAGCCTCGGCTATCACCAGGCCGATATTCGTGTTCTTGAAAGGGACACTCGTGCCAACGGCGGCACCTTTGCGGTGTCGGAGGGCCAGCGGCGCTTTACACGTTATGGTTATGCCGATTTCTACAAGGATGGAAGCGATCTCGGCCTGGTCTATCGCATGTGGGCGGGCACCCAAAAACATCTGCTGCGGGGAGATGCGGCCTTGGCAGCGGCCACAGCGCGCGCCGCCAGTTTTTGCGGTGCGGACGGACTTGAGTACATGGAGCCACTGACCTGGAAGGGCCGTGACGGCAGCAGCCAGCCTGGCAGCCGCAACGCCTATTTGGACGAGAGTCTCGAACCGGCGGGCGGCGACTTTGCCAAGTTCGAAATCACTTACCGTCAGTGGGGCCGTACCTTATATGACCCTGCCACACGGCCACAGGCTTGGCGCCGCGCCATGCGGGGTAAATTGGGGGCAGGGGCCGACGCGGCTCAGGATGCGCTCGCCTACGCGTCGCGAATCCTTGCCTTGCTTACGAGCGCGCATTTGCCCTCGGCCGCCAACCGGCGCCTTTGGTACGAAATGTATGTCAATATGGGAATTTTGCCGGCTGACACGCCCTACACAGATACTGCCCTGCCGCGTGTGTTCGGAAATTGCAGCGCGCTCGATCCCGAAATGTTCATATCGACATTCGAGCATGTCGACGACCTTTTGGCAGGCCGATCCAACTGCAAATATTCACCCGTAGAAGTCGCCCATTGGTTGGACCAGCTGACGGGCTCTGCGAAATCCGCGTTAGCCGCGGCAATCAAGCGGACACCCAAGCCCTCCGCTGATTTTCGAAGGTTCGAGGAAGACATACGCATTCAGGTCGGTATCGGGGACTTTTTCGCCGCAAAATTCCGGGCCGCGCTGTTGTTCCGGTTGTTCGAAAAAACCAACGATCGCAAGGCGGGCGCGGCTGCGGTGGCGCAGTACGAAAAGGCGCGCGCCGCCTGGGTTGGGATGGCGGAGCGCGCAAAGCGCATCTATCGCGCCGATATTTCCTACGGCCCCTACTATTATTTGCGCGGACATTGGATCGATCGCATACCCCGGATTGACAGCGATCTGGGGGCCATGCGGGCGGCTATGTCCCAACCTGGAACGGGATCGGTGCAGGACGCGACCAAATTGATTGAGGCGGTTACAAAAGCGCCTGTGAGACCGCAATCGCGCGGGGCTCATACCCCCGCCGAGGCTTTCCATCCGGGAGCGGATCACATCGTCTCCCTGACCGCGATGCCGGATGTAACCGTTCTTTTGCACTACCGCCATGTCGATCAGGCGGAGCGCTGGACCGTGACACCGATGCGACGCACCGGAACGGGTTTTGAGGCGGCGATTCCGGCTTCTTACACTGCGTCGCCCTATCCGCTGCAATATTACTTTGAGTTCCAGCGCAGCGGCCAAAGCTGGAGCTATCCAGGTTTCAACGCCAATCTTTCGAACACGCCTTATTACACCGTCTTCAAAAGAATTTAGGCGGCGATTGCGACAACGTGTTGCCCAGCAAGACTGAAGAAAGCGCAAAATGACCAAGGAACGAACACTGGAAACGACCCGCCGCGACGCGCTCTTGCTCGGTGCGGGCGGATTGTTGGCGCTGGCGCCGTTCGAGGCACCCGCTTTTGCCCTGACCGGAGACATGGCGGGACTTGCCTGGGCCAACAATGCCATGCGCTGGGCGCAAGTGGCCTTCACCGAGGAAGACCCGCCGCGCTACGATCCCAATTTCTGGTTTGATTTGTTCAAGAAGACGCATGTGGAGGCCGTGTGCCTGTCGGCTGGCGGCGACATCGCCTTCTATCCGACCAAAGTGCCACTGCACAAGCGCGCCCGCGATTTGGGCGAGCGCGATATGTTCGGCGAGATGGTCAAAGGCGCGCGCGCCCTGCACATGAGCGTGATCGCCCGGATCGACCCGCACGCCATGAGCGAGGAGGCTTTCGCGGCGCATTCCGAATGGGCCGCTTGCACGGAGGACGGTAAGCCGCGGCGCCACTGGGCGGCCAAGGACATGTGGGTGACCTGCCAGAATGGCGGTTTCATGTTTGATTTCATGCCCGCTGTCTTGAAGGAGATTACCGACCTTTACCAGCCGGAAGGATTCTTCGGCAACCGCTGGGCCGGTAGTGGCATGTGCTATTGCCAGACTTGCCGCACCAAATTCCGTGCCGCCACCGGGCTGGAGCTTCCGACCACCAACGACCCGCAGGATCCCCGCCGCAAAGCCTATATCCAGTGGAACGCAGACATGCGGTGGAAGCAGTTCACCCTATGGAACGACACGGTGAAGAAGTCCAAGAAGGACTGCTTCTTCAGCCCCAATGGAGGGCTCAACCAGCCCGACAAGGTAATGCATCCGCTGATCGCCGTGGACCGTCAAGGCAGAAGCGGTGCCACACCTGTATGGATGATGGGCAAATATGCCAAACAGGTGCGCGCTTATATGCAGAACCTGCCGGTGTGTGGCTTGTTCAATGTTGGCATCGAGGACGAGAACCGCTGGAAGGACAGCGTCCAACGTGCGCCGGAGCTGGCAGCATGGATCCATAGCGGTGTCGCGCAGGGTTTTCGCCCCTGGTACTGCAAATTCAATGCCCGCATTTTCGATGCCCGCTGGGTCGCGCCGGTGACAAAGGCTTTCCAGTGGCACTATGCCAATGACAAATACATGCGCAACACCGCCAACCTGGCGCGTGTGGCGATGGTCAACTCTACGCAGTCTGGCATTTTCACTGCCGGCGGCACCGCCTTCACCGCCGGTGACGGCGTGCGCGCGGCGCAGCGGGTGACCGACTCCCAAAACGGCTATTATCAAGCGCTGGTGGAAGCGCGCATTCCATTTGAAATGGTGGACGACCGGCTGATGACGCCGGATCGGTTGAATCCTTTTCGCACCCTTGTTCTGGCCGATGTGGCGGCGCTGTCGGACCGACAGTGCCGGCAGATTCGCGACTTCGTAAAAGCAGGCGGACGGATCGTGGCCACCGGCGAGACTTCGCTCTATGACGAACTTGGTCAGCGTCGCGCCAATTTCGGCTTGGCCGACCTGTTCGGCTGCGATTACGTCAAGACCGAGAACGGGGTCAAGAACAGTTATCTTACCCCACACCACCCCCATCCGCTGACACAAGGCTTGGAGGATGCCCCCCGCATCATTGCCGCCACCCAGCAGATTGCGGTCAGGCCGCACGACGCGGCCAAGCAACCGCTGACCCTGGTGCCCAGCTATCCAGACCTGCCGATGGAGCGCGTGTTCCCGGCCGATGGTCAGGAGCAGACCGCTATACCGATGGCGTTTATGCGCGAGGTGGGCAAGGGGAGAGTGGTATACTTCCCGATGGACCTCGACCGCACCTTCTGGGAAGTGCTGGCTGAGGATCACTTCGTCTTGCTGAAAAATGCGGTCGAGTGGGCAATGGAAGAGAGCCAGCCCTTGATTGTGTCAGGACCCGGCATGGTGGATGTCGCCTATTGGCGCCAGAAGGACTCGCTCGCCGCCCATATCGTCAATATGAACAACCCCATGATGATGAAGGGGCCCTATCGTGAAGTGATGCCAGCGGGCCCCTACACGGTGTCGCTGGCGGTTCCGCCGGGCGCCAAGATAGGCACCGTCAAGCTGCTGGAAAGCGGTACGGTTGCCAAGATGTCCCGCCAGGGTGACCGGCTGGTGGTGGAAATCCCCAGCATCACACTGCACGAAGTCGTGGCTGTGGATCTGGTTTGAATTCGCACCAGGTCGCAGCTTAGTTGCCATTCGCGCGGGCCATCCGTGCGTCGATGGTCCTTCGCACGAACCGCCCAACCCTTCCGTGATATTCGGCAGATACCGTCGAGCGAAGTGATGTCGCCAGTTTGGCAGCCTGCGCCTCCCAGCCGGTGACACCAAGGTATCTCAACCGCGGGGTATTCCATGCGCCGGGAAGGGCGGCATGAATTATCCGAAATGATTTTGAAAATTGTGGCCGAAACGAATGACACAGAGATTTCCTCATCGGGAATCGGAAATATTTAGTCCTTTGTCTGGCGGCCCTTTTTGCAGCCATGCCGTGAGGAATTCCCGATCCTATTCGTTGACCTGCCAAAGACCAAAGGGCAGGCCGGCACTTCCGCCTGGCTATGGCCAGTCGGGGGAACACCATGAAGACGAAGCTGTCGTTATTGTGCGCTGCAAGCGTGGCCGCCATTTCCCCATCGGCTTTCGCCCAACCGGCATCGGCCCCGGTAGAGTCTGTGGTCGTGACGGGTTCGCGCATCATTTCCGACATCACTCAGTCGCCGACGCCATTGACTGTCGTGACCGCAGAACAGCTGCAGGCCAATACGCCTACCGATATTCCGGACGCATTGAACAAATTGCCGGTTTTTATCGGCGGCGCCACTCAGCGCAGCCAAGGCAATGGTAGCACCAACAATGGCGGTAATACGCTCAATTTGCGCAATCTGGGCGTGTCTCGCACTTTGGTCTTACTTGACGGTCAACGTGTGGCGCCATCCAACCAGAACGGCACGGTAATCGTTGATACACTGCCTCAGATGTTGATGAGCCGTGTCGATGTGGTCACGGGAGGCGCTTCGGCCGTCTATGGGTCCGACGCGGTGGCCGGTGTCGTCAATTTCATCCTCGACAAGAATTTCACTGGCTTCAAATACAATCTGAGCGCTGGTATCTCGAAATATGGCGACGGGGCGCAAGAGCAAATCGGCTTTGCTTGGGGCACCGATCTATTCGACGGCCGCGGCCACTATGAGATGGCGGCGCGCGTGTTTCAGCAAGACATGATCCCGATTTCTGCGCGCCCATACGGCTACCAAAACAATGCCTGGGTTCGAGCGGGTTCGGGAACCGCAGCGGCGCCCTTTACGAGTGTGCCCTTCGGCCGACTATTCAATCAGGGGCAAACTGGCACAATCAACTGCGGGTCCGGTTGTTCGCTGAACAATTACACGTTTGGTGGCAGTGGCCAAATTACACCCATGACGCATGGCATTCCGACCACGACATCAGGTCTTGAATCCGGGGGAGACGGCGGGTTCGCCAGCACAGGGACATATCAATCGCGGCAGCGGCAGGGGGAAATCTTCAATCGTTTCAGCTACGATGTTACGGACAGTATCAATGCCTATGTCCAGGCCAGCTGGGCAGAGTCAGGCGACTATTCCATTTGGTATCCTCTGTTCGTTGGGGGCGGCTCCAGCCAACCCAACAGCTTTTTCACCGACAACCCTTATCTAAGTCCGACAAGCCAGCAAGCGCTGACGGCGGCTGCCACGGCGGCGAAGCATTTCGTTCCGGCGCCCGTTCGTTTTGCCGCAAACAACAGCATCGGGCCGGCAGTTGCCGCCAACACACCTTATTTTTCGGCTGCGTCATATATCCCTTCGGTTGTTGAAGGCAAAAATGCGACCACCCAAAACGATGTCTATGTCACCAAGGGTGTGGACCGCAATTTGAGTTTGTCGGCGGGCGTGACTGGTAAACTGGCGGGCTTCAGCTGGGACCTCTTCTATAGCCACCAGGAAAGTCGTAATGCCGTCAGCAATCCTAACAACACCAACAATGCCAAATTTATGGCTGCGCAGGATGCGGTCATCGCGCCGGCAGGAACCAGCATTAATGGCGTAAACGTTGGGGGCACCATCCAATGCTGGTCCGCGATCCAGCCGCAATTCGCCGCCCTATACGCGGGCTGCGTGCCGATTAACGTTTTCAATCCATCGCAGGGCATTTCACAAACGGCCTTCAATTACGTGAAGTACGATACGCAGTGGGCCCTGACGCAGAAGCTGGACAATATAGGTGGAAGCATCTCCGGCGGTCTCGGATTGGGCCTGCCGGCCGGGGAGATTACCGGCGCAGTGTCGGCCGAAATGCGGTGGCGCACATACGGCATGAAGAGCAATGCATTGCCGACGGACTATGTGAATTGCACCGGTCTGCGCATGTGCACAACCAATGGCAGTGCGGCGCCGGCGTTATGGGTTCAAAATGTCAATGCTCCAGTTAATGTGAGCGACAATGTCTGGGAAACCGCGATTGAATTCAATGTGCCTGTGCTCAAGGATTTTCCGCTTGCCCAGGACCTCAACGCCGATTTCGCCGGCCGCTACACCGACTATTCGATTTCCGGCGAGGCACAGACATGGAAAATCGGTGTGAACGACAAAATCAGCGATTCCATCCGTCTGCGTGGCACGATGTCGGTGGATATTCGTGCCCCGAACCTGAACGATTTGTTCCAGCCGGTCGGCATTTCCGCAACGGGTCAGACGGATCTTCTGACTGGTGGCAACGGCGACACCCAGCTCGTTACCAAGGGTAATGCCGGTCTGTCGCCGGAAGTAGCCCATACCTATACGCTCGGTGTGGTGATGACGCCGGAGTTTCTGGAAGGCTTCAACCTTTCGGTCGACTATTATCAGACCCATATGTCGAACGCGATCACCGGCATTAGCTACCAGAACGCCGCGGTGCAACAGATCTGTCTCGCAACCGCGCCAACATACAGCTCGCCTTATTGCGCTCTTGCGACCCGACCTATCCCTGTTGGCCAGCCCGGCTACACGTCCGTGGCGAACTTCCCCACGCAGGTCTATAGCCAGCCGCAGAACAGTGCCAAGGTTCAAACTGAAGGCTGGGACTTTGAAGCGGACTACAATTTTGACTGGGCCGATGTATGGAGTGCGATACCGGGGTCTGTGACCCTGAGGCATCTTGTGACCTATCAGCCCGTCCTGGAGTCTCAAAATCTTCCGGGAGCTGCCTGGACCTGGACTTCGTTCCCCAAGACACGCATGACGAGTTTCGTGAACTATTCGGTTGGCGACTGGGGGCTGGATATACAAAACCAATGGTTGAGCGGCGTGAAGAAGGCCACTGGTTTCGTCAACCAGAACTATGTCGCGCCACGGGTCTCCAGTTATGACGTTATGGACATTACCATAAGGCGCAGGTTCGACCTTTGGGGTGGTAATTCGTCGTTCTATTTCTCTGTCCAGAATATCGGCAATACGCGCGCGCCCCTCAATCCGACCAACGCATCAAACCCTGGCTTGTTCTATCCGACGCAAGGCTATTACAGCGACATGGGCCGGTACTTCACGATCGGCTTGCGGGGAAACTTCTAGGCCGGACAGCTGGCCAGGCCCAATCCGCCTACTTCGGCCCTTACGCTTCCAAACAAAGCGTTGGTCATCGGTGCGTTCTGAGTTATTTGACGGAATCAAGCATGCTGAGGCGACAATTGTTGACAGCGGTTGCCGCAATGCCTTTGGCGCGTGCGGCCAAAGCCGCGGAGCCGATCGCGAACATTCCGATAATCGACCCTCACGTACACTTGTTTGATGCGACGCGGCCACAGGGGGCGCCCTATACAGGGTCGAAGTTCTACAAGGGCGGGGTTTCTACGGCGGCGATGTATGTGCCACAGGCCCGGATGGCAGGAATTGTGGGCGCCATGGCGATGGAGGCGAGCGCCTGGATCGAGGATAATCTCTGGCTCTTGGAGCGCATTGTGCCTGAGCCCTTTTTTGTTGGCATGATCGGCATGCTGGAGCCAGACAAGCCCGACTTCGCGCAAACCCTGGACCGATATTGCAAGAACGATCTGTTCCGGGGCATTCGGTACGGCAAGCTGTGGGGCTTTAATATCTCGGACAGAGCCAAGGATCCTGCTTTCATTGGCGGGCTTAGATATCTGCAGGATAAAGGTCTTGCTCTTGATACGGCAAACATCGATCTTGATTTGCTGAGGACCTGCATCTTTATCAACGACAAGGTGCCAGATCTCAAGATTGTGTTGGACCATTCTCCTGCCTATACCCCTTTGGCGTCCGAGTTGAGGGACTATAATTACGCGCTGGTTGAGATCGCCAAGCGACCGAACATTTGCACGAAGATATCCTGGAACTTCATCAAAGCGGATGAGGTCGATCATTGGATTGATGGACGGCTAGTACGTGGCCTTGAGGCCTACAAGGACAAGCTGGACCAGCTTACGGGTTGCTTTGGTGAGGATCGGGTGATGTTCTGCAGCAATTATCCGCAGAGCGTGGGTCCAGTGGTTTCAAGCGTTGCTGACATCTCGAACCTGGCCAAAGCCTACTACGCCAATGGGCCTAGTACCGTCGCCGAAAAGTTCTTTTGGAAGAATTCGGCCAGAGTCTACAAGTGGGTCCGCCGGACGGGGGAGCAGCCTGTTCCACCATAATTGGCAGGCCCTGCACCGTCTTTTTTCCAGTCTGCCACATGGTAATACGAAAATGCCGCCGGCTTGCCAGATCATAAAGTGGCGCGCACTCCCAGGGTGAAATACCGGCCAACGGCGTCATAAACCGTAAGGTTTGGTGGCCTCGCAGACATAAAGAACAAACCAGGGTTTGTGCTATTGGCTGGGTTAAGCGGCGGTCGCACATTGGCGATATTCTGCACTGACAAGTAGGCGTCGACAGATGAGCCGCTTACCTCAAATTTCTTATCAATGCTGACATCAAAGTAATTGATCGCGTTTACGCGGGGCTCGGCATAGATTTGGCCGAATGCCTGTGCCTTTGGAAAGCCGCTGATCCATCGATCTTCGAAATTAAAAGTCCAGCTGTTCAGATTGTAGTTCATGAATGCCGTGGCGTGCCCTTTGGCGGTCGCCGTAAAGGTCAAGGGTGCGCCCGGGAACTGGACCTGCTGATTGACCGGCTGGATGTTGATCAAGAGCCGCGCATTGACCGACCCGGGCACCGATTCGAGCACATCTGCCGCAAGGAAGCGATAGCCGGCCTCGACATCCCATCCCTCGAGTCGATTGACTGCCGCGTTCAAACTTTTGTTGTAAACCAGCGTGGGATAATTAGCCGCCGAGCGATCGCTGAAGGGTAACGGCCGCACGTAAAAGTCACAAAACGGCGATATACCGCCAGAATATTCACACAACTGTTGGACAGCTACCGAGGAAGAGCTTACCGCCGTGATCGCATTCTTTAGAACGATCCGATAGTAGTCCATCGATAAAGAAAAGCCTTGCAGAAAGGCCGGAGTTAACGCCAACCCCGCCGTATAGGTTCGCGCGACCTCAGGCACCAAATTCGGATTGCCTTGGACGGCCAAAGGAACATTGCCGTTGAGGTTTCCGGTGTGCAGGTCTGTGAAACTCTGCGGCGTTAACTGCAGTGGCGAAAATAGATCGTTGAGTGCCGGAGCCCGGATATCAACTGAGTTTGTCGCCCGGAATCGCAGGTTGTCGTCGACATGCCAATCCAGCCCCATTTTCCAGGTCTGAACGGCGCCCGAAACGCTATAGTTGGTGTATCGTCCCGCGATATCGGCTGCGAAACTTTGAATTAGAGGCGCTTCCTTGACGACCGGAATACCGATTTCGCCGGCAAACTCCCACACGTCATTGGAGACAGGCGAGCGGTTCGCCGTGACGTTGCTTTGCCAGAGCGGAACCGTGGGGGTGCACAACCGCAAGCCAGTGCAGTCCACGGTTTGCGTAGGCTGGGCATTGCTCAGAACCTCGTAAGACGTCCAACGCGCTTCGGCCGAAAGAGCTGCTTTCACGGGCCCGGCCGGAAGATCGAAGACATTGCCGGAAATGCCGCCCCCGACATCGTCCAGGACATTGGAAAATACCGCTTGGCTGCGTTGCAGGAAGTACTGGTACTGAGCGCTCGACATTGCAGACGGGCCGAAGGGATTCATTGGTGTGCAGCCGGGATACCGGCTCGCATATGGCGTCGTTGAAACGTAGCAAATGACGGTGCCATTGGGCCCAAGGATCGCATCCTGCGCGGCATACATCCTTTGGTTGTTCTGGTTGTTGGGATCGGAAATCTCCAAGCGGCTCTCGCCGTGGGTGTAAAAGAGATTCCAATCGTATCCGTCAAGCAATGCGCCATCGAGGCCGGCTACGATGCTCTGGTTGGAACTCAAGCCGTTAGTCTGATAGGCGGACCGATTGCCGGGCTGAATGATGTACTCGGCGATTTGAAACGTGTTGGCCGTTCCGTTTGACAAAAGCGCCTCCGCGGCAGGGGGCAAATACGGATTGTCGCTGAAAAACGTGTTCGGCACGACGCCGGGGTTTATCAGGTTATTTATGAAGCTGCCTTTGTTGTAGGACTCGGCTGCCGCGCCCTGCAAGTAAAAGCTGACGCCATCGGAAATATCGTAACTGAATCGAGCGAATGCCTCCGCCGTCCTCAGGGAGGAGGTGACCTGTCCCAAAGTATCGGCAGAACCGTCACCGCCACTGCTAATACCAGTGGTGCCAGTCGGCGCGCCAGGATCAAAAGGCCCAATAATGCCGTTCTGGATGAATTGCATGCCGTTGGCCGCACAACCGCTACAGGATATCTTGCCGCCGTTGGCATAAGTACTTAGCGTTGCAAACGCTGTCGTCACGAAGGGGTTCGCCGCCGTGCCCGCGCCGGTCAGGAGGAAATTGTAGCGACCTTCGGGTCGCTGATAGTTGAAGACTCCATCCTGGTTGAAAAATCTTGCCGAGCCTTCGACGTGACCACGACCTCCAAATAGAGTCGTCCCGGCGGCAATACCGAGTTGATAGGAAGCCGCATCGGTATAGGTCGATATGCCGCTGCTGGCTTCAACTTTCAGGCCATTGAACTGCTTATCGAGCACAAAGTTGACGACACCGGTAACCGCGTCGGAGCCATAAACAGCCGATGCGCCGCCGGTTACCACATCGACATGGCTGATCAGCATTTGTGGCAGGGTATCGATATTGACCGACCCATCGGGGTTGGTCGGTGCGACTCGGTGACCTTCCAGCAGAATGAGCGTCCGGTTGGCCCCAAAGGCGCGGAGGTTGAGCGTATTGCCTGCGGAATTGGTGCTGGCGTTGGTCGTCGCACGGGGGCCGCTAGATCCTTGAAAGATTGGCAGTTTGTTCAGCGCGCTGGCGAGATCGTTGGGGCTGGTGGCTTGCATCTGCTCCTTGGAGATGACGGTCAGGGGGGAGGGAGATCGCGTGACATCGGAAATGACCCGGGATCCGGTAACGACGACTGCCTCTATTGTCGGTTGCATCTCGTCGGCCCGGTTGTTTGCCGGTACCGGAGCGTTGGTCTCGGCCCCGCGGGCGGCCGGGCGGCGCAGGACAATTGTTGAACTGCTATTCTCCGCCACCTCTAGACCGGTACCGCTGATCAGAATGGCCAGCGCTTGATCTACGTGCAGGTTGCCTTTGACCGCAGGGGTTTTGACGTTCCGAAGTTGATCGCCGGGCGCAACGATCTGTACGCCGGCCTGACGAGCGAACTCGGGCAAGGATTGGCTGGCATATTCTTCGGGGATGTCAAACGGCCTTGATTGTGCAAAGGCTGGGGCTGACCCCACGACCGAAAGTATCCCCGTCGCACCGCACAAAAAACGCCTGAGCGACCTCGACATTTCCCCCTGCTTTTCTTTTCACGGCGCGGCGATACGATCGGGCGCCTTATTCTTTTGGGGGATTAGATGCTTGGGATCATCGAATCCCCAACACGGTGTCAGTGCGTCAAAACATACATTTAAAAAACCCAGAGGCATATTTAAAGGTCGGGCGCAGATAGGTGATTTTGCGCCTGCGAAGGCGCAAGGGTTGGACCGCGTCCTTGAAGATCGGCGACAGTGGCCTGTTATACCGTGGGCTGTTGGGCCAATTCCGACCCGCACCCCTTTTTCCCCTTAAGGGCGGCCGGCAGGGAACGTAACTGTCTCACTCGGGGGCCCCGTCTGCCCAGCGACGACACGCGAAGCCAAAAAAACCCTACGGAATCTGGAAATGTTTTCGAGCTGCGTCCAGGGGGCAACAGCTGGTCTGCCGGCCCTTGTCATTTGTTGCGCAGTGGAATGATGTTGGCGCATGGAACTGCCGCCCCCTGATCGAGCGCGATGGCTTGCCCAGCACATAGTGCCTCATGAGCGGGCAATTCGCTCGTGGCTGGCTCGGCGTACTCACGACCTCGACATTGATGACATCATTCAGGAAATGTATGCGCGATTGGCATCTTTGGATGATGCGCAAAGCATTCGAAACCCGCGGCAATATGCGGCGCAAACGGCGATTTCCATCGCCCTGAACTTGGCACGTCACGCCCGGGTCGTGCCCATGATACCACTCGGGGACTTTGAGGAGCTCGGGCTGGCCTCGCTCGAACCGTCACCGGAGCGCGCGGTCAATTCGCAAGAAGAACTGCGGGAACTCGAGAAAACTCTGCAGGAGTTGCCGCCACTTTGCCGCAAGGCTTTCCTGCTGCGTCGTGTCGATGGACTCTCCCAGAGGGAAGTGGCAGACACGCTCGGTATAAGCGTAAAGACAGTCGAAAAGTATATGGCTCGAAGCGTTCGCTTCCTCATTGAGACCTACGGCCGAGGGGGCATGGCCGGTGCTCAGGTGTCTAAGAGTGAGGCAGTGGTGGACGGGGTCGAAGGCGATCGGACGCAGTTACGAAGATGACGGCCAGACTTTCCAGCAAAGAAGTGTACGATGAGGCTGCATCTTGGGCCGCGAAGGTGGATGCTGGTCCATTGTCACCGGACGAGCAGGCGATTTTCGAAGCTTGGTTGACGGCGGATATACGCCATTATGGTGCGCTGGCGCAGGCGCGCGCGCTGCTGGTCCCAGTACATGAGCCGGCGTCACTGCGAGCCGTGGTACCGGTGAAGCCGATGCGTCGGACGTTCCTGCTTGGTGGCAGCATTGCGGCGGGCATGGCGGTAGCTGCCGGCACCGCGACTTACGTCAGTGGGCTCTGGAATGAGGGGCGTTATCGAACCCAGATGGGCGAAATGCGCGTTATTCCCTTGAATGACGGGTCCGTCATATCTCTCAACACCAATTCGGAAATCGTCGTGCGCTATTCCCAGTCTCAGCGCGAAATTGAACTTGTCCGGGGCGAGGCTCTGTTCGATGTCGCGAAGAACAAGCAACGGCCTTTTATCGTGAGGACAGGGATGACGCAGGTTCGCGCCGTGGGCACGAGTTTCAGCGTAAAGGCACTTCCCAATCAGCCGGTTCAGGTTCTGGTGCGAGAAGGCGTGGTTGAGGTCAAGCGGCAGGATGTTCCGGTCGCCCCTGCCGTTCTGGTTGCCTCCAACAATCAGGCAGTGGCACCGCTGGATGCACCGATTGTCGCCAAACCTGTGGAAACCGCAGAGGTGGGAAGGGCTTTGGCGTGGCGGGTTGGTCGCATCGCGTTTCACGGTGAACCACTGGGAGTCGCGGCTACGGAATTTGCCCGCTACAGCCCGGTTCGTATTGAAATTTCTGATCCCGCAGTCGCCAATGAAAAGGTGATCGGGCTATTTGTGTCAACAGATCCGGTCGGCTTCGCAAACGCGGTGGCGGTTTCCTTCGACCTGCGCGCCGAAATCACTGGCGAGCAGATTCGGCTTTCGCGAAAATAAATCGAATTCCCCCGTAGGGTTTTGGCGGGCATCGCGTGTCTTCGTTCGTAGCAGGCTGCGCAAGAGAACGCGGCCTCTATGAGGGGAAACAAGATGCGTATCTTTACCGGCAAAGCGATTCTGGCATCCAGCACGGCCGCCATCGCGATATTTTGCACTTCAAGCGCTTGGGCCCAGGCAAGCGGACAAGGGGATGTCGAGGCTGTCACGGTCACGGGTACCAGTATCCGAGGCGTGGCGCCCATCGGATCCAATCTCGTCGCGGTTGGTCGAGATACGCTGGAAAAAACAGCCGCTATCAATGCGTCCGAAATGACCAATACCGTTCCGGCCATTACCCAGTCCGGCGCGGCAGTGCAGGGCGAGAATACCTACTCGTATTATGCGCCTTCAATTCACGGCCTGGGAGGGAGCGCCAGCAATACCACCCTGGTGATCGTTGATGGCATGCGCATGCCGGGCGGCGGCACACAGTTTGGGCAAACCGATCCCAATATTCTTCCCAGCAGCGCGCTGCAGCGCGTGGAAGTCCTCGCCGATGGCGCCTCGTCGGTTTATGGTTCAGATGCGGTGGCCGGCGTGGTCAACTACATCACGCGCCGGGAATTCCAGGGTATCGAGATCAACGGCAAGGTCGGTGTTGCGAATGCATGGAATAACGCTGACCTGAACGCAATCGCCGGCACGGCCTGGAATAACGGCTCGATGTATGTTGCCGGTCAATATTCCTATCAGAGCGCATTGGCCAATAGCTCCCGCGCGTTCCTGAGTCGCGGCGACTATCGTCCCCGGGGGCAGAACTTTGATACCTTCAACTGCTCGCCCGCGACCGTTCGGACACCGGCCTCGGGTACCAACGTGTATCTGTCGCCCAGCGCTACAACGACGGTGCCCAACGCGACAGCCTTTGCCCCCTGCAACAACACCCTGAACGGTGACGTACTTCCGAGTGCAGAACGCATCGCAGGCCTGGTCCGTGTCGTTGAGAATGTTGGCGATCGCCTGACACTCACTGCAACCGCGGATTACAGTCATTTGCTCGGCAATCGCAATTTGCAGGAAGGCCTTGTTACGGGCGTGACAACGTATGGCCCCGGTTCGGGACAGGGCGGCCAGATCAATCCGTTCTTTCAAGCGCCAGCCGGTGAACCAGGGGCGCTACAGGAAACCGTCAGCTATGCCGCATTGCTGCCGGGCGCCCAAGGCAGCCAGGGCAACAAGTACGGCATGGAGCAGCAAAGCAACGATACCCTGTTCCTGTACGGCAACGCAGAATACAAACTGAGCACGAACTGGAGCGCCAAGTTCAGCGACTCGTTCGGACGCAGCCGCACCAATGATGCGAGGATCGGAGCATTCTGCCCCAGTTGCGCGATCCTGGCGATGAACGGCACGACCCAGGCTAACGCCAACCCTACCACGACCAGCGTGGGCGGCACGAACATCATCGCGCTAAACACGCCCCTGACGAGCAGTAATGCCTTGGACGTTTGGAATGCCAATGGAGGCAACACATCTCCCGCGGTGCTTAAGCAGCTTTATTCTTTGAACCAGAACAACACGCACTGGAACAGCTACAACCAGTCCAAGCTGGAAGTGCAAGGCATTGTGGCCAACCTTCCTGCAGGTCCGCTCCGCATGGCGGCAGGCGCCGAATATATGTGGGTTACCCAGGATGTGGCGACCGTTTCCACAGGAGGCTTGGGCGCGCTCGGCGGCGGCCTTTCCAAGTATTTCCAGTTCTCCCTCGCCCGCAATGTCTATTCCGGCTATGCGGAGCTTGTCGCACCGATTGTCTCGCAGGATATGGGCGTCCCCTTGATGCAGAGCTTCGAGTTGGACCTTTCGGCGCGTTATGACCGCTACAGCGACGTCGGCGAGACGTCCAACCCCAAGATCGCCGCAAACTGGACGGTCTATGATGACCTGAAGCTGCGGGCGAACTATGCGACTGCGTTCGTGGCCCCGCCATTGGCGGCTATCGGCATTCCTTCTGCCGGTTATAAACGCATCGCCACTGGCGTAACTATCTTAACGACCCTCATCAATGTGCCGGTTTCTCTCTATCCCCAGGTGTTGGCCGTACCGGGCTGCGCTGGAGCGACTACGACATGCCAGTTGGGCACGTCCATCAACCAGGGGCTGTCACGCACCTACGGCATTGGGCCCACCGCCAAGCCGGAAACCGGCAACAGCTGGTCGGTGGGCTTCGACTTCAGCCCGTCGTTCCTGCCAGGCTTCACCTCGTCGGTGACGCTGTGGAACAACAGATTCAAGGCGGGAGCCGACGCCCTGGGCCTCACGCAGGAAATCAACATCCCGTCACTCAATCGCCTGACGATCTGCCCGACGGGTTGCAGCGCGGCCCAGATCGGTGCGTTCACCAACATCGCCAATGGCGGGACACTGGACAGCACGCTGCCGCCCACGGTCTACTTCCTGAGAAACGATGACCTCGGAAACGTCGTCAATCTGCGCGTCCAGGGCGTCGATCTCAGCACGCTGTACAATGTGGAGACGGATCGGGCCGGTGACTTCCGGCTCGGTCTGGACCTCACCTGGTTCACCAAGTTCAGTCAGGACTTCCCCGGCGTGGTCTACAGCATGTTGGGAACCTCCGGCTCCAACAACACCTTCCCCTCGGTTGCCGGGCACGCCCGCCTGCAAGCCGGGTGGACCTTTGCCGACTTCTCCTTCGATACCTTCGTGAACTACACCAGCGCTTATCACAACTGGAACAACAGCTCCCTCATTCCAGTGATCAGCAATGCCGTTGGTGTTCCGATTGGCGGTGGCGACAAGGTCGATGCCAACACCACCGTCGATATGCACGGCGAATACAATTTCGGCGATGCGGGTCTGTTTGGAAATGCTTCGGTTTATGTCGATGTCAAAAACATCCTCAATTCCGATCCACCTTTTTATAGCGGCAACACGGCAGGCATCGGTCTGGGCGGCTATGGCTATAACGGGTTCCTCTCAAGTCCGATTGGCCGCATTTTCGCGGTCGGTTTCCGGACAGCCTACTGAGAGCCCGCCTGCACGGACCGGTTAGTGTCCCCCTAAGGCGGCCGGTTCGTGACTTTGGCAGATTGCGGCGCCCAAGTGTTTGGGCGCCGCAATCATTCCAATCACCAGATTGAGGTAACAATGGGCAGTCGTGTAGGTAGAGCCATCTCCACTGGTCTGGCTGTTTTGATCGGCCTCTCCGTTCAATCCGCCCCGATTTTCGCGCAACCGATCGATCAGTCGCGTCTGGCCAACGCCGAGAACAGTTCCGATTGGTTGACCTATGGCAGGACCTGGGGCGAACAGCGCTTCAGCCCTCTTACGCAGATCGGAACGGCCTCGGTATCGAGGCTTGGTCTCGCTTGGTGGGCGGAATTCGATACCGATCATGGCCAAGAGGCGACGCCCCTGGAAGCAGATGGCGTAATTTATACATCAACGGCGTGGTCCAAAGTCTTTGCTTTCGATGCCCGTACAGGACGGCAGCTCTGGTCCTTTGATCCGCAGGTGCCCGGGGTGACGCAGCTGGCGACCTGCTGTGACGTGAACAGTCGCGGGGTGGCGCTATGGATGGGGCGCGTCTATGTCGGCACCCTGGACGGGCGGCTGATCGCGCTGGATGCCAAGACTGGCCGTTCGGCCTGGGCGGTGCAAACGACTGACCGCGCACGGCCTTATACGATTACCGGCGCACCGCGCGTGGTGAAGGGGTTGGTGCTGATCGGCAATGGCGGGGCGGAGCTTGGCGTTCGCGGTTATGTGTCGGCCTACCATGCCGACACCGGCAAGCTGGCTTGGCGCTTCTACATGACGCCCAACCCACAGGGAAAACCGGACCATGCCGCTTCCGACAAGGTGCTGGCCGCCAAGGCGAATGCCACTTGGTTCGACGGCGCCTGGAAACAGACGGGCGGCGGCGGCACGCCCTGGGACTCCATCGTCTATGACATCAAGACCGATCTGCTATTCGTCGGAACCGGCAATGGCTCACCCTGGAACCACACCATCCGTTCGCAAGGCAGAGGAGACAATCTCTTCCTGTCATCGATCCTGGCTCTGAAACCGGAAACGGGAGAATATGTCTGGCACTATCAGACCACACCGGGCGACAACTGGGATTACACCGCAACCCAGCAGATCATGGTTGCCGACCTGAACATCGGCGGCAAACCGCGCCACGTGGTGATGCAGGCGCCCAAGAATGGCTTCTTCTATGTGCTGGATGCTGCGACGGGTGAGCTGCTGTCGGCCGACAAGTTTGCGCCCTGGGTGAACTGGGCCACGGGCGTTGACATGAAGACCGGGCGGCCGACCGAACGGCCGGGCGTGCGTTACGGGAACGACGCCAAGTCGAGTACCCAAAATCCTGGCCCACTCGGCGCCCATAACTGGAAGCCCATGGCTTTCGATCCCAAGACGGGGCTTGTCTTCATTCCGGCCCAGGATGCCAGCTTCACCTATGCCGGCGCGCCTAACGCGCAGGACTTTCGCTACAGCATCGGGGTGTGGAATCTGGGCACCGGCGTGCAGGGCGTGGCCGGCAACGGCCAGGCGGCGCCGGGCGCCATCGCGCGGGCTGCCGCTTTCGCCGCGGCACAGGCCAAAGCGCCCAGGCCCGCCACCAAGGAGCGCGCCGTGCTGGTTGCCTGGGATCCGGTCGCGCGCAAGGCCCGCTGGAGCATCGCGCGCGACAATCTATGGGCCAGCAGCGGCACGTTGGCGACGGCTGGCGGCCTGGTGTTTCAGAGTGTCGGCCATGATCTGAAAGCACTGGCGGCCGTGACTGGAAAGGAAGTGTGGTCATATGACATGGGTGCGCCCTCTATCGCCGCGCCGATGACGTATGCGTTGGATGGTATTCAGTATCTGGCCGTCATGCTGGGTAATGGCGGCGGTACCAGCACCGGCGACCCGCGCCGGCCGGGTCGGTTGATGGTGTTCAGGCTGGATGGCAAGGCCAAGGCCACACCATTCCCGCCGGTTTCCGAGCCGCCGCTCGCTGACGTGCGCAAGGCCGAGGCGTCGACGGGCGATCCAGTGACGGGCGGCGTACTGTTCCGCCGGTACTGTGCCGTTTGCCACAGTCCTACCCGCGTGAATCCGGATCTGCATCGCTCGCAGGTGCCATTGTCGAGGGATCAGTTTCGCGCCGTGGTGCATGACGGTGCGCTGCGTGATGGCGGTATGGCATCTTTCGCCAAATACCTGGATCTAAATGATGTCGAAGCGATCCGCGCGTTTCTTATTCAAGTATACCCGAAATCCCTGACGACTCGGAACTGATGGTGGGCACCCGTTCAATCGGCGATTTGATCCGGAACCAGGCAGCATAAAGCGCTGGCAAAAAGAGCAGGATCAATACCGTGCCGACCGCCGTGCCGCCGATCAGGGTATAGGCCATCGATCCCCAGAAGACGGAGTGGGTGAGGGGAATAAAGGCCAGCACGGCGGCAAGGGCGGTCAGGATCACGGGCCGCGCGCGTTGCACCGTCGCTTCGACGAGGGCGTGATACTCGTCGAGACCGGCGGCACGGTTCTCCTTGATTTGTTCGGTTAGGATCAGCGTATTGCGCATCAGAATGCCGGCCAGCCCTATTAGGCCCAGAATGGCGTTGAATCCGAAAGGCTGGTTGAAAATGAGCAACATGGGCACAACACCGACAAGGCCAAGCGGCGCCGTCAGTGTGACCATGGCCATCGTCGAGAAGGACCGCACCTGCAGAATGATGACGATCAGCATGGCGGCGATCATGGCTGGGAAGACTTTGCCAAGCGCGGTGTTGGCTTTGGCGGCCTCCTCGATCGATCCACCCATCTCGATACGATAGCCGGCTGGAAGGGATGCGATTAGCGGCTGAAGCGCCGTCATGATCTGCTTGGAAACTTCTGGAGGCTGGGTCGCTTCATTGATGTCCGAGCGGATCGTGATGACGGAGATGCGATCGCGGCGCTTTAGGATCGGCTCTTCCAGACGGACTTCCGAATGGCCGATCTGGTCGAGCGGAATCTGGCGGCCGTCGCGGCTCATCAATGAGAAATCCGCCAGACGCGCGGGGTCCAACCGTTCGCCCCCGGCGCTGCGTGCCACGATGGGGACATTGCGGATGTCCTCGCGGACCTGCGTGACGGCGATGCCGGTGAGGAGGAACTGGAGCTGCTGGCCTACTTCTGCTGGCGAAAGACCGATGAGACTCAATCGATCCTGATCCGGGATGAAGCGAAGCACGGGCGTGCGATTGCCCCAATCGCGGTTCGCTTGCCGCACATCGGGAATGCTCCGCATGATGTCCAAGGCCTTTTCGGAGATAGCGTACAATTGTGCGGGATTGGGCCCCATGACCCGAAACTCGACCGGGAACGGTGAGTAGGGTCCGAACACAAGCTGAGTAGCGCGCACATTGGCCTCGGGCGCGAGTCCCTGGGACACTGTCTCTCGCAAGCGGTGCTTCAAAGCCTCGCGCGCCTGCGCGTCCGGCGTCAGCACGACGATTTTTGCAAAGGCGGGATCGGGCAGTTCCGGCGCCATCGCGAAAAAGAATCGCGGAGCGCCTTGACCGACATAGCTTGTGACGATCTTGGCTTCGGGTTGGTTGTGGAGCCAGTGTTCGAGTTTCTCGACCGAGGCGGTCGTCGTTTCGATGCTGGTACCTTCCGGCAGGCGGACCTCCACCAACACTTCGGGTCGGTCCGACGTCGGGAAGAACTGCTGTTTGAGGGCGCCCATGCCGATGCCGGAAAGTGCGAAGGCGATGCCGACGATGGCGCAGGTCAGGAACTTGTGACGTACGGAAAAGGCGATGAGCCGCCGCAGGCGCCGATAGTTCGGTGTGCCATAGATCGCGTGGTGACCGCCCTCAATCGGTTTGATCGCGGGCAACATCTTGACCCCAAGATAGGGCGTAAAGACCACCGCGACGATCCAGGACACGATGAGGGCGAAGCCCACGACCCAGAAAATATTGCCCGCATATTCGCCGGCTGAGGAACGCGCGAAGCCCACCGGCAGGAAACCGGCGACCGTCACCAATGTGCCCGACAGCATCGGCGCCGCCGTATGGCTCCACGCATAAGCCGCCGCCTTGATGCGGTCCATGCCTTCTTCCATTTTCACCACCATCACTTCGATGGCGATGATGGCGTCGTCCACCAGAAGACCAAGCGCCAGGATGAGCGCGCCGAGCGTGATGCG
>Ga0268266_10001028_pt1 | contig 35139 bp, 32 predicted proteins | sample KBSS13metaG_FD_190356 | JGI IMG/M metagenome (GOLD analysis project Ga0268266, IMG submission 190356) | Switchgrass rhizosphere microbial communities from Kellogg Biological Station, Michigan, USA - KBS S1-3 metaG (SPAdes) (version 2) | ecosystem: Host-associated > Plants > Roots > Rhizosphere...
GGGGGGAGCGGCGCGTGCCGGAGCACAAGCTGGACATCGTGGGCGGTCTGCTCTTCGTTCCCGCGATCTTCGCGCTCCTGCTTGTCGTCACCAATGGGAACAGCTGGGGCTGGACCCAGCCCGCCACGCTCATGCTCGGACTGGCCGGCGTCGCCGCCTTTATGGGCTGGGTATATTATGAACTTCGCGTTCCGGCGCCGCTCATCAACCTGCGGCTGCTGCGTAACCGCAATCTCGCCCTCGCCAACCTGGCCATGGTTCTGTACGCGCTCGGGCCCGTCCAGGGACAGCTTCATGCGCTCCTGCTCCAGCAGCCCAGTTGGACCGGCATCGGGGCCGGCCTGTCCGCGACCCTTGCCGGCCTCTACATACTTCCGGGACAATTGACCTCTCTGGCGGTTGCGCCCCTGACGGGATGGCTCTGCAAGCGGCTGGGATCGAGGACGGCCATCATATCCGGGGCGGGGATGCTGGCGATCGGCTGGATCATCATCCTTCTGTTTCCATCCAATCTTGCCATCCTCGTGGGCAGCGGTCCGATCCAGGCGATCGGGACGACCATCATCTATTCGGCGATCCCGAACCTGATCGTGACTGCCTCGCCGGGAGAAAATACCGCCGAAAGCACGGGCGTCACCCAGGTTCTGCGGTCCGCGTCGCAAGCTGTCGGGGCACAGATACTCGCCCTGATCCTGGCGACAGCCACCGTGACGCAGACCGGCGTTCCGGGTGTCTTTCCCGCGCCTTCCGCCGTCATCTGGGCCATCGGGTTCGTGATGGTTGCGGCCGTGCTGATGCTGGCGACCGCCTTTCTGCTTCCGGGCGACAGGCCAAAGCTGAAAGGCAGCACTAACGCCCGGTCGGCGGACGGGGACCGAGGCGGAAAACCGATATTCACACAAATTTAAGCATGAGGACATGATGCCCACCAACTCAGAACTTTTTGCCCGCCGCAAAGTGGCGTTGCCCGACGCGCTGGCGACCAGTCTGCCGATCTTCGCGAGCGACGCCAGCAATGCCGAACTCATCGACGTGGAGGGCAAACGCTACATCGATTTCGCCGCCGGAATCGCGACGCTGAACACCGGTCATTGCCACCCGCGAGTGATCGCTGCGGCACGCGACCAGCTCGACCGTTTCACGCACACGGCTTTCCAGGTCGTCGGCTATGAAAAATATGTCGAGCTGTGCGAACGGCTGAACATGATCGCGCCGTTCGCGGGCCAAGCCAAGTCGGTCCTGTTTTCGACCGGGGCCGAAGCCACGGAGAATGCGATCAAGATCGCGCGTTATTTTACCGGACGTTCCGCGATCATCTCCTTCTCGGGCGCCTTTCACGGTCGCACGCTGCTGGCGATGGCAATGACGGGCAAGGTCGAGCCTTACAAGACGGGCTTTGGATCACTGCCTGGTGAGGTCTATCACGCGGCTTTCCCGGTGGCGCATCGTGGGATCAGCAATGACGACGCACGTGCCAGCCTGGATTTCCTGTTCAAATCGACGGTCGACCCCCAGCGCGTCGCCGCGATCATCGTCGAACCGGTTCAGGGTGAAGGAGGATTCAATCCCGCATCGGCGGAATTTTTGCGGACATTACGGGACTATTGTGATCGTTTCGGAATCCTCCTCATCGCCGATGAGGTCCAGACCGGCTTCGGCCGAACCGGTAAGATGTTCGCGATGGAACATAGCGGGGTCGAGCCCGATCTCATAACGGTTGCCAAGTCGCTGGGCGGAGGGTTTCCGATTTCCGGCGTCATCGGCCGCGCCGACGTTATGAGCAGGGTCCAGCCAGGGGGGCTTGGGGCCACCTATGGCGGTTCGCCGATCAGCTGCGCCGCCGCGCTGGCGGTGCTCGACGTCATTGAGGAGGAAGGACTGATCGGCCGCGCCGATGAGATCGGAGGCCGTATCATGGATCATCTGAACGCCTTGTCGGTGCGGAACGATATTCTGCCGATCCGGAATATCCGGGGATTGGGCGCGATGATCGCATTCGACATAGTCGCCGATCACATCACTGGCCAGCCTGACGGGGTGACCGCCAAACGGGTCGTGGCCAGTGCGGCGGAGAGGGGGCTGATCCTCCTGACCTGCGGCCTCGGCGGGGAAAGCATCCGCTTGCTGACCCCTTTGACGATCCCCTTCGACATTCTCGACCAGGGTCTCGGGATCATCGGGGAGGTTTTAAACGATTTGTTTGACGAGTATGTCGGCGGCAAAAGCCTGACAGTTGCGGGTTAGGAGTCGCATGAAGCGCATCCGCTGACGCGCGATACGGATTGTAGAGCCAGCGGACATCTGGAACATGCGCTTCTGGCTGTCTATCCTGTATGATCTGTACCGGAGCAGGGCGGGCGGGCAGGACCGCAGCCATTGCAGCACGTCCCGTTCATCGGCAAAGGCACGGTTGAAGAAAGCGCTGTTCTGAAGCGAGCGGGACGTATGCATCCGGCTGAGCGCGAACTCGCCAAAAAGTTTCGCTACACCGCGGCACTCCAGCATGTCGAACCATGCGATCCCTGAGGCTACGACCGCTTTTTAGGCAACGAACTTTTTTCCATTCAGCGGCAGCATTTTCGACAACCTGACAGGTAGCGCAAACCTGAGCGCACGGCATCTGTGGACACGCCTTCGGATGCTGTCATCTTTGCGTACCATCTTGTTGGCGAGCGCCACTGAGGCGAGCATTTGGGGCTTGCGCGCCAACATTCGTTTTCGAACCATGAACCAGCCGGTGCACCGTGGCGGCACGCGCTACGAACGATCGAGGTGCCGCCGATGATGAGCAGCCGCCTGATGGTGCGCTCACCCTGCGCCTTCAGCACAGCCCGGAAGACGATGTTCTCCGAGGCGATCAGCTCAATCCGGCGCCATCGATGGTCGCGCCGCCCGCTTGTGCCGCTTCGTCAAGCACGTTCCGCGCGTCTGGTCCGACATACGACATTTTGATCCGCGTCGATTGACGCATCGAACGCTGGTGTCACGACGATCGTTGTCCCATCCTCGACGATCAGCGCAGGCCCCGAAAAGCTGTCCCCTGCAGCAAGCGCATCGCGCCTGATCACGGCATAGTCGAGGATTTCGCCCGTACCCACGTCGACGACCGGGCGAAATTCCGTCGGAACGAGGGTATGCGGTTCCGAGAGGTCGGCGATGGGTTCGATTGCCGCCGCGACGGTGGCCACACTGACCCGCCATGTCATGATTTCAACGTCCAGCCTGGGAACGATTTTGCCGTAAAGCCGGCCATAGGCCTCGTAAAACATGTCCTTGAGCAGCGCCGCATCATCAGCGGTAAGTTTCCGTGGTGGAACTTCGATCGGGATTTCATAACCCTGGCCGCAGAACCGGGCGAAGGCCGTGCGAGTCTCCTTGAGGGCGGCGCCTGGCGCCCCCTTTCGGACGATTTCGTTCGCTGTCTTGATCATATCGGTCAGCACGCGGTCGGCTTCGACAAGGTCGGTGTCGGATAGACGGACATGCAGGCTGCGCGACAGTTCAAATGCGATCGGCGCATGGAGGAAGCCCACGGCTGAACCGACGCCGGCGTTCCGCGGAATGATCACTTCCTTGATACCGAGCTTTTCGGCGAGCCGCGTGGCATGCAGCGGCGCTGCGCCACCGAAAGCCACCAGTGAGCGCTCGTCGGTCATCGTGCCCTGTTCGACCGCGTGTACCCGTGCAGCGGACGCCATGGTCTCGTCGACCACATCGCAGATGCCGAGCGCAAGGATCGCCGGATCGTCACCTGTGCCCCCGAGAGCACCCACCGCGGCGAGCGCGGACGTTCGCTGAAGCGGGATGCTGCCGGCGGCGAAGGCGGCGGGGTCGATGCGCCCCAGCAGCAGATCGGCGTCGGTCACCGTCGGGCGCGTGCCGCCACGGCCATAACAGGCAGGGCCAGGCTCCGAGCCGGCGCTGTGCGGACCTACGCAAAGCCGGCCGACCGTGTCGATGCTGGCAAGCGAGCCGCCGCCTGCACCGATCTCGACCATCTCAAGCACCGGAATGCGCAGCGGCAGGCCGCTTCCCTTGCGGAAGCGATGCGTGCGAGCGACTTCGAACGTCTGCGAACGAAACGGCTTGGCATCGTCGATGAAGCAGATCTTGGCCGTGGTGCCCCCCATGTCGAAGGCGAGCATGCGTCGGATGTTGCGGCGCTGCGCGGTTTCCGAAGCGAAGATCGCCCCGCCGGCCGGGCCGGATTCGACGAGCCTGACCGGAAAGCGGATCGCCGTCTCCAGCGTCGTCAGCCCCCCAGAGGACAGCATCATGAACAGCGGGCAATCGATCCGCAGCGCGCGTAGCTTTTCGGCGAGGCTGCGCAGGTAACGTGCCATCACCGGCTGGACATAGGCGTTCGCGGCGGTGGTCGAAAACCGCTCATATTCGCGGATTTCGGGGGAAACTTCGCAGGACAGCGAGATTTCGACGCCGGGAAGGGCCGCGCGCAAGATCTCGCCGGCCTGCTGTTCGTGAAGCGGATTGGCGAAGCTGTGCAGGAAGGCGATCGCCACCGCCTCGACCCCCTCGGCGGCAAAATGCGCCGCGGCGGCTTCGACCGATGCTCGATCGAGCGGCAGCAGGATTTCGCCGGTCGCGCTCGACCGTTCGGCCGCCACGCAGCGCAGATTGCGCGGGATCAGCGGGGCAGGCTTTTCGATGGTCAGGTCGTATTGATCGAACCGGCCTTCGGTCCCGATCTCGAGCACGTCGCGGAAACCTTCGGTCGTCAGCAGGCCGGTTCGCGCGCCGCGGCGCTCGATCAGGGCATTGGTCGCGAGCGTCGTGCCGTGGACGATCAGCGTGACGTCATGCGGCTGCAGCCCCGCCTCGTCGAGCAGGGAGAGAGTCCCATCCAGCAGCCCACGTTCCGGCGCATCGTAGGTGGTCAGCACTTTTGTCGTGAGCCTTTGCGCCGGGGTTTCCAGGACGATGTCGGTGAACGTCCCGCCGATGTCGGCGCCAATCTTCACATAATCTTGCATGCTCGGGCCGCTACCTCACCTTGAAGCCTGTCTAGGACGGGCGGTTCTGGGCTTTACCCGTGCTTGAAGCAGCACTGGAATGCCGATTTCGTGGCCCGGCGTTGCCCGGCCGGCACCACCATCGCCAGCTACTCCACAAAGATGCGTATACTGTTCGGCACCGGATGACCGCTCAAACGGCACACCCCAATTCTCTGCTCGCGGAGATAGGTAGGAGCCGTTCGATGTCGCGGTCGCCGTCCACCATTTTGGGGAGCCGCATAAGACGACTGCTGAGTGGGGTGTACGAAGATGAAAGTTGCTTTCGCCGGTCTCGGCGTGATGGGGTATCCGATGGCTGGCCATCTTGCGAAAGGCGGGCATGATGTGACGGTCTTCAATCGGAACCCGGCGAAGGCGGAAGCGTGGGTCAAGGAATATGGCGGCAAAGCCGCGGCGACGCCCGCCGCCGCCGCCGAAGGGGCCGACTTCGTCTTCTGTTGCGTCGGTAATGACGATGACGTCCGCGAAGTGATCGCGGGGCCGAACGGAGTGCTGTCGGGCATGGTCGCGGGCGGCGTGCTGGTCGACCACACCACGGCCTCCGCCGATGTTGCCCGTGACATGGCCGAGCTCGCCGCGGAGAAGGGCGTCAAGTTCCTGGACGCGCCGGTGTCCGGCGGGCAGGCGGGTGCGGTCAACGGCGTGCTCACAATCATGATCGGTGGCGAAGAGGAAGCGTTCGAGCAGGCCCGTCCGATCATGGAAGCCTATGGCCGGATGATGGCCCTCATGGGCCCTTCGGGCAGCGGACAGCTGACCAAGATGATGAACCAGATGTGCATTGCCGGCGTGGTCCAGGGGCTCGCCGAGGCGCTCGATTTTGGGCAGCGCGCGGGCATCGACGGCGAGCGTGCCATCGAAGTGATCTCGAAGGGTGCGGCGCAGTCGTGGCAGATGGAAAATCGCTACCAGACCATGTTGAAAGGCGAGTTCGACTTCGGCTTTGCGGTAGACTGGATGCGCAAGGATATTGCAATCTGCGTGGCGGAAGCGAGCCGCAACGGTGCGCAGTTGCCGATGACCCGCATGGTCGATGGCTTCTACGAACAGATCCAGCAGCGGGGCGGTGGCCGGTGGGATACGTCCAGCTTGATCGATCTTCTGCAACGTCCCCGAGATTGAGCCCCACCCATGCGCCTAGCCAGTAGTCAAGACGATCATATCGGGCCGCGTCCCGTCAGCTTGACGGAGCTGCCGGTCATTGATTTCGAGCCTTTCCACGAAGGTGACGATGCAACGCGAAATCGGATCGCCGCCGAGATCGCCGACGCCTGCGAGGAGATCGGCTTCTTCACGATCAAAGGGCATCGGGTGCCCCAGGCGCTGCGCGAGGGGATATTCGCCCAGTCCGCGCGGTTCTTTTCACTGCCAGTGGAAAAGCGTGCTGAGGTTGCCGCTACCGAAGACTGGTACCGGGGATGGCTGGGTACGCAGCCAGGTGAGAAGCTGGCCCGGAACAGCCGGCTCTTCGAGCATTTCCGCATGCAGTGCGACCTGCCCGCCGACGACCCCGACGTGATGGCCGGCAGCTTCTTCCACAAGCCCAATCGCTGGCCCGACGACCTCGATGGCTTTGCCGAGACGTGCAACGCCTATTTCGCGGCGATGGAGGAACTGTCGGGCAAGCTGCTGCACGCTTTCGCGCGCGGCATCGGACTGCCCGAGGATCGCCTAGATGGTATGTTCGACAAGCCGGTCAGCCAGCTCAGCCTGATGTACAATCCGCCGCTTCCACCCGAAGTGTCGCGGGAAGTCACCAATATGGTGCCGCATACCGATGATACGCCGTTCACCATCCTGGCCCAGGACAAGGTCGGTGGGCTCGAAGTCAAGCGCCGCGATGGGGAGTGGATTCTCGTGCCGCCGGATTCCGAGACGCTGACGATCAATGTCGGCGACATGATGATGTGGTGGTCGAACGGGCGCTATCTGTCCAATGCCCACCGGGTCCGCAATATCAGCGGCGACGAGCGTTATTCCATTCCGTTCTTCCTCAACCCCAGCTTGGACGTGATCGTCAGCCCCTTGCCCGAACTTGTCGAGCGCGACGGGCGGGCGCGATACGAACCGGTGTCGGTGAGGCAGCACCTCTCACGCTTCTACGCTTCGTTCAAGCAGCAGCATGACGAGTGACGCGGCGCGGAACGCTAAAGGAAAAGATGAGATGAGCGGCTTGCTTAGCGATATGCGGTTTCAGGTAGCTTGGACGCGGCTGTTGTCCGTGGTCGAGGAGCAGGCGCAGACGCTGATCCGCACCGCGTTTTCGGCAACGGTCCGCGATGCCGGCGACTTGTCCTGCGCCGTGTTCGACGCGCGTGGGCGGCTGCTCGCCGAGGCAGTGACCGGCACGCCGGGCCACGTGAATTCTCTGGCCGAAGGCGTCGTCCACTTCCTCGATCGGTTTCCCGCCGAGGTGATGCAGGATGGCGATCATTATGTGACCAACGACCCATGGATGACCGCTGGCCATCTTCACGACATCACCGTCGTGACGCCGGTTTTCTTTGCGGGGAAGCTGGTCGCACTGCTCGGCTGCTGTTGCCATCAGGTTGATATCGGCGGGCTCGGGCAAGGGCCCGATGGCCGCTCGATCTATGAGGAAGGCTTGCAGATCCCGATCATGAAGCTGGTGTCGCGAGGCCAGATCAACGAGGATTTGATGGGCATCCTGCGCGCCAATGTCAGGACGCCGATGCAAGCGGAAGGCGACGTCCTTTCCTATATCGCGGCCAACGAAACCGGCGCCCACCGCCTGTGCGCGCTGCTCGCGGAATTCGATCTGGATGGGCTGGACACCGTTGCAGACTACATCATCGAACGATCGCTAGCTGCGACTCAACGTGAGATCGCGAAGTTGCCCAAAGGCACTTGGCGAAGCGAACTCGTGGTCGACGGTTATTCCGAGCCGCTGACGCTGCGCGCGGCGGTGACGATCGCCGACGACGGTATCTATGTCGATTATACAGGTACCGACGGCGCGGTGCCCTATGGCATCAACGTCGTGTTGAACTATTGCAAGGCATACACGATCTTCGGCCTCAAATGCGTCGTTTCCCCTGACGTGCCGAACAACGCCGGGGGGTTGGCGCCATTTCATGTCAGCGCACCCGAGAACTGCGTGCTCAACGTGCAGCGGCCATGGCCCGTCGCGGCGCGCCACATGGTCGGGCAGATGCTGCCGGACCTGATTTTCGGATGCCTGCAGCAAGCGTTGCCGGGTCGTATTCCGGCCGAGGGCTCCTCGTGCCTGTGGATCGTGCAGCTTCGCGGCAAACTCCCCGAAGACCAGGTCGATCAGACCGAGAGCGGTACGTTCGAGACGGTGTTCATGGCGAGCGGCGGTTCGGGCGCCCGTGCCGCGCAAGACGGCCTGGATGCCACCGCTTTTCCAAGCGGCGTCAAGGCGATGCCGGTCGAGGTCATCGAATCCACCTCACCGATCGTGCTGTGGCGCAAGGAGCTTCGACCCGATAGCGGCGGCGTCGGTGGCCGGCGCGGCGGCGTCGGGCAGGTGATCGAGGTGGCTTCGCGCGACGGGCAGCCGTTTCAGGTCTTCGCGATGTTCGAACGCGTGACTCATCCCGCGGCGGGCCGGGACGGTGGCCTGCCGGGTGCGTCCGGGGTCGTCCGCCTGGCATCGGGTGGCACATTGCGCAGCAAGGGCGTGCAGGAAGTGCCGGGCGGCGACCGCCTCGTCCTTGAGACAGCCGGTGGCGGCGGGATCGGCTCGCCGTCCGAACGCGATCCAGCACGCGTGACCGCCGACGTCCTGGGCGGTCTCGTCAGCGTGACTGCCGCGGCACGCGATTACAGCTGGGATACCAAGGCCGACGCCGCATGAACGCGCCGGAAATCGACAAGTCGAGTCCGGCCGCCGTTCGACGTGCGATCCGCGACGGTCGTTTCACGGCGTTCACCGCGGATGTCGCCCCAGGCTTCGCGCAAGGCAACCTGTTCATCGTGCCCGGTCAATGGGCCGATGATTTCGCCCGGTTCTGCGAACGCAACAGCCAGGCGCTGCCCGTGCTCGGCCGGTCCGAGCCGGGTTCACCGCACATCCCGTCATTGGGTGCGGACCTCGACCTGCGGACCGACGTGGGCGAGTATATGGTCTTCCGCGACGGCGAACTGGTTGCGACGCCGACGACCATCGCTGATCTGTGGCAGGACGATTTCGTCGCCTTCGTACTGGGCTGTTCCTTCTCGTTCGAAGAAGTGCTGAAGGCGCAGGGCCTGCGCCTGCGCCATCAGGAAGAGGGCGATGTTTCGGCAATGTATGTCACCAACCGGCCAACCGAGCCGGTCGGTCCGTTTCATGGGCCGCTCGTGGTCTCGATGCGGCCGATGGAGCCAGCCGATGCCATTGCCGCGATCTCGATCTGTGCGCGCTACCCGCAGTTCCATGGAGCCCCGATCCACATCGGGCATCCCGAGATGATCGGCATCGACGAAATCTCGCAAACCTATGGCGGTCACGGCTTCACGGACATTTCGGATCGCGAACTTCCCGTATTCTGGGCATGCGGCGCGACGGCGCAGATCGTCGCGCGAGAGGCGCGGTTGCCGATCTGTATTACCCATCACAAGGCGCATATGGTGCTGACCGATCTGCCCGTCATCGCTGCACCGAGCGCCAGCTGAGATGAGGTCGATCGTCAAAGCCGGCCGGGTGCTGGAAATACCCGGCGCGGCATCGGTGTCCGGGAGCGCCGCGATCGCGCTGCACGACGGTCACATAGGCGATGTTGAAGCGATCGATCCGGAGACGCTGACGTCCGTCGAGCGCGGGTTGCTCGCCATGCCGGCGCTCGCCAATGCGCATGATCATGGACGCGGCATCCGGACCGCAGCGGCGGGAGCCGGCGATGATCGGCTCGAGGAATGGGCCGCATCGCTCATGCGGCACCCCAAGGTCAACCCCTATCTTGTCGCCGCGGTCAGCTTGGCGCGAATGGCCGAGAGCGGCGTGGCGGCGGTCAATCACTGTCACAATCCGCAGGACAGCGACCTGCTCTATGCGGAGGCGGAGGCTGTCTCTCGCGCCGCACGGGATGTTGGGGTGCGTGTCGCCTTCGCCTTGCCGTTCGCCGACCGCAATCCCTTCGTCTATGGCGACCTCGGCCGGCTGATCGAGCGCTTGCCGCAGGAGGACCGCCCGCCGATCGCCGCGGCGCGGCAACGCTCTCGCGCGATCAACGAGGCATTGTTCGAGCGGATTGCCACGCTGGAGCACGGCTTCTTCCAGCTGCAATATGGCCCGGTCGCACCGCAATGGACGCAGAGCGAAACGCTCAAGGCGATCGCGATCGCGTCCGCCGCCGATGGACGCCGGGTGCACATGCATTTGCTGGAGACGGAGCGTCAGCGGCAATGGGCCGACGCGGTCTATCCTCAGGGCATTGTTCGCCATCTCGACGAGATCGGCTTGCTCACGCCGCGGCTGACCCTGGCTCACGCCGTCTGGTTGCGGCCCGACGAATGGGCCTTGCTGGGCGAGCGCGGTGTGACCGTGTCAGTGAACGCATCGTCCAACCTGCGCCTGCGCTCCGGGCTGCCGCAGACCGCGATGATCCGCGCGGGGGACGTTGCCTTCGGAGTCGGGATGGACGGGCTGAGCATCGACGACGACGAAGACATGCTGCGCGAGCTGCGGCTGCTACGACTGCTCGATGGGGTGACCGGCGAGCGGCCCATGACGCCGGCAGAGGTATTGCACGCCTGTTGCGTCACCGGGCGTTCCACGATCGTCGGGGACGATGGCGGCGGCCGGATCGCGGCAGGGGCCCCGGCCGACATGCTGGTGCTCGATTTCGCGGCAATGAGCCGCGATTATGTGCGCGACGACTTCGACGTGACGAGCATTGTCGTGGGGCGCGCCACCCGGCGGCACGTGCGCGACCTGTATGTGGCGGGGCGCAGGATCGTCGGCGAAGGCCGCTGCTGTAGCGTCGATTTGCCGGCGCTGGAGAATTCGCTGGCTGCCGAAGCGCGGCGAGCGGTTGCGGCGGGTGATATTCCGGGCGATCGGATCGCACGTTTGCAGGCCGGCATTTCCAGCTTCTTCGCCGATGGATGCCACTGCCTCGGCGAAGAGTGGACAGGTAGCGTCCAGAACGCCACGGAACCGTCCGCGTGAACGGTAGAGTTGATCGCAGAGCGGCGCTGCGTCGCGTCGGACTTGCGGGGCTTGCCGGCACGGGACTGGCCGGGCTGGGCGTGCTGTGGGAGCGTGCGCTGACGCAGCACAGTTTCTCGGACGGCGCGACCCATGCCGGTTTCACCGAGATTCGGCACCAGCTGGGCTGGACCAAGGGCGTTCAGTTCGCAGGCCAATATGTTGCCGAAAGCCGTGGCTTCTTCAAGGAGGAACGGCTCGATGTGCGTTGCATCGCGGGCGGGCCCAATACGAGTTTTCGGTCGCTGGTCGCGAGTGGCCAGGCCTTGGTCAGCGAGAGCGTGCCGACCGGGCTGATCGAAGGCGCGATCAACGGCCAGCCCCTTGTCGCCTTTGCCGCCGTGCTGCAACGCGACCCCGCGTCCTTGCTCAGCCCCGCCGATCGGCCGGTCAGATCGCTGCGCGATCTTGTGGGCAAGACCGTCGGCGCGCCGAGCAACGTGAGCGCGCAGATCGCCGAGCTGATGCGGACGGCGGGGCTCGATGCGCGCAGCGTCCGCTTCGTGCCGGTCGGGACCGATGCCAACATGCTGGCCGAGGGCGAGGTCGACGCCATGTACGCCTGGGCGACGACGACGCTGCCGTCGTTGCTGTTGCGCGGGTTCAAGACGCATGTGCTGAATCTGATGGACATCGGGGCACCCAGCTATGGCGGCGTGCTGTTCACGCGTCGCGAAGAGCTCGAGCGGGATTTCGACAAGTTCGTGCGCTACACCCGTGCGCTCATTCGCGGGTGGCGGATCATGGTCGCCGACCCCCAGGGCATCGCCCGCGAGATCGTCCAGCGATGGGCGCCACCGGGAACCTCGCTGGACGACCAGTTGCTGCAGGCCAAGACGATGGTGCCCTATATCACCGCCAATGACGGCACCCGGCACGGTCTGTTATGGATCGATCCGCATGTATTCGAGGCTAATGCCAGGCTGATGCGCGCGGCAGGATCGATCCCGAAAAACGCCCGGCTGGATCTGTCGCAGCTGGTGACGCAGGACGTGGTGCGCAAGGCAACGGCGACCCTGTAACAGGGGCTATCCGGCAGCGTGCCGGATCTGGCGTTCGCGAAAATTGTCCAGCAGATCAGCGATCCGGATTGCGGGGTATTTCGGCGCTTCGCCATTCGTCAGCAGTTCGGTCAGTGGGGCGACGGTCACCGTGGGATCGGGGTAGCAGAAATAGGGGATCGAGTATCGCTCTACACCCGACCGGTTCCGCACGCGGTGGAAATTCGACAGATAGCGGCCATTGGTCCACCACATCATCACGTCGCCCACGTTGATAATGAAAAGGTGGGGAATTGGCGATGCCTTGATCCAGCTGCCATCACGCCGCTTGACTTCGAGACCGCCGGTCGCGCCCTGTGCGAGGATAGTGATCGGCCCTTCGTCGGTGTGCGAAACCATGTTCGAGACATCGCCTGCGGCGGCGCTGGGCAAGGGCGGCTGGTACAGCAGGTTGAGCCTCGAAGGCGGCGCGCGGAAGGCGCCCGCGAAGGTCGCTTCCGGGAGGCCCAAGCCGATCGCGAAAGCCTTTAGCAACTCGAGCGAGAGGTCGTGCATCGCCGCAAGATACCGCTCCGACGTCGGTGCGAAGTCCGGCAAGGTCGGCGGCCAGCGGTTCGGTGCGTCCACGCCGAGCTGGACGATATATTGATGGAACAGCCGTGTGTTGCGCGAGAGGCTATCGCTGTCGCGCGGGGGGGCCCAGCCTAGAACATTATCCGTATCGGTTCGTACCGAGCGCCGCTCTTCAATCGGCAAGCCATAGAATGCGCGGCTTTGCGCGAACATGGCGTCGATCAGGTCGGAGGGCACGCCATGCCCCATGAGATAGAAGAAGCCGGTGTCGCGGCAGGCTTGCGCGATCGCATGTGCCGTAGCGGACCGATCATCCGGGTTGCCGTCAAGGAACGGCGCAAAGTCGATGATCGGCAGGCTCTGCGCTTCCACCGCTGCCGCCGCGGCGACATCGTCGGCACTCTGCTCGGCCCTGCTCATCGTCCACATCTCCATTGCGATGGTCCTTGAGCATCATGGATCAGACCGCGCCGCGCGCCTGTCTCAAAACCAGCACAACCCCCACGCGATTTTAGCATAATCGCTAAATGGCTCGCCCGTGCCAGCCTGTGCAGGCGGCGCTTACCAGCGTCGGCACGATCACTCATCCAGGGAGCAGGCCGATCCAACTCGCAGGTAAGTCCGTACTGGTTACCGGTGGCACGCGCGGTCTTGGGCGCGAATTGGCCATGGCGTTGGCCGCCGATGGCGCCGATGTCGCGGTGCTTGGTCGCGATCTTGCCGGCGGGGATGCCGTTGCCGCAGCAATCAGCGCCCAGGGGCGGCGTGGCTTGGCCGTCGCGGCGGATGTCACCGATGGCGACGCGATCGATGCCGCGATCGCCACGGTGCTGGCACAATTCGGGCAAATCGACATTCTGGTGTGCAACGCCGGGGTCGGTACGCCGCGTCGCCCGATCTGGGAAACGACCGCCGCCGATTGGCGGCACTGTTTCGAGGTCAATGTCCTTGGCGTGATGATGGCGATCAAGGCGGTCGCCCCGCACATGACCGCGCGCCGTAGCGGCCGGATCGTCGCGATCGGCGGCACCTACGGGCACAAGGGAGTGGCGGGCAACGCCGTTTATGCCTCGTCGAAATGGGCGCTGCGCGGCTTGATCAAATCGACCGCGCTCGAGCTCGGGCCGTTCGGTGTGAACGCCAATGTGATCGCGCCGGGCGGCGTCGATGGCGAACGGCTTCGAAAGCTGTTCCGTGACACCGCTATCACCAATGGCGAGCGGGAAGAAGACGTGTTGGCCCGGTTCACTGCGGGCACCGCGCTCAACCGGCTTGGCACAGCGGACGATGTCGCCACCATGCTGCTGCATGTCGTGGGACCGGCGGGCCGCAACATCACCGGGCAGGACCTCATCGTCGATGCAGGGACGATCGTATGACGGGAATGGTCGAACGCGCGACGCCTGGCCTGGTCCGCAAGGTCGTGTGGCTGCACGTCGTTGATGGTGAGGCATTATGCTTGCGGCCGCACCGCAGCTCGCAATTCTATCTCCCCGGCGGCATCGTCGAAGGGACCGACGATCGGGACGCGCTTTGCAGACATGTCAACGCTCAGCTCGGCGACGCGCTGGATGTGACGACGCTATCACCTGCAGGAAGCGTTTCGGCGCCGTCGGACGAGGACGAGCAGGTCAGGATCGAGCTCGTCGGATTCTTCGCGCCGGCCTCGCGCCTCCCGGTTCCGTCCGCCGATATCGCCGAGTTGCGCTACCTGCGCGCGGACGACGCGGTTCGGATGTCAACGCTAACCCGTATTTTCCTTTCCCAGTTGGAGGCCGCGAATGTCGTCGAGTGAACATCCCTTCCTTTCTCAGGCAGCCAAAGGCCTGTTTATCGGAGGCGAATACGTCCCGGCGCTTTCGGGTAAGGTCTTCGAGTCGCGCAATCCGGCGACCGGCGAACTGCTTGCGACGATCGCCGAGGGTGATGCGGCCGATATCGACCGGGCGGTCGCCGCGGCGCGCGCGGCGCTGGACGGTCCATGGGGTCAAATGATGCCCGAGGAGCGGCAGAAGATCCTGCTCCGCCTGGCCGACCTGCTCGAAGAGCGGACTGAAGTCCTTGCGCTGCTGGACACGCTTGACATGGGCGCGGCGATCAAACGCCGGCGCGGCAATGTCGGGCTGCTGGTCAGCCTGCTGCGTTATTATGCGGGCCTGGCGCGCGCGATTTGTGGCGACACGCTGCAGCCGTCGATCCCAGGCATGTTTGCCGCGACCATCAAGGAGCCGGTCGGCGTCTGCGGCGCGATCATCCCGTGGAACGGACCGCTCTGGGCGACCGGGCTGAAGGCGGGGCCGGTGCTGGCGACGGGTTGCACACTCATCATCAAGCCGGCCGAAGACGCATCGCTTTCGCCATTGCTGTTCGCCGAATTGTGCATGGAAGCAGGCGTGCCGCCGGGTGTGATCAATGTCGTCCCGGGCTTCGGCCCGACCGCGGGGGCGGCGCTTGCAGCGCACCCGGGCGTGGACAAGATTTCGTTCACCGGGTCGGATGCGACGGGCCGCAAGATCGTCACCGCCGCGACCGGTAACCTCAAGCGCATCTCGCTGGAACTGGGCGGCAAATCGCCGCACATCATCTTCGCCGATGCCGATCTCGCCGCGGCGGCACCGGCTGCCGCAGTGGCCGCCTTCGCCAATTCCGGCCAGATTTGCAGCGCGGGCACGCGGCTGTTCGTTGAGCGGTCGATCCATGACGACTTCGTCGCTGAAGTCGCGCGCATCGCCGGCGGCATGAAGCTGGGTCATGGCCGTTTCGATGAAACCGATCTGGGGCCGATCGTCTCCGCCCGGCAGTATGAGCGCGTCAGCAAGTACATCGCAAGCGGCCAGTCCGAGGGCGCCGAGGTCTATAGCGGCGGCGAGCGGCTTTCCGGCGAAGCGTTCGATGCCGGCTATTTCGTACCCCCAACGATCTTCACCGGCGTGGCGGACGACATGACGATCGCCCGCGAGGAAATCTTCGGCCCGGTGCTGTCGGTGCTCGCATTCGACAGCATCGAAGAGGTCATCGCCCGCGCGAACGACACGCCGTTCGGCCTGGGCGCGGGCGTCTGGACCCAGAATGTCGGGAAAGCCCATCGCATGGGCCGCGCGCTCAAGTCCGGCTCGGTCTGGGTCAATTGTTATAACACGCTGGATCCGGCCGTGCCGTCCGGCGGCTACAAAGGCAGTGGTTGGGGTCGTGAATATGGCCGTAATCACATTGAAGAGCATCTGAACGTAAAGTCGCTTTGGATAGATACCAAATAATATGGCAGTACTTTAGAGCTGTATAATGACTAAGCTTCAGAAAGAAGCTTAGTATAGATAAGCTATCAGGGGTGGGCATGTCCGGTGGCATCTTGTCATGACGCCAAAGGGGGAAACGACTATGGACCAAGCTAATCAATCACGGATTGTACGTCGTGGGACGGGTAGAATTTGCAGAGCGCTGATATCCACCAGCGCAATCGCGCTTTCGCTGGCCGACGCTGCGCCGGTGTGGGCGGCTGATTCCACTGCGGAAGCCAAGGTGGAGGCGGGCGCGGACAGCGCCGTCCAGGCCGGATCGGAGGTCGGCGATGATATCATCGTGACGGCGCAGCGTCGTGAGGAGAACATCCTTCAGGTGCCGATTTCGATCACGAGCCTGTCGCCCGAGCTGATGGACCGGCAGGGAATCCGCCAGATCGACGACATCGCCAGGCTCACGCCGAACCTCCGCTTCAATCGCAATCCCGGCGTGAGCGGTCAGACTGGCGCGAACATCGCGATCCGCGGCATTTCGTCCAGCGTGGGATCGGCCACGACCGCGATCTATCTCGACGATACGCCGATCCAAGTGCGCAATATCGGTTACTGGGGCGGCAATCCCTATCCGCGCGTGTTCGATCTCGACCGCGTCGAGGTTCTGCGTGGTCCGCAGGGCACTCAGTTCGGTGCTGGTGCCGAAGGCGGCGCGGTGCGCTTCATCACGCCGCAGCCGCAGTTCGGCGCCCTGAACGCTTACGGCCGGACAGAAGTCGCGACCACCAAAAACGGCGCGGCCAGCTACGAAGGTGGCTTTGCCGTCGGTGGCGGGGTGAGCGAAACGCTCGCGGTTCGGGCGAGCGCCTGGTATCGCCGGGATGGTGGCTATATCGACCGGGTCGATCCGGTGACCCGCAGCGTGATCAAGCGAGACATCAACTCGCAAGACACCATCGTGACCCGCGTCGCGCTGAGCTGGCGTCCGATCGAGCAACTGACGATCACGCCCTCGATATTCTATCAGCGCGTCGAGGCCGATGGACGCAATCAATATTGGGAGCAATTCAGCGACCTGAAGGACGCCGACTACAAGACGGGGATTTACAACCGCGAGCCGGTCACGGACAGCTTCAGTCTACCTGCACTGAAGGTGGAATATGACTTCGGCGGCGTCGTCTTGATCTCGAATACATCGCGCCTCGACCGCAAAGTCGACCAGGTGCTCGACTACGCTACGTTCCTGAGCGCGAATCGCACAGGCAATGCTTTCGGCTTCTATGCCAACAAGGACACGTCCAACGCCGCGGCCGCGCAAACTCTCAAGCAAGTCAATTTCACCCAGGAAGTCCGGCTGCAGTCGACCGACGCAAACGCATTTTTCGCTTGGGCGATCGGTGCCTATTATTCCAAGGCCCAGCAGGATTCGACCAACCTGTCGCAATCGGGACGCAGACCCGGTGTGATTTCCAGCGGCTTCCCGCAATATTTGGGGCGGTACAATCTGTTCAGCGACATCCACGCCGTTGACAAACAGATCGCGGGGTTCGCGTCGGTCGATCTGAAGCCACTCGAAGGACTTAAGCTGTCGTTTGGCGCGCGTGTCACGCAGAATGAATTCTCATTCGTCGAAGTTCGTGACGGGCCGGTCAACAGCGGCGCCCGGACTACGAGCGGCGCGGGCCAAAAAGCAACGTCGTTCACCCCACGTGTCGCGGCATCCTATCAGTTCGATCAAAATAGCATGCTCTACGCGTCGGCATCGAAGGGCTTTCGTCAGGGCGGCGCGCAGTCGCCGGTCGATCCGGCCTTCTGTGCCAAGGACCTGCAGGCATTGGGCCTGAATTCGAGCCCGACGACCTATCAGTCGGATTCGCTGTGGAGCTATGAAGTCGGCAGCAAGAACAGCCTCTTTGGCGGCAAGGTGCGCGTCGACGCGAATGCCTACCTCGTCAAATGGAAGAACATCCAGCAGGCGGTTCGCTTGCCGACCTGTCAGTACGACTTCATCGGCAATCTGGGCAGCGCCACCGGCAAGGGTGTCGATATCTCGATCGCCGTCAAGCCGGTTGCCGGTTTGCAGGTCGGTGCCAATGTCGGCTTCAACGACATTACCTATGACAGCGATCTCAACATCAACGGCGCGCTGATCCACAAGGAAGGTGATCGGTTCGGCGGGCCGAAGTGGACCGGTTCGGTATTCGGCCAATACGAACAGGAGGTCGCGCCCGACTCGACCGGCTATTTCCGCGCTGACTACAGCTTCGCCAGCGTGAGCCCGATGCAGAATCCGGCGTCTGTCACCTATGACCCGAACTTGGCGGCGTTGCCGGGAACGGACTATCTTTCGTTGCGCGCGGGCCTTCGCAAAGGGGTCGTGGATTTCTCGCTGTTCGTGAACAATGTCACGAATTCGAGCGACCCGCTTTCGCGCGGTCATGATACTATCCCGTCGACGCTGTTCTACGTCGAATCCTATCGTCCCCGGACGATCGGGGCGACCGTTCAGGTCCGTTACTGATCTTATGACCGCCGCGTCGTTTCGACAGGTGACTGTCGGGCGCGGCGGTTGTTCATCTGTGATGGACCGCACGATTTCCAGTTGCGGTGACAGCAACGCGGTCGAGCAGAAACGGCATCGCGGCAGGCAGGCTTCGGCTGCTATTCTGAACCGACCCGAGACCCTTCCATAATACGGCAGTCCAAGCGAAGATGACCGACATTCTCAACCTTGAAGGCTACGTCCGCTCGTATCGCGAAGATGGCTATGTCATCGTGCCCGGCCTGCTCTCGCCGAGCGAGGTCGAGGAACTTCGCGCGGTCACGGCGCGGATCGAGGATGCGGCCGAGGGCTTGAGCGAGGAAACGCCGATCTATGATTTCGCCGAAGCTCCCGATGGGCGTTTGATGATCGAGCGGATCAAGAAGCCGCACCGTGTCGACGATTTCTATTGGCAAATGGCCAAACATCCCAGCATCCTCAAGGTGATGGCCGCGCTGATCGGTCCGGACATCCGGCTCAGTCATAGCAAGATCAACATGAAAAGCCCGATGGGCGGCGCCGCCCTCGAGTGGCACCAGGACTGGGCGTTCGCCCCGCACACGCATATGGGCACCTGTGTAGCGTCGGTGATGATCGATGAATCGAGTCCCGAAAACGGGGCGCTGCAGTTCCTGGGCAAGAGCCACGAGAAGGGGCTGCTCGACCATCATGGCCCCGACGGCGTCTTCCGCGGAGCCGTCGCCGAAGGCGATCCGGGCGTTGACCTGTCCACCGCCCGGTCGCTGATCGGACCGCCCGGCACGGTCGCCTTCCATCATCCGATGACGATCCACGGGTCGGGGACCAACATGTCGGGCGAACCGCGCCGTATCCTGTTTCTCGAATATGCCGCAGCGGACGCCTACCCGCTGTTCTACGCGGTTGACTGGGACGAGTATCAAGGCCGTATGGTCGCCGGCGACAGCAGCCCAACCATTCGCATCGATGCGCTTCCCGTGAAGCTACCGGTGCCATCTCCGGAAGGCAGCTCGATCTACAAGATCCAGGCCAAGCTGACTCAGCGCCATTTTGCCAAAGCGGGCTGATATGAGGTCTTTTGCTTTCGTCACCGGCGCCAGCGCGGGAACCGGGCGTGAGATTGCGCTTGCCTTGGCTGGCGCCGGATATGACGTCGCCGTAGTCGGGCGCCGGACCGAGGCGCTCGAGGAGCTGTCGCGTGAGATCGGTCAGCTCGGCCGGCGCGTGCTGGTGCTGACCATCGACCTCCTCGAAGCCGATGCGATAACGGGCGGTATCGATCGTTTCCTCGCTTGGAGCGGCGGTCGCTGCGACGTCGTCGTCAATGCGGCCGGCATTCCCGGTCCGTTGTCGCCGGACGTGGGCGACTTCGATCTTGCGGCCTTCGATGCGGTGATCGCGACAAATCTTCGCGCGCCCTTCGCGATCCTCTCACGCCTCCTGCCGGTAATGCGGGCGCAAAAATCTGGCAGCGTCATCAATATCGGCGGCAATCACGGCATGCGGGGGCGGGCAGGGCGATCGAGCTATTCGGCGTCGAAATGGGGCTTGCGTGGTCTTAGCCGCAGCGCGGCGCTGGAGGCCGGCCGCGATGGCGTTCGGATCAACTATATCGCGCCGGGGCCAATCGCGGTGCAGCGTATGAAGGACGGCTGGGCGGCGCGTGCGCAGGCCGAGGGCGCGGAGACCGGAGCTGTCGTCGACAGCTATATCGCCGACATGGGGATCGCCCTGCAGCGGACCAACGAGCCGAGCGACATCGTCGCGACCGTACTGTTCCTGGCGAGCCCGGCCAGCCGCAACGTCACCGGGCAGGAAATTGTGATCGACGGCGGCGTGGTCGTCTAAACAGGATCGGTGGCCGCGCCGCCGCCCGACGCCGCGACGCTCGCCCGGTCAGAACAGCCCGAAATATTCGCGTTGTTCCCAGTCGGATACGTGCAGGTTGTAGCGGTCGATCTCAAAGCGTTTGATCATCAGGAAATAGTCGATGAAGGCATCGCCGAATGCCTCACGCATGATCGTGCCCTGGTCGAGCTCGCCAAGGGCCGCTTCCAAGGTGCGAGCCAGGCGCCCGGCGTCGGCTTGATAGGGCGTGTCGACCGCCGCGGGCGGTTCTTGCGCGCGATCCATGCCCGCGAGGCCGCAGGCGATCTGCGATGCGATATAGAGATAGGGGTTCGCCGCGGGTTCTCCGACGCGGTTTTCGATGCGCACGGCAGCGTGCGAAGTTCCGGTGATGACCCGCAGCATCGCGCCACGATTTTCCCGGCCCCACGCGATCCGGTCAGGTGCGAGCGAGTTGGGACGAAACCGCTTGTAGCCGTTGATCGTGGGGGTGGTGAAGGCGAGCGCCTCACCCGCGCCGGCCAGCAGTCCGGCGAGGTAATGCCGCGCGAGCGGGGACAGCGCCGTGGCCTCCTCGCGATCGGCAAAGACATTGTCCCCGTCGGCGTTCGTTAGCGACTGGTGGAGATGCCATCCGCTCGACATGACTTCAGGCAGGGCTGGGCGGCACATGAATGTGGCGTGATATCCATGACGTTGGCAAATCTGCTTCACCGCGCTGCGGAACAGCGTCATGTCGTCCGCCGACTGGATGCCGGGCGTGGGACGGAACACGAATTCGCACTGGCTCGGTCCGAACTCGATCTCGATTGACGCGAGTGGCAATCCGAGCGCGACGATATCGCGGCGCAGGATGTCGAGGATCGGCTCCATCTGATCCAGCCGAATTTCGGTCAGATAATTATAACCCTGGTGCAGCAAGGTGACATCCGGCGGTCGTCCCGGTTGTCCCGCGTCCGCCAGCGTCAGCCCGGCATCGACCAGACGCATGACGTGGAACTCGACCTCAAGCCCCGCCATGAAGCCCAGTCCAGCCTCGTCCAGCCGGCTCAGCTGCTTGCGCAGCACTTCGCGCGTTGCAAAGGGAACAGGCCGCCCATCGGTGAAGTAGAGGTCGCAGAGCAGCCAGCCGGTGTTCGGCGCCCATGGCAGCCGACGGAACGAGCTGGGGTCCGGCACCATGATGATGTCGGCCGCGCCTTGAAGCTCGGGCATGCCGATCCCCGCACCGGCCGTGAAGACCGGCACGACCGTGCGATGCGAGCTGTCCTTCATCAGCAGCGTTGAAGTCAGCGACAGGCCGTCACGCAGAGCGCTGGGCATCGACTCCGGGGTTATCGCCTTGCCGCGCAGGATGCCATGGACGTCGGGGAAAGACAGCCTGACGAGTTCGATGCCATCGGCCACAAGACGCTTCGGCAGTTCGGCGGCGGCTCGCTGCTGATCGTCGCTCCACAGGCTGTGGCGGGCGATAAAGCTCATTCGGCGAGGGCCGCCGCTTGCGGATCCACCCATGGGGCCGCGTCCCGCCGTCGCTGGTCGGCGACCCGCCAATAGTCGTCGATCGTCTCGGTCGGTCCGATCCCGTCGATCGTGGCGGGGCCGGTGATCGCCGCGGCCTGTCCGTCGGTCAGTTCGAGAAACACCCGTTCCCCGGCGGCCGCCTTGCGAATTTCTGCAAGCAGCATTTTGCGATAGGCGACGATGGCCTTGTCAGTGGTGCCGAGATGCTCGCGCGTGCGGTCCTGGATCGGCCCCTGCGATTCCACGGCCCATTGATCGTGGACGTTGATGTCGAAACCCATCCCCGTATAGGTCTGCCGTTCCTGCTCGGCCGTATCATAGCCATAGTCGTTATGGCGCCCGACGCGTGGGCGGTAATCGGGCAGGGTGTACAGCTCCAGCCGTTGCCGGCGCATCTCATCCTTTTGCATCTCGGCGGAGAAGCTGGTGAAGATCGCGAACCAGTAGCAGTTGGTGTCGTCGACCGGCACGTGCCATTGCGTGATCGTCATCTCGGCCGACATTGGGATCACAAAGGCCTGCGGAAACAGCAGGTTGGTCACGCGGATATGCGTCCGCGCGTCATCGAGGCGACGGCTGGCGGTGATGCGCAGCCCGGTTTCGGACTTCTCGACGCCGATCGCGGGACAGGCGAAGTCCCGCAACACCGCCGTCATCGGAATCTCGCTGTCGGCGGATTCGGACCGGAACTGCCGCCCATAGCTGTCGCCGGGATCGTCATCCTCGAAGAAGCGATGGAGAAAGCTAGCATGGGCGGGGTCGATGCCCACTTCGAGCGCCTGTAGCCAGTTACACTCGATCAGCCCCTTGAAGGCGAAGACATGGCTGTCGGGCGCGACGAAGCAGTCGAGCGCGGGAAAGGCGGGCGGCTCGCCATCGCCGAGATAGGCGAAGATGATGCCGCTCCGCTCCACGACCGGGTAGGATGTCGTGGACACGCGGTCGCAAAGGCGGCTGCCGGCGGGCTCGGCGGGTGTCTCCAGGCATTTGCCGTCCACGTCGAAGACCCAGCCATGGAAGAGGCAGCGAATTCCGCCGCCCTCCAGCCGGCCATAGGCCAGGTCGGCCCCGCGATGGGGGCAGTCGCGATCGATCAGGCCGAGCCGGCCGTTCTCGTCCCTGAACAGGACAAGGTCTTGACCGAGCAGTCGCACCGGCCGAACCGGGCGTTTTCCGGCGAGTTCTTCGCTGAGTGCCGCAGGCTGCCAATAGCGGCGAAGCAGATTTCCGGCAGGCGTTCCGGCTCCGGTTTGCGTCATCAACCTGTTCTGATCGTTCGTCATCATCTCCCAGCGAAACTCCCTCATTTGCGCTCCGCGGGGCAGAGGCGACCGTCTTCGCCGCCTAGAATGGCGTATCGCGGAGACGCTGGCTGTTGCTCGAACGGTAGTCCCCTGTTGTCACGAATGGCGTGCTCCAGCGGTGGCGATGATGCTAGGGTCGAGCACCACACGACCGAGCCGCATCAAAGGAGTTGCGACATTTCACAGGAAGTCTTCGCTCGCCCGCCGCTGCGCGCCATCGCCGTGTTCTGCGGGTCCAACCAAGGTGGCGACCCCGCCTTCGCAGCCGCCGCGGCGGATTTGGGGATCGCCTTGGCCACACGGGGAATTACGCTTATCTATGGTGGCACGCACAAGGGCTTGATGGGCATCCTGGCCGATGCCGTGCTTGCTGCCGGCGGGACCGCGCACGGTGTCATCACCGCCCGGCTGCACGGGCGCGGCCATCTTCACGATGGCCTGACGATGCACGAGATTGTCGAGGGAATGCGAGCGCGCAAGGAGCGCATGTTATCCCTGTCGGATGCCTGTATCGCCCTGCCCGGCGGACTGGGCACGGTCGAAGAGTTCATGGAAGCCTGGACGCTTAACCAGCTTGGCGACATCGACAAGCCGGTGGGGCTGTTCAACGTTTTGGGCTATTATGAGCCATTGATGGCCTTTGTCGACAGCATGATCGCCCATGCCTTCCTGCCCGCTGCGCATCGCGCCAGCGTGGTCGTCGAGGCCGATGCCGGCGCGCTGATCGACGGGTTGGCGCTTCAACCGCCGATCACTGTACCCAAATGGCTTTGATCGTCAGCCGCGGTTGTTGGTGATCGCGGATCATGCGCCAAGGCGGAACTGGATCGGTTGCGCACCTTCCCACAACACCATCTTGCCCAGTTCGGCGAGGTGTTCTGCGCCTTCGACCACAGTCAGAAAGCGGTTACCCGGAAGTTGCCCGAACTTGCTGGAGAAGCGGACTTCGCCATAGGCCAGCAAGATCTCGGTCTCGCTGACCCCGCCCGGATAAAAGATGAACTCGCCGGGTCGCGGATAGCAGCTGTGGTTTTCCCATGGCAGGTCGAAATGCTCGTTGCCCATCGGGATCCACATCCCTTCGCCGCTCCAGCGGACGTGGATCAGCCGCTCGTGCCACGGCAGCAGCCGCAGAAACGCGTCGCAGGTTCGTGGAGCCAGTTCTTGCTCGAGCCTCGCGACCAGCTGATACGGTCCGGCGGTGATATCGATGCGAGTGGTCAAAGTCATACTCCGGCCTTGAGCCGGTCGAACCCGGCCGAGAGATCGTCGATCAGGTCGGCCACGTCTTCCAGGCCGACATGCAGGCGCAACGACGGGCCGGGCGCATCCCATTTCTGAGCCGATCGCAGGTCTGCGGGATAGGTCGGCACGCACAGGCTTTCGTAGCCGCCCCAGCTATAGCCGAGCCGGAACAGCTTCATGCCATCGAGCATCGCGGCGAATTGGCGCGCGGAACAGGGATTGAGGACAATGCCGAACAGGCCCGAAGCGCCTTCGAAATCGCGCTTCCAGATCGCGTGCCCGGGATCATCGGGCAGAGCCGGGTACATGACCCGCGCAACTTCGGGCCGCTGCTGCAGCCAAGTCGCGATGGCGGTAGCGTTTTGCTGATGCTGGCGCATCCGTATCGGCAGGGTCCGCAAGCCCCGCAGCGCCATGTAGACATCGTCGGGACCCCCGCAATAGCCGGATCCCGATGCCGTGCGCTTGACGGGCAAGAACGCCGCTTCGGTACACACGGCGATGCCGAGCATCAGGTCGCTGTGTCCGGAGATGTATTTGGTCGCGGCGTTGATCGAGACATCGATGCCATGCCGCAGCGGCTTGAAGCAGACCGGCGATGCCCACGTATTGTCCATGATCGTCACGATGTCGCGGGCGCGGCACGCCTGCGTGACCGCCGGGACATCGGTGATCTCGAACGTCAGCGAGCCCGGCGATTCGAGATAGACGACCCGCGTATTGGAGCGGAACAGGGTGACGATGTCGGCGCCGATCGAGGGCGGATAGTATTCGACATCGACCCCGAACCGGCGAAGGAACTCTTCGCAAAACGCTCGGGCGGGACCGTAGAGACTGTCCACGATCAGCAGATGATCGCCGGCCGATAGGAAGGCCGACAACGCCGCGCTGATCGCTCCCAGACCGCACGAAGTGACCACGGCCCTATAGCCGCCCTCGAGCATGGTGACGGCGTCCTCGAACGCGCGCGTGGTTGCAGTGCCCTCACGGCCATAAGTGAAGCCGACATAAGCCCCGCTGGCGCGGTCGCGCCGCGTCTCCAGTAATTCGGCCAGGTCTTTGAAGATGACAGTGGAGCAGTGGTAGACCGGGGGATTGACGACGCCGTGATTGGCATCGGGATCGCGCCCGGCATGGAGAATTCGCGTGTCCTGACGATAGTGGCCGAGAGTATCGCTCATGGAGTTGGGGGTGCCTTGCAAATCGTTAGGGGTCTTGCTGAGCAAATCGGCGATCGGGGCGCTAGCGGCTCCAGTCGGTCACCAGCTGCTCCATCGCGAGTGTCAGGGTGAAGAACATGAAGGCCGCGGTCGTGCTGGTCAGCACGGTCGCCCACATCAGCGGAAAGTTCTGCACCGAGTAGGATTCGAGGATCAGCATGCCGAGCCCGGGCGCGCCCGATAGCCACTCGGCAAACATGGCGCACAGGATCGAAGAGCCGGCGGCGATGCGGAGTCCGGTAAACAGATAGGGGATCGCGAACGGCACGCGGATCTTGAGCTGGGTTTGCCAGAAAGTTGCGCCGCAGCTGTGCATCAGTTCGAGCACGTTGGCTGACGGCGAAAGAAATCCGCGCTTCGCCGCGAGCATGATCTGGAAAAATGTGAGCAGCGCGACGACGCCGATGCTGTTGGCGGGACCGCGGCCGAAGATGAGGATGATCAATGGCGCGACGGCGATCATCGGCACCGTGCGGATCAGGATGATGATCGGTATGAAGGCGCGGCTGGCTCGATCCGAGGCAATGAACGCGACCGCAAGCGCGATCGCGATGACCATGCTGATCGCCATGCCGGCCATCGTACAGGCCACCGTGAAGGCGGCGGCGCGGACCACTTCCGCGAAATTCTCGTCGAGCGTGCGCAGGACCGTGATCGGCGTCGGCAAGAGATAGGCGGGAATCTGGAAGAACGTCGCCGCCGCGAACCAGATCGTGCCGAGCACCAGAAGGAACGCCAGAAAGTTGAGCATCCGCTGGGCGGTCAGCTGGACCGCGCCCGCGTAGGGGCGTCGGCGCGCCACGATACCGCTCACGAACCGATCTCACGCTGGCCGGCGTCGGCGATCGACAGGCGTTCAAACAGGCAGACGAGCAAATAGGCGCTGACCGAAATCGCGCAGGCGACGAAGACCCCGCTCCACAACGCCACCACGCGCATGCCGAACATCGCGCTGAGGAGATAGACCCCAAGGCCCCGCTCCGCGCCGGTCCATTCCGCGATGAGCGCGCCGAGGATCGCGAGCGGCGCGGATATCTTCAGACCGACGAAGAGATAGGGCAGCGCATAGGGCATTCCCAAGAGCCGGAACCGCTGCATCGGCGACGCCGCGAGACTGACGAACAGTTCCTCAGCCGTTGGCGGCGGAGACTTCAACCCCTGCAGCACGGAAATGAAGATGGGAAACAGGCAGATGATCGTCGTGATGGTCAGCCGCATCTGCAGCGTCAGGCCCATCCAGATCACGAGGACTGGGGCAATCGCGATCATCGGGATGCTGTCGAGCACGGTCCCGACGGTCATGACCATCGGCTCCAGCGGCTTGACGACATAGACGAGCGCGCCGACTGCGATGGCGATCGCAACCGCCAGAAGGTAGCCGGTTGCGGCGACCAGCAGGGTTGGCTCAAGGTGAAACCATAAAAGGTCGGCGGAGTCCGCCACGCCCTTGGCGATCTGCAGCGGCGAGGCGAGGGTCGCGGGCAGCATGTTTACAGCGGCCGCGAGCTGAAACGCCGCGAGAAAGGCAAGCATGGCCCCGGCGGGGAGCAATGCGCGGCGCCCATCAATCATCGCCGAACATGCCCAAGGCTTCGCCGAACAGGCTGGTGCGGACGCGGTTGACCGCGTCGGTGAATGCCGCCGAATTCATCTGCGAGAGCTTCCGCGGGCGCTCCAGTTCGACCTCGACGATATCGACGATCCGACCGGGCCGGGCCGCCAGGACGAACACGCGATCGGACATGAACACCGCTTCCTGGATCGAGTGAGTGACCATCAGCGACGTCGTATTGATTTCAGCGCGGATCCGCAGCAGCTCCAGGTTCATGCGATACCGTACGATCTCGTCGAGCGCGCCGAACGGCTCGTCGAGCAGGAGCAGCCGGGGCGATAAAACCAGTGCTCGGGCGATTGCCGCGCGTTGTTGCATGCCGCCGGACAGCTGCGCCGGGCGCGCCTGCTCAAAACCGCTCAGGCCGACAAGGTCGATCAATTCCTGCGGCGTCGCGCCTGACAGGCGGCCCGATTTGCTCACGATCTCGAGCGGCAGGCGGATGTTGTCTATCACCGAGCGCCAGGGCAGCAGGGTCGGGTCCTGAAAGACGAAGCCGATATCGTGGTCGAGCCGGGCGGCGCTGGGGGTGGCGCCGCCGACAGTGATCCGGCCACTGGTGGGCGGAAAGATGTCGGCGATCATCCGAAGCAAGGTCGACTTGCCACAGCCCGATGGGCCGATCAGCGCCCCGAACTCGCCTTTTTTCAGGGAAAGGTCAAGCGGACCCATGACCTCGACGGTTCGACCATCGATGTCGAAACTTTTCGTCACGCCCTCGACCGATAGTTGATTCAGCCCCGCTTCTGGGTGGGCGGAGGCGCAAGGCGGCGGTGCCAGTTTGAGCATCATCCCGGAAGAGTGCCTGATAAAGATGCGCCGATGGGATGCCAATTTTAGCGTAGGGTGATGTCGGATCGGCTACGGCGCGCTGCGATGTCCTCAATCCGGCATGGGGAGCGTGCGCAGCGCGTCGAGGTTTCTTGCAAGCTGTTCGGCGAACTTGGCGGGGGCGAGCGGCAGGGTCCGGCCCTTATACTGGCCCAGCACCAGCGGTCCGTAGAGCTGGTCGGCGTCGGAAATCGGCCGGACTGCGAATTTCGGATCGTTGCGCCACATCAAGGTGCCGACATCGATCTGGAAGGTGAGCGCCTGCGTCCGGGCGACGAAGTCGGCCAGCATGTCGAACGAGTTCGCCTCCAGCTTCTCGTCGAACTTGAGCGAGCTGGAAGCGAGCCAGTCGTTCAACAGCTCCCGGCCGCCGAAGTGACCTTCCGGCAGCGCCAGATCATAGCCCGCGCATTCGCGCAGACGCAGGGATCGATTGGCGGCAAGCGGATGATCTGCCGCCATGACCGCGCACATGCCCTGGCCGATCGACAGGATCGTCTGAAGATCGGCTGATTTCGACGGTCGAAAGATCAAGACCAGATCGGCTTCGTAGCTGGCGAGCGTCTGCAGCGCGGCCTGGTGATCCGCGACGATCACCTTGAACTTCACGGCCGAATGTTCGGCATTGAACTCAAGGATCTGGTCGAGCAGGAAGCTGCGCGCCACGGCTTGGCTGCATGCGATGCTGACTTCGCCGCGCTTGAGGCCCGAAAGCCCCTCGATCTCCGAATAGACCCGGCGAAGGTCGGCGTTCTGGCTGCGGACCCAGTGGATCAGGATTTCGCCTGCCGCGGTCAGCTTAACGCCGGTCGCATGCCGTTCGAAGATAGCGGCATTGAGGTCGTGCTCGACGTCCTGGATACGCCGGAGCAGCGCCGATGGAGTGACGTTCATCCGCTCGGCAGCCTGGCGGACAGAACCAGCGCGTACCACTTCGTCGATGTAGCGCCATATGCGCATGTACCTGAGAGCCATATGAACTCCGTAGTCTAAACGGCAACATGGGCGAGCATTTTTAGCATCGCAGAGGCAACGCGAAATACCCTATTTCGCCTTCAGTTCAGCGCAGTAGTGGTTTGCGTTCGTTTTTTGAACTAAAATATTTATCTTAATTTTATCGGATCAACGTCGAACATGGAAATCATTTCCAGCAACAGGTTTTAATCAAGACAAAGCATGCGTCATGAAAGATCTCTTGTTGATTTCTGTTTTTGATCGTTGAACTACGATAGTTTATCTGAATAACTTAATGGAGCTTGTGGATGGATCTCCAGTTGGCCGGTAAAGTGGCGATTTTAACTGGCGGTGGAAAGGGCATGGGGCCGGCCATCGTTGCGGGCTTTGCGCGTGAAGGAGCCCATGTCGTTCTTGCTGGCCGCGATATGGCGGCACTCGATTCAGTCGCCGTCACGGCCCGCGATACGGGTGTCTCGGCGATCGCGGTCCAATGCGATGTGCTTGCCCCAGGCGCCACCGAGGCACTTGTCGCTGAAGCCGAAGCGCAGTTCGGACAGGTCGATATTCTCGTCAACGTCGCAGGCGGAACCGGCCCGGTGGGCAAGACCTCGTGGGAGACGACCGCGGAGGAATTCGACCAGATCATCCGCCTCAACATGACCGGCTGCGCCAATTCGATGCGCGCCGTGCTGCCCGGCATGATCGCGCGACGCTATGGCAAGATTGTCAATGTAGGGGGGACGTTCGGCATGCGGGGCAGGGCAGGGCGAATGGCCTATTCCGCATCCAAATGGGGGCTGCGCGGCATCACCAAGTCGACCGCGATCGAGGCTGGCCAGTATAACATCAACGTAAACCTCGTCGCTCCCGGGATGGTGGATGGGCCGCGCTTCCGATCCACGGTGATGCCCGCCTATGCCAAGGCGCGGGGCATCACGGTCGAGGAAGCGGCGGCCCAGCACGCCTCCGAATATGCACTGCAGCGGATCAGCACCGACGAGGATATCGCCGCTGCCTGCCTGTTTCTCGCGTCTGACGTCTCCCGCCAGATCACGGGCATCGACCTGCCTGTCGATGGCGGCTGGGCGGCGCTGTGAATTTTTTCTCAAGTTGGAAGGGTACGAAGGAATGATCGCCGATCTCGTCATTTCGGACGCCACGATCGTCACGGATACCACCGAGTTCATCGGATCGATTGCCATCAAGGACGGCGCCATTCTCGCCATCGGCACGCGCGAGGCGATGCCGATGGCGGCCGAAGTCCTCGATGCCACCGGCAAGCATGTGCTGCCCGGCGCGATCGACGCGCATGTTCACTTCCGCGAGCCGGGCTATGTCCATAAGGAAACGTGGGAGACGGGCACTGCCAGCGCGGCCATGGGCGGCGTGACGACCGTGTTCGAAATGCCCAATACCAAGCCTCCGACCGGGACGGTCGAGGCGCTGAACATCAAGCTTGAAGCGGCAAAGTCCGCCTATGTCGATTACGGTATTTACGGCCTGCTGGGCGAGGAAAATCTCGACCAGCTCGAGGCGCTGATCGAGGGCGGGGTCGCGGCCTTCAAATGCTTCATGGGCAATACCTTTGCCAACCTGCCGTCGCCGCCGACCGGCGCGATCCTGGAAGGCTTCGAGATCGTCGCGCGCCACGGCTACCGGATCTCGCTCCATGCCGAGACGGCGTCGATCATGGCGCGGCGGCAGAAGAAGCTGCAGTCCGTCGGACGCTGCGATCCCATGGCGCATCTGGCCGCCCGCCCGCCGGTCGTCGCGGTCGAAGCGGTTTCGCGCGCGGCGATCCTGGCCGAATGGACCGGCGCACGCATCCATATCCTCCACGTCTCGTCTGGCGACGAACTGCGCCCGTTGCGTGAAGCCAAGGCGCGCGGGGTGGACATCACCGCTGAAACCTGTCCGCACTATCTGCTGCTGGACGAGCATGCCTATACCGACAAGGGCTCGCTGGTCCGCGTCAATCCGCCCGTCCGTGAAAAGGTGCATCAGGACCAGCTCTGGCAAGGTGTCGCGGATGGCACGATCGACATGATCGCCACCGATCACGCGCCGCACAGCGCCGAGGAAAAGCACCGGGAGGATATCTGGACCGCCGATTGCGGGTTCACCGGCGTCGAAACGCAGATGCCACTGATGCTCACGCAAGTGCAGGCCGGCCGTATGAGCCTGAACGACTATGTACGCATGACCTCGACCGCGCCGGCCAAGGCGTTCGGCCTGTTTCCGCGCAAGGGCACGCTCATTCCGGGCGCCGACGCCGATCTCGTGGTCATCGACCTCAACTGCGAGGAGATCGTGGATTCGGGCGTGCTCCAGAGCAAAGGGCCGAGCACGCCGTTCGACAAGGTCGCCGTCAAGGGCGTGCCGATCCACACGCTGGTCCGTGGGCGGTTCGTGATGCGGGATCGCAAGCTTTGCGTCGAGGCGAAGGGCCATGGACTGTCGGTGCGGCGGATTCAGCAGATGCCGAAGCCCGATCCGCGCAATCTGGAGCATACGACCGAAGCGATCTGCCGCCTGCCGGAGTGACGGCGCCGGGCCGAGCCGGGATGGAATTGGCTCACCAACATACTGATAAAGCAGATTTCAATCTGGGTTCAATTCCGAATGCCGGAATCAAACTGACTTCTGACCTGATCCCCGAATCGGATTCGGCATCTGACTTCGAAGAAGAACGGGGGGAGGGGATGACCTTCGCCGCCATTGCTGCCGTTCGCCTCATCCCAACTGTTTGTTGAAAGCCGCCCTTCGTTCATGGGGTGCATGCCAGCCCTGGACAAAGCTCAAGGCTGGCTGGCACTTAGATTTCCGTGCGCTCTGACAAGGTCAGTGCATCGTCGATATCTACGCCCAGATATCTGACAGTGTTCTCGATGTTGGTATGGCCGAGCAGAATTTGCACGGCACGAAGGTTAGCCGTGGCTTTGTAGATCATCGAGGCCCTTGTTCTGCGCATCGAGTGCGTACCGTATTCCCGCTTGTCGAGACCGACCGTTGAGACCCATTCATCGACAAGCCGCGTGTATTGCCGTGTGCTGAGGTGGCCAAGGTAGTTGATCCGGCTTGGGAACACGAAGTCGGAAAGTGCGCCACCACGTCGTTTGAGGCCATGCCTCGAGGCCTTTGCGCGCTTCGGTCACGATCTCGAACTGTACGGGTCTTCCCGTCTTTTGCTGGATGACAGTCGCGCGATCACGAAATGATCCGCCGCTCACCAGGTCACCGATCCTGAGCTTGACGAGGTCGCAGCCACGAAGCTTGCTGTCGATGGCGAGATCGAACAATGCGCGGTCACGCAGTCGCCGGTGTTCGTCCAGATAGAACCGAATTGCCCAAATATCGCGGGGCTTCAACGGTCGCTTTGGACCGACGTTCTTCCCGGAATTCCAAGGTCGCCTGTCATGCACGGCAGGGTCAAGGTCTGCATGTCCCATGGCATTTCTCCAGAGGCCGGAATGGCCATCTGAAATATGGGTGCGGCTATGGCGATCAGGTCAGACAAGTGTCGCGCGACACTTGACGTTAAGGCCAATCCTGGATACCTGCAATGGATGGAAATCGAGAGCATCCGGCACAAAGGCCTGCGGCGCTTCTTTGAACGGGCAACGCGAAAGGGCTGGTTGGCGATGCAACTCGGCTTCGCAAGATGCTTGCGTTCATTGATGCGGCGGAAAGCTTTGAAGAGCTGTCGGTGCCGCCCAATTTCGGTTTGCACGAACTGACCGGTGACCGGAAGGGAAGCTGGTCGATGACTGTGACGAGGAACTGGCGAATGACCTTTGGCGTGAATGCCGAAGGTGCGTTGATCGATCTGGATTTGGAGGACTATCATGGCGCTTAGGATGCACCCGTCTCTGACCGTCCATGTTGGCGATTGGCTAAAGACGGAAATCGTGGAGCCTGCCGGGGTGAACGTGACGGCCTTGGCACAGCACTTTGGCGTCTCGCGGCAGGCACTGAGTACGCTGCTCAATGGCAATGCAAGCCTTTCGGCCGATATGGCGATCCGGTTTGAGAAGGCCTTTGGAGTCAGGGCTGATACTTTGCTGCGGATGCAGACTTCCTACGAACTCGCGCAAGCCCGCAAGCATGAAGGAGACATCAAGGTTCGCAAATTCGCGAAAGCGGCCTGACACCGACAAAGCGACCGTTCGACGGTCCGCATGCACGTCCTGAAAGCCGCCCTTCGTTTGGGAGCGGTTCTGGAACGGGAAGTGACTAGCCCTGGGACAAATCTGTTGTCGAACGCCACCGGCGGCGCGCATTCCGACGCCGCTCCGACAGGATTTCCGTATCGCCTTGACCCGCCTTGCGGGCATGCCGCCGATCCAATATGCGCGAACTTCTACGACCGATTAGCGCCCTTGTCGCGTACCCAACTGTCGCGGTCCGCGAAGATCTTCTGCATCTCCGTCATGTTTTCGGTACCCCAGGTGCATAGCGGCTCGAGCGCCAGCGCGAGGCTCTGCCCGAGCGCGGTCAGCGTGTAATCGACGCGCGGCGGCACTTCCTTATAGTCGGTCCTGAGCAACACGCCGTCGGCCTCCAGCTCCTTGAGCTGCTGGATCAATACCTTGTCGCTCACGTCGCGCACGGCGCGCTTCAGTTCGCCGTAACGGGTCGGCCCGCGCAGCAGGAAGTATAGGATCAGCGGCTTCCACTTGCCGGAGATGATCCGCAACGTCGCATCAAGCCCGCAAGTGAAGCCGGGGGCGATAGGCGCAGGGGTAGCAACGGTAGTTTCGAGCGTATCTGACATTTTTGGGTACTTACCAAAAGGTGCATACTTGTCGCTAGGTAGGTGCGAGGCCAGCTGTGTGCAACCAAGAACTGGAGGCACATATGAACAGACTGGAAGGTAAGACCGCCATCATCACCGGAGGCGGTACGGGCATTGGCCTTGCATCGGCGAAGCGCTTCATCGCGGAAGGCGCGTTCGTCTACATCTTCGGTAGGCGGCAGGAGAAGCTGGACGCCGCGCTCGCCGGCCTCGGTCCTAACGCCCGCGCCATTGCCGGATCGGTGAGCGATGCCGCCGACCTCGAACGGCTGTTCAATGCCGTGAAGCAGGAGCGCGGCACGCTCGATATCCTGTTCGCCAATGCCGGGACCGGTGCCCTTGTCCCGCTGGGCGAGATCACGCCTGCCCATTATGACGAGACCTTCGACGTCAATGTGAAGGGCACGATCTTCACGGTGCAGAAGGGCCTTGAGCTCATGCGCCAGGGCGGCTCGATCATTCTCACCGGCTCGACCACCGGCGTGATGGGCACGCCCGCGTTCAGCATCTACAGTGCGTCGAAAGCCGCTGTTCGCAATCTCGCGCGTAGTTGGGCGCAGGACCTGCGCGGCACGGGCATCCGCGTCAACGTGCTCTCGCCTGGGCCAACCCTGACCGAACTCGCCGCCGAGGTTGTTGGCCGCGACGCCGTGATCGAGATGGGCGCGACCACGCCGATCGGGCATGTCGGAGACCCGTCGGAAGTCGCGGCGGCCGCTGCGTTCTTGGCGTCTTCCGACAGCAGCTTCATGACGGGCAGCGAGCTGTTCACCGACGGCGGCATGGCTCAGATTTAAGGCTGCTTGCCAGCGGGGCGACCAGGCCGCTGCCTGTCGGTCCTCCACCGTCCCGCTGGCGACTGCGATTGCTTTTTGGATCGAAAGGTCGAGGGACGATCACTCTGGTACGATGACCAGCTTTCCTTTTGGCGATCCCGTCTTCTCGAGTTCGGTGATCGCCGGGATCGCTTCCGTTAGCCGGACGCTGCGGCCGATCCTCGGAACGAGTATGCAGCGCTCGGCGGCATCGGCGATGCCCGCGAAGCTTTCCCGCGTCGGGTTGCCGAACACCAGATGATGGCGGGACGAGAACAAGGCGCCGGCCCATTTGGCAAAGTTGGGCACGATGTGCAGCGACATGCCGGACGGCTTCAACATGACGCCGCATTGGCGCAGCGACAGAGTACCGACCGTGTCGAAGACCGCGTCGAAGCGCCGCGCGAACGCCTGGACGTCGAGCGCGCGATAGTCGGCCACCTCGTCCACGC